>Ga0068872_10000951_pt1 | contig 23681 bp, 16 predicted proteins | sample NOAtaG_7_FD_66441 | JGI IMG/M metagenome (GOLD analysis project Ga0068872, IMG submission 66441) | Freshwater lake microbial communities from Lake Erie, under a cyanobacterial bloom - NOAA_Erie_Diel1S_2200h metaG | ecosystem: Environmental > Aquatic > Freshwater > Lake | place: USA: Ohio, Lake...
ACAAAGACTCACAATCCCACGTCGCTCGGAAGCAAGGAATGCCCACGCTACCCGTCCCTCCCAAAGTAACGGCCGGCGTGAAAAAGGTGGGTGGCACCAATTGGAAAGGTGGGTGGCACCAATTGGAAAGGTGGGTGGCACCAATTGGAAAGGTGGGTGGCACCAATTGGAAAGGTGATCCTTGGCTGAAATTAAATCCGCACGAAACAGGGCTCACCCTTCGATTTCAGGATCTTTGAGCGAGGAAGTGTTCAGGTCGCCTCAGGTCCAAAAACGTTTGGCTATTTCGATGGCCTCAGGAATTTTTTCAGGCCACTTTCCGCCCGCCTGTGCGAGATCGGCTTTGCCTCCCCCACCACCACCGACAGACTCTGCGACAGGCGCAACCCATTTGCCGGCGCTGAACCCCTGGTCGACCAGATCCTTGCTCAGACCGCAGATGATCGTCACCTTGTCTTCGTGTCGCCCAATCAACAACACTGCAGTCGGCATGCCAGGCGCCTTACGGATTTGGTCAATCCATTGTCGCATCAAATGAGGATTGGCCGCTCCCACCTCCGCCACCACGATTCGTTTTCCATTCCGCTCGACTGCATACGTCAGCAGATCGTCCACAGACAACGATCCACTGGAAGCCATTGCAGCTACCTGTTTCTCCAAACTCTCTCGTTCCGAGATGAGCGAGGCAATTCGGGTACCGACGTCATCGATGGCGACATTCAATGCGCGGGCTGTTTGCCGCAATGCGCGACGAGGATCCGCTACCTTATCAGCGACTTCCGCTCCGCCTCCCAGTGTCACTCCACCCCCTGCCAATTGCTTCTTCAATCCTCGGATCGTCTGCACCAATTCAACCGTCTTTCCAGGTACGTCTTCCAAAGAGCATCCAAACAAGGAAGCTGTCTCGCTCAGTAGTTGAGCTACTCGCTGGCGGTGCTCTGAAGCTCGCAAGCCCGTCAGGGCTGTTACTCGGCGTGTTCCAGACGAGACACTCTCTTCCGAAAGTACTTCGAATGCTTCGACCTGGGCGGTGTTTGTCAGGTGCGTTCCGCCGCACAGTTCCTTGGAAAATTCCCCCATACATACCATCCGAACAGGATCTGGATACTTTTCTCCGAACAACATCATCGCTCCAGCCTTTCGAGCTTCAGCCAAAGGAACCACCTGCCATTGGACAGGAGCTCCCTGTTGGATCCGTTGCTGGACAATCGCATCAACCTTCGCCAGCTGCTCCTCCGACATCGGCTCTTGATTGCTGAAATCAAACCGCAGCAAATCCGCCTCCACCTTGCTTCCCTGCTGCTGCGCATGTCCACCCAGAACACTTTGTAGAGCATGGTGAAGCAGATGGGTTGCCGAGTGAGCTCGGCGCAAGGCATTCCGCCTCACATCGTCGACGCGTGCCGATACTTTCAGCCCCTCTTTCAACTCCCCACGCACGAGATGGCCTGAGTGCACGATCAACTCCCCTGCCCTTTGCGTGTCGGTGACACGAAACTCCATCGAGTCGGTTGTGATGACCCCTGAATCCCCTACCTGTCCACCACTTTCGGCGTAAAAGGGGGATTGATCGAGTACGACTCGGATTGGAAGATCTGACCCCGCCCTTGCCTGAACCTGCCCGATCAGTCGTTCTTCGTCGCCAGATCCGGCGATGATCCCTTGAACGGCAGCGGGACATTCCGTCGCTTCATAGCCAACAAACTCCGTCTTCAGTAGCGCCTCTTTGAGGGTTTCGATCGGACCGGTTTGGAAGAGCTGCTTTTGCCCTAGGCCATCCATCTCCCCATGCCGGTCCATCGCCGCCTGAAAGCCTTCCCAATCGAAGGTCATCCCACGCTCGGCAGCCAAAGTCTGAAACAGCTCGGGAGGCACTCCGTAGGTCTGGTAGAGCTGGAAGGCGTCCTTTCCATCGACCATGACACGGCTGGAGGCGCTGAGGTCCTCGAAGACCTTATTCATGCGCACCAGACCTGCATCGATCGTATTGAAGAAGTTTGCCTCCTCCGACTGCAACACCCGCGACACCCGGTCGACAGTCTCGCGAAGTTCGGGATAGACGGTACCCATGGTCTGTGCAACGACCGACACCAGGTGATGCAGGAATGGCTCACGCATCCCCATCTGGTGACCATCCAGCACGGCGCGCCTTACTAGCCTCTTGATCACATACCGCGCCTTCTTTGGGCCGGGATAGATATTCTCATGAATCGCAAAGGTGCATGCCCGCACATGATCAGTGATACGTCGCAACCGCCGACCATCATCCGAGTCGTACTGGTAGTGCTTTCCGCAAACCTCAGCAGCCGCCTGGACGATCGGGAAAAGAATATCGATATGAAAATTGCTGGGCACTCCCTGCATCACGCTTGCCGTTCGTTCCAGCCCCATCCCCGTATCGATGTTCTTGCTAGGCAGTGGACGAAGATTATCTGGCGGTTCACCGACTCGATTGAACTGCGTGAAGACCAAATTCCAAATCTCTACCGACTTACCCGAATCCAACTGATAGTAAATCTCGCTGCAGGGACCGCAGACTCCATCTGGCCCCTGGCTGGGGGCACTGGCCGGCCAGAAATTCTCATCCTCATCCATTCTGGCGATGCGACTGGTGGGCAAGCCAATCTTTTCGTTCCAGATCGACGCGGCTTCATCGTCATCCTTGTACACGGTCACCGTCAGTCGCGATGGATCGATTCCGAGCCACTTCTTGTCGGTCAGAAACTCCCAAGCCCAACGGATCGCTTCTTCCTTGAAGTAATCCCCAAAACTGAAATTCCCCAGCATCTCGAAAAACGTATGGTGATAGGCAGTTCTTCCTACGTTATCGATATCCCCGGTGCGAAGGCACTTCTGGCAAGTTGTCGCCCGCGTGTACTCCAGCTTGACCTTCCCAAGGAAATGGTCCTTAAACTGATTCATCCCTGCAGGAGTGAACAGCACCGAAGGATCCCAAGTCGGAACCAAAACATCGCTTGGTTGCCGTGAATGCCCCTTGCTCTGGAAGAAGGTCAGGTACTTTTCCCGGAGTTCGTCAGTCTTCATGATGCCTTTCCGCAGGACATGTTGTTCGGACCGCTTGGTGGGCGGCAAGCCCATCATCGCAACCATTTGGAATCGATCAGTGTAGCCTGCGATACGCCGTGGATCTATTGCACTTGCCCCTTAGGAAGCGACGAACCGAGGGAACTCGAATGAACCAGCTACGGTTTCCCGAAAGGCTGCTCCATCCAGATCTCTGGGAGCCCCCCAATCGAAGTTGGTAATTCACTGTCCTTCCGGGAGAATCAACGCCGTTTCGCTGGATCGCCATCGCTGCAACGTCAGCCGCACCAGTTTCCCATCCCGCTCCCTGGTCATGCGATCGAATGCATCGGGATGATCGACTGGCGTGTCATCGACGGTGGTCACATAAGCCCCTGGTCGCACCCCCGCACGCCAAGCCTCAGAGTCGGTCTCGACCTCCAGGACCACTAAGCCCTGACTGGCCGCTCCACCGCCAGGATTCCGAAACCACTGTGCCAGTTCCGGCGGGACCGCCGAGGGGACTTCCACGGTCATGCCTCTCCAGGTCCTTGCAGGCTGCTGGCTGAACGACCGAATGCGAGAAGGGACGTATTTTTTCGCCAGAGTCACTGGGAGGTCGATCACCCAGGGCTGTAGCCCCAAACTTCTAGGCCGTTCAATCCGCACCAGGATCTCTGCATCTGCTGGAAATCGGCTCAGGTCTCGCAACAGCGATTCCCTTCCCAGCACTGGCTGACCATTGATCGCTGTGATCCAGTCGCCTGCAAGCAATCCCGAACGTTCCGCTGGCATGCCCGGAACCACATCCGCCACTCTCGCCCCAGATCGATCCTCCTTCTGGTCTTCCGACGGTCGCTCCGACTGCAACACTCCTAAAAAGCCGTACGACGGAAGTTCCCCTGCTACCAGAGACTCTACGACACGCAGAGCCGTCTGATCGATCGGAATCCAGGAACCGGCCGATGTCTTCCGGTCTGTTCGAGGCAGATCTTGCAAACTGCTATCTGCTGCCAAGGCGACCAGACGTCCTTGTCGGTCAAAAAGCGGCGTCCCTTCCGTCCATGGGCGTCCCGTCGGATCGCTGACGAATCGCCATCCCAATTCCGCCAAGCCTCCAGGCAACTCATTGCGTTCGGTTGCTGGTAACCGGCCGGATTCCAATCGCAGGGACAACTTCTTCCACTCCCAGCCCTTGCCTGCCAGCATGCGGATCGGATCATCGACTCCCCAGACATAGGAGTCTCCATCGGCCAGAGGTTCGTTCAAGAAGTCCCGGAGAGTGACTCCTCGGCTGGCTACACTTTCCGCAACCCGCGACCTCTCCTCTGCTTCCTTCTCGCTCGGTACCCAGCGCAATACCGCCAGATTGGTGTAGCCATCGCCAGCCAGCAACTCCACCCTCTCGGGCTCCTGCCGACCCATGGAATCGGAATCCAATCGCCAGACCCAGTAGCTTGTTCTGGCTGGATCCCCCAGCGGCTGGAGTGTGGTAACCAGCAGGCGAGGCTCGCCCCAAACCACACCCAATTGCACCCGATCTGCCAGCGCATGGGATAACCGGTTCCATCTTCGGTCGACCAGCGTCTCGACCCCCTCCATCTGAAACCATGCCATAGGAGGCCTACCCATGGCCTGATTGTCCACACGAACGATCGCCACCACCGACCGCTCCAGCTGTTCATCAATCCGGAAATCTTCGGAGGCATCCGTGTCCTCCGACGGGTTCTGTGCTGTGGCGCTGGGGAGATAGCCACCGCCACTCCAAGCCAGCGCCACAGCAAAACCTAAGCATTTCGCGAGCCAAGTGAGACTGTCTGCAACCACCACAGCACCTGCCTCGAAAAAGCAAACCTTCAAAAGCTGCCTCGGTCGGTCGCCATCGCATTCCATCTAATCTTCGATCAACTGTCGGCAGCAACGGCTCCGCCTTCCCCCGCTCCCTGCTCGACCACCACAGCAACACTTGCATCGCCAGCCAGAATCTGACTCTTGATCTCCTCTGCCACCTGCGGATTTTCCAAGAGGAAGTTACGAGCTTTTTCCTTGCCCTGACCCAAATAGGTCTCGCCGTACTTGAACCAAGCTCCACTACGCGTGATCACCTTCATCGCAGCGCCCAGATCGAGCAAATCTCCCTCGTAGCTGATTCCGCTGGTATGCATCATGTCGAACTCCGCCACTCGGAACGGCGGCGCCACCTTATTCTTTACGATCTTGCAGCGGACTCGCTGACCGACCGTCTCCTCCCCTTCCTTGAGAGCTCCAATCCGACGGACATCGACCCGGCAGGACGCATAGAATTTCAAGGCTCGTCCACCAGGAGTCGTCTCGGGCGATCCAAACATCACTCCGATCTTCTCTCGAATCTGGTTGATCAAGATCACCACCGATTTGCTTTTGGCAATCGCACCCGTCAACTTCCTCATCGATTGACTCATCAATCGAGCCTGAAGTCCCACGTGCGAATCACCGATCTCTCCCTCAAGCTCCTGCTTGGGCACGAGGGCCGCCACCGAGTCAACAATGATCACGTCGACAGCGTTGCTCTTGACAAGCATCTCGCAGATCTGCATCGCCTCTTCACCGCTGCTTGGCTGACTGACCAGCAACGACTCCAATTCCACTCCCACCTTCTTCGCCCACGTCGGATCAAATGCATGCTCCGCATCGATGATCGCCGCAATCCCTCCGGCTCGCTGTGCTTCCGCAGCTACATGCAGAGCCAACGTCGTCTTACCACTCGACTCCGGCCCAAAAATCTCGATGATTCGTCCTCTCGGAAGGCCGATGCCGCCCAGCGCTACGTCCAGCGACAGCGATCCGGTACTGATCCCTTGAATCTTCAACTGGGCCTCGCCACCCAGCGGCATGATGGAGCCTTCACCGAACTGCTTTTCGATTTGCTGGAGGGTGGTGCGGAGCGACGGTTCGCGCTTGAGCACTGCTTCCAGCGAGCTCTCAACTTCATCCTTCTCATGCTTCTTTTTGGCCATAGCTGTCCTTCGCTCCTTCTTGCGACTGTCAAAACCGAACCTCTTTCGCTCCCATTCGACCGACCTTTCGAAACTTTTGTTCCGCATGCCGCCCGCTCGAGGTTCTGTACGGATGAATACTACCCCGTTCAGCAGCTCAAGGCAAGCAACCATGCCAAACAAATTGGTCGACCTGCAACCCTCTTAGCATCGCCAGCGGGAGGGACACCTTCGGTCAATCATCTGGGAAAAAGAGATTTTTTTGATCCATCAGTTCTGGAGTCCGTTTCGTCCGGCAACAGGGCTGTCACCTAGGAAGCGGCGGGACGAAGTGTACGGCGGATCCGGACGGGAGGTCGTCCTGACCAAGCCTTTGCGATTAGTGCCAGAGACGATTGGAAAAGCTCCAGCGAATCACGGGCGGGACGCCCGTGCCACGATTGTTTCAGCGATCGGCTATCGGATCGAACCGAACTTCCCATCGCGAACGCTGGGCCCTCCCCTACGGATTCGTTCCGTTATTGGCGGGACGGTTCACACGGGGCGGCGTGTTGATCGATTCAGGGACCACCAGCGGGACGGGTGACTGTGGCGTCACCACGGTGACCGGCATGGATGCATCCAAGGGGTCGATTCCCATGGCATTCTGGAGCATTGCCAGAGCGATGTACCAGTCCTGCAGCGCATCGATCAGTAGCAATCGATTCTCAAACGCCTTGGTTTCCAAGATATTCAAATCGATCAGATTGCTTTCCCCCTCGGCATAGCTTCGCTGCTCCAATGCCAGATACCGCATCGCCAGATCAAACGCTTCGATCGCCGCATCGACTCGTTGCTTTGCCACCTCTAGCGCCACGCGTGCCTTCCGCAGCTCGACTTCGATCTTCTGCATCTGGAACTGCCGCTTGATGGCAATCTGCTGCAGTTTGCCGCGCGTCGATGTAATCTTCCCTCGCGCCTTGTTTCGCGGCAGCGGGACGCTGGCCAGCACACCAGCCTCCATTTCGAATTCCCCTTTGTCTCTGGAACTGGTGGCAGCTGGGCCCATATCCTGGGAGCCATCGACCAGAAAATCCAGCTCGGGTAACAGTTGGTTGTTGGCCAATTGCAGATCCAAACGCTGTTCCTGCGTCTGGAGATCCAGCAGTGCAAGTTCGGGACGCTGAGTCAGTGCGCGAGCTACCTCTTCCATCAGGTCTTCGGCGGGAAGAGCACCTGGAGCGGGAAAGGCCCAAGGAAGCCATGTGTCGGCAGGAACAATCGGTATCCCTTGATCATCCCTCAGAAAAAGCGACAGCTGGATCGCCGCTTGCTGTAGTTTTCGGCGAGCATCCAGAACCTTTATTCGTCGCTCGGCCCGCAACTGCTCGTTGAATATCGCGGCAGAAGCTTTCTCCTCCCCTTCGTCGACCAACGTCTGCACCTGATCGACTCGCATATCAGCCAAACGCAACAGTTCTTCCTGTGCCTTAGCAACCTGCCCCGCCTGCACCCATTCCCAATAGGCTTTAGCTGCCTCCAAGGCGGCTTCCAAAATCTGTGCTTGCACGATCGGGGCCGCCATGCGCACCGCAAGATCGGCTTGAAAGAGCGCCACGCGCTGCGGATCAATAGCGCGCCCTTGCAACAGAGGTTGCACCCACGAAAGACTCAATTCCCCCGCCTCGTTCGTTTCTCGTTCCTTGTACCAAGGCTGGAATTCGCCTCGCCCAATTCGATAGCCGGACGCTAGGTAACCACCCCACCAAGTGCGCCTCGCCAGTTGCACCCCGTTTCGGTAGTTCTGGTAGAAACCCAGTGGCTGGGAGAGGGACCACGACTGCAACGTCGGATCCCAAGCACCGAGCGCCGACTGCCGCTCACCCGAAGCGATCATGTTCTCGTAGCGGGCCTGCTGGATCAGTGGGAAACTTCGGTATACCGAAGCCATGACGTCCGCCAGGGTCAATGCTGTACCGCCCAGATCGTCCCCTGGTCCGGCAATCAGCGGATCGTTTTTTTTTTCGCAGCTTCCAGGGCTGGATCCAACGCAGGTGGCGCGATCGGCTTGACCGATGGCACGGGCGCGTCTTGGACTCGCGGATCCTGGAGTTCGCGGACCGGTACTTGCTGCGCTATCAAAGGAGCGGAATTGAAACCGATCAGCGCGACCCAAAGAATTCCCCAAAGCCACCTTCCGCGCACCGAGACTGGCGACCGGAAGGAAGGCAGTGGTTTGTCGCTGCTCCCAGGCAGCAACCGATGGTAGGGGGCGAACTGAGCTAGATCCTGGGATCGCTCTCCTGGCACCCCTTCACTGGTCAGGGCGACTTGGGCAATTTGGGGGTTTTCGGCAGTTCGCCTTCCTTGGAGCTGCCCCCCTTGAGGTCGTCCGGTGGTTTGTTGGAAAGCACCGGAGGGAATCCATTCAATTGACGCCATATCTCGTATCCCAGAGGCACTCGGCTCAATTTACCTTCAAGGTTTCTCAGCAAGACCCACCCAACCGCTCGAGAACCTTGTCGCAAGCGACCTTCGGGCCAAGGCTGATCTTCTTTATCGGCCTGATAAGGTGTAACCATCATGCGAAAGTTGCCGGTTCCATCATCGGTAGGGAGAATCAGTGCGATCTTCCCCCCGAAGGTACCGACTCCAGAAGAAGGCCAGCCGACGAATTGAATCGCAGGAAAGCCTTCAAATTGCAATCGCACTTCGTCTCCAATTTGTAGAAGAGGGACATCATTTCCTGTGATGGTCAGTTCGACCGCCAGTTGGGTGGGAACAGGAACTACGGTGAACAAGGGCTCTCCTTCCTTCACGACATCGGCACCCGACAGCCCGATCAGTTCTTGGAGATAGCCATCTCGAGGGCTGGTGATCTTCAGTCGCTCTCCGAATTCCCCCAGTTTCTGTTCGATCTCTGAGATTTCCTTTCGTGTGGTGGCAATCTCGGAGAGCACTTCCTGCAGTTTGGAGGAGACTTCGCGGTTTTTCACCTGAGCTTCCTGAGTTTTGGCGAGGAGGTCTTGTTCCTTGGCGGCTCGGTTCCTGAACGCTTCGATTACCTGAGCCTCACCGTTTTCGAAGTCAGCGACAGCTTTTTCGAATTCCTCTTTTTCTTTTTCGAAATCGCGTGGGGCTTTGAGGCCAGACTCCAGCAATCGGGCGGTGCGGTCAAAATACTGCTTGGTTCTTTCGACCGTCGCATCCAGAGCATTGACCTTTTCCTCACTTTGCGTCACCTTGGCGATGGCAGCTTCCACCGATTCCCTGGCCGATTGCACCAGCGCCTCGCCCGCCATCCGCTGAAGATCCACCGCCTGTTCGGCCAATTCCTTTTTGGTGTTGGCAACTTCCAATTTGGCCAGTAGTTGGTTGCGTTGGGCTTCGAGTTGTTGCTGCGCTTCGGCCGCCAGCGGCTCTAGCTCCAACACAAACTCCCCTTTCTTGACGAAGGTCCCTTCGCGAAGTCCTTCTCGGACCTTGGCGACGACGCCCTTAGCGGTTGCTCGCTGCTGAAAGGTCCGCTCCTGGGGATCAAGTGCGATCACTCGTCCGGCCCCGCGTGTCGTCTGCTGCCAAGGGACAAACAGCATCGCCAGGACGGTGAGAACAAGCAGCGCCATGGTCCAGGCTGCAATCCGCCGAAGCAGCCAGTGGCTTCGAACCAGATGGAGTTCCGGGAATTCCTCGAGCGATTCCTCGAGTCGCACGGGGCGCTGGACCTTGCCGAGATGAATTGCCAAATCCTGGGAGCTGGATGGAAGGGCTTCCTTCAATTCCAATCCTGTTGCCAAGGGCACTGCTGCCAATTCGGGCTTATCCTCAACGTTTTTGCTCATGGCCGTCCTCCTGGGAATCGAGGAATCCCTTTGGCTTGCCTGCTCCCACACCCATGGCAACCCCATCCCCTTGTTCGATCAACCAGCCATCTTGTGTAGCGACGATCAAGGTCCATGGACGATCGGGATGGGCCAGCCATTGCCAGAGACTTTTTCGGCTGCTGGCCGAGATGCGGTCGAGTGCGTGGTCGATCAACAGCAGACGAGGCTGGGTGGCGATGGCGCGAGCCAGCATGAGGCGTTGCAGTTGTTCGGCGGTCAACGGATCCCCTCCCATCAGCAATCGGCTTTCCAGACCCTGTGGCATCGCAGCGATGGTTTCGTCGAGTCCCACGGCGAGAATTGCGTCTCTCAGTTGAGCCAGGGTTGCACTCGAGGAGCCGACTCGCAGGTTCTCCAGCAAAGAACCTTGAAAGACCTCCGGTTGCCCCACATAAGCGATCCCACTTGAGGTGCCACAGCGAGCCAGTTCGCGCACACCCCAGCGATCGACGAACAACTCTCCGTGATCGGGGGATCCACGTCCAGCCAGCCACCGCAGCAAGGCCGAGGAGGCCTCGATATCGCGGCCTCGCAGCACCACCCTTTGGCTTGCCGCGACGTAGCCTGCTTCCCATGCCACATCGACTCCAGGACGACTGAACGCCAGGTCGCTCCAAGCGGCTTCTGCTGGACCGGCCGGTAAACCGCCAGCCATCGGGGCCATCGGTGCTGGAATATCCAGAAGGTGCCCCACTTTGTCGACCGAAACGAGCAGATCATAGAAGGTTTCGAGGGTTTTCCCCACCTTCGCAAAGGCGCTGACAATGGCTGTCACGACCAGTTCACTGGCAACCAACTGACCCAAGGTCAACTGTCCGATCATCACCAAGTAGCCCCCCAGTCCCAGCAGCACTGTCGAGGCGACGGCTTGAAGTCCAACCGAGAAAAACATCTGGCGAAGGAGCAGCAGGAAATGCGATCGCCTGGCGACCAGATACTGGAGCATCGCCTGATGGGCGCGACCCTTGGCCAGTTGTGCTGCTTCCTCTCCCTGGAAGGTAGCAGGAATCTGCGCCAGATTCTGAAGCCAATGGCCCAGTTCGTACTTCGATATCGATTCCGCTGTCGCAGTCCGCACCGCGCCACGCCCAAGCAGATAGGTGATGATTGTCAAACAAAGTACCAAGACGATATCGAATCCGAGTAGAAACGGATGGTAGAACGCCAGGAGCGTCAAGCCGATGACGGTCGATAACACCAGATTGATACCATCCAACAATACCGTCGCGAACGACTTTTGGATCGTCGGAACATCGAAGAATCGATTGAGCAGTTCTGGGCCGTAGACTCCATTCCAGGCTTCCGTGGGTGCCATCGGGATGCGTCGTACCAGGTCGCCGACGATCCGGATCATGATACGTCGCTGCATCATTTCGATGACGGTGAATTGCAGCAGACGCATCACCCCGGCAAAGAGCAGCAATACGAAGAGCATTCCGGCAAGAATAAGCAAAGGCTGCAGGTAGCGACCAAAGGCTACGGTCGTCACCGTCCATTCAACGGCCAGAGGTGTTGCCAACTGCAAAATCCCAGCAACCACTCCAAACAAAATCAGGCTCAGTAGATCACTGCGTTCCAGTTTGAGAATGGAACCAAGTCGTCGCAGCGGGGAGATGCTACCGTGAGCTCCATGGCCTCCGTGACTGTCATGGCCCCCGTGTCGGTCGTGGCTTCCGTGATGACGTTGGTCGTGATGCCGATCCCCTGTTACAGATTCCAGCGCAGCACGTCGCATTACTAACCCAACACGACGAGCCTGCCGGTCCCACATTCGTCTCCACTGACGGATCGACCAAGTACAGGTTTTGACCTCGCCTGCCTCCAGTCGCACTCCCTCCAGGCGTCCCCCGACCACTCGCAACAAAACCCACCAGACTCCCTCATGCCATTCGGTGGATCCATTCTCTTGGCTGGCTGGGACAGCCACTGGGAACTGATCGCTTGCCATCTGCCAGATCTGTTCGCCCGTCAGTTCCATCGGCGAGAAAACGACGGGACCTTTCCAAGAAAGAAACTTGGACATTGCGGGGAGATCCACGGCCAAGTCCCCCGTGGCCTGGGGGATCTGTTCCAACGCGGCTTCCAGCACCGAAGGTTCATAGTCCAGATGGAGTTGTGGCGCGACCGATTCAATCAAACGCATCCACCAGCGCGGCAACTTTTCTCCTTGCCAAGCCGGACTACCGCGACCTGTCATCTGCTGCGCCATTGGTTCTCCCCTGCCAGGTACCGCTACTTCTGGAATTCCTACCAGCGACCTTCGCGATACGGTCTATCCCCTGGGGTCAGTTCGGTCATGAAGTCATGGTGGATCGCGCCGGGCTCCCCCAGCTCTCGTCAATCGGGGCTTCATGCGACTCCGCGCGCACATTTATTTTAGCTACGGAAGGTGCGAAAATAAGTTCTGTTATCTCTGAAATCGAGTCTTTTTCCGGAAAAACTTGAATGTTTAGCTCATAGGAATCATGATCAAAGCTCCTTAGAGAGCCACAGACATGATACCGCTTCGCCGAACCCTGCCCAAAAAACCCCTCATAGTGGTGGGATGGCGGGAGTGGATTGCACTTCCGGAATTGGGAATCGGGTGCATTTCGGCAAAGATCGACAGCGGTGCAGAGACCAGCTGTCTGCATGCCATGCAAATGACCACCTTCCGACGTGGCAAAATCGACTGGGTTCGCTTCCAGCTTCCCACCTCCACCCGCAATTCTTCTGGAATTCAACGCGAAACTCCTTTGCTGGATGTGCGAAAGGTACGGTCTTCTTCCGGCCACGTTTCGCTGCGACCAGTGATTCAAACGGTCATGGAAATGGGTGGCGTTCGGTGGACCGTTGAATTGACGCTGGCGAGTAGGGAATCGATGGGTTTTCTAATGCTGATCGGACGCCAAGCCATAGCGCAGCATTGCTTGGTCGACTGCGGCCACTCGTTCTTGCTCCCGAAACCGCCTGAAGCAGTCCTCTCTCAAGGCGATCGAACTCCCATTGCAAACCTGCCGGCTGGTTCCTCCCAATGACCGAAGGAACCGGTTGCCGACAGGATCAGTGCCCTCTCCTCGTTCCCGACGATTGCTGATCAGAAATTCCTATCGTTCTTCCTTCAAGGATGCGACCAAGTCTAAGAAAAACGAGATCGGTGGGTGGCACCAATTCAAAAGGTGGGTGGCACCAATTGGAATGCTCTGCCATTGGAATGCTGCTATTGCTTGCAGCCTATGGCATGGCAGTCTCGGCTGTGCATGCCCCCATGCGAGCTCTCCTGCTACGAGGAAAACTCAGATCGGTGGGTGGCACCAATTCAAAAGGTGGGTGGCACCAATTGGAATGCTGACATTGCTTGCAGCCTATGGCATGGCAGTCTCGGCTGTGCATGCTCCCATGCGAGCTCTCCTGCTACGAGGAAAACTCAAATCGGTGGGTGGCACCAATTCAAAAGGTGGCTGGCACCAATTGGAATGCTATTCAAAAGGTGGGTGGCACCAATTGGAATGCTGGCAATTGGAATGCTGGCAATTGGAATGCTTGAAAAGGACCAGCCTGGATCCGGAAAGAAAGTTCTTAGGCTACCGAGAACTTTCCTTCCGGAATCATCCAACCTGTGCCGATCACTCACGGCGATTCGGACATCGCCTGCTCGATTCGCCGCAGCGAGGCCTCGGCCCCCAACAGTTCCATCGCCTCGAACAGCCCCACACCGGAGCTCTTTCCTGTGACCGCCAATCGCAAGGCATGAACCAGTTGCCCGAACTTGGCTCCCTGCTGTTCCAACCACTGTTTTGTGTTTGCTTCCAAAGGTCCGGCCTTCCAGCTACCGGCCTGATCGCTGAGGAAACGGTGGTAGTCGGCAAGCAGTTTTTGTGCGGCAGGGTCGTTGCGATATCGCTTCTCCCAGGCCTCCTTTTCGATGAAAAGTCGGTTTTCGGTCTGGAAAAATTCCTCTAGCTGCAGAATATCGCCTCCCATTTTGATCCGGTCTCCCGCCACCTCCAGCAGTCGATCGACTTTGGCGATCTGGCTGGGGCTGGCTGATGCCAAGGGGGGCATCCAGCCAAGATGGCTGAGGTAACCCCACACCAACTCCCTTCTCCGCTCCACCGAAATCCGCTGCATCCATCGCGACTGGAAAGCCACTAGCTTCTGGCAATCGAAACTTGCGGGAGACTTCTGGACCCGCTCCAGCGAAAAAGCCTCGGTCGCTTCGTCCATGGTGAACGACTCCGTCGAATCATCCAGCGACCACCCCAACAGCAGCAGATAGTTGAGGATGGCTTCCGGAAGAAACCCGATCGCGCGGTAGAAATCCACGACCACTGGATTGAAAGTTGCCGGCGAAATCTTCCATCCCATCTTCTGAGCGATCTGCTCCCCGTGCTGATAGAGGGACGCAAAATCCTTCTGCTTGAGGTACTTGTCCAGCTTCCTCTTGCTCATCTTGGCACTCCCCCCTGGCTCGGCCACGTAAGGGAGGTGGGCGTAGACGGGAAGGGGATATCCCAACGACTGCGCGATGAAAATCTGACGTGGTGTGTTTGGCAAATGCTCTACGGCACGCACCACATGGGTAATTCGGAAGTCGTGGTCATCGACAACGCTGGCCAGATGGTACAGACATGTTCCATCGGCACGCTGGACGACGTGGTCCTGTTCCTGAGCCCAATCGAATGCCACATCCCCACGAACCACATCATGAAACGTGCACTGGCCTTCGCGGGGCATCTTCAGTCGGACTGCCGCAATTCGCCCCTCCGCCTCCAACTGTCTTGCATGCGACTCATCTCTGGCCATCCATTTTCGATCGTAGAGAAAAGGTTTCCCTTCTTTCTCTGCCGCCTCCCGCTGCTCCTGCAACTCCTCGGGTCGCGCGTAGTCGCGATAGGCATGCCCCGTTTCCAGCAGCCGTTTCACTTCCGCCTGATACCTTTCCATCCGCTGAGACTGGTAGTAGGGCGCGTGAGGTCCACCCACGTCCGGACCCTCATCCCAGTTCAGCCCCAGCCATCGGAATCCCTCAAGAATCGGCTGCAAAGCTTCCTGGACATTGCGCTGCTGGTCGGTATCATCGATGCGCAACAGGAATGCGCCATCAGCCTTTCTGGCGAGCAGATAATTGAACAGCGCCGTGCGGACTCCACCAATGTGCAAATAGCCCGTGGGACTGGGGGCAAAACGCGTCCGGATCGTCATCGGCTCTCCTTGTAGTGATGGCTGGAGCAGATCCGCTGATCAGATCCGCGCAATCCAGTAAACCGTTTCCTCGCCAGGACGCAAGCCATCTAAACCAAGTCGTCGAATCGCTCCAGATTGGGAACCGTCGACGATACAGGGCAGCAAGCCACGCCAACGCATGAAGGAATCGTCCAATGCCACCTGCCCCGACCCCTTGGACCGTGACGGATCTGGAGTCGCTTCCAGCGGTCCCTTGCCCCTGCGGATTGGCTCGCCGCGGCCTCCAGGAATGCACCGCTTTCCCTGGTACCATCCATCGCACCACGATCACCCGGCAAGCCCAGAAGCACTGGCACCGAACGATGACCGAGACCTACTACATCCTTGAATGCAGCAGCGATGCCGCACTGGAATTAGACGACCAGCTTCTTCCGATCCGCCCCGGAATGTGCATCGTCATTCCTCCGGGAGTCACCCATCGCGCCATCGGCCAGATGGAGATTCTAAATATCGTGCTGCCGAAGTTCGATCCCGATGACGAGTTTCTGGTTGATGCTTCCTCTGGCAGTTAAAGTGGCCAAGGGAAGCTCCACGGATGGTGTTGGTTAGGTGACGTCGGCGATGATACTTTTCCCCAGCAGCCCGACAACGAATCGGAGACGGCCTAGTTAGCGTCGGGAAGTGATCGCCAAACCAAGGCGCGTGCCTGGGTTGGGCGGTCGCTCGGAATTTTGCTATAGCCTTATCGAAGTCGAGCAGTTCGAGGATGGCTGTTTCCAGCTTCCTCTTAGCGGGCACCGGCTGGGGGTGGTATGTACTGATAGGAGCCACCGTTTTCCTCGGCGATCTTCTTCAGCGATGCTTCGTATTGACGAGTGTAGAAGCCCAGCGTGTGAATCGGGACTCGGACCTGCTCCCCAAGCAGCAGATCGACCACGCGATTGCTTCGGCGCAGGTGAGCCGCCACATCGACTTTGGTCTCCCCATCAAACAGCAAAAAGATCGCATCGGGCGACAACTCAATCGCACGGTCGAGCGCATCGTTGGGGGGCCGCCCGCCCCGAATCGGAACCCGCTGCACCCATCTTGCCGTCCGATCGAGATTCTCCGGTGTCGGATAAACGGGAAGCGACTCCGGGACATCCCCCGTCAATGCCATCGCCTCGACCTCCTCACTGAAAAAGAAGATGTAGTAGCGCTGGTTGCTCTTCAGCTGTCGAATGCTCCTCATCAACTCCGTCTTGGCCGCTTCAAAGGCTCCCATCCGACGCATGCTCCCCGAGCTGTCGACGACGAAGCAGAAGGTATTGCCTTCCGCACTGGATCCAAAGAACTGAGCTCCCGAAAGTCGCTTGGCCAGCCCAGTGGTCGCCCCTCCACCCAACTGCCGACTACTGGCAGCGATCGCCGGAACTCCTTCTCCCGCCAGCTCCGAACTCCATCCTGGCACCGAAGACAACTCGGGCGCCACCGCCAATTCCGACGAAACCGCCTCTACGGGTTCCGCATCCACCTGCAGTTCATCAACCTCCATGGGCACGGGCGCATCGAACGCAAAAGGTTCTTCGTGACCGGGTGATGCGGTCAAGCCAACACTGGGTGGCTCTGCCAACCGATAGGTCACCAGGGCCAGGATCGGCACCAGGACAGCATGCAATCCCAAGCTTAGCCACCAGCCTGGCAGCCCTCTGGGTCGCGTCACTTGGTCTCGATCTTCCTCGACCTCCCTCCAGGCCCTGGGGATTCGCCTAGTCTGTGCGGGGCCTGTGGGTGCCGTCGAGCTGCTTGCAGGAAGTCGGTTGCCTTTGAGGGGCTGTGCCGATACCGATCGATTCGCACCGCCGATCGATTCCCCTGCTGGCACGACCGGCCTGGAGGGCTCTTTCTTCCTGCCGAACGCCGGAGTGGCATCCTTCCGCAAACCGCCTCGATGATCGGCATCGATCGATCGAGAAGGCATTGACTTCGATTCGGCGGTAGAGGGCTGGGAAGGGGAAAAGGGAGCTGCGGGTTGTCTCTGCTTGGATCGGGGTACCAAAGACCGGCGTTCCGCTGCCAGGATCATCATCTGCCACGGGTTCTCTTGAACTGGCGATCCAGATGGCTGGGACGAGCGTTGGTAGCGGGAATCGGTGTGTGTCCGAGGGAGCGTCTCCGCATCGGCTCTTGGTGGATCGCGAGGCTCGCATCGCTCGAGACTCGGCATCGACGCATCCTTTCGTCGCGACGGCTCTTCGCCACCCTGAGCATCCATCGTCATCCGGTGCCGCGCCAACCATCGCTCCAACTCGCCGCGATCCCCTCCCTTGGCTCGCTCCAGTATCGCCTCCAGTTCGATCGCCTCCGCTTCGTACCTTGCCGCTTCATGGCGCAGTCGCAGAGCGCGCAGAGCCAAGCTGGCCTCCTGGAGCAGTTCGGTTCTGGTGTCGATTTGTTCTTTGCGATCCATCGATCCGCCCGAGCCCTCTCTGGAAACCAAAAACCGCCGCCCCCCGTATCATACGACATCTACAGCAGAGTCGAGAATAGGCAGAGCGGCCGGAGGGCGTGTTGGGAGTGGCGGCGAGAATACTGCGGGTGGACAGTTTGTTCAGAAAGACCATTGCGGCGGACACCAGGTCCCGATTCCCGCATCAATGCCCTCCATGGTACTCGCACAGGACGGCTAGGTTCGAACAGATCTCGGCAGGCAAATCGAGGCTCACCTGAAAGATCGCCTCCAGCAGTTCCGCTGGCCAGTCTGCCATCTGCCGGTTGGAAACCAGCTTGACCATGTACCCACCACTCTTGATCACTCGAAATCCACCGGCGCGGACATCCGATTCCAGCTCTCCAATGTTGTAGACACGACGATGGCCCAGCTGGAGATCCTGACCATGAAGTTCGTTGCGTTGCTTGAGAAGTCCCATCTGGACTCCGATGCGACGGTGGAGCGAATCGGCGTTGGGTACGGTCAGCAACCCTACCGCTCCAGGCCTCAAACTTTTTCCGATCTGCCGCAGCACAGCGACCGGATCATCCACATGCTCGAGGACATGATTGCCCAGCAACACATCAAAGGGCTCCTGCGCATGAAAGTCTTCGAAAAGCGAATGCACTACCTGGTATCCATCCGCCGGATCATACGCTTCATCGATCACCTCCTGGCTTCCTTCGACTACCAGCAGGCACTCAAACAGGTCGGCCACCCCCTGGGCAACGTAGCCATCCCCGAGCCCCAATTGTAGCGCTCGGCCTTTGGGCAGGTTCAGCTGACGCATCAAGTCGACAAGATTTCGGCTGTTGATGTCTCGATTGACTCGCCCGGCTTCCGTGCGATAGATCTCGGCAGTCTCTTTCAACCGCTTGCGTTCCTCTTCAGTTCCCATCGACGGACCTCAATCTCAGAGACCACACCCTGCAACTTCGCCTACGAGACCACCTCGCAGAGCCATTACCCATTTACTTCATTACCCATCTGCGATTTTTCCGATGGCATGACCTGAAGAAAGACATCGCACTATCTTCCGTCCTCAATCGACAGCGCTGGTGCAAGTGGCCAGTTCTGGCCGAACTCCCTGCAAAGGCCGACCAAACTTTTTCTGGTACTGAGAAGAAAGGAACGCCATGATCTTTGGCACCATCTTCCGATAGCCGAACTTCTCGACGCCCAATTGATGACCTCGCGCAGCGATCGCTTCACATTCGGCAGGATGGTCCAGGTAATACCTGATCTTCCTGATGCAATCGTCCGCATCGTGGAAGCAAACGGCTCCTCCCGCCTTTTCCAACCATTCGATATTGGGTGCATACCTGGTCAGCATCAGGCCACCGGTTGCCAGGATCTCCTTAGTCCGCAGGTTGAGATTGACGCCCACTGCGGTGTCGACATAGTCGTTGAGCACGATCAGCGAGGACTGGTAGAGTTTCAGCATCTCCGTTCCACCGATCAATCCTCGGTGACTTGCCATCAGCTCGGGGGACACCCTTTCTTCTACTGGAGCATGCCCCCACCATTGGAACTCCGGGATGACCTCGGCCACTCGCTGCATCAACTCTCGCTTCGTCCGCTGCTCGGGATTGCGCAGCCCGCCGACAAAAACTACTCCACTTCTTGAGATGGGCTCCTCGGAGAGATCTTCCGCCAGTCGCTCATCCACACCGTACTCGATCAGGAAGGAAGGGATACCCTGGCTGAGAGTGAAGTGATGGTATTCGGAGGTAAAGTCGAGCATGGCGTCGCAGCGATGATACATCCAGTCGACCAGGTAGCGAAGATTGCAACCGACCAGTCCCACGATCAGGCATCGATCCTTGTACTTTTCGAACATCCGATTGCCCAGCGTCGTCGGTTCTTGAAGGAACAGCACGTGAGGCTGGAACTTTTCGATGTACTGTTCGATGCGCCATTGCCTGCGACAGGCCTCCAACCTCGCTCGCCGGTTGCCGCTGACCAAAGTCTTGACTGGGATGTCGCGCAGGGCGACCTGAAGAGCCCCCCACGTCGACTTCGACCGGGAGCATTTGAGCAGGTCTCGTTCGACCAGTTCCAGCATTTTCTGGTCGGTGACGATCAGATCACGAGCATCCCATCCGGCTTCGCGCATAGGGAAAGTGAAGCAGTCATAGGTATAGTTGCGGATCGACATCAACCAGCGATAGTACAGGGAGTAATCCATCGATGCGATCTCAGACGCATGGATCGACTGCTGCTCCCTAAGATGTTCCAGTGGGAAGGCATGGCCCAGCTTTAGCAGCCGAGTTGTTTCACCTGATGCCATCAAGCAGACTCCATGGCGTGCTTCCGAAGGAACGACCGCAATCCCCAGTCGATCGCTCCTTCAAACCGATCGCAGCCAACCCTTCGATGATGCAGAATGTAGCGCCTATTCAAACTTAGCTGGCAGCGCCCAGGCGTATCTGGTCGGCCACATACTGAATCGCCTCGGGAGCCATCTCCGGATAGATCGGCAGCGAGAGGATTTCGTGCTGGTGCCGATAGGCGACCGGGAAATCTGCAGGCTGATGATTCAAGTAGGAGTAGGCGGGATAGAACGGGAGTGCCTTGGGGTAATTGAGCACCGTGGAGATGCCGGCGGAAGCCAACTTGCGCTGCAGATTATCCCGGTCGGTCGAACGGATCACGTAAAGATGGTAGACGTGAGTCCTGTCGGTTGCGATCGTGGGAATCTGGATGCCAGGAATCCCGGCTAGCAGAGCATCGTAGTTGGCGGCCACTTCCTGCCGACGTCCGGTCCAGTGCTCCAAATGAGGTAACTTCACCGACAGAATCGCGGCGTGCAGACCATCCATCCTGCTGTTGATTCCCTCCATGACGTGATTCCCTTTGCCGCCATGACGCGCGTAGGTAGCACACCATTCGGCTAGGCGATCATCGTTGGTGATCAAGCAGCCGGCATCGCCCATCGCCCCGAGGTTCTTCCCCGGATAAAAGGAGAAGGTTGCGGCGGTTCCCATCGTGCCAACCAGTCGCCCCTTGTATCGCGCTAAATGAGCCTGGGCGCAGTCCTCGATTACCCAAAGCCCCTTTCTCTTGGCGATCTCGAGAATGGGATCCATGTCTGCAGGCTGGCCATACAGATGCACCGGAATGATCCCAACGGTTCGACTGGTGATCTTCTCTTCGATCTTGGCGGGGTCGATCGTGAATGTATCGGGATCGGTGTCGCAGAATACAACGCGCCCCCCGGCCTGCGTGATTGTCTCTGATGTGGAGATCCAGGAATGAGCAGTGGTGATCACTTCATCCCCTTCCTGGAGCCCAAGGCCTCGCATAGCAATGTAGATCGCATCGGTCCCGTTGGCGCAGGAGACGCAGTGTTTGATCCCCATGGCCGACGCGTAATCAGCTTCGAACTGGTCGACATACTTCCCGCGGATGAAGGCGCTCTCCTGAATCACGGAGGCGATCGCGTGGTCGATCTCCTTCTGAATCGTGAGATACTGTGCGTAAAGATCGACGAATGGAACTTTCATGCTGCAGGACTTCCAGAAGATTGACTGATCCAATTGGCTAACTGTGAAGGTTGATCCAAGAGAAGATCCGGGTTCTCTTTAGCGAGTATAATCGCGTCTCGAATTCCGAAAGCGACAGCCACCTGTCGGAGCCCCAACTTTTTTCCGGCCCTCAGATCGGTCTCGGTGTCTCCGACAAACCATCCCGATTGAGGCACCCCAAAAGTTCGCTCGATAAGATGCACTTTGACGTCGTGTCGGTCCGGTCCAGCCGCATCCCCCGACTCCGAAAGAACCTTTTGGAACCAGTGATCGATCTCTAAGTGCTTCAATTGCGCTTCCAGCTCGCGACGATTGTTTCGAAGGGTAACTAGCACCAACGTCCCGCAATGGGGGGATCGAGCAATCGCATCGCGAACTTCGGGCCAGACACGATCGAAGCGCCAATAGCTTTCCGTCTCGATCAGCGAAGTTCGTCGACGACGATACTCCTTTTCCAGGGAACTGGAGAGCCGACTGTCTTCCAGGATCTTGCTGTCGGCCTGGCGCGATTTCTTGCGCGACCAATAATCTTCCTTCGGCAGAGGATGTCCACCGAAGTCGGTGACAAGATCGCTGTAGATACGATGGAACTTCTCCGACACATCGAGGATTGGACCATCGAGATCGAAGTAGAAATAAGGCGATTTGGTTTCGCTTTCCAAAATCTTATCGACCACAAATACGCTCCCAGGTCCCTAAAAAAAATGGCCACTGCTGATCCGGCGTCCATTGCCCGGTTCTGTCGGATTGGACTGGAGGTCGCCGCCTCCACTACTCGCTTCCCGAGAACATTTCCTCCCAGTAGCGGACCATCAGCACCCCTGGTTGCGTTTGCACTGGAGCCACCTGCTGGCCCAGCAGTCGACGGACAATCATCAGCGGAATATTGGCACCTGCTTGAACCGTCAGCATCAAACCACCAGCCGGAAACCTTGGATTGAGTTCGATGAAACAGGGCTCCCCATCCTCCACGAAGAACTGGATGTTCCCAGGCCCCACCATCTCCGCCCGCTTACAGATCTCGCGTGCCGCCTGCTCGACTCGTTCGTTCCGCTCGGTTTTGCCTCGCACCGATTGCCCGGCCTTTACCTGCAAACGGCTGCGAGGGGAACAGACCAGGCACTGGTGGTCCAAATCGCAAAGCAGATCGACGGTATATTCCTGACCGCGGACCCGTTCCTGATACAAATAGCCAGGAAACTTCTCGGTGTAAAACCTCCAATCCTTCTCCGATTCGATGAAGACCAGTCCATCCGATCCACTCGAAAGATTCCGTTTTCCGATCACCGGACCACCCGGCCAGGATCCACTGGAATCATAGGATTTGGGAGTGCGGATCCCCAGATCGGAGACCATCTGGGACATCCGAGGCTTATCGTTGGCCAGGCGAATGGTTTCGGGAGCCGCCAGCATGGTCCTGACCCCCTGCTGGTTCAACTGACCTGTCATGCGCGAAACGACTTCGATCTCTTTCGAGTAGACAGGAAAGAGAATCTGCGCCTGAAAGCTCTTGCAGGCATCGAGCAGCCCTTGGGGGTAGCCTGGGTCGCTGGCTCGAGGCAACAGGCCGTGTCGATCGGCCATGCGGAGGCCCACTGCGTCAGGATCGCAATCGACCGCCAGGATCTCCACCGGGATCTCGGACTGATTTCTCAATGCCTTGATAAGGCTGACGGCCGAAGCCGTTCCAGCGCTGGTCACCGCCACTCGAACTGCGTCCATCGGATCCGCCTTAATCGCCTCGACCTGATTCCAGAATGCCTACGACCTTACGTGCATGATCCGGTCCAGCGATGCAAGTCGCTTTTCCTTCGATGCAGTCAAAAAAGTGATCCACTTCGACCTTCAGTGGCTCCTTCCAGGAAAATGCCGGAAAGAGGATGTCCCCAGTGCGGTGGACGAACTGCGGCATCGGGTTGTCATAATCCATCGACTCACCAAGCACGGCCTTGCGGTCGATCCCCTTGTCGTAGATCGCAATTTTTTCGTCCGCTACGTCATCGTAGACCACCATCTTCTTGCTTCCCACGACGGTCAGTTTTCGGACTTTCTGAGGGTCCAGCCAACTGACGTGGATGTGAGCGAGGACTTTATTTGGGTATTCCAGATTCATGAATACCACGTCGTCGATTTTTTCCTGTACGAAGTCCATACCGCTTCTCGTAACTCGCAACGGTTCTGGATCTCCCAGAAGGTATTGAATGATGCTGATGTCATGGGGCGCCAGGTTCCAAAGGGCATCGACATCGCTTCGAATCCGGCCGAGATTCAATCGCTGACTGTAGATGTAACGGATTTCACCCAACACCCCTTTGTCGATGCAATCCTTCAGGTAGCGAACGGCGGAATTGAACAGGAAGGTATGTCCGACCATCGCCAGCTTGCCTACTTTTTTCGACAGTTCGGCGATCTGGTCGATCTCCTGCACCGAAGTCGCCATCGGCTTTTCCACCAAGACGTTCTTGCCGCTTTGGAGCGCTCTGCAGACCAGATCAAAATGGGTAGCCACCGGGGTCGATACCACAACCGCGTCGATCGACTTGTCTGAAATGATCGAATCGGCGTTGTCGGAAACATGAATGGAAGGGTAAAGTCCCCGGACGAAATCCCGCCGCTCCTGCGACAGATCCACCACGGCTGCCACCTCGCATCGGGG
>Ga0068872_10000952_pt1 | contig 23647 bp, 16 predicted proteins | sample NOAtaG_7_FD_66441 | JGI IMG/M metagenome (GOLD analysis project Ga0068872, IMG submission 66441) | Freshwater lake microbial communities from Lake Erie, under a cyanobacterial bloom - NOAA_Erie_Diel1S_2200h metaG | ecosystem: Environmental > Aquatic > Freshwater > Lake | place: USA: Ohio, Lake...
ATCCCGGAGCTGGGCACTATCCGGTCGGCCTTCAAGCCTTTGGTAGTACTTACCTCTAACCGTACAAGGGAGATGGGCGATGCGCTGAAGCGCCGGTGCCTGTATCATTGGGTCAATTATCCCTCGATGGATAAAGAGGTCAGGATTATTCATAAGCATTTGCCAGATATCGAAGCACGCCTTTCCGGAGAAATTGTCGCTTACGTTGATCGGATCCGGCGCCTCAAGCTGGATAAATCCCCTGGAATTGCGGAAACAATCGATTGGGCCCGTGGTATCACACTACTCAATGGTTCCTCGGAAGCGATGGTGCAAAGCCTGGCCTGCCTGCTCAAATCCGACCACGACATTAAACGCGTGATGGAAGAAATTTTTTAAATAAAAAAAACATCTTGCCATGGCATCCTTATTAAAAGCTTACAAAGAACAAGAAGAAACCCGGCAGGAAGCAGCTAAGGAAGCTGCAGCGCATTACAAGCGCGTCAACCTGCCCGGTAACCGGACCTTCGCAGTAAATATCGAAGAAATCCGGAAACATGTGGAAGAAATGAAAAAGGTGAAAGCACTGCCTAACCACGATTAATCAATTGACTTGTCGCGACGGATCAACGGGAGTTGGTAAGTGTTACTTTCTCAATCCGCTGGCCCGTCGCTACTGGTTTAATATCTCCCGGGAGGTGGATCATTATACCGACTACGCTTCTTTTTCCGGTGCTTTGATCGGCTTTGTACAAGAAGCACGTCGCCACGGATTCAATGCAGGGATTCAATGCGGTCACGATACCGTTGCAACGGCATTACACGGCCTGTGGTGGGATTTACAGCAATTTGAATATGCCCTGGCAGCGTTGTATTGTACGGATAAAGATGAACGGGAGCGGTTCCAGGTTGTTTTTAATCGCTTTTGGAAGCCCAAAGGCTCAAGGGTTAAGCAAAAGACTGAATACAAAAACCAAAAGCGGGTTTTTCAGCAGCAGAACCGCATTGCTGTTATGGTCGGTACAGGAAAAACGGCTGAAAGCGAAAATATGGAGGCTTCCAAGAATACCTCCGGTGCCAATGCCAAAGAGGCGCTCAAAAGGACTGATTTCGCCCACCTGACAACAGATCAATCTTCCTTGCTGGATGAGCTTGCCGAAAAGTTGGTCAGAGAAATGAGCCTGCGCATCAGGCGTAAACGAAAAAAAGCTAAAAAAGGCTCCATAAATATGGGAGCCTCCATCCGAAAGAATATTCAAAACGGTGGAACCCTGATTAATCTTTCCCGCTTGAAACGCAAAAGACAACGCTACCGTCTCCTGGTCCTGCTGGATGTCAGCGGATCAATGGATAAGTATTCTTTTTATTTGTTGAAATTCCTCTGGGCGCTGAAATCCCATTTCAAACACATCGAAGCCTTCGTCTTCAGTACTTTACTGCTACGCATTACGGAAGAGCTATCGGAAAAAGATATGGCTGCCGCACTGCGTAATGTCTCCCTTGCTGCCAATCACTGGTCGGGCGGCACACAAATCGGTGAATGCCTGAAAGCTTTTAACGACCAGTATGCCAAGCGATATCTGAACGGCAATACGCTTACGATTGTATTAAGCGATGGGTTGGATACCGGCGCGCCGGAAGTACTGGAAGCAGCCGTCCAAAAAATCAGGCTGCGCTCCCGAAAGCTCGTCTGGCTCAACCCTTTAAAAGGAATGCAGGGGTATGAACCTATACAACGGGGCATGCAGGCTGCCCTGCCGGCGATTCACCACTTCGGTGCTGCCCATAATTTTGAAAGTTTGATGCAACTAGAAAATATCCTAACCGATGCTTGATTCATTTTTGGAAAAGGCGCTGACCCTCAACCGCAGTGGGGAGCCTTATGCCACGGCGACGATCGTACGCCGCCAAATCCCTTCTTCCGGAAAGCCCGGGGATCGGGCGATTATCACCCCGGACGGCAAAATACATGGCTGGATCGGTGGGGGATGTACCTACGGAATCGTACTCAAGGAAGCCCTGGAATCCCTGCGCGACCACAAACCGCGGATCGTACATATCAGCCCGGATGCACTGGAAAGTGCCTCGGGCCAAACTAAACGTTATACCATGACTTGTCAAAGTGGGGGAGAAGTGGAAGTTTATATCGAACCGGTGATCCCGAAACCCCAGGTCCTGATTTTTGGGAAATCCCATATCGCTATGGCACTGGCCCGTATTGCCCGGACAATGGATTACCGCGTCGTTGCCGTGGTACCGGAGCTGGAAACAGGGGTTTTCCCAACTGCCGATCAGGTATTCTCCAATAACGACTTTCCCGGGGGTGAAGCTTTCAAAAACAGCTATGTCGTGGTTTGCACACAGGGCAAGGGCGATACCGAAGGTCTTTTTCAGGCCCTTTCCCTGAATGCCGGTTATACTGCATTCGTCGCCAGCAGGAAGAAAGCGAATGGTATTTTCCAGGAACTCCGTCTGAAGGGGGTTAGCTTCGACCAGCTCAAAGGTATCCACACTCCTGCGGGGCTGGATATTGGGGCAAAGCTGCCCGAGGAAGTGGCTATCAGTATTTTAGCTCAGATTATTATGGTTTTTCGCGCTAAACAGGCCGAGCTGGAACACCAGCAACCAGAGAATCCCCTGGAAGTGCTTCCTAATGAGGATTACTACCTCAACCCGGTCTGCAAGATACCGATTCAAAAAAGTACGGCCCGGCATGTGCTTATGTATAACAATGAAAATGTATATTTCTGCTGCGATGGCTGCAAAGTGAGTTTCGAGAAAGATCCTCAAAAATATATCACAGCGACAGGGCGATAGCGATTTGGCGGTTACTGCCGCCAAATCACTGTCGGGGTTGTGTAAAAAGGCTGGAGGCCTTCATTTGTCATTTGGCGGCGTAGGCGGCAGAATAGGAATACTTTTCACACAACCTCAAGAAATATTCTTTGGCTGAAAATGCCGCCATAAAATTTTTTGAAGCGGCTGCCTCACAAGTCCCAGTGTTTACTTGAGCGACATCATCCTCAAGATTTTTCAACGATAAAGATAAACAGGATACACTTCTCCGGCCCGATATAGATTTTTTCCTCTGGGCAGCTCGATAAACGCTTCTGCTTCTGCGAGGTTGGAGAAGTCCCCTGAGCCATTGCCGATTACGGGGGTTGCAAGGATTTGCCCCTGTTCGCTGTAGCTCAGTCGGACCTCGGGGAAATAGGTCAGGTCGGACTTGAAGGGCACATCGCGGGTCAGTACGGCCATAGGACGGGGGATTGGAGGGGCTCCAAGACACTGGTTGAGCCAATCTACGAAGTACCGCTGGAGGCACATAAAGGAGGATACCGGATTGCCCGGCAGCGCAAATATGGTACAGCGATCCGCATACTGCCCGAACCAAAACGGCTTGCCCGGACGCTGCCGGATTTGATGGAATAATTTCCTGACGCCGAGTATTTCGAGCGTTTCCGGCAGGAAATCGAATTTTCCCTGTGAAACGCCTCCGCTTAGGATGAGTACATCGTAATGCGCCAGATAACTGGCCAGTTTTTCCCGAAGTATTGCCGGGTCGTCGGGGAGATGGTCAGCATCTGCCTGTATTCCCTGAGCCTGCAAGGTGGTGAGCATCCGGTATTCATTAGAACGCCTGATCTGATACGGCGCGGGGACTTCGTTGATTCCTACGAGTTCGTCCCCTGTGGAAATGATCATTACCCTGGGCAGTGCGGCCACAGTGACCCTGGCCTTTCCGATGCTCGACCCGATCCCGATTTCCGGCGCACCGATCCTGGTATTTGCCGCAACGATAATTTCCCCTGCATTGCGGTCGCTCCCCTGAAAGTGTATATTTTGGCTTTTGACGATGTCTGGCACTAAAATATGCGCTTTTCCCTCCCGGATATCCAGGTCTTCGTAGCGGATTACGGTATCTGCATCGAGCGGCATCACCGCTCCGGTCATTACCTCCAGACAGCCCTCCTCTTCGCGAAGGGTGCATTGAGGGGTTCCGGCGGCCACTACTCCTTCTATGGTAAAAGTCCGAAGCCCTTTATCGAAGGCGGAAAAACGGATTGCGATCCCATCCATGGTGACCCTGTCGAAGGGAGGCAGGTCGCGGTCAACAACCCAATTCTCTTTCAGGATGCGGTTGAGACTGGCAGAAAGGTCTATCGTTTCGGTGCCAAACCCTGCGGCATTGGCTGCGATGATATTAACGGCCTGGTTTACTTCAATCATATCGGATGGTAAATTTGCAATCATCCACGCTCGTGGATTGTTCCTTCTTTGAGGCGTAGTGAAAACCCCGGCTTATTGCGCAGTGCGGCCACGATTTCTGCGGCGATGGAAAGTGCAATCTCCTGAGGCGATTCGGCACCGATTTCCAGTCCGGTGGGCGTGAAGAGGAATCCCGACTCATCGAAACAGACATCCGGCAATTCGTTTTTCATTTTCAGGAACCGTTTCTTAGGACCGAGGAGACCGAGATAGGCGGGTTGTTTGGCGTAAAACAGCGGCAACAGTTCCAGGTCTTTCTGATAATCGTGGGTCATAAGGACAACCGCCGTATATTCATTGACCTCAATTTGATCCGCCTGGCTATAATCCAATACCTTTTTTGCCTGTTCAAAGATTTGTCGCGAGAGTTTTTTAGCCTTGCCGATAACATAGATTTCCCAGCCGAGCGCCGTAGCGACACTGGCGAGGGCATTGACATCGTAGTTGTCGCCTGAAATGACCAGCTTTGTTTCGGGGCGGATGAACTCGATAAGGATTTTCAACCGGCCATGAACGGAAGATTCACAGGAAAAGGTTTTAGGGGTTTTCCTTGTGGTGACCTCTTCGATATAACCGGCAAGTTCATCCCTGTCAATTCCGGCGAAGTCCAGTACCGCCGTATCCATCGAAATCAGTTGAAGCTGCCCCAGGATACCTGCAGTTGCCGGCGCGTCAATTACTTTCAGCAGGATATTGGGTTTATTGGCATGCTGTATTTTTTTCAGCAATTCAATCTCGTTATTCGGATCCCCGGGGTCAATCGGCGTAAGGAGTACTTCAATACGTCCATTGCAGCCCAATCCCACGCCAATCTGGTTGCGGTCATCTTCCATTGTATCATAAACCACCAGCGAGGGTTGGTTCTTATAGATGACAGCCTGTGAACGGCGCAGTGCATCGCCCTCCAGGCATCCACCACTAATCCCTCCGACCCAGATACCTGTACTTTGAACCAGCATACGTGCACCTATACGGCGATAGGAAGATTCTTCGACGCTCACAACCGAAGCAAGGGCGACTTTCTCCCGGGAATGATCCAGGGATTCATAAACCTGGATAATGTTGGAAATTTCTTTCACCTTGTAAATCTTTTAACCAAATTTTAAACAGAAATGACTGGTAATGGTTTAAAAATGTGCATCTGCAAACGATTGATTTATAGAAATGAAATATACATTTAATTGAAAAACTGTTCAAAAAAAATCCCTCATGCGCAATCAATACATTATAATCTCTTTTTGCACGATTTTAGGCGCGTTCATCTGGATGTCCAGTACGGGCGGGGTTGCCAATGTGCAGGGGGCCGATCTGACGGGCTCTCCGCTGGGCAGCGGATTTTGCAGTGGGTGCCATTCCAGCGGTAATTTTTCGCCCTCCATCTCTGCGGAGTTGTTAGATGCAGGGGTGGCGGTTTCCCAATATCAACCTGGTAAATCCTACACCTTGCGCGTACGCGTAAATGCCTCCGGTACTCCTGCGCGCTACGGATTTCAGGCCGTTGCCCTGTCGGGTACGAATAATGTCAAGGCCGGGACTTTCGGAACGGCCCCCACCGGATTTCGCAAGACGGTCTTACAGGAAAGGGAGTATGTAGAGCACAGCTCCCCCCGCTCAGGGAATACCCTTGAAATTCAATGGACTGCCCCTGCTTCAAGCGGGGAAAGTGTTCGTTTCTATGTTTCGGGAATTGCGGCTAACAACAACGGCAGCTCCTCGGGCGATGGTTCGGCACATCTTTCCCAACCGCTGCAAATCAACCCTATGGTGACTTCGACGCGGGAATCCCTGGCCAGCAAGCTCGGGCTGAAAATCCTGGGCAATCCAATCGGGCAGGATCTGAATATCGCGCTTAATATTCCGGAATCCGGGCGGTATCAGTTCTCCCTGCTGGGCATCGAAGGGAAAACTTACTGGCAGAAAGGTGAATGGCTGCAAACGGGCGAGCATAAATTACAGTGGGAACTTCCATTGTCCCCCCCCGGGGTCTATTTCTTGAAAGTCGAACAGGGAAGGGGGGTAATCGGCACGGCAAAAATTGTACGCAGGTGATAAATTTTTTTAAGCGTCGATTTTATTCATTTTGCGAAGCAAAATGAATAAAATCGACGCTTAAAAAAAGTATTCTTTAGCGGCATCAGCTACCAGACGCCTTATGCGACCGTCTTTTCAAGGTTTAATTTTTCCACAGCGCCCCGAAGCCTGCCTCCCAAAGGCGTTTGTTGAATTCCGGGACCGCTTTATCCAGTAATTCTTTTGCCTCTGCTTCGAGTGCAGACCACTCTGTCTCGAGCTCCTGACGGCGTATCACGCCTGGCCGGGTCACGCGTGGGATATCGCTTTCAGCGTGGTTGAGCATAAACATATAATTAGCGGTAAAGCCATTGGGGAAATTCTCTACATCGTCATACGCTTTGGATTTTCGCTGCACCATTTTCCCATCCCATGATTTCATCCGTTCCAACAGCGATTGCCCGTCTTTATGAAGTCCGTCCAGCCCCTCTTTTCCTGAAAGAGTCTCCAGAACCTGGGTAAGTTGCTGCTGTTTTTTATACAAGGCATTTACGGTTTGGTGCATATTGGCGAGCATGCCTTCCACCTGATTCATAAACTGATGGTATTCTTTATAGGCATCTGTGGTAGTAGGGTAGCGGGGGTTGGGAAGGATTTCGACGGTTGTTGGGATGCTTTTTGCACCCATGACCAATACAGCCTGGTATTTTCCCGGGCTGGCCTTATGGCCGCGATAGCTGCTTTCGATATAGACCCCTGGAACGCCCGGCATTGTGGGGTAGCGCAGGTCCCAGACAAAGCGGTTCAGCCCCTTTTGGGCAGGCAGGGTCGGTTCAGCGGGAGGGCCTCCATCATAGCTTTGGAAGCCACGGTCTTTTTTCGAAGTAAAAGAACGCACCAAAATGCCTTTTTCATCCCTTATTTCGAGTCGCAACTCCTGTTCGCCGGGAAGTTCCGGCAGATAATAATAAAATACCACTCCAGAAGCAGGGTTTACACCACGGGTGGGGTTTGTCCCATCGAACCCCGGGTTGTTTCTGTCCATTTCGCTTCGTGCATTACCCAGTACGGCGGCGGATGGCTGGTATAGTACCATTTTTGAAGTATCCGGTGCATACTGGCGAAGGAGGTTGAGATCATCGAGAATCCAGAAGGAACGCCCGGAGGTTGCGGCGATGAGGTCCCCCTGGTGAACCCGTAGATCGGTGATTGGAGTGACGGGCAGGTTGAGCTGAAAATTTGACCAGGACTTGCCGCCGTTCCAGGAGATATAGAGGCCCGTCTCCGTTCCGGCGAAGAGCAGGTCTTTGCGTACCTGGTCTTCGCGCACGACCCTGGTAAAGGCGCCCATTGGGATCCCGGCAGAGATATTGACCCAGGTCTTGCCATAATCCGTGCTTTTATAGAGTGCAGGGGTATGGTCGTTGAATTTGTACCGGGTAGTTGCGATATAGACCGTTGCGGGGTCGTGCGGGGATACTTCGATTGCGTTGACCAGGCATTCTTTAAGGCCTTGCGGGGTGGCATTCTGCCAGGTTTTGCCCCCATCTTTTGTCAGATGTACCAGACCATCGTCGCTGCCGACCCACAAAACGCCTTTTTCGTGAGGCGACTCCAGGACGTAGCTAATGGTGCCGTAGTTTTCAGCACCGACAGCCTCATTGGTATAGGGGCCGCCCCCTTTCCCTTGTTTTTCTTTTTCATTACGTGTCAGGTCCGGGGATACTTCTTCCCAGGACTGCCCCATATCTTTGGTACGGAGGAGGACCTGTGCGGCGTGGTAGAACGTACCAGGCTCGTGTTTTGACCAGATAATCGGGGCATTCCAGTTGAAGCGGTACTTCATATCGCTGGCATCCCGTGCGAGGTACTGGATGGGGGCTGCCATAATATTTGTTGACGCGTTGGCCTGGTTATCTAACACTTCGATTGTTCCGAGGTAGCTTCCGCCCATGACGAAACGGGGGTTATCGGGATCGAAAGCGAGGAAAGCGCTTTCGCCGCCGGCAGAAGCCGACCAACTTGCGGTGGTAATCCCACTGGAGGCCAGTTCCTGGGAGGCGATGGAAAGGGAGGTATTATCCTGTTGTCCGGCATAAATCCGGTAGGGGAAGCTATTGTCCACATTAATCCGATAGAGCTGTGCTGTAGGCATATTAGCCTGGGAAGACCAGGTGTTGCCGCCATTCAGGCTGATACCGACCCCGCCATCATCGGCAATCGCGAGGTTCTTTGGATTGTTGGGGTTGATCCAAAGGTCGTGATAATCGCCATGCGGGCCATCGAGATATTGCCAGGATTTCCCGCCATCGGTGGACCGCAGGGCGGGTGCGCTGAGCACATATACCGTATTTTCGTTTTTGGGATCTGCAAATACCTCGATATAGTACCAGGCCCTTTGGACTAATCGGTGGTCATCGGAAATACGGCTCCAGTTTTTACCGCCATTTTCGGAGACGAATAATCCGCCCTGCTCCTTATCAGAGTCACTTTCGATGAGCGCATATACCTTTTCACTATTGGCACGGGAGACAGCGATTGCCATTTTACCCAGTTCTTTGGGCAGGCCATTATGAATTTTTTCCCACGTTTCGCCGCTGTCGTACGATTTATACAAACCGCTTCCCGGCCCCCCGCTAATAACTTTCCAGGGAAGACGTCCGTGTTCCCACATTGCCGCATAGAGGATGCGGGGGTTGTTCATGTCCATAGAAAGTTCGACGCAACCGGTCTTATCGTCAACGAATAATACTTTTTTCCAGGTAAGCCCACCGTCTGAGGACTTAAATATCCCGCGTTCTGCGGAATTGCTGTACAGGGGGCCTTGTGCGGCGACAAAAACAGTTTCCGGGTCTTTGGGGTGAATAACGATTCGGGAGATATGCTGGGTCAATTCCAGCCCTATTTTCTTCCAGGTCTTACCGGCATCCGTGGATTTATAGACTCCATCCCCGTGATGGGTCATTACCCCTCTGGGGGCATGCTCCCCCATACCGACAAAAACTACATTGGGGTCGCTCTCCGATACGGCGATTGCCCCTACGGATCCGGTGGTGAAAAACCCATCCGAGATGTTGTTCCAGGTATTGCCCAAATCATCGGTTTTCCAGACACCGCCACCCGTGGTACCCATGTAATATGTAGCGATATCTCCTGGCACGCCCGCAACGGCAACAGACCTGCCACCCCGGAATGGCCCGATGCTCCTCCATTTTACAGGCTGGAAAACGGCGTTGTAATCCGGAGTGGATTGCGCAGGGGATGCTGCGCTTTCTGCTGCCGCAGGTAGCACTTTCTTGTTCTTTTGTGCCATCACTGGCAGCACCAGTATCGCAGCTAAAAAAGTTATGGAATAAATTTTATTCATAATGTGTTGATTAACATAGATTTTATATAGGTGTCGAAAGAATAGGTGCCACCATTGCAGAAGCAGCGTTCGCATTTCTGGAAATACACCGCGTTCTGCAGTAGCAGGACAAAGTTAATGAACAAAAATAAATCCCTTTCCATCTGTTTTTTGAAGTTTTCACACAGTAGGGAAAGGGGCGCACGCAGAGCTGACATCAGACTTTTTGCATCGGGCCTTTTGTGCGACGGGGCTAATTCATACCAGCGATTATGCCCATAGAAAAAGTGCGGGCCGGCCAGAATGTGTCCCTTCGTTCGATCCCTGGGGCGAGCAGGTCGTTTCCGGGAAAGCGCGGCTCCGGCGATATACCGGTATAGGCGCTCAGAAATGCCGGTTTTTGTGCGGTAATGAAAAGGGAAACTTCCCGGAAATACTGTTTTTTCTGTGTAGGGAGCCGGTAACTGAGGTGTACATTATCAATCTCCAGGAACCCTGCATTTTCGATGAAAAAGTCGCTCAGTCCCGGGAGTTTGAGTGCGGGATCGAAGTACTTTGTTTTGACGATATTGTAATTGGAAAGGGTATAGGGTGCGGTATTTTCATAAAACAGGCGAAAAGTATTCAGCATATCGTGGCCGAGTACTGCCCGTAAGCGCACCGACAACTGCACCTTCCCGATAGATAGGGTATTTTGCAGGCCTGCAGCAAAGCGGGGAAGCCCGTTTCCGATGATGGTATGGTCGTCATTGCAAAAGCAGTAGCGGCCATCTCCGTTGAGGTCTTTGAAAGCAGGGCTTCCATTGGGTTGGATGCCCGCCCTCAAGGGTCCCCAAAGCAGTCCCAGGCGCTCGCCACGGATAATCGGGGCAACAGCTTGCGATTCACCCTGGCCCGGCCCTCCGATCGCAGCGCTGTAGATATAAGGCAACCCGCTGAATGGCGGGTCGGGGACTTTCACGGCAATGGTATTGAAAGTGGAAAAATTGAGGGTGCTTTTCCAGGAAAAATTTCTTTTAACGGCGATTGCCAGGTCTAAGGCGGCTTCTATCCCTGAATTTGTGAGCCCTGCCGTATTCTGCCAGGTCACCGGGGCCTGGTTTGGGGGAACCGCAACGGTAGTCGGCAGGATCAGGCGATCTGTATTTCTGCGGTAATAGGTTAGGTAACCGGCAATGCGGTTTCGAAAAAGCGCAAAATCGAGGGCGAGGTCGAAGGTCGTGGTGCGCTCGGCACTTAGGCCAGGATTTGGATTAGTCAAAAGCGTGTAGGAAGGCGAATAATTGCCGTTGAAAAAAAACGGGGTGGAAGGCCCATAACGCCCCTGCGACAGGTGTGTTTGCCGGGGCAGGTTGCCGGTGATGGAAAAACCCGTCCGCAGGTTGAGACGGGCAGTCTCATCTTCACCTAAAAGTGGGGCAAGGGCGAGGGTACTGGAAAAAGCCGGATAAAATGCCCATCTGGCATCCTTACCTGATTGCGAAGCCCCTTCGAAGCGGGCCGCAGCAGAAAATCCCCAGATTTCCCATATTTTAAGCTCGCTTTTTAGAGCAAACGCACTCAGGGCCTGTAGGCTTTTATACGAAGCTACCTGTGCCTTACCATTTGCGATATCTAAAGCGGCCCCAAGGTTGTGGAAGCTAAACGCATCGGTAAGAAAATCCCCGGCCTGGATTTCGGATGAGGCAAACCGGAATTGCTGACGGAAAAAATTACTGGTAAAAACCATATTGACGCGACCGGTATTTTGTTGAAATTCCATCCCGGCCATAAAGGTATTGGAAGTATTTTGAGCTCCCGTCAGGTCTGCCAACCCGTTCCGGTAAAATCCACCACCATAGCGTGCGGATTTAAAAGCGTATCTGCCAGTCGCTCTTTCGAGTTTTTGACCGGACCACAGCACGTCTGCATGCAGATTTTTGGCGAGGGTGATTTGGCTGCGCAGGGTTCCCCCGAGTACTTTTACCCTGTCTTTTCGTATATTCTGGGCATAAATAGCCACAGGGTTAAAGGCATCAAAAATATCCCGTTCGGCAAAACCTCCAAAAGCCGTGGCCGAGGGGTCCAATACCGGCATGGTCGGATTGGTGGAGACTGCATAGCGGAATGTATTGGGATCGCCGGGCGAGCCCTCCCTTGCTGTAGAAAAAAGATGTATGCCGAGTTGGATTTTTTCCTTGAAGAACTTTTGGTCCATATATAAACGCCCGTTGAGCTGTCTGAAGCGGTCGTTATGGGCAATTCCTTCCACATCCCGTAGGTTCAGGGAAACGCGGTAGGCCCCCTGTCCTGCCTGCCCGGAAAAAGCCAGGCGGTGGATATGCGCCCTGCCATTTTTTGCCACTTCGGCAGGCCAGTCTGTCGCAGTACCTAAATCGGTTGCCCCGGCAAACTTGCGGAATTCCCCGGCATCCAACGGGTTTAAACGAAACAGGGGTGCTTCAATCGCAAAGCTTCCGGAATAGACGACCCGCGCACTATCGTTTTCCTGTTTTCGGCTTTCGAGGAGGATTACCCCGGCAGCAGCACGCGCACCGTAAAGCGCGGATTGCCCAACCGGGTCGGCAATGATAGATAGTGTTTCCAGATCACCCGGGTCCAGACTTTCCAAGAAAGCAGCGGGTACGCCGTCAATAACAATCAGGGGGTCCGGGTTTCCGTAAAAAGTCGAAATCCCCCGATAGCGCGATGTAAACGATTCGTGGTGGTTAGCTCCTGCCCTGGCAATCAGCAAGCCGGGGAGCAGGCCCTGGACCAGTTGAATGGGTTGATGGATAACCCCATTATTAAACTGCTCGACTGTAATCCGGCGATGCGGCCATATCAAATTTTCTTTTTGGGGAATAATATTGGGCAAGGAATCCGAAGTTGGCCTGAACAGGATGCAGCACTCAGGATCGGACAGGATTCCCGGATTGCCAAGATTTGCAGCAGGAACTGCATGAGCCCTGGAAGCAATGGCCATTATGAGGAAAAATGCAGGGAAGCGGCGAAATATACCTATAGGCATACAAAATGGGCGCGGTGTGCGTGGTAATGTATTTGCCGCCTTCAGCGACAAAATAATTTTTTTTGGAGGGGGCTTAATAAGTTATGAGGCTGTCTCATAAGTTCTTTGGCGCCGACGGCGACAGAATACTTTTAGGACAGCCTCATAAACTTTTTTGAAACGCCGGTTTTATTGATTTTGCGAAGCAAAATCAATAAAACCGGCGTTTCAAAAAAACATTTTTTGGCGGCGAACCCCGCCAAAGGACTGAGATACAGCCTTGCGCGAAATATTATTTATAAGCGTAAGCTGGATACAGTGGTAAAAGGGGCTTTTACACAACCCCTAAAAATTATGCTTAGTTGGCACTTTTTTTCTCGGCACAGGCAGCCGTCCCTGCACTTTGTCCTTTTGCACAGCAGGCAGCCTTAGGTGCTGCATTTGCGGCAGCCTGGGCAGTAGCTTGGCCCTCTGCAGGGGCGGGTGCAGCGGCAGTACCGGCTTTTTCAGCGCAGCAAGCTTTTTTGCCCTTTGCATTTTTCTTGCCTTTTTCCATGGTTGCCGTTGCGGAAGCCTCTGCACCATCAGATTTCTTTTGTTCGCAGCAGGCCTTTTTACCTTTTTCTTTCCCGCCGCCATTGGTGCCATTGCCAGCGTAAACGGCAACTGAAGCTACCATCACCAGAAGTGCGATCCAAATTCCTTTTTTCATATCTGCTTAAAATTTGATTGAATAAAATGTTTTTCCATTGGCAAATATATACAATTATGAAAAAATGTTCATGGGTTTTTTCAGGGAGTGGGTTGTCTTTTCAAATGCCCCGATTTTAAAATAATTGATGTTTTTCTGTAAAAAAACGAAATATTTAAGGATGATTTATTGGAAAAACCGCATTATTGCATAAAAAACATCGGATATGAAAACGGCAATGTTAACAGGTTTGGGGATTTCGATTTACTTTTTTACCGTTTCTCCAGCATTTACCCAGGAAAAGAAAGCTCAACTCCCGCCTGAGGCCACCGAGGTATGGGTTCCGGAACCACGGGTGGTGACGCCTGGTACACTCAACCACCAGCCGCCCTCAGATGCGGTCGTCCTTTTTGGTGGCACGAGCCTGGACCAATGGAAAAGTGCAGAGAAAGATGCCCCTGCACCATGGAAAGTCGAAAATGGATATTTTCAGGTAGTACCAAAGACGGGGGGCATACAGACCAAAGCGTCTTTTGGCGATGTACAGCTCCATATCGAATGGAAAGCTCCATCCGAAATCAAAGGCACCGGGCAAGGTCGGGGCAACAGCGGGCTTTTTTTCATGGGCGGCAGATATGAGGTACAGATTCTGGATTCCTATAACAACCGGACTTATTCCAATGGCCAGGCGGCGAGTGTCTATAAGCAATATATCCCCCTGGTGAATGCGATGCGGCCTCCTTCTGAATGGAATACCTATGACGTGGTATTTACTGCGCCAAGGTTTAATGCCGATGGGTTGATGATCGTACCGGCACGTGTGACTGTTTTTCATAACGGCATCCTTGTCCAGAATAACGTTGAATTGAAAGGTAACACCGAGTATATCGGGATCCCGCAATATCAGTCGCATGCCTCTGAATTGCCCATCATGTTGCAGGATCATGGCGACCTTGTCAGTTTCAGGAATATTTGGGTACGCAAACTGTGAAAGCTTCGGATGTCAAACACCTAAAACACAAAATATCAATGCAAAACAGAAGAAGGTTCCTTCGGAATTCCGTATTGGCGGCAGCCGGTATGTCCATGCCGGCATTTGTATCTGCGGAGCATTTTGCGCAGCACATAAGAAGCGTTAGCCCTGGTGATCAGATTAATTTTGGCGTCATCGGGGCAAAGGGGATGGGCTGGAGCAATATGTCGGTTTTTTTAAAAATGCCACAGGTCAATTGTATCGGTATCGCAGACATTGATGAGGGTGTTCGCAACCAGAGGGCTGCAGAAGTAGAGAAGCTACGGGGCAGGCGGCCTGCGGTGTACAACGATTACCGAAAAATGCTGGAGGATAAAGACATAGATGTTATTATCGTGGGGACGCCAGATCATTGGCACTGCCTGAACATGATTCATAGCCTGGAGGCGGGGAAGCATGTTTATGTAGAAAAACCGATTGCGAATACCATCGAAGAATGCAACCTGATGGTGAAAGCGCAGGAAAAATACGGGAAGATGGTACAGGTCGGCCAGTGGCAGCGCAGTGGATCGCAATATGCGGATGCGATTAAATTTGTGCGCTCGGGGCAGCTCGGTAATATCCGTCTGGTAAAATGCTGGGCTTATCAGGGATGGATGAAACCCGTACCTGTTTTGCCCGATGAGCCAGTGCCTGCAGGTGTTGATTACAAGATGTGGTTAGGCCCTGCGCCGATGCGCCCTTTCAACCGCAACCGCTTTCATTTCAACTTCCGCTGGTTTTGGGACTATGCCGGGGGCCTGATGACCGATTGGGGCGTACACGAAATTGATATCGCTTTATTCGCGATGAACGTGAGTGCCCCCAAATCCGTGATGGCCTCTGGAGGCAAGCTGGCTTATTCCGACGATGCTTCCGAAACACCCGATACCCTGCAAACGGTATATGCTTTTGATGGTTTTAACATGCTTTGGGAGCACGCGACCGGTATTGACGGGGGGAATTATGGCTATAACGAGGGAATTGCCTTCATCGGGAACAACGCCACACTCATCGTCAACCGGGGCGGATGGGAGATCATTTCCGAAAAACCGGGCGGAAAGGCTAAAATCGAAGACATGGCGCGGGTGAAACCTTCCGAAAAATCGGCACTGGAATTGCACGCCGAGAGTTTCATCAAGGCAATAGAACGCAATGATGCGTCCCTGCTCGCGTGTGGGATTAAAACGGGGAGCGTCGCGGCAATAAATGCCCAAATGGGGAATATCGCCTATAAAACCGGTGAAAAAGTCTTTTGGGACGCAGCAAAAGGGGAGTTTACCAGCAAAGCAGCGAATACCTTGATGAAAGCGAGGTATTACAATGGCTGGAAACTGCCAACGGTCTGACATAAGCTTAGATAGATCCGGTGAGGTACTGGACAAAGGCCTGTGGGGTGTTTGTCGTCACCCGAATTATGCAGGAGAGATGTTGTTTTGGTTAGGTATTGCATTGATTGGACAGGGTTACGGCGCACCGTGGTACACCCTCGGCGGGGTAGCAGCTCCGTGGTTGATGTTCTTGCTGATCACGATGCCGATGAAGGAGAAGCGCATGTCGCTGCGGTATCCCGCGTATGCGGAATACCGACAGCGAACACCGCTTTTGCTGCCCTTCTCTTTCAACAGAAGGGGATAACCAACTACCTGTCTTCTGCCCTTTCATATTCAAAAACCCCGGACGTGCGCTGGTAAAATCCCTATAATTCTTTTATCCTGATGTTCCGAAAGCGTACTTCCGACCCATGACCCAAAAAGCCGATATACCCCGATTTTCGTTGAAGCCCCGGGTGGGGGTTTTTATCTATGGTCCCATTTTTGCTGGCCTCCAATAAGTCTCCGTCCACGATTACCGTACCGTTAAGGGTAACGCGGATGTAGTTGCCCTGGATGCGGATTTCTTCTGTATTCCATTCTCCGACAGGTTTGAGATACTCCCTTTTGGCTGGGATGACGCCATATACCGAGCCGTGGTATTGATAAGGCTGCAATTTGGCATAGATTGGGGAGGTATTGTCCAGTACCTGGATTTCCATGCCGACGTACGCTGCGTCGCCTTCGAGAGGGGTACGGATCCCGATGCCATTGTTGGCTCCGGGAGTTAGCTGGAAATCAAACCTGAAGCTAAAATCAGCGTATTCCTTTTCGGTATAAAGATTGCCATTCCCTCCCGAGGCAGGGTCAATAGTAATCGTTTGGTCCACAACCTTGTAGTCCACTTTATTTCCCTGCCAGTTGTTCAGATCTTTACCATTGAAGAGTGGTACATAGCCCTCTGCGATTTCTTCCGGGCTGAGCTGGTAGTTAGCTGCGGTAATTTCACGGACGAAGATATTGCGGAAAGCAAGGTTGGTACCATGGGCCTGGAGTTCGATCGGGCCAACCGGAAAAATAGGGCGGTTGCGGTCCCAGTAGTTTTCCAGTACCACTTCATCGGTCACGCGTTGGCCGTTGAGTTCAACAGTGACCTTATCCCCGATCATGCGGATGTAGAAGATATTCCATTCCCCCACAGGGTTATCCGCCACCATAAGTGGTTTGGATGGGTTTTTCTGGTTGTTATAGAGTCCACCGGAGCCCACCTGTGCACCGACCTTTACGAGGGAGGTATCCCAAATCTGTACCTGGGGCGTGCCGCGCAGATAAATCCCGCTGTCGCCGTCCCGGGTAATCAGCCATTCCACCCACATTTCGAAGTCACCATACCCTTTGACGGTACAAAGGTTTTCGAAACCTGTACCGGTGAAGCGGATTTCACCATCCCTGACCGACCAGTTTTGGGGGAGTCGGGCATCGGCTTCCTGCTGTGCTTTCGCAAGTTGTTCCGGCTTCATTGTAGTACGGGAGATGGGGTTTCCGACCAGGCCCTGCCATCCCGTGAGGTCTTTGCCATTGAAGATACTAACGAAGCCATTTTCGGCAGGCATTTTTTGGAGCCAAACACGCATATTCTCTGCGGCATAGGTGCTTTCAGGTCCTGAAATCGCTGTTATGGCCAGTTCCAGCACTGAGCGGACAGTTTCCCCGTAGAGGCCGCTGCTGCCGTCTGAAGTGGGCAGCGCGATCCGATAAATAGCCCATGCAGCATCGGAAGCCAGAGCGGGATGCTTGAGATAAGGTGCAGCGGCGATGAAAGCGGGAAACGTTTTTACGCGGCTCAAATGCGTAAGGGCGAGCGCTTGCAGGGTGTTTTGTCCTGCCGTTGCATCCAGGCCTTTTCGGAGCTGGAGGACTTTCTGCTCCGGGGTCATGGAGGAGGCACTCACTATCCGCAGAAATGCCTTGAAGGCTTCCTGCCCAGCAGTTTTATCGTCTGAAAGCGCGATCTGAAAGAGTAAATCTGCTGCGTCGGCATCTTTCCATTGCGTAAGCGCCTGTAAAGCAACTGATTTTAGGTTGGGGTCGGTATAGGCTGCTTCGACCAGGGCGAGCAGTCTTTTGCCGCCGATGGGCGGAAAACAACCCAGTAGCCTGGGGCGTAAAGCTGGATTTGACTGCCATATTACTGAGAGTTGTTCATCAGTATCCTCTACAGCTATGGCGATGATAGCAGCTTGTACATTGCTGATATAGCCAGGATTCTGGGTGCGGGAGAGTAAGTTCACCAGGTCCTGTAAATGGTCGGGCTGTGCCAAATTGGGCAGTGCCGCATAGGCGGCGGTGGCGATCTCCGTATTTGCATCTGCGCAGTAGGCGCGTGCTGGTGCAAAGGCCTGATGGACGTGGCGTTGTGCAAGAATATCCAGGAGAATAGATTTCCCGGCCGGATTGGCTGTCTTGAGGTTTTCCAGCAGGGCAGGGGCATCGTGGCTACCTGCTACCTGCAATAAAAGCTGCTGTAAAAGGATTTTGTCCTCCGGGCTACGGGTTTGCCTAACTGCATCGAGGAGGATAGGGAGGCTACCGTTGCCCGATAATTTGGTTAACGCCTGCAGTGCTGCTGCCCTGACGTCAGGGTCTGCAGCATTGACCAATCCTGCGGCGAAAGGTTTGGCGAGGGCGTGTCCCTGATTCGCCAGATGCAGCAGGATCTGGGCTTTGAGTGCTGGTTTTGCACCCTCTGCTTTTGCGATTAGTTTTCTGACTGCGGCAATATCCTGAATACTGGCAGCAGCATTCAGTACCCCAGCCCTGTAATCAGCGCGTTCATGATCGAGTGCGGTAAGGATTTGATCAAACGCATCCATGCCGAATTGATCTGACAGAACCTTTAAAGCGGCAATTCCGGCAGTTGGTTGGGTTGCTTTGGAAGTAGCGGTGATTATCTGGGTGGCAATTCTGCGACATATTGCGAGGTGTTTATTATCGGCAAGGGACTCCAGGTAGATGATTAACGAACGGGTAGCCTCAGATGGGTCATAACTATAGCCTGTGGATTTTGCTGCAGCCACGAGGGTTTTCTCATCTGCCGGATCGCCAATTTTTGCCAGTCCCCGTAGCGCCTGTTGGCGGATGTTGGTTTCCGGGCTGAGGCAAAGCGGCCGCAGGAAAGCTGCTGAGGCCGGCAGGGCATATTCTGCTATTCCCTGCAAGATATCGGGTTTAAGGGTAGCAGGGGCATTGGGGAAAGCGAGGCGCATGGCCGTTTCAGCAATTGGTGAACGCACCGCCAGGAGTGCCTGGACGGCATCTTTCACTAATTCCGGGTTTGTCAGGTATTCAGCTACTGGTTGAATAATTTCCTGTTCTCCGATAAAGGCCAGGTGATAAAGGAAAAAGCGCTTGACCAGGAGGTGATCAGTCGTTTTCAGGGCTCTGAGAAGGCTGTTCGCCACGAGTACCCTTTCTTCGTATTTGCCGGGCTGGTTTGCATAAAAGACGAGACCATTCAGTGCGGTCCGCACGCGGGAATCATCGCTGCTTCCATCGGGGACAACCATTCCGGTGAGTTGATCAAGTCCGGAAGGGCCTAAATTGACTGTTGCAACGGCAAGTTGATTGCGGTGTGCAGCATCCCGTGCAGGAATCTGATTGAGGATATCTGCGATTTTAGTGCTCAGGGAGCGCATATCCTGGCCAGACAGTTTTGTGGAAAACAGCGTAGTCATGAAGAGAAAAAATAGACTGTATTTCATTGTATTAGAAGATTTAAATCAAATGGGCAATACGCTTATTAAATAATCCAGGGTGCGCGCATCGGCTGCGAGACCAGTCGGTTGGCCGCCTCATCGCCAATAAATTCCTGGGCAATAGGGTCGAAATGAAGGGTTCTGCCGAGTCGAACGGCGATAATCCCCATATTGACCAGCGTACAGGAGCGGTGGCCGTTCATTTCGTTCAATGCGAATTTCTGCCGGCTGCGTACTGATTCGGAGAATATGCCGATTTGGACAGGTGGGTCGGGCAGGGTTGCGATGAAAGCCTGTAAATCCGGGATGGTCGAACGAAATCCTTTATAAATTTTTCCGCTGGGCCCCTCGATGTAGGCTGCGTCTTTTTCGCGGTTCTCTCCATCCAGGACAATCTGGCAGCCATCGGCATACGTGTAGGTGACCCTCCTCCAGGAGCCCACGGCATCGGGGTCTTGCTGGGGTGCATCAACTTCGACGCGGATGGGACTGGTGTCGTCTTTCCCCAGCATATATTGGACGGGATCGAGATAGTGCTGCCCCATATCCCCGAGTCCGCCCCCGTCGTAATCCCAATACCCCCTGAATACCCCGTGCACACGTTCGGGATTATAAGGTTTATAAGGTGCTGGTCCCAGCCAGAAGTCGTAATCCAGGTGTTCGGGGACCGGCATGGGTTTAAGATTGGTTTTTCCGCTCCAGAAAAATTTCCAGTCATAGCCGGTAACTCCGCTGACCGTCACTTTGAGCGGCCAGCCCAGGATGCCGCTATCAATCACTTTCTTCAACGGTTTTACATCAGTTCCTAATCCATAAAACGTATCTTTGAACCTGAACCAGGTATTGAGCCGGAACATCCTGCCGTGTTTGTTAACAGCATCCACGACTTTTTTTCCTTCACCGATTGTCCGGGTCATGGGTTTTTCGCACCAGATATCTTTACCCGCCTCCGCAGCAGCAACAGCCATCAGACCGTGCCAATGTGGCGGTGTGGCGATGTGTACGACGTCAATATCCGGCCGGGCGAGAAGGTCCCTGAAATCGTGGTACCCTTTCACATCAGGACCTGCCAGCTCCAGGGCCCTTTTCAGGTGGTTGCGGTCCACATCGCAGACGGCCAGTAATTTGGTGCCTTCATATTCAAAATGCCCGAGGCCCATCCCGCCCACGCCAATAATCCCTTTGGTGAGCTGATCGCTGGGCGGGGTGTATCCCGTACCACCGAGCACATGGCGCGGTACGATAGAGAACCCTGCCAGGGATGCTGCCGCGCTTTTGATAAAATTCCTTCTGCCTTTTCCTGATTGTTCTTTCATGAATCCTGTTTTTTGTGAGGCTATCCCAAAAGTATTTTTCAGAAATACTGTTGGGATAGCCTCAAAGTTTTGAATAAGGCTGTATCCTAAGCATGGGGTTGGGTAAAAGGTTTTGCGGTGAGGCTGTCCGAGAAGTATGGGTTATGTAAATATTATTCCGCTGCCGAAGGCGGCGAAAGAAAGTGTTCGTTCGAAATATTATTTGGCGGCGTCAGCCAAATAACGGCCTCCGGCCTTTTTACATAACCCCTATCCGTCTAAAACCTTGACTTTTTACTAAATATTCTTAAGTGTCTCAACAGCAAAATTTACCGCTCTGGCGGTAATTGCCATATAAGTCAGCGAGGGGTTTTGGCAAGCGGAGGAAGTCATACAAGCCCCGTCGGTGACGAACACATTTGGGGCATCCCATACCTGGTTAAAGCCATTGAGGACGGAGGATTTGGGGTCGCGGCCCATACGGGCGGTACCCATTTCATGGATGCCATGGCCGATTGCATGACCGTTGTCCCAGGTCTTAATATCTTTTGCTCCAGCGGCCTCCAGCATGGCCTTCAGTTCCAGGACGATGTCCCGACGCATATTGAGTTCATTTTCTTTGAGTTCTGCATCCATAGCCAGGATAGGGAGCCCCCATTTATCCTTGCGTTGCTGGTCGAGGGAAATTTTATTTTCGTGATAGGGGAGGATTTCCCCGAAGCCCGTAGCGCCAATCGTCCAGGAGCCGGGTTCGGTGATGGCTTCTTTAAACCCGGCGCCGATATTGAGCTCTGCAATTTCCCTGCTCCAACCTTCGCGGCCTGCGCCGCCCTGGTAGCCGAATCCCCGAAGATAGTCCCTTTTGTCGCCGTTCAGATTGACAAAACGAGGAATATAGAAGCCATTGGGGCGACGACCATAGACATATTTATCCTCATAGCCTTCGATACGTCCGGAAGCGCCCAGGTTATAGTGGTGGTCCATGACGTTGTGGCCGAGCTGTCCGCTGCTGCTGCCGAGGCCACCTGGCCAGATATCGGTTGCAGAGTTGAAGAGGATCCAGGTGGAGTTGAGGGCTGATGCGCAGAGGAAGACGATTTTCGAAGAAAAAGTATAGGTTTGCATGGAATTGGCATCCAGGACTTCGACCCCTTTTGCCTTTCCACTGTCTTTATCGTAGAGGATTTGGGTCACAATGGAATCCGGGCGCACCGTCAGGTTGCCGGTAGCGAGGGCAGCGGGTAGGGTAGAGGACTGGGTACTGAAATACCCCCCGAAGGGACACCCTTCCCAGCACCGGTTTCTGAACTGGCAGTTGGTTCTGCCCTCTATCGGTGCGGTCAGGTTTGCCACCCGTCCGATGATGAGGTGTCGCTGGCCCTTGAACCGTTCCTTGATTTTTGCAGCGGCATCCTTTTCAACACAGTTAAGGTCCATCGGTGGCAGAAATTCGCCATCGGGCAGGTGTGGGAGGCCTTCTTTACTGCCGCTAATCCCTGCAAAGCGCTCCACATAGTCGTACCATGGCGCGATATCTTTATAACGGATCGGCCAGTCGGTACCATAACCATCTTTGAGGTTGGCCTCAAAATCGAGGTCGCTGAGCCGGTAGCTTTGTCTGCCCCAGAGGATACTCCTTCCCCCCATGCGATAGCTACGCCACCAGGTGAATGGTTTGATTTCCGTGTAGGGGCAATCTTTTTCGTTTGCCCATGCATCCATGACGACTTCGCTGGCTGCCCAGCCACGGTGTATAACGGGATATTCCTGCCGCTGTTGTACTGTTGTGGCACCCCGGTTAGCCAGTTCCCAGGGGTTCATGGAAGCTGTCTTGTAATCTTTGATATGTTCATAGGCACCACCACGCTCCAGGAGCAATACTTTGAGGCCTTTTTGCGTGAGTTCTTTAGCTGCCCAGCCCCCGCTGATTCCGCTGCCTATGACGATGGCATCGTAGGTATTTTGTTTTTCGGCTTTGTTATTCAGGTTAATTTGGGTTTTATCTTCCGGCATTTTGAAAAAATTTATGAGAACAAAAAAGCGATTTTTTGCCAAATTAATTTTTTCCTTTGGAATTAGCAGAAAATTTTAGCATTCAATTTTTAGGTTGGGCTTCGGATGATGTACGTGGTACCCACGCCATCCATGGGCTACATATCCTGAATACCTCAAAAACTGTGTTTTGCAGTTTTCGCACTCATTTTTGCAGGATTCTTCAGGGTTTATGTGCGATTATTACAAGCGAAAACGGATGCTTTATTTTTTCACCTTTATAATCATTATGCAATGACTGCCGAAGAATTATTAGCCAGGTATGAGGCCGGGGAGCGGGATTTTACCGGAGTAGATCTTAGCGGTGTCAACTTAAATGGTGCAAATTTAAGTGGTATCAATCTAAGCTATGCTAACTTAAGCAGAGCCTCATTATTCGAGGCCAACCTTTCCGGGGCTAATCTCCAGTATGCTAATCTAAGTGACGTCAACCTTATGAAAGCTAACCTGGAAAATGCTAAACTGGAAAATGTCATCCAGGGCAAATCGTCATCTAAAGTTGTACGTGGGACACTTAGTCGCGTAATTCATCCGGCTAATAACCCAGCCCGAATTCAATCGTCGGGTAAGGGTACGGGTAAGAGAATTAATCAATCATCTGATGATGATGCAGCACGACTAGCATTCAGCGAAAAAATGAAAGCTCAAATACGTCAACTTGATAAATCCGCTCAAGAAACACAAGACGAAATTTCTCCAGGAAATGATTAGTATGAGAATGTTATGTTTTGAGTCCGCTTATTGCCTATTGAAAAATAGCTATTTTGAAGGCCCAAAAATAACCTGACTGATTTAAGGCAATACCTGCAGTAAAGGCAGTAGTAGTCCGGATTAGGAGATGAATATTTAGTCCACCAAACCCCTAAACCAACACCTCCACCTCCCAGGCTTCGATATTTTTGGTTTTGCTGGAAAACTGTACGCCGATGGCGGTGA
>Ga0068872_10000958_pt1 | contig 23546 bp, 19 predicted proteins | sample NOAtaG_7_FD_66441 | JGI IMG/M metagenome (GOLD analysis project Ga0068872, IMG submission 66441) | Freshwater lake microbial communities from Lake Erie, under a cyanobacterial bloom - NOAA_Erie_Diel1S_2200h metaG | ecosystem: Environmental > Aquatic > Freshwater > Lake | place: USA: Ohio, Lake...
GGTGAATACAACGTCTGAATCGAATCGATGACCATCACGGAAGGCTTGACTTCTGTTGCGGCAGAAAAAATATTTCGGGTATTGGTTTCGGTAAGTAACCAGGTTGATGGATTGGCTGGAAGTGGCAACCGGTCTGCGCGCATTTTTATTTGCTGATCACTTTCCTCACCAGAAACATAAAGTGTCTTTTTTCCATTTTGGGTGAGCGCCAATTGCAACATCAGTGTTGACTTTCCAATTCCAGGTTCGCCACCAATCAGAATCAAACTTCCGGGAACCATTCCACCTCCAAGTGTTCGGTCGAGTTCCTGATCACCTGTGGAAATACGACGCTCGGGTAAAGCCGAAAGCTCGCCAAGTGGTGTTGGTTTGGCCGAACGATGCTGAGGTTCCTGACGCCATTCATTTTTAGAATCGGTCTTCGATACAATCTCTTCAGCAAAAGTATTCCACTGCTCACACGACGGGCATTTGCCCAGCCATTTGGCAGACTCATAACCGCAGTTCTGGCAGAAATAGACTGATTTCTGTTTGGCCATCGGACAAAGCTAGGAACAAGGCCGAAATACAAACACCCGTGAGGAACTAAATTTCTGAGGAACGGGTTGGATAGCTTAGTCAGAGAGCGGTAAATTGCACGTTGATAAAATCCACAAATGACAGATTCGGTCATCATATCGACCTACTCTCCTTTACTTCATCAGATTGCCTTCAGATTGTTGAGGTGTAAGGCAGATGCAGAAGATGTGGTTCACGAAACACTCGTGAAGTGGATGGAGTCTAATCAACAGAAAATCCGAGATACAAAAGCTTATCTGATTCGGTCAGTAACCAACAATTGCTTTACTCACCTCGAAAAAAACCGTCAAAACCGAATAACCTCCTTGCCTGAGGAAGGACAAAAGGGGTTTTTGAGCTTTTTTAGCGAGATTAATTTTTCCGGCTTCGATTTAGATCAGCAGCTCAAAGGGGCTTTTGACGTCCTTCACACCAGACTGGAGCCTATGGAGCGCGCGATTTACCTGCTTCGAACGGCCTTTGATGTAGATTATAAAGAGTTATCGGCAATGTTCGACCGAAATGCAGACCATTGTCGTCAACTGTTTTCAAGAGCAAACAAAAAGCTGGCTATGCCGGAAATCTCCCTTAAGGGCATTCCCGCCCCCGCTGGACTCCTGGAAAGCTTTAAGCGGGCCTGTCACGCTGGAAATCCCTCCGAACTGGTCCACGACCTCAAAGCAGCCATTAATAAGCAACGCTCTAAAGTAGCGGCTTAAAAATACTCCGTCCTTTTTGTCACAAAACGCCGGCCTGGCAGTCTTTAGGTTAGTAAAACCCATAAACTGACCGAAATGGCCGCTATTATTCTATTTTTTGTTGCGCACTGGTACCTGTCGCTGTTTTTCCAGACTTTTTTCCTGCACCGCTATGCGTCGCACGGTTCCTTTACTATGGGCCCATTTACCGAAAAGGTATTTTTTGTGCTCACCTGGATCTTTCAGGGAAGTAATTATTTGAGCCCTTTCGGTTATGGTGTGATGCACCGCATGCACCATGCTTTTGCAGACACTGAAAACGATCCACATTCTCCTAAATACGACGACAGTATTTTTTCGATGATGTGGAAAACAAAAACGATTTATTCCCAACTGGCCAATGGCGAAGTACAAGCGGAAGATCGGTTTGTGCGTGGCGTTCCGAAGTGGGATGCCTTCGATCGTTTTGCACGTTCCTGGTATTCCCGAGTTTTCTGGGGAGCGCTCTACACCTTGTTCTACTGGAACTTTGCCACCGAATGGTGGATGTGGGCGTTGCTGCCTATTCAGTTTTTGTTAAGCCCGATTCACGGCGCTATCATCAACTGGTTTGCCCACAAATACGGTTACCGCAACTTCGAAGTCGGTGATACATCCAGAAATTTTCTGCCTGTTGATTTTCTGATGATGGGCGAGAGTTACCACAACAATCACCATAAAAACGGAAGTCGTCCGAATTTCGGAGGAATTCGCTGGCACGAACTTGACCCTACCTACGCTTTCATTAAGCTGTTCAATTGGTTGGGCATCATCCGTCTGAAGACGGCTGAGGTTACTCAGTAATCTGTTTTAATGTTGGGGTCAAAGGGAATGCCCATCTGATACCCCACCTTTTCATCCTTTGAAGGATCGAGTACATCGAGTCCGTAGGTAATTTTTGACGGATCGTCGTAAACAAACGTACCGAACAATCGATCCCAAACAGAAAAAATATTTCCGTAATTACTGTCTGTCCATGGTCGCTCGAAGTGGTGATGGAACTTATGCATATTCGGCGTGATGAACACAACACTCAGCATTTTATCCAACCACATCGGAACGTAGATATTGGCATGCGTGATGTACGTGAAGAAGACCGTGCAAATCCTGTAGAAAAAATAAAATGCAGCAGGTGCGCCGGTAAGTACAACTGCAATCAAGGCAAAAATTTCCCGCATCACAAAATCTCCGGGATGGTGACGGGTTCCTGATGTTGCATCCAGATGCGTATCGCTGTGGTGAATCATGTGGAATTTCCACATCCATTTTACACGATGCAGCAAATAGTGAACCGTATACTGAGCAATCAATTCAAAAATCAAAACACAGATCAGCAACTCCACCACAATAGGCAGATCAATCAGATGAATCAGTCCAAACTGATTTGTTGCCAGCCAGGCAAAAACGCCGACCGTCGCCGCTCCAAAAATTCCGTTGATGATCATGGTTGTGGTAAGAAACACCAGATTTACACGCGCATGGCGCCACCGGTCTATTCCAAAACGGAATAACGGGAAGTTCCCTTCCAGTATCCAGCACAAAGCCAAACACACAAACACCCAGGCTGCCCTTTGCCAAACTGGCATCGCCTCAAAAAAGTCAAGAAATGATTCCATAGACCTGATTTTTACCCAATAATAATCATTAGACCTGCAATTCAAATCAAAGCAAGTGGACCTGTCCTGATTTCCTAATTTTGTGTCCGGTCGATCTATGCAAAACGAAGAAAAATTTGAGCGGTATCAGCGGCAGATGCTCCTTCCGGAATTAGGTGCGGAAGGACAGAAAAAGCTTGCTGAGGCGCGAATTCTGGTCATTGGCGCCGGGGGCTTGGGCTCTCCGGTATTGCTTTACCTGGCCGCTGCCGGCGTAGGAACCATCGGTCTGGTAGAGTTCGATCGGGTTGACCGAAGCAACCTGCACCGACAGGTTTTGTACACAAATTCAGAGATCGGAGAACTAAAAGGCGAGCGTGCCATAGATCGGCTACAGCAGATGAATCCGGAGATTCGGGTAACGCTTCATTCGCAGTATCTCTCCTCAAAAAATGCGCTAGAACTCATTCGTGAGTACGACATGGTCGTAGATGGCTCTGATAATTTACCCACGCGTTATTTGGTGAACGACGCCTGTTTGCTCTCAGAAAAACCATTTGTGTACGGAGCCATTTACCGCTTTGAAGGACAGGTAAGCGTATTCAATCAGTCTTTACCGGATGGTAACCGCTCAGCGTGCTATCGTGACCTTTATCCTGTACCACCTGATCCAGAAGTTGTTCCGGCGTGTAATACAGGTGGTGTTCTTGGTGCTTTAGCTGGCATTATAGGATCTGCTATGGCTAATGAGGCTATTAAATTAGCTACCGGCATGGGCACAACGCTGCACAACAGACTGTGGGTTTTCGATGCTCTGGATTTTACATCGCGGATACTTCAAATAAAACCGGATTTTAATCGTGTGCCTGTTAAGGAGCTGATTGATTACGAACTTTATTGTGACAGTAAAAATTCTTCAACTGGAATCGAGGAGGTGACTCCTACTGAGGCTCAAGCCCTGGTTAAGAAAAACACTGCAGTGCTGATCGATGTTCGTGAGCCTGCTGAATTTAAATTAGCTAATGCAGGAGGAGTCAATATTCCATTGGGTTCTTTAACTGCTGAAGTCCACCGGATCCCCAGACGAGCCAAAGTAATTCTCGTTTGTCGAAGTGGTAGTCGCAGTGCTGTAGCTATAAAAAAATTGCAGGATCTTGGGTTTACCAATCTGGTCAGTCTTCGTGGTGGACTAAACCGCTGGCGCGCAGAGATAGATCCTGATCTTCCGGCTTGTTGAGTTATCTTCAATCTGGATTGGCGTAAGGCTCCGTATATTCTAGTCGTAGCTTCACTCACTCTTCCAAAAGGATATTTTATTTTCTCATACCTAAACGTGGAGGTATCTTCACAGATGAACAACGCTAAAATCATGAAATTATATTTTGCACTTTCTCTATTCTTTGTTTTTGCCCAGACCTTCGGTCAGGAAAGGCAATTTCCAATGGTAACGGCCTACGGAGGAATTTTCGCGATTGAGAACGCAGCAGAAATTCCTGATCCATCCATGGAGTATAAAATTGTAGTTGAGGTAGCCACTGGCTCAGAAAAACCAGAAGAGCTGAATTTTGCTCTAAATAATGTTGCCCGCTTGATGAACCTGCACGCCCAGGCTGGCATTCCAAAAAAGAATATCGAAGTCGTGGTAGCTGTACATGGCGAGGCAGCCTATGCCGTCATGAGCAACGAAGCCTATCGAAAAAAGTACAACGCCGATAATCCGAACCTGGGACTACTAAAAGAGCTTAAGCGATCCGGAGCCGAATTGTACATCTGCGGACAATCATTATTTGCACGCAAAATAGACCGCGCAACACTGGCACCGGAAATGAATGTAGCTCTTTCGATGCTAACAACGGTTACAACCTATCAGCTCAAAGGTTATGCCTTTCTGAAATTTTGACTACCGTCAGCACCGGTCAAATTGATTAAATTGCTTTCTTAATTCGAACCAATCACCCTATGCAAAAATCCATATTCAATTTACTTGCCGGACTATGCCTGATGCTGGTCCTGGGCAGCTGCAAAAAAAGTGCATCCCCTGAGGCGACAGCCGCCTTTCAAAATGTTGTTCCTGCACCGGTTTCTGCCAGCACCGACGGCGGGGCATTTTTCCTCACAAAGGATGCTACCATCGGAACCGAGGGACCGGAAGGTGCCTTAACTGGTGTGGCGGCTTACCTCACGAACCTGTTAAAACCAGCTACCGGCTTTGAGCTGACCACTGCCGCTAAGCCCGCTGATGCTACTATTTTACTGGCCTTAACAGATAATGCAGAGTTAGGTGAAGAGGGTTATGTGTTATCCATTTCGTCTGAGCAAATCAAAATCACTGCTCAGAAAGCAGCTGGAGTATTTTACGGAATTCAGACGCTTCGTCAATTATTACCAGAGGCTATTGAAGCCAAAGAAGTTCAATCCGCTAGCTGGGAAGTAGCCACAGGCGAAATCACAGATAAGCCTTCTTACGGCTGGCGTGGTTCCATGTTGGATGTAGCGCGTCATTTCTTTCCAATGGATAATGTGAAGCGTTACATCGACCATATTGCGATGTATAAAATGAATCGTCTGCACCTTCATTTGTCAGACGATCAGGGATGGCGAATTGAAATTAAATCCTGGCCCAACCTGGCCCTCCATGGTGGCAGCACAGAAGTAGGCGGTGACAAAGGGGGTTACTATACCCAGGAAGAGTATAAAGAGTTGATTGCCTATGCCCAGGAACGTTTCATCATGATCATTCCTGAAATCGATATGCCCGGTCACATCAATTCTGCTTTGGCCTCTTACGGTGAGCTGAATGGTGGAACTTCTGTTCCCATGGAAGGCGCACCAAATGGACCAAAGGCCAATCCACTTCTGGTTAAAGACTCCCAGCCAACACCACTGTACACAGGCATGGAAGTTGGCTTCAGCACATTGCGCTTTGAAAAAGAAGTCACCTTCAAATTTATTAATGACGTTGTGCGGGAGCTTTCCGAAATAACACCTGGCCCCTATTTTCATGTTGGTGGCGATGAGGCCCATGTCACTAAAAAGCCTGACTACATTGCCTTCGTTAATAAATTCACTGAAATCGTAAAGGCGAACAACAAAATAATGATTGGCTGGGAAGAGATTGCTCAAGGCAATATCAATGAAAATGTTGTCGCCCAGCATTGGGCAAATCCGGATTATGCGCGGATGGCTGCAGAAAAAGGAGCCAGTCTCATATTGTCACCTTCACCAAAGGTTTACCTCGATATGCAGTACGACTCGCTGACCAAACTTGGATTGCATTGGGCGGCTTACATTGAAGCAGATGTTGCTTACAACTGGGATCCCGCTACGCAAGTAGAGGGTGTTGATGCCGCACAAGTGCTTGGAGTAGAAGCCCCATTGTGGAGTGAGACCATCGATTCTATGAGCGACATCGAATATTTGTTATTTCCACGGATCACTGCGGTTGCCGAATTGGGTTGGACTCCTTCCGAAAAAAGAGGATGGGAAGGATATAGTGCCCGAATTGGAAGTCATGGTCCAAGATGGAACCGACTTGGCATCAATTACTACCCTTCAAAGAAAATTACCTGGAAGTAATTCGTTCTTCCATCTCGTATGAAAAAAACCAGGATCGCGCTTATTCGCGAGGGCAAAAATCCTCCGGATAAGCGCGTTCCGTTTACTCCCCTTCAGGTCGAAGAAATCCTTCAAGATTATCCGGAAGTAGATGTCTGCGTTCAACACAGTGATCTGCGTTGTTACAAGGACGAAGAATACCGCGCATTGGAGATTCCGATTGTTGAAAACGTCTCCGGTTGTGACATCTTAATGGGAATAAAAGAAGTTCCGGTCACACAGCTGATTCCGGAAAAAACCTATCTGTTTTTTTCACACACGATTAAAAAGCAGCCGTACAACCGCAAACTGCTTCAAGCCATTCTTGAAAAAAATATTCGGCTGATCGATTACGAAACATTACGGGACACTCTTGGAAATCGGTTGGTGGCTTTTGGTCGCTATGCCGGAATTGTTGGAGCCTACAATGGCCTGTGGACCTATGGTAAGAAACATGGAATCTTTTCAATCCGGAGAGCACACGAATGCTTCGATATTAATGACCTTAAACTAGAACTTCGGAAAGTCACACTTCCTCCTGTTCGAATCATTCTTACCGGATCGGGCCGCGTAGCCCGCGGAGCAATGGAAACACTCGATTCGGCAGGCATCCGAAAAGTGAGCCCTGAAGACTTCCTGCACAAAGGATTTAATGAACCTGTGTATGTCCAGCTGGGCAGCGGCGATTACCACCGAAGAATCGAAGGTGGGCATTTCAACAGGCATGAGTTTCATCTGTTTCCCGAGCGTTATCGCTCCGATTTCAGAGAATATTTAAAAGTTGCGCAAATCCTAATGGCAGGAGCATTTTGGAATCCTCAAGCACCTGTATTGTTCTCACGAGAGGACATGCTCGAGCCATGGTTTGGAGTAGACACCATTGCCGATATCACGTGCGATATTCGCGGATCTGTGCCCAGTACTATTCAGGCAACCAGTATTTCCGATCCGGTTTATGATTACGATCCTACAAGCGACAGCGCCGTTCCCGGATTTTCAAATCCAAAATTGGTAACGGTGATGTCGATTGATAACCTGCCCTGCGAATTGCCGAGAAGTGCCTCAGAAGAATTTGGCAGAGACCTGATTGACCGGATCTTGAAACCGTTATTGGATGGCGATGTCGATAGGATCATAGAGCGCGCCACAATAGCGGAAAACGGAAAAATCACCAAGGAATTTTCCTATCTCCAGGATTACGTTGATTCAAAATAATTTTAAGAAATCGATTATCCGTTCATAGACATCAGGAACTCCGCATTGTTCCGGGTGCCTTTCATTTTTGACTGAAGGAATTCCATCGCTTCAACAGAATTCATATCGGACATAAACTTGCGAAGGATCCATACCCGCTGCAGCTCTTCTTCCTTCATCAACAGATCCTCGCGGCGTGTACCTGACGAAGGCACATCAATAGAAGGATAAATGCGTCGGTTGGCGAGCTTACGGTCGAGCTGCAGTTCCATGTTACCGGTACCCTTGAATTCTTCGAAAATAACTTCATCCATTTTAGAACCGGTATCAATCAAGGCGGTGGCGATAATGGTTAACGATCCGCCATTCTCAATTTTCCGAGCCGCACCGAAGAAACGCTTTGGCTTATGCAGGGCGTTAGCATCCACACCACCGGAAAGAATTTTACCGGACGAAGGCACTACCGTGTTGTAGGCGCGAGCCAGACGTGTAATGGAGTCCAGCAGAATGACCACATCGTGACCTGATTCCGTGAGACGCTTAGCTTTTTCCAGAACAATTGATGAAACCTTAACGTGACGTTCGGCTTGTTCATCGAATGTAGAGGCTATTACTTCAGCCTTTACACTGCGAGCCATATCGGTAACTTCTTCAGGACGCTCGTCGATCAGAAGAACGATGAGGTAAACCTCCGGATGGTTTTCAGCAATTGCGTTCGCGATGTTTTTCAATAAAACCGTCTTACCGGTTTTTGGCTGCGCTACAATCATTCCGCGCTGTCCCTTACCAATTGGAGAGAAGAGATCAAGAATTCGCGTAGACATATTGTCCGGCGTTGTGCTCAGCTTTAATTTTTCATTAGGGAAAAGTGGCGTGAGGTATTCAAAGGCCACACGATCGCGAATCTCTTCGGTTGTCTTTCCGTTGATGGATTCAATCTTGTTCAGCGCAAAATATTTTTCGCCTTCCTTTGGTGGACGGATTTGTCCGCGGACGGTATCGCCTACTTTCAAACCTAGACTTTTGATCTGCTGTGGTGATACATAAATATCATCGGGGCTAGCGAGATAGTTGTAATCTGATGAGCGCAGAAATCCATAACCATCCTGCATGATTTCCAGAACACCTTCATTACTTACGATTCCTTCAAACTCGCGAATCAATTGATCGCGCAATGGATTGGATTGATGCTGCTGTTGGTATTGTTGATGCTGATGATGGTGCGGGCGGAACGGAGGTCGCTGTTCACCACTTTGCGGCGCCTGATCTGGCTGCGTGCTTGCCGCGGGTGCTGGTGGGGTCACTGCTACAGGAATTGGTTCAGGCGCAGGTGTTGGTGCCGGCGTCGACGTTTCGATTACTTCCTCAGCTGCTGGAGCTGCATTCTCACGCCGACGTGGACGGGGCTTTTTGTCGCCATCACCAGATGATTTAGACTTTTGCGATGCGGCCATGATTTTTGTTATAAGATCAGACTTGGCTAATTTCTTTGCGTTTTTAACTCCGAGTTCTTCACCGATTTCACGGAGTTCAGAGAGTAGTTTGGAGTTTAGTTCGTCCTTAGCGTACTGCATTAGCGTTTGAGTGTAGGTTGAAAAGTGTGAGGAAGTATGTAGTTAGCGTAAATAAAAAGTGCTGAATCGAAGGAATAAGAAAATTGACTGGAGTAAATCGAGGAGCGTTGGTAAAAGGGACTAAAAATTCTAACAAATTGATTTATACATTCAGGAAAGGCCAGAAGGGCAGGACAATATTTAAACCTTAAAAAGATGAAACCGTAAGACTTAAGTTGGGGGGTGGTGTCTGATCGGATGCCGAAAGACCCTGCAATTATAGGCCAATTTTGAATATTATCAAATTCTCCAAAAAAAATTTCCAGGTTGGATTAATTTCGCACCAACTACATAATTTATGCTTCAGGTTCATATCCTCCGGGAAGAAAAACAACGCGTTATCCATGGCCTTGAAAAGAGGGGCATTCGAAATGCAGAAGAACTCATCGCCACGGTTATCCAGCATGATGACGCGCGCAAAGACACTCAGAGAAAACTTGATGATCTGAAAGCCAAATCGAACACCGCTTCACGCGCCATTGGTGAACTGATGAAAGCGGGTAAAGCAGCTGAGGCCAATGCCCTTCGTGAAGAAGTTGCCCGGAGTAAGGATGAGGTCAAATCGCTGGAAGAACAAATGGCTCGGTCATCCGAAGCCATGACAAAGGCCTTATATGCCATTCCAAATGTGCCACACCAGAAAGTCCCTGCCGGTGGAGGGGCAAAAGATAATATCGTAGTACACGAACACGGAACAATTCCAACCCTTCCTTCAGATTCCTTGCCCCATTGGGAGCTCATCAAGAAATTCGACATCATCGACTTCGAGCTCGGAACCAAGATTTCCGGTGCAGGATTTCCCGTTTACAAAGGCAAGGGCGCAAAAATTCAACGCGCCTTGATCAACTTTTTTCTGGATCAGGCTGCCCAGGCCGGGTATCGGGAAATTCAACCGCCAATTGTAATTAATGAAGCTAGCGGCTATGGTACCGGTCAACTTCCGGATAAGGAAGGTCAGATGTACCATATTACTGCAGACAACCTTTTTTTAATTCCAACAGCTGAAGTTCCGGTTACCAATTTATACCGGGATATGATCCTTACCGATAAAGAACTCCCGATTAAGAATGCTGGCTATACACCTTGCTTTCGGCGTGAGGCCGGTAGCTGGGGTGCACACGTACGCGGACTGAACAGACTGCATCAGTTTGACAAAGTTGAGATTGTTCAAATTCGAAAACCAGCTGAGTCCTACGCCATACTTGAGGAGATGTGCACGTATGTTCAAGGGCTACTGGAAAAACTGGAATTACCCTACCGGAAGCTTTTGCTCTGCGGCGGCGATATGGGCTTCAACTCAGCTATGACTTATGATATGGAAGTGTTTTCGGCTGCTCAGAATATGTGGCTTGAGGTCAGTTCCGTTTCAAACTTTGAAACGTATCAGGCCAATCGATTGAAGCTTCGCCACAAAAATGCCGAGGGAAAGATCGAGTTACTGCACACCCTCAACGGAAGCGCACTTGCCTTACCGCGCATACTGGCCTCGATTTTGGAAAACAATCAGTCCAACGATCATATTAAAGTTCCCGCTGTCCTCATTCCATATACCGGTTTCGATCGGATTGACTGATGCCTGCAAACTATAGACTTGCACTTTTTGCTTCTGGAAGCGGTACAAATGCCGAAGAAATTTTTCGGCATTTCAAGAACCACCCAACGATACACCCGATCCTTTTGCTAAGCAACAATCCAGACGCCTATGCTTTAACAAGAGCCACCAACCATGGCATTGAGGCGCTGGTATTTTCCCGTCAGGAATTTTCGGATGGCACTGTGTTGGCGCATCTGCAAAAGGCCAATGTTACGCACCTGATTCTGGCAGGATTCCTTTGGTTGATGCCGGGGAGTATTCTCAAATCCTTTGAAGGCAAGGTGGTCAACATCCATCCCGCCTTATTACCTGCTTTCGGAGGAAAAGGAATGTACGGCATGCGGGTTCACCAGGCTGTCAAAGAATCAGGAGCTCCAGAAACCGGCATCACCATTCATGAGGTCAATGAGCGGTATGACGAGGGAAAAGTCATTTTTCAGGCCAAATGTGCTATTTCTCCGGAAGACACCCCGGAAATAATCGCCAAGAAGGTGCATGAACTGGAATACCGTTATTTTTCTCAAGTAATTGAATCCTGGATCGAAAATATTCCGTTAAAGACCGTCTGACTAAAATTTAAACACTACTCATGAGTAAAAAAGTATTACTGATCCTGGGCGTTGCCCTTGTTGTTGTTATTGCGGGGTTGTTTTGGCTGAATTCACGGGGTCGTACGCTTAGTCCCTCAGGGTCTGCCAACATCACAGATGAAGATCTTACTGTAACCATCAAATACAGCCGCCCATCGATGCGCGGCCGAGTGGTGTTTGGTCCGGAAGGAAGCGATGCGCTTCTTCCCTACGGAAAATACTGGAGACTTGGAGCAAACGAGCCAACGACCATTGAATTCAATCGGGATGTTACGTTTGGAGGCCGTTCTGTTCCCAAAGGAAAATACAGGATGTACGCCTTTCCCGGAGAAAATTCATTTGCGGTTGTTCTCAATACGGAGATCAGTGCCTGGGGCTATTCAGAGCCTGATTATTCAAAAGACCTTGTAAAAATTGAAGTGCCTGTGGCCAAGCAAGAAAGTCTTACAGAACAGTTCACTATTGAATTAACAAAAGCTGAAACAGTCCAGGTGGAAATCAAATGGTCCGATGTTTTACTGACCATACCTATCGGTAAATAATTGCAATTCATCGGAGCACTTGTTCACTTTTAGTATCTAGTTGACACGGAATTCATTTCCGATCTTATATTTGCAGCGTTTCAGGGGTGCCTTACTAATTCGGGCTGAGATTATACCCTAAGAACCTGATGCCGGTAATGCGGACGAAGGGAGGCAGTTTCGATACATCGAAACGTTTTACAGCAGGTCCCCTGCCCTGCTGAAGTTAATTGAACAACTATGTTACGGTTGGTTTTATTCTGGATTGTCATCTGTCCAACGTTGGTTTTTTCCCAATCACTGGTTCGAGGAATAGTACGAGATGCGCATACCGGCGAAATGCTTGCCGGCGCAACCATTCAAGTCGTAAACAAGGAAACACTATCGGCGATCAGCGATAACGATGGCAGGTTCACATTAGATGTAAGTGGAACTGTTGATGCAGAGATTGCCCTTACCATCCGTTATGTTGGATATGAAAGTCAGTCCATTACCATAAGCAAGACGAAGAAAACCGATTTAATCATCGACCTCACACCAACTACCATACTTACGGAAGCCGTAATGGTTCGGGCAACCCGTGTGCAGGAAAAAATTCCAATGACGTTTTCATCACTTGAAAAACCACTCATTCGCAAGCAGAATTTTGGACAAGACATGCCGTTTGTTCTGCAATTCACTCCATCCGTTGTCAGCACAAGTGACGCCGGAACCGGAATTGGTTATACCGGCATTCGGATTCGTGGAAGTGATGCCACACGAATCAATGTGACCATCAATGGAATTCCGTACAACGACAGTGAGAGTCAGGGGGTTTTTTGGGTAGACATTCCGGATATCGCCACCTCGTCGCAAAGCATTCAAATACAACGCGGAATTGGAACATCGGGAAATGGAGCGGGAGCATTTGGAGCAACGATCAATCTTCAAACGAATAACCTCAACGAAAAACCCTATTTGGAACTTATTCAATCTGCCGGATCCTTCAACACTTTGAGAACTACCGTTGGTGCAGGCACAGGTAAAATGAAAAACAACTTGTCGTTTGATGCCCGTTTTTCGAAAATCAATAGTGATGGTTTTATCGATCGGGCAACTGCCGATCTCGCTTCGTATTATACCTCAGCCGGTTACTACGGCGATAAGACCATCATCAAAGCCATTTTCTTTGGTGGATGGGAACGCACCTATCAAAGTTGGTATGGTGTTCCCGAAAGCCGATTGAGGAGTAATGCACAAGCAATGCTTGAAACTGCCTCAACAGAAGGCTGGAACGAAGAGCAAACACAAAACTTACTAAACTCAAATCCGCGCACCTTCAATATTTATACATACGAAGACCAGGTTGATGATTACGACCAACATCATACACAACTACATTTTTCCAGAAGATTCAAACCAGGTCTGACCGGAAATCTTTCGTTGCATTACACCAGAGGTAAAGGCTTCTATGAAGAATTCAAGGATGGAGAAGATGCCGCAGATTATGGAATCTCTACGACCCTTCCCTCCTCAGAGACTGACTTGGTTAGAAGAAGATGGCTTGACAACCACTTTTACGGCACCACATGGTCACTACAGCTGGATAAGGGAAAGGTGAATTCGGTATTTGGAGGGGGATGGAACTTTTATGACGGAGATCATTACGGTGAGGTGATTGATGCAGGTACAGCTCAGGTATTTCCTGAATTACCATACCGGTACTACTTCAACAATGGAAAAAAATACGATCTGAGCGTTTACTGGAAAACGGGTTATGCATTAACAGATAAAGTTTACCTGTTTGGCGATCTTCAGTATCGCGGTATCGACTACAAAGGAAATGGTATTGAGAGTGAGCAAGAGTCTGTTGATTTTTCCAATCGCTACCATTTCTTCAATCCAAAGGCAGGGCTTACTTGGGAATTCCGCAACAACTGGCAATGGTACTCTAGTTTAGCCGTTGCCAGTCGAGAGCCTGTGCGTAATGACGTCATTGATGCTTTAGGAGCATCAGCGCCACGGCCAGAGCGCTTGTATGATTTGGAAGCAGGATTCCGCCACCGCACTTCTACTGTTGCCTTCCAGGCCAACTACTACTACATGAACTATAAAGATCAACTGGTCCTTACCGGAGAGCTCAATGATGTTGGTGCCAATCTTAGAGTGAATGTTCCGGAAAGCTTCCGTACAGGTATAGAGCTTGATGCGGATGCCCGTATTACTTCCAAATTGAGATGGCAGGCCAACCTCACAATCAGTAGAAACAAAATCAAAAAATTTGAAGAGGTGCTATACGACTACGGAGATAATTTTGATGGGTTCAACATCGTCCGTAATCAATACACCAATACCGATATTTCTTTTTCTCCTGAGGTGATCAGTGGCTCTCAGCTATCCTGGAAAATGGCTCAGCCATTCGAAATAGCCTGGCTATCGAAATATGTTGGTGAGCAGTTTCTCGACAACACCTCAAATAGAAGTCGGAAAATCGACAGTTATTTTCTCAACGATCTTCGGTTAACGTGGACACCTACGGTAAAAAAATTGCGCGAAGTTTCGCTTAGCCTGCTGGCCGCCAATGTGTTCAATGTAGCCTACGAATCAAATGGCTACACGTATGGTTTTCTGGGAGGCTCCACAACCTATCGTCAGAATTTTTACTACCCCCAGGCGGGCAGAAATTTTCTGGCCATGCTCACCCTCCGTTTGTAAAGGCCTGGGATAGCAGGTAAAGGCAGAAAGCTTTAATTTGTCTTTCCTAAACCCCTCGACATGGATGCAGAGATACGGGATGTGATGATTCATTTGGTTGGAAACAAATCTCAGGATCAGGAATTATTCCTGTCCGAGCGGCCGGCTAATCTCGATGAAGAAGTTCGCCTGAAATTGGGACCCTATTTTCTCAATCGTTTTGGTCACACCTTCGAGCATTTTCGGTTTTCTGATCAGCCACAAAATAGCGTGGTTGCAGATGAGGCCAAAGGTCTGTTTGAAGATCCCGCAAGTCTTCCGGAAAGATCCAAACGCCTGGCTGCCCACCTATATGCCTGCTCTACGCATCCACGCATCAAAGCAGGTGAACTTTATGTAACGATGCTCGACGGTTATCCTTTCGAAGGAGAGGCCGTACGCGCCATCGGAATCTTTAAGACAGAGCTCAAAAATGGATACTTTGAAGTAAAGCGATCTGCCGCATCTGTAGCCATGGCCTACCGTGAAGGGATTGACATCAATAAATTTGATAAAGGTTGTTTGATTCTGGAACATCCTACGGAAGATGAACTTGTCGTTATGATTATTGACCAGCAAAGCCGGGGCGATGAGGCCGTATACTGGCGTGAGCACTTCCTTGGTCTACAACAACGCAAAACAAATTTCAGCATGACTAATCTGGCCTTACAGTCTACGCGGGAATTTGTTTCGGATTATTTAGACCAGGAGTTGGACATTTCGAAAACAGAAAAAATCGATTTAATGAATCGATCCGTCTCTTACTTTAAAGAGAACGAATCCTTTGATAAAAGAAGCTTCGAAGAGACGGTATTGGAAGATCCGGAAATCATCAGCAGCTACAGGCGATACCGTCAGGATCGGTTACAGCGCTCCGAGCCACTTCCTGATGAATCGTTTGGGATTTCAATGCCGGCTGTAAAACAGCAAGCCAAGGTCTTTAAGAGTGTGCTGAAGCTTGATCGAAACTTTCACATCTACATCCACGGTAACAGAAACCTGATCGAACGAGGGGTCGATGAAGCGGGACGAAAATTTTATAAAATCTACTACGAGAGCGAATCCTGATTCAGAATCACTTCTTATTGAAGTGTTTCAGTTTGATGACTTCGGTTTCCTTTAAGAATCTCCACTTACCGCGTGCCAAATCTTTCTTGTCGAGTCCGGCATACACTACCCGATCAAGCTTGACTACCTGATAATTTAAGGCTTCGAATATTCGCCGAACAATCCTGTTCCAGCCAATATGGAGCTCAATTCCAACGGTCTTACCGGAATCGTCCACAATAGCGAGGTCATCAACCACAGCACGGCCTTCTTCAAGAAAAATGCCTTCACGTATTTTTTGCAAATCGGCTTTGGTCAACGGACGGTCGAGATCGACTTTATAAATCTTTCGAACGTTATACGAAGGATGCGTCAGCTTTTCGGCCAACTCACCGTCATTGGTAAAGAGTAACAATCCGGTAGTGTTGCGGTCTAAGCGACCAACGGGATACACTCTTTCCTTGCAAGCACCGGCAATCAGGTTCATTACCGTATTACGTTCCTGTGGATCCTCCGTTGTGGTGATAAATCCTTTCGGTTTATTCAGCAAAATATAAACAGGCTTTTCAGCGGTAAGCTTTTTGCCTTCATAGCGAATGTCGTCGGTGCGCTTAACCTTGTAGCCCATCTCGGTAATGGTTTGACCATTTACCGTAACCAGACCCATAGTGATCAGATTATCCGCCTCACGACGGGAGCAGATACCGCTGTTTGAAATGTACTTATTCAAACGAATTTCATCCGATGCTGGCTTCTCCTCTGCAGAGGAGCTCTCTCTGATGAATTTACGTTGTCTTGAAAGACGGGATTGAACAAAAGACTTTTTATCCTCATCCGCACCTCTTGGTTTTCTTTTTGAAAAATCTGGCTTACCAAATGGCTTGCCATAATATGGAGAGCGCTTGCGTTCCTCTTTTGGTTTTTCATCATCGCGTTTAAATCCACGTGTTGGTGCACCAAATTTTTTAGGGCCACGAGGTGCGCGGCGCTCAAAACTTTCGCCACGTTCGCGACCTTCGCGTCCTTCAAAGGAGCGGCCTGGTCGAGAGTAAGACCTTTTTCCAGAATCTTCGCGGTCATCTTCGCGCCTACGAGTTCCAAACTTGGATCCTCCTGAAAAACTACGGCCACCGGGACCACCTGAAAACTTTCGACCTCCTGATGGAGAAGAAAACTTTCGGTCGCCCGTTGATGAAAACTTGCGATCACCCGAAGACGAAAACTTGCGATCACCTGACGATGAGAACTTGCGGTCACCCGATGATGAAAATTTACGATCGCCTGATCCAGACTTACGGTCTGATGCGCGTCCGGGACCTTTACTGCCTGGAGACGACCTTCCTTTACCCCTTCCGGGTTTCTGATACGCCATTGATGTGGGGTTTACAGGATACTAACTAATTAATTTCCGGGTGAGCCTTCAGCCGGTGTTCCGATGGAATTGATTTCCTGAGAAAAGTCTTTAGGAGTTGGCAACTCATTGATGTCACTAATCCCAAAATATTCCATGAATTTAGGACTTGTTCCATATAAGATCGGTCGACCAACGCCTTCCGATTTTCCGAGAATTTCTACTAAGCCCTTGTCCAATAATTTTTGAACTGCGTAGTCACAGTTGACGCCGCGAATATTTTCAATTTCCGTTTTACTGATCGGTTGACGATAAGCAATAATAGCAAGTGTTTCCATGGCAGAAACGGACAGCCTTTTTTTAGACTGCTGCTTTAACAGAATACCGATGCTGGCTTGATACGCAGGCTTCGTGAGAAATTGATAACCACCGGCCGACCGGTAAATCTGGAAAGCATATTCTTCAGCCGCATACTTCTCTTCCAGCTTCTTAATGGCATTGATGATATCGTCTTCCGGGATATCGGCATTGAACATTTCGCTCAGGCAATTTTTCAGATCAACCAGTTTAATGGGTGATGGCGAGCAGAAGATAAGGGCCTCAATATGGTTGATCAGGAAATCCATGGTGCGCAGATCAGTCTTTGTTCATCATTTTAGCCTCGATGGACTGAGTCGTATGCGGAACAGCAATGAGTCTCTCTTTAGAGATGAGCTTACCGGTAACTGAACAAACCCCATACGTACCATTCTTGATTCGCACTAAGGCATTTTCAAGATTGGTAATATACTTCTGCTGGCGAGCGGCCTGCTGACCAAGATTTTCTTTTTCAGCAGTCTCAGCTCCATCCTCAAGAACCTTCGTATTTCCGCCTGAAGTACTGTCGGTACCTTCATCGTTATTTCGATTGAGCGTTTCTTTCAAAATGCGAAATTCTTCACGGGCCTTATTCAGTTTTTTAGAAATCAATTCTTGAAACTCCTTCAGCTCTTCATCGGAGTACCGTGTTTTATTTTCATCCTGCTCTACTGTTTTAGCAGGTTTATGTGCTATAGGTCGTTGATTCACAATTGGAAAAATGTTCAGTTTAAGGTTGGCCGGAGATGGCTTCATATCCGGCTTTACTGGCTTTTCTGCCGCAGATGAGGACTTTTTAACAGCCTTATTCACCGGCTTAGGAGCAGGTTTTGGAGTAATCTTTGGTGCTGGAGCAGCCTTCTTAGGCTTGGCCACCTTAGCCTTGGGGGCGGCCTTTTTGGCTTTGGCAACAGTTTTCTTAGGCTTGGCGGCCTGCTTGACTTTAGCCTTTTTAGCAGGTTTTGGAGCGGTTTTCTTCTTTGTTTTAGCCATAATGCAACACCAGTTTGATGGGAAAAAATGTTTGCAAAAGTAGGAAGGGGTGACAAAAACAAAAAAAGAATTTTATACATACCCTTTGACTCATTTAACAACCACCACTCGAAATCGATAACGTCTCCGATAACCAGAGTCATTGTAAAGATCAATTGTCAGAACATACATTCCTGGATCTACAGCCCGTCCATCCGAACGATCACCATCCCAACGGATAAAACCCGAACGCCCCAGATTCTGATTATCTGCAACCTCCTTGATTAATCTACCGTCAAGATCAAAGACCTGAACATTTGAAAAAATGTCTGATTCAGGAAGAAGGAACATAATTCGGGTAAATTCATTACCGGATCCTATCGAAAAAATCTCAGGTTCCACCGAAACTTCTGCCTCAGCAACACTTCCTGCCGAAAAAACAGAGTTGCGGAATCCCGGAGTTGCTTTTCCAAATGCCGCGCTTCGCCAATTATCCGATCCAGCTGTTGGAGCAATGGGGTCTATGCGCTCCAATGAAACACCTTCCTCGTTACGAATCATCTGAAGGTGAAACTTTTCAGAATACTGAAAAGCATCAATCATTTTTCCATCAGCATCTGAAAGAATTATCATCCCTTCATCATCCGGCAAAGACGGAAGCTCCGTCTCCCTTAAAACTGAATCTGGAATTGCTGGGTAAAAAATTTTCAATGCATCGACGTCACTTGTGAAAACTAAGTACCCTCCCGGAGGAAGCTGTACAGTTGGTATACTTTTTCGATCCGCGCTGGTCTCAGATAATTGATTGCTGAACGACCAGTCACGAATTCGAATGTGTTTATCCGATCGATTAAATAATTCCACAAAGTCAACTCCTCCCGGAAGTGGATTAAATAAAATTTCATTAAGCACCACATCCAGCGGCTCAGCCATTTCTGGTTTAAAAAATTTTTTTCTTCCTGCGTTTGGCTCGATCAGATTTCCTGGACAATCGCGAATGCCTGTTACCTGAAGTGTGTATTGAATTTTTTCTTCAAACTTTTCTGAAAAGGAAAGTTGAAGCTGATTTCGGTCGGTAAAAATCAGACTCGAATAATCCCTGATCGTAGGAGTAACTTTAAATACAGCCGATTCTGCTAAGGGATACTCCAAGGGCTCATTAAATGTGATTACTAAAACAGAATCGGTCAACACCTCCACATCATTTAAGGTTGGAGAAAATCGATCGGGTCGGGAGGCCAAAACAGAATTCTGTTTCCCCGGCGTTCCGCCAATTGGATGTTCTGAGGAAGTCCAATTTTCCTCCCATCGGCAAAAATCATCTGGATCGATGCGCTCCAACGACCACCCACCCTCAGCTTTACCCTCAGCAGCGTGCCAGGAAGAGCGATAAAATAAAGAATCGATCAAGACCTCACTGGCATTATAAACGAAGAGGCGGTCAGAGGAATTGTTTAAGGAAGGAAAATCAGAAACAGTAATTACCGGCTCGGAAAAGCCAAAGGCTTTTTCACTGGAAAGAATAATGACTTCGCCTGGTGGCAAAATTCGACGAGGAAGTATGGCCGTTGAAGAACCGTCCGTTACTTTCCAGTTTTCCAGATTAATATAGCGCGAGGATCGATTTAATAATTCTATAAACTCAAATTCTGGCAAGCCAACAACAGGTAAAGGATCAGATAATATTTCATTGAACACTACGTCATGAAAAATTCCGTCGTAGGGAATAAGGTAGAGGAGTGTAATGTTTCTTTCCGAAAATAGGTTACCTGAAGTATCTGCAAGACCACTTATTCGCAGCTGAATTTCAACACCTTCCTTCATGGACTGAATGGTGAGCCGCACTGTTTGCTGATCGGGCAAAAGTCTAGCTTCCAAAATCTCATAGCCAGATTCACGTATGGTAAAATTACGGGTATCTGTGGCCGTAGAGGCCAATAGTGGCTCGTCAAACTCCAGAAGAACCTGGTCAGCAGCCGTAACCCTGAAGTCTGTGAGTTCAGGGGCTTCCCGATCCGGCCAAGGGTAACCGGTCACCAGAAAATCATCAAAATGAAATTTGTCGGAGCGCGTTGAGGTAAAGGTGCACATGATGCCAAACCAATTTGAAATTTTATGTGTGTCATCGCGGGCTATCCCTTCCAACGTCCACTCCAAATGATCCTCTGTTTTAGTATACACCACCCAATTGCCAAGATCATCCGTAGCAGCGCGAAGCCGTAAACGAACAGCTGAAAGATCCAAAGCCCCATCTCTCCCATCAATGACCTTTGTTACCCCTGACCCTGTCTGACGATACAAGCTGACTTCATCCGTAGTATTTCCAATCATTAAAAAGTAACCATTAAGAGGTCCGGCCAAATCCGGGCGATCCGAGGTCAGATAGATCTTTATAAAATTGGATGAGGAGGGATTGAAATCCATTTGAACCACAAATTCCCATTGAGCCTTAAATCGTGCAGTGGAAGGAGTGGCCATCCAGGCCTTACCTGAAATGGCCGGAGCGTTTAAATGAAGTTCCCCTGAAACAACATCGAAGAAAGTAGTGTCTCCATACCAAACTGGAGAACGGGAAAAATTTCCGTCAGAAAAATCTTCAGCAACCTGAGCATTTAGAGCTCCGCTGATCAGAAAAAGGAGGGCCAATTCAAAAGATCGCATTTCGACGAAAATTAGCGCACATCAAGAATGCCTCGCTAGCATGGTTGAACTATAGCCATTCCAGCCAGAGATTCGCTAGCGTCTGGATATACTGCACCATTCAACGGATGAACGAACACCTGTTGGGAAGAAAAGATTTTAGCCGAATGATCGGGACTGTCGGAGAGTGCGTTAGTTTTGCGCAAAATTTTACCACTATGCGTCTAGCCATCGTAGGTGCCACCGGATTGGTGGGACAGGAACTGTTAAAGGTTATTGAAGAGAGAAATTTTGAGTTCGACGAATTGCACTTAGTAGCCTCGAGCAAGAATGTTGGAAAAAAAATAAGTTATAAAGGCAAGGAACACGCGATCGTATCCATGGAAGCAGCGGTTGAAGCCGCGCCTGATGTAGCTATTTTTTCGGCTGGTGGCAGCACGTCGCTGGAGTGGGCTCCAAAATTTGCCAATCGCGGAACAGTAGTAATTGATAACTCATCTGCCTGGCGAATGGATCCAAATAAAAAACTAATTGTTCCTGAAATCAACGGATCGGCCATTACCGCAGAAGATAAAATCATTGCCAACCCCAACTGCAGTACCATCCAGATGGTGATTGCACTGGCTCCGTTACATAAGCGTTACAAGCTGAAACGCATTGTGGTCTCAACCTATCAGTCGGTTACCGGAACGGGTAAGGATGCTGTAGAGCAATTAATGAACGAGCGCCAGGGTATTGAAGGCGTTAGAGTTTATCCATACCGTATTGATTTAAACGCTTTACCCCACATCGATGTTTTTCAGGATAATGGTTACACGAAGGAGGAAATGAAGATGGTTAAGGAGACCCATAAAATTCTTGGAGACTCAACCATTGGCATTACCTCAACCACCGTTCGCATTCCTTCCATTGGCGGTCATTCTGAAGCAGTGAATGCAGAGTTTCATGAGGAATTTGATTTGACAGAGGTGAGAGCCATTCTCGAAACAGCCCCCGGAGTCGTTGTACAAGATGACGTCAAAAAGAACATTTATCCCATGCCGATTCTTTCGCACGGTCGGGATGAAGTGTTTGTCGGACGTATCCGCAGAGACGAATCACAGCCAAAAACGCTGAATTTATGGGTCGTAGCTGACAATTTGCGCAAAGGGGCTGCCACTAATGCGGTGCAAATCGCTGAATTCATGCGTTCTGCGGGTTTGGTACGTTAATTGATTCTTAGAGGCTAATTTTGTCAAAATAAAACCCAATATGAGTAAAGGACTTATCACAGCCTTGTCGGTAATCGGCGGGCTCATTTTAATCGTAATCATTTTCGTAATGTGGGGAACAGGCGTTTACGACAATGCCGTTCGCGTTCAGGAAGAAGTCAATGAAAAATGGGCAGACGTGCAGGCTACTTACCAGCGTCGTGCAGATCTGGTTCCAGCCTTGGTTGAAACGGTAAAAGGTGCCGCCGAAAACGAGCGAGGCATTTTGACTTCTGTAACCGAGGCCCGCGCCGGAATCGTAAATGCGAAAACTCCCGAGGACTTGGAAATCGCAGGGCGCAAAATCAACACAGCCATCAATCTGGCGTTTGAGGCCTATCCGCAAATTCGTTCAACGGAAAATTTTCAGGATCTGCAGGCTCAGCTTGAAGGAACAGAAAATCGAATTAACGTTGCGCGTCAGAACTATAACGAGTCAATTAAAAATTACAACACCTATGTACGAGGCTTCTTTAAAAGAATGGCCTTAAACATGTTTGGTGGCGGCGAAGATTTCTCCGTACGGAAAGGTTTCGAAGCCAGTGCAGCAGCACAGGAAGCGCCGAAGGTTGACTTCAGCAAACCGTAGGAATTCTTTAGGATTAACCAGAAAACAAAAAAGCCGGCGCGTGCCGGCTTTTTTTATGATCAAATTTCCTGATTACAAGGATCGTTTAACCTCACGAATCTCAAAGCTTTCGACAACATCGCCTACCTGCATGTTGTTGAAGCCTTCAATTCCGATACCGCAATCAAATCCGGATTTGACTTCACCCACATCCTCTTTAAATCGCTTCAGTGAATTGAGTTTTCCGGAATACAGCACAATACCATCGCGGATCAGGCGAATAGGGTTAGAGCGCTTGATAAATCCGTCGGTAACCATGCAACCGGCAATCATGCCGATCTTACTAATCTTGAATACCTCTCGAATCTCCGCATTTCCAACAATAACTTCCTGGGTCGTCGGAGCCAATAAACCTTCCATGGCATCCTTGACTTCATTGATGGCATCGTAGATGATGGAGTAGAGTCTGATTTCAATTTCTTCGTTTTCAGCAAGACGCCGGGCCGGAGCCGACGGACGCACTTGGAAACCAACGATGATGGCATCTGAAGCAGAAGCCAGCAGAACATCGGACTCAGAGATCTGTCCTACGCCGCGGTGCAGAATATTTACCTGAATCTCAGGAGTAGATAGCTTCAAAAGTGAATCTGACA
>Ga0068872_10000959_pt1 | contig 23533 bp, 35 predicted proteins | sample NOAtaG_7_FD_66441 | JGI IMG/M metagenome (GOLD analysis project Ga0068872, IMG submission 66441) | Freshwater lake microbial communities from Lake Erie, under a cyanobacterial bloom - NOAA_Erie_Diel1S_2200h metaG | ecosystem: Environmental > Aquatic > Freshwater > Lake | place: USA: Ohio, Lake...
CTCCGTTGGTGTTCCTTTCCATTGTGGCTCACCTTTTACCTTTCTGATATGTTGTTTTTTATATGCTAAAATAATACACTCCTTTGGGTTATATATGTAAGGTGAGGATGGTGACATCCATGATCCCCAAGCGGTTGTTTTAAGTCTGTGAGGTGCGTCTTCTTCTAAATCAACTAAACCAAAAAACCCATAACCAATTTCTTTCATCAACTGATACATTTCAGAAACAAATAAAATTCTTCCACCCTTTTTTTGTCTGTTAACTTCGTATGGTATATTTAATGCAATACGACCATCATCTTTTAAAACTCTATATGTTTCTGTTAACCAGTTTCTAGCAAAAACAAGATAGTCTTCAAACTCAACATCATCTTCATGCACATCATATGCAATACCAACACCATAAGGAGGACTGGTTACAACCAAATCAATACACCCTTCAGGTAATGTCTTCATTACTTCAATACAATCACCATTTATAATCTTTCCTGTTTCTATCATTTGTTTTCTAATGTATTAATATGATGTTGTAAATACCATAAAGATTTCTTTAGGTCCTCCAACTCCTTTTCTTTATTTTTTTTACCAGCTCTTGAGATATACTTTACAGTATTTCCTAAACTAAAACCTAAATCCCAAGCATCAATAACCTTGATTGCCTCATATGGATTTTCTTCTCCACCATAATGTTGGGGGTGGTTTACTTGTTCTTTACTCATAAATTCCAAGTTGGATTAAATAACTTCTTACTTTTTTACCTAAATCTGCATCGTTTGGGTATTTTTTTACTAGTTCAATTATTACTTTTGAATCAACATTGATTTCTTTTTTTTGAACTTCAGGATTTTTATACCCAAACTCTTTTTCCTGTCTTAACTCGTTTAATGATCTTTGTTTTACTACCATGACTTTTTTATTTCAATAATAATAAACTATATCTTATTTGTCAAATTTTTGTGTTTAATAATTTTTGATTGGATCATGTAGTTCATTATTTTCCTTTTTGCAATAGGAATCAATGTTTCTTTGAGTGGGTAATTATTATTGTGGTTAATAGTAAAAACAATCAATTTACTATGAACCTTTGGGTCCTGTAAATTTTTAATTAATGGTTTTTTAACCTCTTTTAGTTTTTCATCAAAATCTCCTTTTAGACATTCACATATTCTTTTTATGTGACATTTTGTTTCAAGGTTTCCTTTCTTAATTGGTTTTATAATAAACTCATAAAGATATGTTTTGTTATTATAATCCAAAAAGAAAAGACCTTGTTTTGGTTCAATGTTTTTTGGGTTTTGTACCGGGTCAATTGAAACTGTGTCATTTACAATATCCCAAATTGCTTTAGCGTGGTTAAAGTAATCTGTTAGTTTTGTTGATGAGTATTTACAAATGTGGTATACATCAAGTATTTCTTCCTTTGTTAATAAAGGACAATCAACAGGAATTAAATCCGATATTAATATTTCATCGTCAGGGTCCTTTAATGCCCTATTAAGTGTTAAAATTTGACCTTTTTCAATTAAAAGATTAATACTAGCAAGATGTAATGAAATTTCTTGAAACTGTGGGTATAACTTAAAACCATTTAAGTTTTTGTCTAATTTTTGTAAATAACCTAAAAGAACCAATTGTTTGTGTTCTAAATCGATTGGGTCTTGAAATAACCAGTCAGTTTTCATTAAAATATTTTAGATAAAAAATAGATGTTTTTTTAATGAGTGTAAATGATTAGTTATATCTCATAACATAATATTCCTCTCCGTTGATGTTATATGAGTCTTCTGTTCCGTCATAACCATTTAAAACACTTCCATACCCATCAGATCTAATTACGTAGTCAATAGCCGCGTCAACATCAACAAAATCTAAAAGAGAATGATTATCATAACCTCTATCTCTTAAAAGGTCAAAAATATTATCAACATTGTCGTCAACCATGTTTTCTATAGCTTCTTCGATTGATTCTTCATCGTAATCACCTTCTGGATTTTCTTTAATGTCTTCCATTAATTGTTCGTAGTCGTAAATATCATTTTCAATTTCTTCCTCCTCTTCTTCTGTGAGTCCACCTTCTTCAAGTTTTTGATTTAACCTATTGATATTTGCTTGGTGTATTTCTAAATATTGTTTTTGTTGATCTGTTAATTCTTTATTTATATTCCAATCTTCAGGGCTTTGTCTAACGTATTCGTTGTAGTCCTCATAAAGATAGTCCCTCACATATCTTTCATCAATATGGTTTTCCCAAACATGTTCTCTAAATGCATCAAAACCACTATCATCAATTAGTGATTCTAAATTTTCTTTTGCTGCTTCATATAAATTATCTTCACCTTCATAAACAACATATTCACTTTCAAAGTTTTTTGAGCCTAACCAAAGATACATACTTGAATCTCCATAGTGTTTGTATTTGGTATTAACTAAAAAATATTTATCTTCACCTTCTTGTACAATTCCACCTTCTTCAAGATAATAAAAAATTGCTTCAGTTTCATTTGATTCTTTATTATCATTTTTAACGTCCCAAGCACCTTCTTCTCTTAATTCGTTTTGATATGCAATTCTTTCTTCGTATATTTTTTGTTTTTCTAATCTTTGCATTTCAGAACCCCAATAATCTAACCTACCTCTTACTTTATTTTTATCAAAAAATGGAATTTTAGTATAACCGATATCTAAATTACCTTGTACTAAATCAATACTATCAATATTTGTCACATGTTCTTTTCCTCTAAGATCTAATTCACCGGTAATTCTAATTTTTTTACCAGCATAATCAGGAAGTCTTTTAATAATAGATCCATCACCATTAACATAATCCAAAAGTTCTTTATATTCTTCAGGACTAACGTCAACCCACTCTTCGGTTTCTTCTTTTATTATTTTTTTAATTAAGGAATTTAAACTCATATTTTATAAATAGTTTATGTTTACAAATGATTATTCATAGTTTATAAATATTTATAAATAAAATAAACACAAAAAAACAAAGGTCATGGGATGCGGTTGCAAAAATAAAAACAACGGAGGACAACAGGCACAACCTGTTCAGACTAACCAACAAAACAATCAATCAGTTCAAGAGGCTGTAAAAAAAATTGTTGAGAAGTATTACAACAAAAAGTAAAAACTATTTAATCATAATTTTATTTTTTTTAAAATTGTTTAAATAAAAACAATAAAAAAATAATATGATTGAAATAAGTAACTTTTTGAATGGTGTCAACCTATGTAATATTTTCGCTTCTTTAGTAGTTGATGAGATTAATAAAAAGTCTCCTAACTCGGTTACTGAAATAAATGTAACCGATGTTGGGAATTTTTATGTTGTGAGGGGTGTTACCTCATCTAAAGAGGTTATTGATGTTAATAAAGTTTTTCAGGATTTTACAAAACAATACCCTAAAAGATTCCAAACCTCTCTTAGATTGTTTGACTTAATACAGTATGACAAAAAAATTACAGATAACCGTTTAATGATTAATTATGTTTGGGAAAAATCTAAAAGATTAAACGATATTCAAGAATTTGTAGATAACTCATCTAAAAAAAATATTTTTTATAATTTATCAATTTGTGATAAAAGTAAAACAGTTTTTTACGAATGTTTAGATGAAGACGTGAATCAAACCTATTATGAAATAGAAAAGTTTTTCGAGGGATACGTTTTGTCTAGAACTAATCAAATTAAAAAAAGTTATTCATCTGATAGATATTATGGGTTATCTAATAATGGTGAAAAGTTTTTCCATGTTTTAGTAAAAAACATAAAACATTGTCTTTTTATGATGGGTATATCTAATAAACTTAATATATCAATTTCTTCTAATTTATCTTTAGAAAATATTAATAATGAAGTAATTGGGTTAGATATCAAAGATAGTTCATTTATTGTTAGTAAAGATTGGTTAGAGTCTCTACTTCTTGATGTGTTCCCGTTTTCTTTATCTGAATTAGAGAATTATTTTGATCTTACAGATTATAGTTCTTCACAGGAAATATTAAAAAATGATTGTGTATTACCTTTTGAAAAATTAGATTTAATTAAAGAAATTATTTTAATCTAGTAAATAATTTTTAACTATTTCAACACCTTCATTTATATCATCAAAATCTCTTGTTGGTGCCAATAGAGTAACATTTTCCGGTTCGTCAGCCTCATTTAGTGTAAGTAACATTAATGCCGGAACATACTCATTACCAACCGCCTCTGCAAAATCATTATATTCTTCTTCGTACTCATCTATATCTCTTTCAATGAATATTATTTGATTTTTTTTCAACTCCTCTTTAATCATCACACAATATGGACAACCTTTCATTGTGTATACTAATGTTACTTTCATACGAAATCTATTGTAAAAAATTTATTTAACCCTTTAACTAATAATGAAACACTCATTTCTGAATCTACTTCTGACATTATTTTTATATTGTATACGTTTTCCAATTCAACTTTTTTAAAATATATTAAAATCTTGTTAACTTCACTGTAAAGAATTACACCTTCTATTTTTTGTGTACTAGTTTCATCGCAATAACTAATATACCATAAAATTTTATTTTTTTTTGTTAATAAATCAATTGCAGATGAAGTAACATTTCTAGTTTTAGTTATACAAGGATAATTGTCAAACTTTTTAGAAAATATTTCTATTACATTTTCCGGTAAATCTTTTTTTTCTATTTTATCATTCATGGTAAATCAATAAATAGTTCTTCAAATTCATTATATGAATCAAAAGTTAAATTAACTTCTTCTTGTGTTTCATTAACCCATCTTGGATAAATATCATAAATAGGTTTTGTCTCATCAAACTCCTGAAACTTAGAATATGTTCTGATACTTTTTCCGTTCTTAAACTTTTTGGTCATTATAGGTAATTTAATAAAACCTTTTTTAAATAAATGATCAAGTCTTTTATCTAAATCTTTTATGGGTTCTATCCATTCGTCGGTTAATGGTTTATTGAACTTACCTAATGTCTGCACTCTTTTTAACCCATTTTGTGTAAAAGTATATTCAATAGTTGACCTATCGGATCCATTTTTATCGTCTTTTCTAAGTGATACGATAAAACAGTATGGTTTTTCTGAATAAGTCCTAACACAGTTATGTTGATGTGCAGATTCTCCCTGATACTCTTCTGTTGTTTTTAGTAGAATTGGGAAGTAAGTATTGTCCGATGTAAAAATTGGGTCCTCAACTAAACCAGAGTCTTCTCCGTAAAATCTAGTAACATGACCATTACTATATGATTCAATTAAGGTTGACCATTCTACGTGTTCTTGACTGAACTCTTCTAAATTCTTTGCGGTTATTTTAACTTCCTCACCGTATTTTAAAAGTCTATGTTTAAATCTTAAATGATCCCTTAAAGTGGCTAAAAAATTTTTAGATTTTGTTTCATTTAAAATGTTAAGTATATTTTCTTTTTCTTTTTTTGTAATAAGTGAATCCATATTTTCAAAATATATACCCCCATCCGATACCGGATTATAAACTGAATACATTTCTGTTGTAAAAAAAACCTCCTCTTTAATTTTATTAAATAAGTCTTGTCCTAAAAATCTATATAACTCAACAATACCATCAATGTCCAAATAATTATAGTTATTTAAAAGTTGTCTTATTTTTACACCTTTCAGATTATTTTTTTTCATAAACCAAGTAACCAAATTGGCATCATACTTTCTTACTTCTTTAGTTGGTGCAAACATTTTAGAAAACTTCAAAAAAGCATTTGGGTATTTTATTTTTGAATTTTTAAGAATGATTTCATAATACTTTTCTTGTATTGTGTTAAAATTATTTGTTGAGACTTTGACATTAGTTTTTTCAATTATTTTATTTAAAAACGTATGAATTACGTCGTATCTTTCATGAACTGTAAAATAATAGTTTAGTTCACTCATAATTGAGGTTAGTTCAATGTCAGGAACATTAACATTACATCTGAATCCTAAATTTTGTTTTCTTTTGAATTTAGATTCTCCAGTATAAAATAACTTTTTCTTATAATTAAAAGTTAAAAAATAAATTTGTTTTCTAACTTTAAAATATTTTTTACCAACGTCTCTACCGCTTCTGTATTTAAAAACTTTAAAACTTATTTTTTCTTCATTTTCTTCAAGAACAAATAACGTTCTACTTAAAAAACAGGCAGCCAAAGGATTACCATAATTTTTTACATATGTTTCTTCATCTTTTGCTATACCACTATCACCTTTAATGGTAGTAAAATTACCAACCCATCCTCTAGGTGGATTTTTTGGTACCCAATACATGGTTGAATTGAATAACTCATCATCATCATTATTTGAGTAATCAATTTCATTAAAATCTTGATAAAAATATGTATTGTACTCTTTGAATTCCTTTTTAAATAGGACTGTCATATCTGACATAAGAAAATTATTTAAATGTTACTAATTCATACAAATTAAACCCATGTGATGTTGCATATATGGTAGTATTTTATCTACCGATGTTTGATCTCCATTAAGTTTTAAAATTAAATCTATAAGTTGTTTTCTTGTTGGTTCTAAAGCCTTTTCTTCATCCTTAGAATTTTCTTCTACGATAATTCTAACTCCATCAAAAAACTTTTCTGAGTCTATTGAACCTATCAACTGAGTTAACTGTGCAGGATTTTTATCAAAAAACCCTTTAAAGTTGGTCATGTAAATTTCTATGTCTAAATTTCTCATAACTTCATTTTTTTTATTTATTAAACAAAGATAAGAAATTTTTTCTATACTTTTTACTTTGTGTCAAAAATAAAGAATGAATTATCTCTTTCTGCTCTTTGTCTTAATGCATCAGGTACTACGTTTTGACCTGTACTACCTTTAATATTAATAATTGATAGTTTTGGTAATTCTGCTAAACATGCTGGTAAAGGTTGTAGGTTTGGGTTGTCTGGTAGTGACAAGAACTTCAACTCTTTCAAATTACAAATACTATCAGGTATTTTAGATACACATCCAACAAGGTGTAACGCACTTAACTGTTTAAAGTTACCAATACTTTCAGGTAGTGGTAAATTGAATGAGTCTCCTCCACCTTTATGTGTAAATTCAAATCTTTTTATGTTTTCAGGTAATGTTTCAAAAAACTCAGGGAAACCATATAGTACAATAAATTTAGATGCCGAATCACCTGGATAATTAACTGAAACTTTTTCACCATTATTTTGTGCTAAACCTTTCATAAATTCAGGTTTAAAGTATTCTCTTAACTTTTCTTCACTACCATTTAAAAATTTAACCAAATCGATTTGTCTATCTGCTGGGTCCATAAATTGATTAGATGGGAAGTGGAACTGATATCTTAAAGCAGGAAGTCCTGATTTTTCACCTATATCCATACTACTTGTAAATTTTGTTGGTGAATTAGGAATAACAACATATAAAGGACCATCTTTAATATATCTATCAAACCAAGTTAAACCAGGTGAAGAAGTACACCATCTTGTTTCTCCTTTTTGTGGTTCCAAATAATAACCACCGTAAAAACATGCAGCATCTTTACCTAATTGTCCTGTATTTGAAATTTTAACAACTGTCCAATTATCAAATCTTTTAACTTCTTCAGCACCTGGGTGTTGGTAGGTTGTTGATGCTTCTTTCTTTTCTTCTTTTGTTGCTTTAGTTTTCTCTAAACTGAAATCTTTAACTTGATCATAAAGAGTTTCAGGTGTTAATTTATTAATATCTCTATATTCTTGAGGTAATCTATTTTTATGTCTTTCATACTTCATTAAGTCACCAGTAACTTTATATAAGTCTTCCAAAAATAATGCTTGATATTCTTTAATCGCTTGTTTAACTGCAGGACTATTAGGGTCTGTAACTCCACTACTTAATTCAACATTTGGTGTTGTAAAATTTTTAAGTAACCACTGGGTATATTTTCCAATTTTTACTTTTTCCATGTCTTCAGGTTTTGCATTAATTGCTTCCATTCCTTCAGGAACTCTTGATGTTGGGTCCGCAGCGATTATTTGAAACAATACTTGAAATGGCATCATACCTTTTCTTGTTTCTTTATTTGGTTTAACATATTTGTCGAATAGCACTTGAAACCTTGAACTCTCAATGATTAAATCTCTTAAAATGCTCGTAAATCTAATAGCCATAATTAAAGTTTTTATTAATAAATATCACAAATATAAGAAAAATATTTTAATAATTCATAATCAATAACTCTTCCCCCATATTTTGTTTTTCTCCTTTCTTAGCTGAAGCAGCTTTTGCGAACTCTTTTTTAACCCAACGGTATTTATTTTCAGGAAACCAAGTGTGTAATAATTCAAAATCATAGTAAGATAAAGAGAACTTACCTTTTACTTTGTGTAATACATTTGCTAACCTTTCGTGGTCTTGTCTATCAAAATCATGATTTGAATAATAGTTTTCCGTTTTCCAATATGGTGGATCTAAATAGATATATGTGGATGGTGAGTCGTATTTATCAATCACATCTGAAAAGTCCATGTTTTCAACATCAGTAATTTTTAAAAAATGGTCAACCCAATCAGGTTTAGATAACTTATCTCTAAATGTTAGATACTTTGACTTGTACTTACCTTTAAGATCAATAAAATTAGATGTCTCAGGTTTTGACCCACTAAATACTTGTGTAAGAATATAAACGTATTTGGCGGCCACTTCATAATCGCCAGGTTCTACGCTGAAACCTTGATTAAAAATTTCAGCCTGAAAGCTTATAAATTGTTCTTTATAGATTTCAGGCGTAACGTCCACACCTTGTTTTTGGCAGTCTATTGAATTAATCGCCCTTAATAATTCAGATGGGTTTTGAACACACTTGAATAAATTATAGTTCAATGGGTTAAAGTCATTATAAATGACTTTCTTGAGGTTAGGGTATTGTTTTAGGTCCATGTTATAAAAACACCAAAACATACCTCCAAATGTTTCTAAATAAACCTCCATATCTTTATCATAAAAAGGGACTATCCACTTTCCAATCTTACTTTTACCACCGATATAACTTAGCATAATTTTTTACTACAAAAATAATTGTTTTTTATTTATAAGTCAATTTATAATATTTATAATTCAATAAAACATATTATGGAATACAATATTAATGAAAACGAAGTACAGGAAGTTAAAACAGAAGCAACAAAAGTAACCGGTTGTAAAACATGTAAACAAAGATTATCTAACACACAACTTTTTTTAATTTTTGTTAGCGTTTATATGTTATTAAGTTCAATATTTGGTACTGTGGTTTTATTTAAGTACCTAATTGATTTATTTAGTTGAATTCATCATTTGTAATAGACTTTCTTTACTTTTCTTATCATTAGTTACTGATATTTTAATATAGAAATTACCTGTCGCCCCATTTATGTTATAACCTTTATTTATAACTCTCAAAGGTTTATCGGTATCTAACATATCAGGTTTAGTCAATTTAAGGTTACCATCAGGATGTTCAACATCAATAAATTCATTAATAATTAATTCAACTGATGTCATTTTTTTCTTGTAAATTAAATCTGAACCACTTTTTTCAAAAAGACCGGTGTTATCCAATGTTACTTTTAATATAAGATCACCTCGTTGTTTTACATTTGTGTTGAAGTCGCCTCTATTTTTAAGTCTCATAAAGTCACCGTTATCAATGTTTTTTGGTAGAGATACTGTTAAATTTTCGGTTTCTACTACAACACCATTTCCTGAGCAACTTTTACACATATTTTCAATTATTGAACCTTTACCATTACAACCGTGACATTGTGTTTGTATTCTATGATTAAACATACCGGTACCAAATACTTGAATAATTACTCCCGAACCATTACATACTTGGCATCTTTTTTTATCCCCACCTTCACCATTACATGGTTTACAGATGTTATAAAAAGTATACTTTAATTCTTTTTTTGTCCCAAGATATGACTCTACAGGTGAAACGACAACATCTAAAACTTTATCAGGTGCTTTTGGTGCTTGTCTAGGTCCACCATTCATCATTTGTTCAAACATACTATGAATATCAAATCCATTAGTAAAATTACCAAAAGGATTATTTCTTTTTTGATCGTAAGTTTGTCTTTTACTTTCTTCACCAATGTTCTCATAAGCTTCACTTATTTCTTTAAACCTATCTTCACCTTCAGGGTTTACATCTGGGTGAAATTGTTTACTTAATTTTTTATAAGCTTTTTTGATTTCGTCTTGTGACGAATTTTCATTAACACCTAATATTTCATAATAATTTTTCATGGAATCAAAATATTTGTTAGTACTTTTTAAGAATAAGAAAAAAAGAAAAATTATCAAACGTTATTCGACAGAGATTTCAGCAAAAAAACTATTTGATAAGTTATTAATTGATTCTGATAATGTTATTTTTGAAAAAAAAATAGAAAACGCAGAGGAAGTAATTTATGAAATTGGTTTATTAACTAATCAAACAAATGTACAAGAAAGTATATCATATAAAGATGAGTTCGGAAGAAACCAGGTTGCTCAATTAGAAAATGAAAATTATGTTTTTTTGAAACTATCAAAAATAAATATTGAGGAAGAAATCTATGATTGGCAAGATAAAAATAAAAAAACCTTGTTTAATATAATAAACGAATACTGTAATTCTACTGAGTTAAAAAGTATCTATACATTAAACAATAAATTATGTATTCAGATTGATAGTGATGTTAATATTTTTTCATTGAAGGATCGTTCTGAATCTGAAAGATTACTAGAAATAATGGAATCTTATTTTTACTCTAATTCTAGACTTGATGCTATTTTTGTAAAAGATATATCCACTTCACAAAGAAAATGGTTATACAATGTTTTAGAAGAAAAGGGATTCAATAGAAAAAGACTATACAGATTAAAAACTACTTTTTCGAAAAGATAAACTTTGAGTTACCAATTTCTACGACACATTTAGTTGTTGTTTCGTTGTGTCCTAAAAAATTGGTAATCTCTTTGAATTTAGATTCCTCGACAAAAACGTTTATTTCTATACTATCATTAGTAATATCTGCGGTCTCTAATAAATCAACCGCTTCTGCTAATTTTTCTAATTTATCCCCAAAGTTCTCAGAAATCTTATCCATAAACTTATTTTTTCTTCTCGTAAAGGTGTATTCTTAATTTGTTTTGGGTCGAATTGACGTATTTCTTCAGAAAGTTTTTTTTTATAATTCTCAGTAAACTTCTCTAAATCTTTTTGCTCGTCTTCAATTCTTTGTAACTGTCTCTGTACTTCCCTTAATGGTAACTTCTGGCTCATTGTTAGTTAATTTTGTAAGTTCTTCTAAATCAAACTTCAAAGCTTTTAAGTTTTCTAAGTTTTCTTTTTCGAATATATTTTTCAACTCTTGTACTTTATTTTTAAAGAGTCTTTCTTTTTCTTCTCTTTCTATATTTGTTTTTATAATAATATCAATAGTCTCTTCAACTATGTTAATAAAACCTCTTTTATTCTCACAAACAAAAGAGGTTACGATACCTACGTCACTTTTTTCATTCTGTAAAATTTCTATCGCTTCTGGTTTCTTTTTCAGCATCACCCAAGAACCAGGAAAAATCATATCAAAACTAATATAATTTTTCAATATTCTTACTGAGTTGAGGTACTTTCCTGTTTTTTCTGTAAAATCACTATAAATCATGTTAAATGTATATTAAATATGTTAAAATGTATGATAATATTGTACCGTACAACAATTTTTTCTGAATACTAAGTTCAAATGGTACTGGTGGTGTGCTCATTAAGTTTTTTACAAATTCAAAGACTAAATTTATCAAACAAACTAAAGAAAAGATAAATAGAAAACCTAAAATCATATTCATGTTTAAGCCTCTTGTCCTTCTTTGTTATGTGCCAAAATCTCTTTTCTAAGTACTTGCATAAGCTCTTTTAATTCTTGTGCCGCCTTTCTAGCTCTTGTACCTGCAGAATTATTACCTTTAGTGTAGAACTTAGTTGTTTCTGCACTCAATGTTTCAACCAATGTTTTAATCTGTTCTAATGTTTCCATTTTTGAAAATTATTAAATTTATTTATTTATTTAAAATAATATCAAATATTATGTGTTTGTAAATGAATTATTTTTAGTTTCAATAGATCTTTCTAGTGTTTTATAGATGTCTGTGAATATTTCTATGTCTGATTTTGTTTTACGTGTTTTGTTATCAAATATTTGTTTGAAAAAATCGTCTATAGCGTTTTTAAGTTTTTTTTCTTTTTGATTATAAAACATCTCATAAAAAAAGTTTTCAAAGAATGAAAAGTCTTCGTCTGAAAATTTGAAGTTTATGTTTTCTTTTTTAAAGTTTTCTATTGTTTTATTCCAACACCATCGGAAATGTTCTCTGTTTTGGAACTCTGTCATTCCTATTTTAGTTTCAGTTTGTTCTTCTTCATCATCACCCAAATAAGTTTCCCTCATTATAAGTAAAAATGATAAACAAAAATCCCTGAATAGTTCTGTAAGTTCTGGAATGATGTTGTTTGCCAAATACCAAGATGTGATATCATCATCAGACATAGGTTTTGTCAACCACTCAAAAAACTTTCCCATATTATTATCTAAACTTGTCATTTAGGTTAATAATAAGGTCATAAAGTTTTTTTTCAATAATTTTATTGAGTTTTATTATTATAATTAATTATTCTAAAGATATCCTCAACATCCTCATTCAATTTACTCTCGGACACTTTTTTCTTTCCACTCTTTTTAGAACCATATTTTTTCATAAGAGTATCGACAGTATCTCCTAAATCTTCACCTGATCGATCAAATCTAATTGGTTGATCGTCTTTTTGGTATGCGTCTCTCTTAACTTTAGCTAATAAATTATTTTTTCTAATTTTATTTCTTCTATCACCTACGTCTGTTTTAACGGCGTTTGCCCATTCTGGATTATTACCTGTTCTTGAACTACCAACTACGTTATCTCTAACCCACTCATCGTTAGGGTGAATTTCATCATATTCTAAGTTTTCTAGTCCGGCAGCGGTGAAATTATCAATATATTCTTGAGCAGTGTCTGACTTTATGTATGCCATTTTACTCATTTTAGCTAACTCGCCATTACCTTTTGGAAAAGTTTTTGGATACATGTCATAGTCGGCCTTTGAACCTTTTTTCAAGTAGTCTTTCATTTTTTTAATAACTCCCTTAACGTAATCATCATTCTCTCCTTTAGACTTATCTAATGATTTTTTTGTAACACTTGGAAGTTTACTTGATTTTTTCTTTTTCTTTTCTTCTAAAATGATATTTTCAATTATGTTAATCATTTCATTTTCATTGAATAAGAATTGTTTTCCTTCTAAACTGATTCCATATATTGATTCATTTCTAACCATTCTTAGATCTTCGTAATCAATTTTATTGTTTTTATTTTTATCTAAAACATGTTGTCTACCGTATAATTTTTCTTTAACTTCTGATTTTTTTGACCTTAACTTTGCAAAATCGTTAGCTCCAATTTTATTATATGGTTTTGCTTGTTTTGCAATGTATTGTTGACCTTTAGAAAGTTTTTTTGACTCTTTGAATTCTCCTTCTGTATAACCGCACTCTGAGCACATACCTTCAACCATACCTCCTTTACCACACTCTGTACACATATCTTCACCCATATAACCACACTCTGAGCACATACCTTCAACCATACTACCTTTACCACACTCTGTGCACATTTTTTTATTTTCAAAAAGTCTTCTTTTTCTTTCACCTGAAATTTTTTCAGATAAAACCTTATTTACTATATTTTGTATTTTTCTGTCCATACTTAATAAATATCTAATAGTTTATATTTTACCATTGAATTTCTTAATTAAAATTTCCTTGATTTCTTCTACGGATAAACCTGTTTTATATGCTACGTTTTCTATTGCTTCTGAAATTGGTGATAATTTTTTCTTTACTCTAACCGGTTTGTCTTTACTGTCACCTTGACTACAATAAGGGAATGTTTTACATTTTTTCTTAAAAGTTACAAATCCTCCACCCTTATAAAGTGGTTTTCTGAATTGTTTACCTCTACCAACAGGGTTATTACCCCTCATATTTACATCTTCAAAACCTGGAGCATCATAAGCACCTACAGATGATGATGAGGTGGCCTCTTTAAACTCACCTTCCATTCTTTTATATTCTTTTTTTGCCTCTTCATCATCAGACCACATTAAAAAAGCATTCGCTTCAAATCCACCTGAAGACCCTGAACCTGTACCCTCTTTTGGTTCTTTATTAACTATTTTTTTTCTCATTTGAATATAAATATGTAAGTAAGTCCTCCTATAATAGCACCTGAAACTATGTTTGAGATATTATTTCTTAGTTTTAATTTTCCAATATCCTTTCTAAGATTTTTGTTTTCCTCATCAACAATTTTAAACTTTTCTTCATTTTTTTTGATGATTGTATCACATATCTGTATAGTTTTATTCAAATCCCCAATAACACCATCTTTTTCCTTAATTTTATCATTAAGTAATTTTATCTCTTTTTCTGAAAACAATAGCAGATCTTTATTTTTATCACACTCATTAAGATCCAATAATATTTTTTGACCAACATGATATGGAAAACATATTTCAGTACTATCTATTTTAGGTTTTTTTTGTGAAAAAACTGTTGTTGACATTATTAATAAAACTAAAGTAATTAAATTTTTCATATTTTAATATCTATATCTTAATCTTAGCAGACTATCGGTTTGTTTTGCATCTGCTTGTTTTATTTTTGTTGCACTTACTTGATAAATTTCATTAATAGTTGTTTTTTCAATTTTTAAATTATTAAGTGCTGAATCTATTTTTTGTATATTTTTATTTCTAGCATTAATTGATGAGTCCAAACTTTTTCTCTGATTGTAAAGTTCGTTTATTTCTTTATCTAGTGTTTCCAATTTAAATTTTATTAGTTCACTATTGTCTGTACTAATAAAGTACAATTTATAAAGAAATACAGATATTATAACACCAAATACCAAAATCAAAATTTCCCTGAAGTATTTTAATATAAATTCTTTCATTCTTCTTTTTTTACTTTTGTTTTCTTTCTATTACCGATAACCTTAGCCCATTTAGATTTAAATTTTTCAAAAAAAGATGTTAGTTTAGTTGAAAGTTCGTTTAATTTATCATCAAGTTTAATCATGTCTCCATTTATGTATACTCCGTTTGATTGTCCTACCGTAAAAAAGAACTCTAAATTTGCATCTATTATTCTTCCACTCCATTGTACTTCATTTTTATAAACATTCAATACACCAAAATCAGCAAGATCTGATACATCCGTAACAAAATCATCCATTGTTTCTTGAAAACAAGTTTTTTCTTCACCAGTTATTAACAAATCTTTTTCTGTCTCACCATAAAAAGTAAGTAAACCTCCTGAAATCCTATAAGTTCTAGATTTTTCTTTTTTAACGTCTTTAGAATCTGTTTTTTCTAAAGATTTTTCACTATCCGAAACACTTCTTTCAATACTCTTAGCCAAATTATTTACCGTACTTTGTTCTTGTAGTAATTTGGATTTTCTAAGAAGGTTTTTTATTTCATCATATTCATTCAACATTTTTTAAAATTTTTTCAATTAATTCAAAATCAAAAGAAGGGTTCACATCTTTATTAATAAAGTTGAAATTACTTCTTGAAACGATACCTTTAAAGTTTTGGACACCATCTTGTCTAACATTATGTCCTATAGAACTCTTTGGTATTTTAAAGTTATTACAAAGTTCTAAAACTAAAACAGATAATCTTTCCATCTGTATCTCAGTATACTTATCCCAATAAAAATAATCTCTCCACTTCTTTTCGTAAGCTTCTTCTTTATAAATATCACCTAACCAAGTAAGATAATAATTATCTAATGGATTTTTTTTTAACCATCCATGATTCTCTAACATTATTACTATCGAATTACTGTCAACATCTTCATCATTCATGAATTTAGAATAGTTTTCAGGTTTAACTACTAAATAAATTTCACCATCTTTTGTTATAATATAATTTGGTAGGTAAGGGTTTTTTTTGTTATATCTATACCTTAGTGAATTAATATAGTCTTTATAATTTCTTTTTGTATCAGCAAGAATTATTTGTTTTTTCTTTTTATTGGTACCGACAAAATTAAAATCTGTCGATTCTGAAAGATCCACCATTTCTATTAGTGTAGGAAAGTCGTTTAGGTTCGTTTTGAACTTCTGTTTCATCTTTTATTTCTGTTTCAGGTTCATCATCGTTATTTTTTTGAAGATTAAATATATTTTCTGTCTCAAACAATTCTTCTACTGGTGTGTCGTGTTTTTCAATATAAACAGGAACTTCAACAATTTTTTCAACCTCCTTAATAACCTCAACCGGTACTTCAACAATTTTTTCTATAATAATAGGATCTTGTGTTTTATACTCAACTTCATATTCTCTTTCTACTTGGTCTTTTTCTTCTTTGTGGGTGACATTAGTGTCGTCCTCAACTTGTGGTGTACTTGGGGGGTAGTTGTGGTGTACTTGGGGGGTATTTACCGTAGAATTGTCCTCATCTTTTTTATTTCTTTTAAAAGCTTGGTTTGTAGCGATAACAAGTGTGATTGCTAAAGGATCAAAAACAAATATTAAAATTAATATAAATAAATTTGCAGTTTTTTTAATATCCCAACCCAAAATTTCACTTAAATATTTAATCGTTCCAAGTTCACTTCCTTCTATTTCTTCTGATTCTTTAGTTAAAATACTAACATCAAGATTTGTTATACTATCATTAAATGCGTCAATTTTTTTAGATAACGTATCTCTTCTAATTTGAGCATCTTTTAATTGATTTTCAAAAGTTCTTCTATTAGCGTTATTTGCTCTTGTTATTAACTGACCTGTTCTTCTATCAACTGTTTGTGTTGTTGTGTTATTTGAAAGACCGTCTCTTAGTTTTGTAATGTCTCCATCTAAAACTGTTTTTTCTTTTCCTAACTCATCTTTTATTTCTTCAAATCTTTTTTTCTTTAACTCAATATTTTTTACTTCTTTATTGTTAATTTCAAGTTTTGCTATATTTTCTTGAAATCCGGTACTTAGTAATCCGTATATTCCTAATGATGTTATAACAGATAATGTTATAAGAGCAGTTGTCATGTATATTTTCAAGACACCATACGTTTCTTTCCATTTATCGTGTAGATAGGTGGCAATCGCAAGTTTTGATATTTCTAAAAATGAACCCATAATTATAACAGGTAATGCAACACCACTAAAAACAACGGAAAGACCTAAAACACTATAATACGCAGCACTTCCAGATAGACCTAAAGCACAAAATAATAAAAACCACGGCAAAAACTTTTCTTTCATAATATAATATTATAAGTAATAAATATTAAAGATAAATAAAAACCCCCACCGGCGCCGATGGAGGTAGTGTAGTTTCATTTTACCATATAGATAAAATTGAGGATTTTCACCCAGGAATCATCGTGTCCCATTACGCCGAGTTGTATGGGTAATCTCGGTTCAACCCAATAATTTATAAATAAACAACTTTATTAAATGTAAAATTAACGTTTTCTACTAATCTAATGACTTTATCGTTATTTAAACTAGCTAAATATTTACCTTCTAATGAATGAGCAGAACTTAATATTTCAAAATCCCAATGTTTATCATCTTTTTTATCTGCGGCCAAAGCATACTCAATATATGTTGGTTCTTCGTTTGGAAAAGCAGGGTTTTGAAATTTATCAATAAACAAAATTACTTTGTTGTTTAAATTTTCAAACTCAGAAAACTCTTTTATTATTCTATCTAAATTTCTAAATATTTGTTTTCTTACTGAAAGACTATTGGCACCCGTTTTCCATTTTCCGTCTGCTATTTTTTCTAAAACATTACTGGTTTCTGGTTGGTCCCCATTTCTATGTTCTTTTTGGTGACCTGTTTGAAATACTCTTGCCGTTATACCATCTTTTGTGATATTAGGAAATAACCTAAATCTTCTATTTAGTTTTTCTGTTATTAATATGTTTTCTTTAAGTAGATCAAGAAGTTTCATATAAGTATAAATATACAAAAAGGGGGAAACTTCCCCCTTTTCGTTTTCGAATCTTTTTAAAACCCACTCACTAGGAGGGTGGTCATTCGGACCAGGTGCCAAAACCGTCGACACCACCGTGTTTTCTATACTGAGACAGAAACTCAAAACGTTAATCAGATTAACAATACAAAGATATGTTCTTTTTTTTAATCTGCCAAACTTTTTATCATAAATATTCAAATAAATCTGAACATTCATTTCTAAGTTTTCTTAAAGCCTTTTCTTTGATTTGTCTAACTCTTTCTTTCGTAAGACTAAAATCTGACCCAATGTCTTCTAATGTCCTTGGTGTACCTGTAATTCCATAATAATCCTCAACAATAACTCTTTCTCTTTCATCTAAAACTGACATTATTTTCATCATCTTTTCTTTAAGAAGGTCTTTTGTTGAAAAAATCTCATCCGGTGACTCGACATTATCGTTTTTGATAATATCAATCAATGTGTCTCCATCTTCATTTATATGCATATCTAGGTCAATCATTCTTGGTAGGGTTGCAAACTTATCAGAAAGATCTTTATTTGTTTTCTCATTCTGTTTCTTTTCTTTTTGCATATCCTGAACAACATTGACTGGAAGTCTTATAGTTCTTGAATTTTCATTAAGTGACTGAAGTATAGATTGTTTAATCCACCATACGGCGTATGAAATAAAACGGTTATTTTTACTCCAATCAAAGTTTTTAATTGCTTTCATCAATCCAAAGTTACCTTCAGCAATTAAATCCGATAAATCAATGCCTTGGTTCTGATACTGTTTTGCCACGGTAATTACAAATCGTAAATTACCCTCCAACATTTCTTTTTGGATTAATTCCTTTTCTCTTTGTGTACAATCGTTTGACGATATACGTTCTGCTAAGACCTTTTCTCTTTCAGGTGTCATTACCTTTAGTTTTCTAATGTCTTTTAAATAAATTTGAATCTCATCTTGATTCAAAGGGTTTGACGACTTAATGTCCTCCATCTTTTCTCTTTCCATAATTGTCTAAAATCTCTTTTTCTTTCTCTGTTAATGATTCAATTCCTTTCTCTGATATTTTGTCTAAAATTTCATCCACTGTTGGTAAGTAATCGACTTCTTTATTAGTATTGAAATCCGAGTTTGGATCCAATATTGGAAAGAAGATATCGAAACTTATATTCTTAACGTCTCTTTTTCTTTTTTCTTTCAATTCCTCTACATCTATTTTTCCGTTTTTAGGTTCTATTTTTGTTGTCTCGTCATCTATGTTTAAAAAATCTTTCTTTAATTTTCTTGGCATTTTAATGTCCATATTCTTGGTTACCTCCATCAAAAAGTATTGTTCAGTGATTTCAGACATTGCCATATCAACATATTCTTTTAAGTCTGAAAAATCTTCTTTACTTCTAAAATGAAATACAACACCATATTCACCGTAAGTGAATTTTAAAAATGGTGAAGAAACCACTGTTAGTAATTGACCTGAAAGATTTGTCGCTAAATTCTCATGTTCATCAAAGTCACCGAATATGAATAACATATATGATGGGTCTTTTTTTGGTTGTTTTTTACGCATTAATTTGTTTTTTATATATAGTACAAAATTATAAATTTTTTCTGATAATCTTAGCATTTTACTATAAATATTCTTTATTTGATTCGTACCAATCTTCTTTTATTTTACTTACAGGTATTTTTAGATTTGTTTCATTGCAAATTAATTCTGTAATACCTACTGATTCTAATTTTTTGTCCCAATTTATACACGACTCAATATTTTCATAAGTAAAACTCCATTCGTGTTTAAATAGTTTCGTGTTGTTTAAACTTTTTTCTATAGGTAATAGTACATTCAACGCTTTTAACGTTTTTTTAAAATCTTCAACGTTATTCCACTTTTTATGTAACCGTCTTTTGTACATATATAAAACAATGTTACTTATACCAATTAAATGGTCCTCAGTTTCTTTATTCATATTTTCAATAGAATAAGGTAGTCTTGTTTTGACTACTTTAACATTATTATCAAATATAACCGGATTTCTTAACATGGTGGCACATGTTTCCAATTTTTTAGTATCACCTTCGAAATCAACTGAGAGCGTATCCATTACAGACATTAATCTCTTTACACATTCATATCTATTTTCCCACTCTTTTTTTGTTCTCATCTTACAAATATACATACATTTTTCAATATAGTTTCACTTTTACTGAAAAACTTTTGAAATATTCTCTTCTTTTGAAATCCTTATGGTGTTGTCGGCCCAGTTATTAACTATAGGATTGTGACTTATTAGTAAAATAGTAGGGAAAAAGTCTTTAATACCCATGAAGAAATTATGTACCATTTCTAAGTTTTCATTCGATATTTTACCAAATACCTCATCAAAAACAATCAAATTTGGTTTTGGTAAACTACATATTTTACTCAACACTGATCTTAAAGCAAGTGAAGCAATTGTTCTTTCATATCCACTTCCTGAAGACATTAACTTTTCAACACCAGTACCATTATCAATCATTGAAAACTCAACCTCATTTTTATCATTAATTTGAATCTGAAGTTTAAAGTATGCACTTTCCTCCATTAATCTTTGAAGTTCTGAATTAATAAGTGGTATCATTGTTTTCATTATGATTTTAGAAATACCATTTTTACCATATGCTTCCAAGTATATTTTATATATTTTTTCTTTTTCTTCTTCTTCAGAAATTTTAATAATGTTATTTAAGTTTGTTTTAATTTTTTCTTGTAGTGTTTTAATTGAATACTCGTCACTATTAATCTGATTTTGTTTTTGTGTCTTTTGTCTATCAAGATCTTCAAGTCTCAAATTAGCCTTAATTAACATTGAATCAATATGCTCATTTTCTTTGATCTTATCCAACATCTTATCATACTCAGTTAATTTTGTTTGAAGTCCGTTAATTTTTAACTCGTAATTTTCAATAGTTGCTTCATATTTTTCTTTTATGAGTTTGTTTTTTTCATACTCATCAAATAATCTTTTTGTTTCAACAAATTCTTTTTCTTTGCTTGTTAAAATAGACATTAACCCCTCTTTTTCGTCTTTTTGCCTAATATAACCATCAAGTTCTGATATTTTTTGTTGTGTAATTGAAGCATTCATTAAGTCGATCCCACAGTGTTCGCATTTAATACCACCACTAACAGAACTAGCTAATTTTTCAATTTCTGATATTTTAGTATCAAGTTCAATCTTTTCTTTAAACACAATCTTGTATTCTTCTTTTACCTTATCGTGTTCATCTTCTTTGTAGTACTCTTTTGGTTCAACAACGTTAAGTTCATTTAATTTTAACTTTGTTTGTTCAATTTGAGACTCGTGACCTTCAATTTCTTGTTTAACTTGACTTGGGTTCAATCTACTTAACTCAACATCAATATCTGTATGTTTTTTTCTTAACATATCATCTCGATATTCTTTACCTTTTGATATGTTAGATTCAATAGTTATTAATTCGACTTTGTATGTTTCAATATTACTAGACAACTCAGTTATTTTTGTTTCGTTGTTTTCATTATCAGTTTTCAATTGCTCCGTGTTATAGATGTTTGATAACATGGACTTTGAAAAGTCTGAGTAAATTGATTTTGCAACATCTTCTTTTCTTCTTAAAAAATCAAGTCCCATAAATCTTGAAAGTACTTGACCTCTTGCGGTTGGCTTTGAATCAATTAGTTCTTCAAGATTTGTTGCGGTGGTAAGAATCGTCATCAAGAAATCTTCTTTTGTTCCAATAGATTCTTTGATGAATTTTTCAGTTTCTCTTCTTTGTTCTCCTGTAAAGTTTTGGAGTGTCCCGTCAGATAGTTTTTTAAAAAAGTCTAATTCGGTTTTAACATTCCATTCACCCTTTTTAGACATTTTTCTTTCAATGTTTCTTACAATGATATACTCCTCACCATCAATAACAATTTCACCTTTTACTGTTACTTTATCTTTATCAGTAAATCTATTGAATATCTCTTCGGCCTTTGTTGTTTTTGTGGTTTCATTAAAGAATAAAAACAATAATAGATCAACAGACAAGACGGTTTTACCACCAAAGTTTGGTGGATTTGATTCAATCACTGTAAGCCCTCCCGTTTTTTCAAAATCAACTTTTTGGTTTTCTCCGTATGATAGAAAGTTTGAAAACTCAATATTTTTAATGAACCACTTTTTAAAAACAGCGGTTTCTGTTTCAGTTTCTTGCATTTTATTTTCAACCATCTTATTATGGTTTAAAATATTATCCAAGTGTTTGTCATAATTTTTACTTGTTAGAAACTGTCTAAGTAATTCAATTTGGTAGTTTGTGTCCATGATATTCACAGACACGTCTACCGTTTGCTCTCCTTCTTCTTTTTCTGCTTTCGCCTTTGTTATGACATTAACATTTGTTGTGTTATACTTTTTTTGAAAGTAATGTTTAACACTTTTAATCTTATCTTGTGTAAAGTTTTCATTATAGTCCTCCCATACTACTTGAATAGTGGGGTTATCATATTTTGAAAAATCAATGTCTTTAGTCATTATATTATAATTGAATGGTTTACTCTCCTGAAATAAGTTCTGTTGATTCGGATCCTTCCTGTGTTGTTTCTTCTGTCTCATTTTCAATTGATTCGGTTAATCCTGACATTGTTTCAGCCGACATATCAGCAAACTTCTCTTTCATAACATTCATTTGTTCTTCAAACGCCTCTTGCCAAATTTTTTGCATTCTTTTTTCTGTTTGTTTCAAATTAGCATTTCTTTTTGCTACTTTTTTTCTGTGTGCTTTAGCTGCTTTTCCCATTATTAGTGATTATTAGTTATTATTAGCTATTATTACTTGTTATTAGTTGGTCTATTTTCTTCAAACCATTCAATTATTGAATTAATTGCCCACACAAAACCAGCAGACAACATACCATCAAAAAATACTGATAAAATTTTATTAAGTCCAATCAATTCTACATTTGGTGAAAAATAAACTAATGATAGGAAAAATCCAACCCATGTTGAGGTACATAATACGCAGGATATAAGACCTGATAAAAACTGACCTAAAAAGTTAAATGGTGCTAATTCATTATTACCCCATTTATGGATTGCATCTCTTAATCCGTTAAATATTGATCCGTAGACCAAAATGTTTGTCATTCCGTAGGCAACCATTGCCCAAATTACTAAATTCATATTATTTGTATAAATCATCGTTTAGGTTAGAACTTCCGTGGAACTTGGCGGGAATATCGCCAAGTTGTTTTGGTTGTTCTAACAGTTTTTTATTTAATTCTTCGTTTTTCTTTTTTAATTCTCTTATTTCAGTATTAAGGTTTTGAATGGTTTGTTGAAGCATTTTTACCTTATTGTCGTCTACTGAAATGTCTAAAGTTTGTCTAAGTTTAATAATTTCTTCATCCTTTTTAGACATTTCTTTTTGGAAATTATTTTCCATTTCTTGG
>Ga0068872_10000960_pt1 | contig 23515 bp, 21 predicted proteins | sample NOAtaG_7_FD_66441 | JGI IMG/M metagenome (GOLD analysis project Ga0068872, IMG submission 66441) | Freshwater lake microbial communities from Lake Erie, under a cyanobacterial bloom - NOAA_Erie_Diel1S_2200h metaG | ecosystem: Environmental > Aquatic > Freshwater > Lake | place: USA: Ohio, Lake...
GATAGCCCCCGAAACTAATCGAAATATTCCGGGGTTGGTCGTCGGGGTTATATCAGTAAGACCATCTGTTACGGTCTGTTTGTGCAAATTTATCAAACCAAAAGATTCGCTTTTCTTAAAAATGCACTGATTTTGTAAAATGAGACTTTTTTTCGCACTACAGCAGCCGATTTCTCGTATGCACATTACTGGATATCCGTTTTCCGATGACTAAATCGGAGGAAGTGCTTTGAAAAGTCGGAAAAGCACAGAATAAAGGGAAAATTTGTGTTTTTCATGCGCCAATCCCCTTGCCCTGTACCGAAGTACATCAAAAATATGGTACACATCTAAAATTATCGCTCCGGGAAAGCCCGGATCAAAGGAGCGGAACAACTTTCCAGGGGAAACGTGCAAGTTTGCTATATTTGCACAGAGCTGTACAAAAGTCCCGGGACTTTTTCTACAACCCCGTACCCGGAACAACCATAAAATATTGTTCAAAACCATCAATATGGCAGGTAATCAGGGCAAGGCGTTGATTTTTATTTTCGTTACCATGCTCATTGACGTGACCGGGCTGGGGATTATTATCCCGGTAATGCCTGGCCTGATTATGGAGTTGACTGGTATCAGTCTGGGCGAAGCTGCGCGGTACGGGGGGTGGTTAATTTTTGTCTATGCACTGATGCAATTTATTTTTTCGCCAATATTAGGGGGGTTGAGCGACCAATACGGGCGGCGTCCGGTCTTGCTGGCTTCTCTCTTTGGGTTTGGCATTGACTACATCGTTTTGGGTATTGCCCCGACGATGACCTGGATCTTCATCGGCAGGGTAATTTCCGGGATCACCGGCGCAAGTTTCACTGCTGCCGGGGCCTACATTGCCGATGTGAGCCCACCAGAGAAGCGGGCACAGAACTTTGGGCTTATCGGTGCTGCTTTCGGCCTGGGATTCATCCTCGGGCCGCTGCTCGGAGGGATTTTAGGGGCCTACGGCAATCGGATCCCCTTCTTCGTTTCTGCTGCCCTGGCTTTACTGAACTGGCTTTATGGCTATTTTGTACTCCCTGAATCGCTGGCACCCGCGCACAGGCGAGCCTTCGACTGGCGCCGTGCCAACCCTCTGGGCACGCTGCGGCAGCTCAGGCGCTACCCGCTGGTCCTCGGCCTGACGGTACCCTTTGCATTGATCACCATGGCCGGATATGCTACCCAGAGCACCTGGACATATTATACCATAGAAAAATTCTCCTGGGACGAGCGGACAGTCGGGCTGAGCCTGAGTTTCGTAGGCCTCATGGCAGCGATCGTCCAGGGAGGGCTTACCCGCAGCGTGATCCCCCGGTTAGGGGCCGCCCGCTCGATCTATATCGGCTTGTTCCTCTACGCGGTAGGAATGGCCTTGTATGCAGTCGCAACCCAATCCTGGATGATGTTCGCGATCACTGTTATCGCTTCCCTGGGGGGGATTGCGATCCCCGCAATGCAGGGGGTAATGTCCAATGAAGTCCCGCTCAACGAGCAGGGAGAGCTGCGCGGGGCGATCACCAGCCTTATGAGCCTTACCTCCATCTTCGGGCCATTGCTGATGACCAACCTGTTTGCCTACTTCACTTCAGCAAAAGCGCCGTTCCGATTGCCCGGGGCCCCTTACTGGATGGCCGCGGCATTGGTCTTTCTTAGCCTTGCGCTGACGATAAAACTGCTGCGTAAAAAGGACAAGGCCACCTGAACCCAATGCCCGGATTTGTTTTCAGCCCTGCGCTGCAACCACCCAAACATACACAAACACTCAAATGCTATGATTTACATCATGATAGATTTTGATTCTACCTTCATGCAGGTAGAAGCATTAGAAGAACTCGGCGAGATCGTTTTGAAGGACATGCCGGAAAAAACCCGTATCCTCCAGGAAATCAAGGACATCACCAACCTGGGCATGGAAGGAAAGCTGTCGTTTCACGAATCCCTGGTACGGCGCATGGACTTACTGCATATCCACCGCGACGACGTCGCCCGCCTGGTCAAACGCCTGAAACGCAAGGTTTCGGTTTCTTTTTCCCGCAACAAAGCATTTTTCAAGAAATATAAGGGCCAGATATATATTATTTCCAGTGGCTTCAAGGATTTCATCGTCCCCGTTGTTGCGCCATTCCAAATAGATGAAGGCCACGTCCTCGCCAATACATTTACGTACGATGAAGCTGGCTGGGTCACGGGGTTTGACCGCGAAAACCCCCTCGCATTCAGCAAAGGTAAGCCCAAAGTGCTGCAAGGATTGGGGCTGAAAGGAGAAGTCTGGGTAATTGGCGACGGATACACCGACTACGAGATGGTCGAAGCCGGGATCGCCCATAAGTTTTTCGCCTTTACCGAGAATGTTTTGAGGGAGAGCCTGCTCGACAAAGCCGATCATATCACCCCGAGCTTCGACGAGTTTCTGTATGTCAACCGGATGCCGCGGGCGTTATCCTATCCTAAAAACCGGATCAGGGTATTGCTGGAAGAAGGGGTCCCGGAAACAGCCGCACAGGCATTCCAGGCCGAAGGATATCAGGTGACGTTTGCACAAGCGCCCCTTTCAAAGGCCTTTTTTGAAAGTGACCGGCGGGAATTATCTATCCTTGGCCTCCTGCCCGGCACTAAAATTCTTCCGGAGATGCTCCAACTGGCCCCCAGGCTTATGGCGGTGGGCATATTCGGGGCAGGGCAATCCCTGCCCGACAGCGCACAGGCGGCAGCACAGGGCGTAGCCGTATTCGACTCCCCCCATACCCATGCACGTGCGCTTGCAGAACTCGCCATTGGGAATATCATCCTGACACTCCGGGGGATAGGCCCTTTCCTGAATAGCAATCAGGCACAGGAAGGGACACTTCCCGCAGGACGCGAACTCCGGGGCAAAACCCTCGGTATCATCGGATACGGACATTCCGGCCAGCAGCTCTCCCTGCTCGCAGAGGCGGTAGGGATGCGCGTACTTTATTACGACCTGATCCATAAAACCGCCCTCGGCAACGCCTCCCCCTGCTCAACTTTGCAGGAATTGCTGCGGCATAGCGACATCGTCTCTATCCATGTGGACAAGCGCCCGGAGAACAACTCCCTCATCAAACGCAGTACGCTCCGCATGATGCGCGATAATGCCCTGCTGCTCAATATGAGCAACGAATATGCCGTCGCACTCCCGGATCTTGCAGATGCCCTCGGGTCAAATAAGCTATTCGGCGCCTGCCTCGATGCGCTCCCCCAGACACCTGACCCCGAACAGGCAGAAGCTATATGCCAGCTCCGCAGCCTGCCCAATGTCCTGCTCAGCCCCCAACTCGGCGGCCATACCACAGAATCACTGGAAAGGGCCGCCAATGCCGTGCCCGCAAAAATTATCGGATACGTCAATACCGGTGCGACACAGGACTGCCTGAATTTCCCCCAGCTACAACTCCCTGTACTCCGCAACGCCCATCGCCTCATCCACATCCACGAAAACCGTGCAGGGATCCTCGCACAAATCAACAGTATCCTCGCCGAACACCAGGTCAATATCCTCGGTCAATACCTCCAGACCAACCGCCAGATCGGATATGCTATCACCGATATTGATACGGCTTACCATAAAAAAATCCTTAATGCCCTGAAAAGGGTGGGTAATACGATAAAGTTCAGGGTGCTGTATTAGCAATGCCCACTGCGCAGACGCCCAATACCGTACAGGGTGGATCGTAAGCTTTCCTAAAAATGAAAAAGCCGGCCTTTGGGTAGTACGTTTCCGCTCAGCTACAGATCAATAGCTGTGTGCCTGAAAAAGATAACCGACGTGAAGCGGTTTTTTCTGAGGATTTTAGCCCCAAATTGTAATAAATTGAAACTGAATGATGTTTTTTTTCGTATATATATAGGATTTAGCGCGACTGGTCAGCCTGGTAAGCAAAATAAGCTGTTTTTCATTCATACAAAGGCTTTTTAAGGAAAACAGCCGGGCTGTGTGTCCAAAAAAAAGCGTCGTGTGGACGGGAAAGAACCATTTTTATCCAGGTGATCCTGTCGCAACAAATCTGTACAACGCGCAGGAGAAACAAGCACACACAAACGGTATCTTCGGGGCTGTAGTAAATAGATTCTACGCCCTGTTATCTTTAAGGTGTTCACTAAGCCCGAAAGCTTTGGAAAAATTCATATTCAGTAATCTAAATCTGCTGCGGGATCACCGCCAGGGAAGGGAGGGAACCGGGTAAAGACATGAGGTGCGAAAAACGGATGCTATTCGCGGCCTTTGCACTGCTCCTCTCAGCGCGGTTGGCAGGCCAGGCTGCTGCTGTCGAGATACTCCCCCTCGGCGGGGAAGGTGGTATTGTTCACCTGGTCGCCAGGAACAATAGCAATATCCCCTATTTTGTCGAAATTGACTACCTGTACCTCGAGAATATGGATGTGGACCCCAAAAGTATTTTCGAAGAAAACCTACAGCCCGGCCAGAAGGCGGTATTGGTCAGCATTTATGCAACGGGGAAAGGGAAACCCAAATGGGAATTCAAATTCAAACAAGTCCTCGGTGCGCCGGAACGGGTCAGGCCTGAAGAAAATTTCGTTTACCGGCTCCCATTTCTAAAGGGGAACGCCTGCCTCGTTAGCCAGGGCTATCTGGGCGCATTTAGCCATCAAAACGATTTTGCGATAGACTTCATGATGGAAGAAGGCACGGCGATATGTGCCGCACGCGATGGTGTCGTAGTCGAGGTCAAAGAGGATAGCAACTATGGCTGCCCGGAACCACAGTGCAGCAAATACGGCAATTATATCCTGATTATGCACCGCGATGGCACCTTCAGCGGCTACTGGCACCTGAAACTCAACGGGGCTATTGTCGAGAACGGTCAACAGGTCACTGCAGGGCAGGTGATTGGGTTCAGTGGCAATACGGGCTGGAGCAATGGGCCCCATCTGCATTTCGAGGTATTCTATCTTACCCCCAGTGGCAGAAAAAGCATCGCCACAAGGTTTGCTACCCAACGCTCCGCGCAAACCCTCATTGAAGCAGGAAAATTATACTGGCATTAGCGCCCCCCCCTTTTCACCGCTTTTCCAATAACGGCACAATCGGTTTACCAGTAGCCCCGTTGGGTTCCATGATGTGGAGCAGCGCGGCAAGGGTAGGCGCAATATCGGAAATATATACCGGCGCATGGGTTTCCCCATGTGGGATTTTCCAGCCAAACCAAATCAGCGGGACATGGGTATCGTACGCATAAGGGCTGCCGTGGGTCGTGCCGCCGGTAGCAAAATAAGGCTCCGGGAGCCAGGAAGGATCCAGCATATAGACGACATCCCCCGAACGCCGCTGATGGAACCCCTTGCGGATTAGTTCGATAAACGGATACTCCGGCGCGACGGTGAATAATTGTTCACGGGTAAGCGCACCATAAACGCCGGGCTGCTTTTTAAGGTATTCGACGATTGCTTTGCGCACGGTCTCGACCTCCAGCTTTGCGATGGGCAGCACCGGTTCATTCACATATACCTGCTGGTTGATTACTGCTTCCACATAGGGCAGCCGGACTCCAAATACTTCTTGCAGGTGTGTGTTCAGGCTGGTGGCCAGCTTATTTTCTTCGAGGACTCCTGTCGGGATTCGGATATCCTTGAGATGGGCCACCGTCTCCCCTGCGCCGTGGTCGGCGGTGAGAAAAACAAGTACATTTCCTTTGCCAAATTTTTCGTCGAAATAGTCCAGCAGGCGGCTGAGTTCGCGGTCCAGCCGTAGATACGTATCTTCTACTTCTTTGCTATGTACCCCAAACTGATGCCCGACATAATCTGTAGAAGAATAACTGAGGCAGAGAAAATCCGGATATGCATCTTTGCCAAGTTCCATTTCTTCGATTGCCGTCATCGCGAAATCTGTAGTGAGGGCATTCCCAAACGGGGTGCTGCGCACCAGACCGGGCCCCCCCTTGGTGACAAGCGCGGGCAGAACGTGCGGAAAAGCGCCCGTGCTGTCCCCGGGAAAACGTTTTTCGTACTTGTCCCAGTCGGGTATTTTAGAAACATACGTCGCCTCCGGCTCCAATGTGTTCCAGGGTTCTGAGATATACTTGAGCGCAAGTTTTTTATTGTTGAATTTTTCTGCCCATTTTGGCAGCGCTGTGCTGTCCGGATAATAACTCGACGTTATCCAGTTGCCCGTCGCATCGTCAAACCAAAAACACGCATTGGGGATATGGCCGGCCGGGAGGATCCCGCCCCGGTCCTTGATACATATCCCAACCACTTTCGACTGCATCCCATTGGAGAGCCTCAGCTCATCGGTGATGGTGGAAGCAAGCAGTACTGCCGGCGAATGCTGGCCGCTGGAACGCTCCGTGCCTACTCCTCTTACCGATTCATCAGAGGTGACATAGCGGTTTTTTTTCGTGGCGCGGTCGTACCAATCATTGCCGATGATGCCATGTACTGCCGGTGTCGTACCGGTATAGATGCTGGCGTGCCCTGGCGCAGTATAGGTAGGCGCATAATCATAGTGCGTGTTTTCGCAGGAAAACCCCTGGGCAAGCATCCTGCGGAATCCACCGGTACCGTAACGTTCGTAATACTTGTACAGATAATCGTACCGCATCTGATCTACCGTGATGCCGACGATAAGCCTTGGCTGGATGGATGTTTGCTGCGCCATGACGCAGTTCAGGGACAGGGTTATTATCAAGAACAGGAAATGCCGTTTCATACTGCTTTTTTCTGCAAAATAGTTTTTTTGGTTAAAAAAGGGGGTATTTTCTGGCGTTGTGTGAAAAGAATTCTACCGCCTTCGACGGCGAAAGAAAAATTTGAAGCGGCTGTTTCATAAGTCCTTTGACGGCCTGCGCTGGCAAAGGGTATTGAGGTTGTGTGAAAAGTATTCCGCTATTCCGCCGCCTACGGCAGCGAAAGAAAGTTTTGAAAGAACACTGTCTTCACTGATTTTGCCTCGCAAAATCAGTGAAGACAGTGTTCTTTCAAAATATTATTTGGTAGCGTCAGCCGCCAAATGCCAAATGAAGGCCTCCGGCCTTTTCACACAACCCCATGACTTATAGCCTACTCTTCTACCCAATCAGCGATAAACACATTAGTATCCTGGTTACCTCCGTTGAAGCGGTTTGAGGCGAAGACAAACTTCTTGCCATCTGGCGAAAACATGGGAAATCCATCAAATACAGGGTCGAAAGTGATCTGCTTGAGGCCGGTGCCGTCGGAATTGATTGAAAAAAGATTGAATGCCCTACCGGTCGGCAGATGGTGGTTCGAGGTGAAAATGATTTTCTTTCCGGAGGGATGGAAGAACGGCGCCCAATTGGCTTTACCGAGCCGGGTGATTTGCCGGAGGTCAGAGCCATCGGCATTACAGACGAAAATCTCCATTTCGGTGGGTTGTACGAGCCCTTTTGACAGGAAGTCTTTATACGTCGCAATGGCTTCCGGCGTTTGGGGGCGGGAGGCGCGAAACACCAGTTGCCTGCTGTCCGGGGAAAAAAAAGCGCCCCCATCGTAGCCCAAATCGAAAGTGATTTGTTTTAAATCTGTTCCATCGGTATTCATTGTCCAGAGCTCCAGGTCACCGGAACGCGTCGAAGTGAAAACGATTTTTTTACCATCAGGCGACACCGTTGCTTCCGCATCGTAGCCAGGGCCTGTGGTCAGTTGTCGTAAAATACGGCCTTTTTTATCCGCGACGAAAATATCATAGGTCGGGTAAATACCCCAGACATATTTACCGTTGATAAAACGCGGCGTCTCCGGGCATTCCACAGCACCGAGATGTGTCGAAGCAAAAAGGATCTGTTTATCGCCGGGCAGAAAATACGCACAGGTTGTACGCCCCTGGCCATTGCTCACCCGCTGTGGCTGACGGCCTTTGGTGCCGGAAATGGGCATCCAGTAAATTTGATCGCATTTGTTGCCCCAGCCGGAATAATCAGACTGAAACGCAAGATTCTTACCATCGAAACTGAAATAGGCCTCGGCATTGTTACCGCCGAAAGTGAGCTGCCGCAGGTTGGCGAAATGCCGCTCGGCAGGATAGTTCAGAGAATCGGTGGATTCAGCGCCTCTGGACATCGTTTTATGCGCTTGGCCCTCCTGATTGGTTTTCGGACCGGCCAGGGCGAGGGCCAGGAGCATCAGCAGAAATGAATACATGGATTTATTTTAATAGCTGGTTTCAAAAACTTACCGGTACTGCAACGTTTGCCATGGCATGGAACCCGTGCTGCTTTAGCAAGTTCAAAATTAAGTGGCAGAAACGCGTTTCACGATATATTTTTGTTCATGTTTATGTCATAATTTCAGCAAAGGGGCATATTCTCCTGTGCAGTCAGGGGTGTGTAGTTCAATGAGGCTGCCTCATAAGTCCTGCGCGCCGTTTTCATTGATTTTACTTCGCAAAATCAATGAAAACGGCGCGCTGAAAAATTCTATTCTGCCGCCGAAGGCGGCAAAAGACTTATGAGACAGCCTCTCCAAAAAAATGTCATCCCATAATATTTTTTCTTTGAGCATTTGAAGAAGACAAAATCGTAAAAAGTACCCAATGAAGCTTGTTGTACGTATTATAGCGGGGACGGTTGTCACCGCGTTTATATTCATCCTGTTTGGCATGCAGATGGGGTTCCGTACCACCGACAAAGGGGTCCGGCGGCACTTTGCAAAAAGGGATGTCGGGGTAAAAATCCAACGCATCCCCTACGAAGGGGACAGCCTGCGATGGATCGAAACCGGCTTATCAGGCCAGGAAGCGCCTCTGTTGGTTTTTGTACACGGCGCACCCGGCTCTTCCAATAATTTTTTCCGCTACCTTTCGGACAGTACCCTGCGGGCACGTGCCCGAATGCTGAGCATAGACCGGCCTGGATATGGTTATTCTGCTTATGGAAGATCGGAAACTTCCATTGCCCGGCAGGCGGAAGCATTGAAGGCCATCCTCGACCATGTTGGCAGTGGCCGGAAAGCTATTTTGGTCGGACATTCCTTTGGAGGGCCAATCGTGGCCAAAGCAGCCGTGGACCATCCTGATCAGGCAGGCTCGATCCTTATGCTGGCCCCCGTCAATGACCCCGCACATGAGCAGATTTTTTGGTTTTCCCACCTTGCCCGTTGGAAAGCTACCCGATGGATGCTCTCCCCGGCATGGAAGGTAGCCGGGGACGAAAAATTCGGCCATGCTGCAGCACTGGGTGCGATTACCCCTGCCTGGGCATCACTGCGGCTACCTGTAATCCATCTGCATGGGGAAAAAGACATACTCGCACCTCCTGCCAATGCCGATTTCAGCGAAAAAAATATCCCCGCCGGTTATCTGCGGCTGCTACGCCTACCCGACGCCGGACACCTCATCCCATTTATGCAATATGAAACGACAAAAAAAGAAATCCTACGCATCCTCGACCAACAGCCTTAAACCAGTATATTTGTAGTACTCTGTATTTCTTATTATTTTCGTCGGATGAATTTTTCTTCAAAATTGATCGAAACGGCGGTAAACGCATTTGCAACCCTTCCCGGGATTGGCAGAAAGACCGCCCTGCGCCTTATCCTGCACCTGATTAACCGTCCTGTGGAGGCTACCGAGCAAATTACCAGCGCCCTCATGCGTATGCGTCAGGGGATCCGGTCCTGCCAGGAATGCGGCAATCTCGCAGATGAGCCGATCTGCGCCATCTGTACCGACCGGCGCCGCGACCGGACCCTGGTATGTGTAGTGGAAAACATCCGCGATGTTATGGCGATTGAAGACACCCAGCAATACCGGGGGCTCTACCACGTCCTCGGAGGAATCATCTCCCCTTTGGAAGGTATTGGCCCCCAGGACCTGAACATAGACCTTCTGCTGCAGCGCGTGGCCAGGGGGGAGATCCGCGAACTGATCATGGCCATCAGCCCGACGATTGAAGGGGAAACCACGATTTTTTACCTTTCCAAACTATTCCGCGACCAGCCCGTAGCCATCAGTACGATTGCCCGGGGCGTTGCCTTTGGCGGAGAGCTGGAGTATGCTGATGAGATCACCCTCGGGCGCTCCATCATTACCCGGGTACCCTATAAAAACCAGTTGGACTGAGCCCCATGGACGCCATACCTGCGTGCGATCTCAGCGTCGTAATCGTGAATTACAATGTGCGGGATTTCCTGGAACAAGCCCTGCATGCCGTGCGCAATGCAGCCCGTTCGCTTCGGGTGGAGGTATTTGTCGTGGATAACTGCTCGGTGGACGATTCCGTTGCCATGGTAAGGGAAAAATTCCCGGAAGTACATCTGATGGTGAATGCGGAAAATGTCGGTTTCGCACGAGCCAATAACCAGGCGATCCGACAATCAACCGGGCGATATGTGCTCCTGCTCAACCCCGACACCGTCGTCGAGGAAGATACCTTTGAAAAATGCCTGCGTTTCATGGATGCCCACCCGGAGGCAGGTGCCTTAGGAGCACGTATGATTGACGGGGCCGGTAAGTTTCTGCCCGAATCCCGCCGTGGGTTCCCGACACCTTTCGTTGCATTCTGCAAGACGATTGGGCTATACGTCATTTTTCCGCGCTCCCGGACGTTCAACCAGTATTACCTGGGGTATCTGGACGATAAAAAGACACACCCTGCAGATATCCTCTGCGGCGCCTTCATGTGGATTCGTCGCGGTGCCCTGGAAAATGCAGGCTTATTGGACGAGGCGTTTTTTATGTACGGGGAAGACATAGACCTCTCCTGGCGGATTGTCCAGGCAGGATACGTCAATTACTATTTTCCGGAAACGACCATCATCCACTATAAAGGGGAAAGCACCCGGAAGGGGAGCCTCAACTATGTAAGGGTCTTTTATCAGGCCATGATCATTTTTGCCCGGAAGCATTTTGAAGGGGCCCGCGGCCGGCGTTTTGTGGCGATGCTGCAGGCAGCGGTCTATTTCCGGGCAGCCCTGACCCTGGCGCACCATGGTTTCGCCCGTTTAGCATGGCCGCTGGCCGACGGCGCGGCGATTATGGCAGGAATGGCCATGCTCAAATACTTTTGGGCCGTTTACCGTTTCGGCGACCCCCACTATTACCCGACAGATTTTTTATCCTTCAATGCCCCGCTTTATACCCTGTTATGGATGCTGGGGATATATTTCAGCGGAGGTTATGATCAGAAAACGCCGCCATACAGGGCCGTCCGGGGGGTCTTTTGGGGCACCGTCCTGATTGCCGCCGTATATGGTTTTCTCAATGCCGAATACCGGACTTCCAGGGCACTCATCCTGCTCGGCGCTGCCTGGGCATTTTTTGTGGTGCTGTCTGGCCGCGCCTTAAAGCACCTGGTATTGTACCGGAATCTGCGATTTGGCGAAGACAGGGTCAAAAATGTGCTCATCATTGGTTTTCGGGAAGAAATCCAGCGGGTACAGGCCTTATTGCAGCAAACCGCTGCCCGTTGGAATTATCTCGGGGCGGTAAGCCCTGTCCCGCAAAAAGAAGACCACCTCTTCCTGTGCAGCCTCGAGCAGCTTGAAGATGCCGTGCGGATATATCGTGCCGACGAACTCGTTTTTTGCGGAAAGGACGTCCCGGCACGGGAGATGATGCACTGGATGGCCAGGCTGGGGCCGGATGTGGAGTACAAAGTCGTACCGGAGGAAGGCATGAGTGTCATCGGCAGCAGCTCGCGGAACAGCAGTGGCGAGTTGTACACCATAGATATCCGCTACCGGATTGCCGAGCCGATACAACGCCGCGGCAAGCGCTTGTTTGATCTCGCACTTGCCCTGGTCCTGTTGCCCACCCTACCCATACAGCCCCTGATCCAACGGGCTTTCAGACCCTTTATGCGGCAATGGACAAAAGTAATATTCGGGAAAACCAGTTGGGTCGGGTATAGCACCGAAGGGGGCAGCCTCTCCGCGTTGCCCACCTTGCGCCCTGCTCCGCTATCGCCTGCCAGTGGCCTGCCCCCCAGCCTGCGCAATACTGCGAATATTGACCGCCTCAATTTTCTTTATGCAAAAGATTACAGCCTGGAGACCGATTTGCGCCTTGTCCTGCGGCACTTTCGCCTGTTGGGCGGAAAAAGCGGCAAGCCAGTTAAGCCACTACCTGATATCCAACTCCCTTAAGGGTAATAATCTGTACATTCGGGTCGTTCCGGAGGTATTCCCGGAGGTGTGCGATATAGACATCGAGGTTCCGCGAGTTGAAGAAAGAGTCGTCGCCCCATATCTTTTGAAGGATAACCTTCCTTTCGACGGGGAAATTCAGTTTTTCAGTCAGGATCTTGAGTAGCTCTGCTTCGCGGTGCGAAAGCTTCTGTACCCTGTCTTTATACCTCAGCTCATATTTGCGCACATCGAACGTGTACTCGCCCAGGGCCACCAGATCGGGACTTACACCCGTTGTTTCCTGCCCCCCTGCCAGCTCCAGAAGGTTATTGATCCTGGCAATTAATTCCTCCATGCTGAACGGCTTGCGGAGATAATCATTTCCCCCGGATTGAAAGCCTTTCAGTACATCCTCTGTCTGAACTTTCGCCGTCACAAAGATGATCGGCATCTTCGTATGGACCTTGCGGATCGCCGCACAAAGCTCGAAGCCATCTCTATGTGGCAACATCACATCGAGAATGACCAGATCGGGGAGGAAATCCCTGACCGTACTCATTACCAGTGCTCCGTCACCGACCATACGCACTTCGAAACTGCGCATTTCCAGGGTCTCTCTGACGATCTTTCCGAGAAAAGGCTCGTCTTCTACGTACAGTATTTTTGGCTTTGACATCATCGTAAACATTTCTGAGGCTAAACCCTTCCCCTGCGGTACTTCCCGCATCCGCGTCATACCGCCTTTTGAAGCTTCGGGATACGCACCGTAAACGTACTGCCTTTCCCCGGGGCACTCTTTACCCAAATATCCCCATGGTGGCTGCGCACCACCTCGGAGACATAGCTCAGGCCCAGGCCATAGCCTTTGGTGTTGTGCCGGTTACCCTCCTGGGGGGCACGGAAAAATTGTTCGAAAATTTTATCCTGATATTCTTTTTCAATACCAATCCCTTTATCCCTAACACTCACCTGCACCGTCCCGTTGAATTCCCTGAGCCCAATTTCAATTTCGGGATTTGACGGGCTATACTTCAGCGCATTGTCCAGAAGATTGTAAAAAACATTGGTCAGGTGGACGGGGTCCCCTTCTATGAAGAATTGCGCTCCTTCCACAAGCAGTTCTACCCTCGCATTGACCTTATCAAACTGTAGCCCCATAGACTTCAGGATTTTCTCCATGGCAGCGCGGATATCAAAGCGCTCCGTATGTAATTGCAGGGTTTTATTTTCAAACATGGACATCTTGAGTACCCGATCGACCAGAATAGACAGCCGCTGTAGCTCGTGCTGGGAGATACTCAGGTACTCCCTGGTTTTTTCCGGGTTTTCCAGGACCTGGAAATTCTGCAAAGCCTCCAGCGCCACACTCACCGTCGAAATCGGCGTCTTTAGCTCGTGGGTAATGTTGCCAATAAAATCGTTTTTGAGTTTCGCCAGCTTGCGTTGTTGCTGCAAACTCCTGAAAATCAATAAAAAAGATAGAGATGTAATGCCAGTAAGAAGCAATGCGAACAACAGGCTGGGTACCATTTCCCAGAAAAGGAAAGCGCCGAATCCGCTTACCCTGGCCACATATAAGTGCACTGGAGGCATACCTGCAGCGTAGAAGGTGACGATACCGGTGATTCCCAGGAAGTCGGGTATTTTTTCTTCCCTGGAAATTCTGACCGGCATATTCAGCCCCGCCCTTGCCATATCCCCCTGTACGCGCGATTGGAGGTTGCCGACATTTAGGGTATCCGGGAAAATACCGGCGACTGCCGCTGTCGTTTTCCCCGAATCAGGCATACTCTCCCGGAATGCGGCAATCGCGTTCAGAAAAAAACGTTCGCGGCGCTGCAGCCTGCTTTCCGGCTCGCTGGTCGTCCTATCGGACGAAACGTGCGGGTTTAAACGCTCATGATGCCCGCGGCTGCTGTCCAGACGAAAGAAAAAACGTTGGTTGATCGCTATCCTGGACTGAAAATTTGGATCTGCCGGTGCTTTACCACCCGCCAGGGTATCAAAACCAATCGCTATGATAGCCGTTTGCCGGGTATCCATATTGCCCCTTACCCCGACATCCATCAGGCGTACACGAAAAATGGAATCCTGCATATCGCGGACACCCTGTACGAAAATATTATCAATCTCTTTGTTGAGCAGCTCTTTTTGTTCCTTATATACTGTGCGCAGCCAGTACGCCTGGAAAACTACTAATAAAAAAAGGCTGAACAACATTAAAAACCGGTAAAGATGGTTCTTTTGCGTCATTGTGATGGCGTTGTAGTCATCATAAACGGAGTTTTTGAGAAACGCCGGGGATCAGAAGCTGGCGAATACCAAAAGCTAACCGTCCCTGTTTTCGTGCTGTAATCCTGCAATTTTAACAAAAATACATGCTTCAACTTTACGGCACCTGATTTGTTAACCATTATTAACCATTCATCAAGGTCGTTTAACTTCTGCCTGGGATGGATACCCGTAGATTTACCACAAAATAACAATTATGAAAAGGTATTTGGTATTGTTGTACGTATTGGTAACGCCAATGTTCGTATTTTCCCAAAAAAACGAAGGGGTAGTCGTTTACTCCCAAACCATCAACCTGCATCAGATGATCCCGGATGAGCGTGCCCGGCAGTGGATGCCGGAAAAGCAGACTTTCGAATCAGAGCTGTTCTTCCAATCCGGAAAAACCCTGTTTAAGCCTAAAAAATCCGAACAACCACAGCAGGTCACCGCAGACGACCAGAGCTCGGGCTGGCGTATGATGATGAACCGGCGCCGCGACAATACCATCGTTTACCGGGACCTCAACGCCGGCACCCACCTCGAAGCTACAGCGTTCATGGACAAAGAATTCCTCATCGAAGGCGCAGACCCGACGATCAGCTCCAACTGGAAAGTAACCGGAAAGCAGAAAATGGTGGCCGGATACCCTTGTATCTCTGCCATGCGCAGCGACTCGGCCATGGGCCGCCCACGTGAAATCACCGCCTGGTTCACACCGGCCATTCCCGTCCAGTCAGGGCCTCAATCCTTTGGTGGCCTCCCCGGATTGATCCTCGAGATTGACCAGAACCAAGGCCAAATCCTCATTACTGCAGCCTCCATCGAGTTTAAGCCCCTCGATGCCGTAACGATGGCCCCACCGGATAAAGGTAAAAGGGTCTCCCGCGAGGAATACCGCAAAATCGTGGAAGAGCGCATGAAGGAAATGCGCGAAATGCGTGGCGGTGCGCCAGGCTCAGGCGGGGGTATGATGATCATCCGCAACTAATGCTTGGGATGGGAAGCAAAGTGGGGAAAACGCGATTTCGCCTCCACGGGAGGGATTCTGAAAGCAATATAGCCCACCTATGCGAAAAGGCTGGCGTATCCTGCGAAAGCACCATTTTGAGCCTGGAATGATCCTGCCGCAACACGTCTGATAATCGAAGGGGCGCTTAACTGCTCTTTTACAATATCAGGGATTGTTTTATCCCGAAGATAAATTCATCCACCAAAATGACAAAGCGAACCCTACATTTTCTATGCTTTCTGGGGGTCTTTATGCCGGGGTTGTGCGAAAAGTCTTTTGCCGCATTCAACGGCGAAAGACTTTTTTCCGGAGCACCATTTTCACTGATTTTGCCGAGTAAAATCAGTGAAAACGGCGCTCCGGAAAAAATATTATTCAGCGGCATAAGCCGCCAAATGAGTGGCCAGGGGCTTTTTAACCCCCCCCCTGCAAAAGCAGCTACGATCAGCGTGATGACCTTCAACATCCGTTACCCTAATCCCGGCGACGGGACTAATTTCTGGCCCAACCGCAAAGCCCTGGTGGCGAGCATGGTGCGCTTTCACAGTGCCGACCTGATCGGCGTGCAGGAAGCCTTCAGAAGCCAACTGGACGAGCTCGGACAGATGTTGCCGGAATTCGCCTGGACGGGTGTTTGCCGGACGGATGGCAGCATGCAGCCTCGTCCCGACAATGAATTCTCCGCTATTTTTTACCGCAAAGACCGGTTTAAGTTACTGGATGGACAAACCTTCTGGCTTTCCGAAACACCGGATCAGGCGGGCAGCAAAGGTTGGGACGCGGCCCTGCCGCGTATCGTCACCTGGGCAAAATTCAAAGACCTTTACAGCGGCGATATTTTCTATCATTTTAATACCCACTTCGACCATCAGGGTAATACAGCACGCAGAGCGGGTGCATCCCTCCTCCTGCAGAAAATTCAGGAGATTGCCGGGGTACTGCCTGCTATCGTCACCGGGGACTTCAATGCCCGTCCCGAGGATCCCCCCATCCAGATTCTCACTGATCCCCGGGCCCCCCTGCACCTCCTCGACGCTTTTCATGTGAGTGAGACGCCGCACCACGGGCCTGACGGTACCTGGACCGATGCCTTTCAGACTCCCGGTGTGCCCGGTCAGCGCATAGACTATATTTTCGTAAAAAAAGGGATACGGGTACTCCGGCACGGCATATTGTCCGATACCTGGAGCGGCCGGCTCCCCTCCGACCACCTGCCCGTACTGGCACAGGTGGTCATTCACGACCCAAAAAACAGGCTGGTTACTGCAACAAAAAAATGAATATCCCCCTGATATTGGATAAAAAGACCATGCTTATTTCGAGGCATCTGCTAAAATAAGGCTTTTGCTAAGCCGCCTCAACGAATATCCCGGCAGTATGCGGCGAATACAGATTTGTGAGGTAGCTGCGGGGATCCTAAAAAATAATCCGTTATGGCTTATTGGTTGATTAAATCGGAACCATTTGTTTACAGTTTCCGGCAGTTGCAGGAAGAAGGCAGGGTCATCTGGGACGGTGTGCGCAACTATATGGCACGCAACTATCTCAGGGCCATGCAAGCAGAAGATCTGGTACTCTTTTACCACAGCAGGGAAGGGCTGGAAGTCGTTGGGCTCTGCAAGGTTGTGCGGGAACACTACCCAGACCCGACCGCTACGGACGGGGACTGGTCGGTAGTGGACTTTGCGCCGGTACGGGCACTTAACAAGCCAGTTCCTCTTGCTCTGATCAAAGCGACCCCGGAATTACAGCAGATCGGGCTCGTGCGCATGGGGCGACTTTCTGTCATGCCCCTCACCGAAGAAGCATTCAACAAAATCCTCGAGTTGGCGCAATAAGGCCATTTTAGCGATGTCCCCTCAGAATAAAATCGTATATTTGCAAAAAAAGAGGTAATGATTAAGCTATTGTTTCGTATCGCCATTTTTCTGGTGTTGGGGATACTAATCTACAACCGTTTTTTCGGCACTCCTGAAGAGAAAGCCCACTCCAAAGCGATTATTGCAGAGGCAAAAGCCCTCGGTAAAGCGAGCTGGGCATTGCTAAAATCCGAAAAAGAAAAGTTAAACCAGGGCAAATACGACACTGCGCTCGACCGCATCGAAACCCTGTTTGGCCAGCTCAGGACCCGTGCCCGTTCTGAAAATGACCGTGCCACCCTGGATCAACTGGCGGAGCTGGAACAGCAGCGGCTTGAGCTCGAAACGCGTATGGAGCAGCTGAATGCACAAAAAGTCAACGCATCCGGTATGGCTCAGCGCCGCGCGGTATCTCAGGAAGAAGCAGCACTTAAAACAGACCTGCGCAAGCTGCTGGACCAAACGGAAAGCGTTATGCAATACATGGAATAGCCCCCGGTTGCTTATGGTAAAAAACCCGTTTTCCAATATTCCGATTTCCAGACCAAACTACGTATATGCCATTATCAGCGTGGCACTGGTCCTGTTTCTCTTTGGGAGCTTCGGGTTATTGCTCAGCCATGCGGGGCAATTGCTCAGGTTTTACCGCGAACAGGTAGATTTGGTCCTTGAGTTCAAAAGTACGGCGACCCCGGAAGAAATCGCTTCTATCCGCACTGCTCTGGAAAACACTCCTTATGTCGTACCCGGTTCAGTCCGGTATATTAATAAAGGGGCAGCAAAAGCCATGATGACTGAAGCGTTTGGAAGGGATTTTCTCGCCCTCGACCTTCCCAACCCGTTTTTCGACATCCTGACCTTCAATGTCCGCAACAACTATATGAACCCCTCAAGTCTGGGGCAGATACGCGCAGCCTGGCGTTTGGAATCCTCGGTGAACGACATTTTTTACCAGGAAAACCTTCTGGACCAGATCGCCCGGAATATGCGAAAGGTGGGCATTGTAATCCTGGCACTCGCTCTGATTTTCACCCTTCTGGTCGGCATCCTGGTGTACAATACGGTGCGGCTGGCGCTGTATGCCAACCGCTTCCTTATCAAAACGATGGAATTGGTCGGTGCATCCTGGGGGTTCATCAGCCGCCCCTATTTATTGCGGGCGGCATTCCACGGTTTTCTCAGTGCCTGTATGGCCAATGCTGCACTCTTTGCTACCCTGAGCGCTATCCAGAGCAGAATCCCGGAGCTTGCCCAGTTCACCGATATGCGGCAGCTTTTTCTGCTCTTTGGGTTGCAGTTCCTGCTGGGGATAGGGATCAATACCCTAAGCACCTGGATTGTCGTCAACAAATACCTCAGTATGCGTATGGACGATTTGTATTAAAAATGTATTTTTGCCCATTCATAAAAAAAACGCTGCATGAGCAAGCAACAAGCACCAAAGAAAAAAGTCGTTGTCAACACCCCACAGTCGGCGCAGCACAAGGCGCCTGTCAAACCACAAGGTGGGCGGTCAGCGGACAAACCCAAAGCAGAAATGATTTTCAAGCGCCATAATTTTATTCTTCTCGCTGTAGGCGCAGCGCTGATGGCCCTTGGGATTGCCCTCATGTCGGGCGGGGCCATGCCTGACCCGAATGTCTGGGACGAACAACTGATTTACAGCCCCCGGCGTATGGTAATTGCACCTTTGCTCATGATCGCCGGCCTGATCGTCGAGATATTTGCTATATTCAGGTAATAACAGATGGGAATTGAAATAATCAATGCCATCGTCCTGGGCATCATACAGGGCCTGACGGAATTTCTGCCGGTCAGCAGCAGCGGACATCTCGAATTGGCAAAAGCGGTACTCGGTGATACCAGTGTAGGAGAGGAAAGCCTAATGATGACGGTCACGTTGCATTTCGGTACGGCACTGGCTACGGTAGTAGCTTTTCGCCAGGAAATCCTCCAGGTATTGAAGGGTACGTTCAAATTAAAGTGGAACCCGGAGTCTGAATTTTCCGCCAAAATCATCATTTCAATGATCCCTGCAACGATTGTGGGGCTTTTGCTGGAATCACAAATCGAGCAGTTATTTAGCCGGCAGGTCCTGCTGGTCGGTATTTGCCTGCTGATCACCGGGGGGTTGCTGTTGCTTGCCAATCGTGCAAAATTATCGGACAGGGGCGTGTCTTACAAAGATGCTTTCTGGGTAGGGATTGCCCAGGCCATCGCCATCCTGCCCGGGATATCCCGCTCCGGCGCAACCATTTCAAGTGCGGTATTACTGGGTATTGACAAGGAACAGGCCACCCGTTTTTCTTTTCTCATGGTAGTGCCACTGATCTTTGGTAAAATGGCAAAAGACCTGCTCGACGGGGAAATCGGAGGTAGTACGCCCCATTTCCCGGCACTGGCCGTCGGGTTTGTGTGCGCATTTGTCACCGGTTACTTTGCGTGCCTATGGATGGTGCGCATTGTTAAACAAAGCCAGCTCAACTATTTTGCGATTTACTGCCTTATCATAGGAACCATTGCTGCCGGATATGCCATTTTTGCCTAAGCCCGGTATTTTTGCTCATCTATTTTATGCGAAATGAACGACGATGCGTGTAGTAAGCGGGAACTCCCGCCCATGGCCCAATTTTCTGAAGGTGCTTTCCTGCTGGTAGATAAACCGATTGGGTGGACCTCGTTCGATGTGGTCAATAAATTGCGGAACCGTTTAAAGGCTTGCCTGGGTGTAAAAAATATAAAAGTCGGACATGCGGGCACGCTCGACCCCATGGCTACTGGCCTGCTTATCATTTGTACCGGAAAAGCAACCAAACAATTACAGGATTTCCAGCTTTTGAGTAAATCCTACTCGGGTACCCTTCGGCTCGGAGCCACAACCCCTTCCTACGATGCAGAATCCCCGATTGATGAAATCTTCCCTTTCAATCATATCACGCCGCAAATGCTGGAAGAGGCAAGGCAGCGTTTCCTGGGACCGGTGAGCCAGGTACCCCCAATCTTTTCTGCAATCAAGGTGGATGGGCAGCCCCTCTATAAAAAAGCCCGAAAAGGCGAAAAGGTACATATCGAACCCAGGAATATCCATATTTATTCCTTCGAACTCACCCGCATCGCCCTGCCAGAAGTGGATTTTGTAGTACACTGCAGCAAAGGGTCCTACATCCGCTCCCTCGCCCATGACTTCGGGCAGGCACTCCGCTCAGGTGCTTATCTTAGCGCACTGCGCCGTACGGCCATCGGGGAATTCCATATCGAAAATGCCTGGCCCCTCGACGCTTTGACGGAAGCACTGGAGGAAAGGTCACACGCCCTCCGGATCGGCGATATTCAGTAAATTTGTTTTTTCCATGAAAAAACAAGCCGCCAACAGACAATACAACTTCCCGGATGCCGAGCTGTACGTCCAGGCACTGGAACGCATTAAATACGCCCTGCGCGATATTCAATTTTTTAATGCCTACAGCTACACTACCGAACGCCTAAAAAATTTCAAAACGCTCTGTGATCAGTTTGCCGCACTTCCCGATGACGATGAGCTGGTCGGAGATCAAATGATCGCCACAGAAAAAAAAGATACTGCCGCTGAAAAGCTGAGAACCGCTGTCCGCAGCCTGATGACGCGGGTAGCCCTCAAGTATAACAACCGCAGTGGTCGTTACCGCAAGTTTGGCGCATCTAAATTAGGTGATATGACTGATGCACAGCTCCTGTTCTGCGGCAGGCGCGTCGTCCGGGTCGCCCGTCAACAAATAGACTTTCTCGCCGAGGTCGGTGTCAATGAAACCATCCTGCAACGAATCGTAGAAGCTTACCAACAATTTGAACAAGCCCTTAATATCCAACAGGATAAAGTAGCCGACCGCGATATCGCCGTCGAACGCCGTACAGAAGTAGGGAATAAGGTCTATCAGGAACTCGTGATCCTTTGCGATATCGGAAAAGATATCTGGACGACCAGGGACCCGGTACGCTACGAAAATTATTGTATTTACGAAAGCAATAACGAACAGAAAAAAGCCCGCAAAACACGCGAAAACGAAGACTTTGGCACACAGGATCCAGAGGATTAATCCTGTGGCAAAGGGACTTGCTCACCTTTAAACGCCTTTGTGTAAATAAAAAGGGGACACATTTTTTCTGGAAATACCGCGTGGAAGTTCTTTGACCATTCGAAAAAGAAATCGGCGGCGTAAATACCGACAAGAGGCCCTGTCTTCCGGGGTTGTGTGAAAAAACCGGGGTTGTGTGAAAGTCCCGACGCTACCATCTGGCGGCACAAGCGCATTTCACACAACCCCTGTTTTATCCGGGAATTCACCCTGAAAATTATTTCAACACCTCTACTTTCTCCGTCCAAACACCTTCCTGACCTGTCAATTGCATCACATAAATCCCCGCAGGGATTCCGGGCACCCCGATGGTTTGCCGGGTACCCGCTGCCCAATTCTCAAACTTTTGTACGAAGACGACCTTTCCGGAAAGGTCGTACAGACGTAACGTAGATATACCCGCAAGGTCTTTCCCCGTAAGGATTGTGAAGAAGCCATCCCCTGGATTGGGGAAAACCTGCAGTGCCGGTATAATACCCGCCGCAGACAATGGCGCCCGGCCCAGGGCGAGTCGCTCCACAATTTCGAGATCGTTCTCCTGGTATATATTGTTTCCCGCAGCAAAGCTTACCCACTCCGCAGTATAAGCTTTTCTTTCCAGATGCTTCCAAACCTGTATTTTATAGTGCTCCCCAGGGCGCATACCCTGAAGGCCAGGTACGGACACGTCGTCGCCCCATACAGCGATCGCAAGGTGATTTCCATTGAACCTGGCAGCCCCACAAAGTATATTTCGCTCTGATAGGATACCAACCTCATCCCCTGGCTCCAATAACCCCTCTATTGCCGATGCCGTAATAATCAGGGTGGCATTTACGCCCGTGTTAAAGGAGGCTGGCATCTGGAAATATCCCATCCCCTTATCCTCCAAAGCTGTAAAGTCGCCGTACGGCTGCCCACCCACGAAGGCCATCCACGCGGCTGGATAACGCAGTTCACCCGAAGTCCTCGCCCTTATCTGGTAGCCCTGCGTTGGCTGTAACTTGCCGATGGTATTGATAGATAATGCAGGTAAGTAGATCCTGCCAACGTTGTCTTTTACCATATCTATCTTTCCGGCAAGGCTTTCAAATGCCTGCTCCGGATTTTGAGGCACCCTACTGAAAAACGGAACGATCTGCCAACCCGGGCGTATTGGTATCGGAGTAATCTCCGGCCGCACCGCTTCGCCTTCAATTTTAAATATTCCGTCTTCATTTGCCCTAACCCGGTAGCCTTCTTCGATTTTCCAGGAACCGATGGTGTTGACCCCCGTATTTGCGATGAGCGTTTTCCCAAAACCATCCCTAACGGTTTCGATCCAGCCGAAATAGGGAAAGAGTAATGTGTCCAAATGTATTTCTTCTGGTAGGATGTAACTGGAAATAGTGTTCCATCCTTTTTTAAGCGGGATGGAAAGGGTTTCCATCCTGAATGCACGGAATGCTGTCAGTTTACTCACCCCCCCGGAACGGAACTGATCCACGGCATTGATCCCACTACCTTGAACGGGTAGTTCAAAGGTCGCCTTGGCATGCCAGGAAATCTTTTCGCGTGCCTGCCAGATTTTTAAGATAAAACGCTCCCCCTCCGCAAGACCTTCTTTGAAAGTCGTTGCAGGGTTATCGCCATATACGGAAAATGAAGTATTTACCCCAGTCCAGAGTACCTCCCCCGCACAAATTTCCAATCCCTGACGCTTGAAAAACACCCCGATCCGATCTCCTGGCTGAATGGCTTTTCCGGAAAGATCCGATACGAGCGTAGCAGGTAGGATAAGGGTATGTATCCTGCTGCTCGGATTAATGGCCCAGGTATCTGGCAGCGAAGTATCCGGAGCCTCCTGGACGACAGGGAGAATCCGCATTAAATTATCAGTCCAAAAAACTATCTGCGCATTACGCCGGACAATACTCCCGTTAGCCAATACCCGCACAGCTAAGGATCTGTTACCCTGCCCACCCGAACTGCTCAGGCTAATCCATTCTACTGTATCAATTACTGTCCAGTTCGCGTTGCTGATGACTTGCACGAGCTGAGAATCTAAACGCGGTCCAAATTTCAGGGTATCTGGCGAGATATTTAAAAATGCCGCCGCGCCCGCCTGATTTACCGTGATCGTTACCGGAGATACGCCCGTGCCGCTTAGCGTTACCGTGCCGCTGCGCGCGCTCGTAGAAGTATTCGCTTCCGCAGTAAACGTC
>Ga0068872_10000962_pt1 | contig 23492 bp, 17 predicted proteins | sample NOAtaG_7_FD_66441 | JGI IMG/M metagenome (GOLD analysis project Ga0068872, IMG submission 66441) | Freshwater lake microbial communities from Lake Erie, under a cyanobacterial bloom - NOAA_Erie_Diel1S_2200h metaG | ecosystem: Environmental > Aquatic > Freshwater > Lake | place: USA: Ohio, Lake...
CTACCTTCCGGCTCATCGGCATCCCTTCTCCTAGCCGGTGTCACCCTTTTTGAGTCAACGACCTCATCCTCCACCGCCAAGCCAATCACACAGGGTGTCAAAAGTTTTGAGGCAACAGGCCGGCCCCTGGGGTGTGGTCCCTCCGTTTGGTCTCCCGGTGGGGATCGGCTAGGCTGCGGCCCATGCCCGAGTTGCCCGAGGTCGAGGCGTTCGCCCGGTGGTTGCTGCCGCAGGTCCGCGGCGCGCGCCTCGAGTCCGTCGACGTGCCCAAGCCCCGGCTCGTCCGGCCCCTGCGCCCCGCCGCCTTCGCCAGGGCCCTGGAGGGCTGCCGGATCGTCGGGCTCCGTCGGGCCGGAAAATGCCTGCTCTGGGACCTCGAGCATCCCGGGGGACGGCCGGAGCTGCTGGTCTCGCACCTCGGGATGACCGGGGTGTGGCATGTGCTCTCCGAGGGCCAACCGTTGCCGCGGCACGCGGCGGTCGTGTTCGGCCTCGGGGGCCGGAGGGTGGTGTTGGAGGACCCCCGCCAGTTCGGCCATCTCCGGCTGGGTCCGGACGCGGTGCCGGCCCTGGGCCCGGAACCGCTGGCCCCGGGGTTCACCGCGGAGCGCCTGGCCACGGTGCTGGCGCGGTGCCGGCGGCCCGTGAAGGTGGGCCTGATGGATCCGGCACGGTTGGCCGGCGTGGGCAACCTGTACGCCAGCGAGGCCCTGTTCCTGGCCGGGATCGACCCGGCGACCCCGGCGGACGCCGTGGATGCGGAAGCCGTTGTCCGGCTGCATGGCGCCCTCCGCGAGGTGCTGGCCGCGGCCGTGGATCGCAACCTGAGGGCGCTGCATTCCGACCACCCGATGCTCTACCAGCAGGGCGGCGCGTCCGGGTCGCCGGAGCAAGGCGGCCTGTGGGTCTATGACCGCGCGGGGCAGCCGTGCCATCGCTGCGGCACGCCCATCGTCCGCCTTGTCCAGGCGGGAAGGTCCACCTTCTGGTGCCCCCGCTGCCAAACCCGTTGAGGTGGGGCTGCCGAGGAACCCGATGCGGCGGCCCCGGGGTTGTCAGGAGTGGCGGGACCGGTGCTCAATGGCGGCCATGCGAGCCCATCAGGCGCCCGGAACACGCCCCATGACCGGCCCCAGGGAACCCGCCGGAACCGTCCGTCGACTCCCTGCCGACTGGGCGGGGTTGGCGCTCGCGCTGGTCTTGGCCGGGATGGCCGGCGGTTGCGCCGGCGGATCCCAGGCCTCTTCGAAGAAGGCCGTGCCCGGGGCCCCGAACACCATCCCGCCCCAGTGGCTTCGCACCGAACTGCACCTGGTGGCCGTGGGAGCGGACGACTGGGAGGCGTTCCTGGCCGAGCGTGTCACCCCGAGGTTCCCGGGCGGTTTCACCGTGCTCGAGGCGTTGGGACAGTGGCGGCCGCCGCAGGGCGAGGTCCGCCGTCTGGCCACCAAGGTGCTGGTCATCCTGCACCCGCCCACCTCCGAGGCCGAGCAGGCCATCGAGGCCATCCGGCGGGAATACTGCGAGGCCTTCGCCCTGCAGACCGTCCTGCGTTCCACCACGCCGGCGCTCGTGTCGTTCTGACCCCCCGCAGCCCCTTTCATCCCACATGACGCCGCCGCCCCTCGTGCTCGCCTCGGCCTCCCCCCGCAGGGTCGAGTTGCTCCGGACCCTGGTGCCGCACTTCCAGGTCCTGCCCAGCGATGCGGCCGAACTCCACGATGCCGGGCTCGGCGTCCGCCCGCTGTGCGAGGAGAACGCCCGGCTCAAGGCGGCGGCGGTGGCGAAGGCCCATCCGGGGTCCCTGGTGATCGGGGCCGACACGCTGGTGTGGATCGATGGTCAACCGCTTGGCAAGCCGGCGGACCTGACCGAGGCCGTGGCCATGCTGCACCGGCTGTCCGGTCGGGAGCACCAGGTGGTGACGGGGGTCTGCCTGATCCACGGAGCCACGGGCCGGTGCGAAGGCTTCTCGGACCTCACCCGCGTGCGGTTCCGCCCCCTCGACGACGCAGGGATCGACCGCTACCTCGCGGCGGTCCACACCCTCGACAAGGCCGGGGGCTACGCCCTCCAGCAGCACGGCGACTGGCTGGTGGAGTCGGTGACGGGGTCCCGGAGCAATGTCATCGGCCTGCCGGTGGAGGCACTGCGGGAGGCGCTGGAGCGCTGGGGGGTTCCGATGTCGCCACCGGCCGGCTGCGTCGGCGCGCCCGGAGGCTGACGAAAACGGCCCAGGCAAGCAGCGCCCCGTTGAAGATCACCACGCGCTGCACCACCCGCGCCAGCCCCTCGGCAGGGGTGCCCTGCAGCAGCGACTCCCGGAATCCCCACAGGCTGACCGCGTAGGCGATGGCCAGCAGGGCCGCCCCGGGCACGAAGCGGAAGTCCCCATGGGCCATGCGGTCGCTGAAGAGCACGTTGGCCAGGGTGAAGGCGAGCATGCCCCAGGCGAACCACGGCACCAGCGGGGCCGACAGGTCGACGGGGATGCCCGGCAGCAGGATCCGCACGGGCAACCAGGGCAGCAGGGTGCAGCCGAGGGCGGCCAGCCCGCCGAGGACGGCCGTGGCCCCCAGCGTCCAGCCGAAGGCCTGGCGCCCGTCGCCGCCCGAGGCTCCCCGGGCCACCTTCGGGAACATCACCAGCGCCAACGGCACGGTGAACTGGCTGAGCGCGAAGCCGACCTGCGCCCCCGGCGAGTAGCGCGCGCCGACCTCCGGCTGCCACGTTCCAGGCACCGCGTCCTGCAGGAAGAGGTTGTCCAGCTGGGCCATGGCCTGCAGCGCGGCCGCCCCGAGGAAGAAGGTCCAGAATCCGCCGCCGCCCGCCTCCGGTGAGCGGTCCGGGGCCGCGGGCGTCGGGAGCGTCGCCCCGGGTGTTGCCGGTCGCAGGGCCCGGAATCCGGCCGCCATTGCCAACAGGGTGCCGATGAGCGCCCCACCGATGGCTCCGGCAGCCCCGCCTCCGATCGAGCCCAGGATGGCGACCACCGCGGCGAATCGCCCCAAGCCGTCGGCGATGGCCATGGCACCCAGGCCGGCGAAATCCTGGCGCCCCTGGAGCACGCCCCGCTGCAGCGCCGCCATCAGCGAGGTGAGGATCAGCGCCCAGGTGATCCACAGCGGCCACACCGACGGCAGGTTCCAGCGCGCCGCCAGCCCGGGCCCGGCGGGGAGGAGCATCAGGCCCGCGACCCCCATGGCCAGCGCAACCGTCCGCACCGACCGACGCAGATCGGCGCGGTTGGCCTCGAAAGCCTCCGGGGTCAGCGCCGTGGCGGTTCGGCGGGCGGTCAGGGTCCACAGGGCTCCCTGCGCGGCACCCACGACATAGAAGACCGCCAGCAGGGACTTGAACTGGAAGTACGTTTGGGCGCCCCCGAGCTTGGAGACCGCGCCGTGGACCAAGGCCATGCCCACCCCGCCGCCGAGCGTGGCGGCAATCATCCAGAGGCTTTGCCGGAGGAACCGGGATTTGGACTCGCTCATGGCCGGCGTCGGGACCGAGGGGTTGGTCGTGGAGGGACTCCGGGTCCTGCGGCCGCGGCACCCGGCCGGTTCCCGTTCCCGGCCTCGACCCGCAGGCGATCGAGGCACCCGGCCATGTCCCGGGGCAGGGGCGCCTCGAAGGTCACGCGTTGCCCGGTGCGCGGGTGGAGGAAGGCCAGCCGTTGGGCATGGAGCATTTGCCGGGGGGCCTTCCACCGGTGGTCCTGCGCGAAGCGGGCATTGGCCCGCTCCCCATAGACCTCGTCGCCGAGCAGCGGGAACCCCAGGTGCGCCAGGTGGACGCGGATCTGGTGGGTGCGTCCGGTGTGCAGCCGGCACTCGACCCAGGAGGCCTCGCCGAGGGCCTCGAGGCAGTGGTATTCCGTCCACGCCTCGCGGCCGTCCCCGGGGGGGGCGATCGCCATCCGCTTGCGTTGCACGGGATGCCGGTCGATCGGGGCCCGGATGTCCCCGTGCGTCGGGCGGATCGCCCCGATCACCAGCGCCAGGTAGGTCTTCTCCACCGTGCGCGCGGCGAACTGCGCCGAGAGGTGGGTGTGGGCCGCGTCGGTCTTGGCCACCACGAGGCAGCCGCTGGTGCCGAGGTCCAGCCGGTGCACGATGCCCGGGCGCTCGACCCCGCCGATGCCGCTCAGGCGGCCCCGGCAATGGTGCAGCAGCGCATGGACCAGCGTGCCCGTGGCGTGCCCGGCGGCCGGATGGACGACCAACTCGGCCGGCTTGTCCACCACGAGCAGGTCGTCGTCCTCGTGCAGGATGGAAAGCGGGATGTCCTCGGGCAGCACCTCGCAGGCGACGGCCTCCGGCCACCGCACCTCGATACGGTCCCCCACCCGCGGCTGTTCGGTCGCCTTGGGCGTCCGGCCGTTCACGCGGACGGCTCCCTCGGAGATCAACTGCTGGAAGCGGCCACGCGAGGTCTCCGGGAACCGGTCCGCCAGGTAGCGGTCCAGCCGGACCCCGGGACGGCTTTCGGTGACCTCGATGTCGATGGGTTCAGGCATGGCGGCCGGTGCCGGTTCCGGGCTCCCGATGGCGCCTCGGGAGATCGGACGGACGACAGGACGGTATCGGGCGCGCCACCGCAAGGCGACCGCCAATGCGGGGTGCCCATCTGGAACGACCGCCGCAGCGGGGGGACCGGGCCGGGCGTCGGGACAGGGACCGGGTCCGGGTCAGACGGATGGTTTCCGGCACGGTTCCCGGGAGGTTTTTGCACCCCGGAGGTTCGCCGCTTGCCCCGCCCTCCGGCCGATCCCTAGATTGGGAGGCGTGGCGACCAAGGAGCGGACAGAAGAAACCAGCCGGGACCGGATCTGGGTCGACAGCCAGGGGTTGCTGCTCATCCTCGTGGCGGTCGTGCTCGCCGCGGCGCTGATTTCCTACGACCGCCTCGACCTGCGGGTCAACACCACCGAACCGAACGCCGCCATCCACAACTGGATGGGGCGCTTTGGCGCCCGTCTCGTGTATGAACTCCAGTTGGTGCTCGGGTTTGGCATCTGGGTCCTTCCCGTGCTGTTCCTGGGGTTCGGTTGCGCCTCCTTCGTGCCCTCGCTGGCCTACCTGCGCCGGTGGCGATCCTTGATCGCCTCGGTGGGTCTGGTGATCGCCTGCGTGGGGGTCCTCGACCTGTGCGAGCGCTGGATCCCCGCCGTCCAGTTGCGCAAGAACAGCGGCCCCAGCCCGGGTGGCGTCCTTGGGCACCAGATCAACAGCGCATGGGTCGAGTACTCGGTCGGTCGCATGGGGGCGGCCGTCGCCTACGTCCTGGTCTATCTGGCCAGCCTGTTCTTCCTCACCGATCACCAGTTGCTCGTGTGGATCCGTCACCTGTGGGTCCGAATTCCCAGGACCCCCGAGGAGAAGCTCGCCGCCGAGGAGGCGGCCATCGAGAAGCGGGCCAAATCACTCGAGAAGAAGGCCCGGGAACTGTCCCGGCAGGCCGCTGCCGAGGCGGAGGCCCCGGTGGCCAAGGCGGTCCCGGCCAAGGGATCGCGTGCCAAGGCCTCGCCGTTCGCGCCTGATCCGGAATCTTCCACGCCGTCCAGCACTGCCGGCCTGGGAGCCGACCTCAAACCCGTGCCCGAGGTGAGGATCCGTGACCTGAGCGTGCCCCAACCTCGGCCGGAACCGGTCGAGCGGGCTGTCCAGACCGGCGAGGTGATCCGAGCCGATGAGGTGGCCGCCGGTGTGTCGTCCCCTTCCGCCACCTCCTCCTCGGCCGAGCCCTCCGCCCAGGCAGGGGCCCAGGCCGCCTCACGGGAACCGGGCGAGCCGAAGTCCCTGACGGAGCGCATCCTCGGCCGTCGGCCCGGCACCGACCTCGACGACCCGACGCAGGAGCCTTCCGCGCAGGCCGTCCCGGATCCCGACGACGCCCCGCCTTGGGATCGGCCGGCGGATGCCGAGGCCATGGCATCGTCCGCGGCCGTGGCGCCGCCCGGCTCCCCGGACCCCGGGCCCGTCCCGCGTCCCCGGGCGGTCCTGCAGCCCCGCAAGGCCAAACCCATCACCGTGGCGGTGGCCCCGGTCATCGGGAACTACCGCCTGCCGTCGATCGACCTGCTCAGCCTGCCCGACACCACGGTCAAGCCCACCGAGACCAAGGAGGAGCTCATGGCCAATGCCCGGCTGATGGTCCAGACGCTGGCCCAGTTCGGCATCGAGGTCGCCCCCGGTGACATCACCAAGGGCCCCACCATCACCCGCTACGAACTGCACCCGTCCCCCGGGGTCCGGTTGGAGCGCATCGCCGCGCTGACCAACAACATCGCCGCGGCGTTGAAGGCCGAACGGCTGAACATCCTCGCCCCGGTTCCCGGCAAGTCGTCGGTGGGTGTCGAGGTGCCCAACGCGGTCAAGACCAAGGTCATCATGCGGGACCTGCTTGAGGCCCCGGAGTGGCAGAACACCAAGGCGCGCATCCCGCTGGCCCTGGGCAAGGACGTCTACGGCCACCCCATCATCGCCGACCTGGCCGAGATGCCCCACGTGCTCATTGCCGGCAGCACCGGCTCGGGCAAGTCGGTCTGCATCAACACCATCATCGCCTCCTTGGTGTACCGCTTCAGCCCCGACCAGCTCCGCTTCGTGATGATCGACCCCAAGGTGGTCGAACTGCAGCAGTACAACGCGCTGCCCCACCTGGTGGTGCCCGTGGTCACCGACCCCAAGAAGGTCATCCTGGCCCTCCGCTGGGTGGTCAACGAGATGGAGAAGCGCTACCAGATCTTCGCCCGCGTCGGGGTGCGCAACATCAAGTCGTTCAACGAGCGCCCGAAGGAGAAGCCCCTGCCGCCGCAGGAACCGGAACTGCCGCTGACCGCGCGGCGGGAGCGGGTCGAGCCCGGGGCCGACGGGTTCGCCGTGGAGGTCGACGAGCAGATCGTCGTCCCACGTGACGAGGACATCGTCATCCCCGAGAAGCTCTCCTACATCGTGGTGATCATCGACGAGCTGGCCGACCTGATGCTGGTGGCCCCGGCCGATGTCGAGATGGCCATCGCACGGATCACCCAGATGGCCCGGGCCGCGGGCATCCATTGCATCGTGGCCACCCAGCGGCCGTCGGTGGACGTGATCACCGGCGTCATCAAGGCCAACATCCCGGCGCGCATCGCCTTCCAGGTGGCGGCCAAGGTGGATTCGCGCACGATCCTCGACCAGATGGGGGCCGACAAGCTCCTGGGCAAGGGCGACATGCTCTACCTGCCGCCCGGGTCGGGCCGGCTCATCCGTGCCCAGGGCGCCCTCATCACCGACGCCGAGATCGAGGCCGTGATGAACCACATCAGCGTCCAGGGCAAGCCGAGCTACGAGCCCGAGATCCACCAGGCGCTCCAGAAGGCCCAGGGGAGCATGGGCACGCTGCCCCTCGATCCCGACGACGAGGGGGGAAGCGAGGACGACGAGATCCTGCAGAAATGCATCGACGTCATCCGCTCGGAGAAGAAGGCCAGCGTGTCGCTGCTTCAGCGCCGGCTCAAGCTGGGGTACGGGCGGGCGGCCCGCCTGATGGATGAACTGGAGGCCCGCGGATTGGTCGGCCCGAGCAAGGGGGCCGAGCCCCGGGACATCCTCATCGACCTCGACGGCGAGGGTTACGACGGCGGTGGGCAGCGCCTGGTGTAGCGGTCGCAAGGTCACCCAACGGGAGAAGGCGGCCAACCGAAGGGGAGGATCTCGCCTTGAGGAATCGTCCTCCCGCGGCTAGTACTTTCCGAAAATCCGGCCCGACCTGTATGCCCATCCCCCGACCCTCCTCGTTCAACGGCAGCACCCTCAGCATCATCATGGGGGGAGGGCAGGGGACCCGCTTGTTTCCGTTGACCCGCGACAGGGCCAAGCCGGCGGTGCCCCTGGCGGGCAAGTATCGCCTGGTCGACATCCCCATCTCCAACTGCATCAACAGCGGTCTGCGTCGCATCTACCTGCTGACCCAGTTCAACTCGGCCTCGCTGCATCGCCACGTCTCCCAGAGCTACAAGTTCGACCACTTCAGCGGCGGCTTCGTGGAGTTGTTGGCCGCCGAGCAGAGCTTCTCGAGCACGAGCTGGTACCAGGGCACGGCGGACGCCGTTCGCAAGAACCTCCAGCACTTCAAGAACAACGATTTCGAGTACGCGTTGATCCTTTCCGGTGACCAGTTGTACCAGATGGACTTCCAGCAGGTCCTCCAGTCGCACATCGAGCATTCGGCCGACCTCACGGTGGCGACCATCCCGGTGGCGGCGCGCGAGGCGAGCGCGCTGGGCATCATGCAGGTGAACCCCGAGAACCGCATCACCCGCTTCGTCGAGAAGCCCAAGGACCCCGCTGTCCTGGAGTCGATGAAACTCGACCGGGCCTCCTATCCCAAGTACGGCATCCGGCGGGACGAGGATCTCTACCTCGCGTCCATGGGCATCTACGTCTTCAACCGTGAGGTGCTCTTCGACCTGCTGAACAACAACCACACCGACTTCGGCAAGCACATCATCCCCGGGGCCATCGAGAACCGCCGGGTCTACTCCTACATCTTCCAGGGCTACTGGGAGGACATCGGAACCATCCGCAGCTTCTTCGAGGCCAGCCTTGACCAGACCAACGACCGGCCGCAGTTCGATTTCTTCAACCCGACGGTCTTCACCCGGCCCCGCTACCTGCCGGCCACGCGCATCGAGAGCGCCGCGATCGACCATGCGGTCATCGCGGACGGTTGCACGATCGACCACGCCCAGTTGCGCCACGCGGTGGTGGGCATCCGGTCGATCCTCGACGCCGGAAGCTCCCTCAACCGGGTGGTGATGATGGGCGCCGACCATTACGACACCGTCGAGAAGCGCAACCGGCCCGAGAACCAGGGCATCCCGATCGGGGTGGGCAAGGGCACGCGGATCGACAACGCCATCATCGACAAGAACGCCCGCATCGGCCGCAACTGCATCCTCTCGCCCGAGGGCAAGCCCGCCGACGCCGACCACCCTCTCTACTACATCCGCGACGGGGTGCTGGTCATCCCGAAGGGCGCGGTCATCCCGGACAAGACCGTCATCTAGCTTGGTCGGGGGCCGATCGGGAATCCCACCGCCCGGGCCGGCCCGCGAAGGCCCTCCGGGCGACCAGAAAACATCGCTTGCCTCCCGAAGGCCCCGGTGGCTACTTTCTCGGTTCCTTCGAGGTTCCTGGCACGGGAAGGGTTCCGGTGCCCGGGAATGCGGGCAGGAGCAACAAACATCCCTATGGTTCGTATTCGTCTGAAGCGCGGCGGCAACAAGAACAACCCGGTCTACCGGATCGTGGTGGCCGACGGTCGCAGTCCCCGGGACGGCAAGTTCATCGAGGAGATCGGCACCTACAACCCCAAGGTCAAGGGCAACAACTACACCCTGAACTTGGATCGTGCCCAGTACTGGGTCGGCGTCGGCGCCCAACCCAGCGACACGGTCGCCTCCTTCATCAAGAAGTCGGCCAAGGTGGCCGGGGCCGCCGCGGTCTCCGCCTGAACCCCGGGAGACCCTCCATGCAGGCCTTCCTCGAGTTCGTGGTGAAGGAGTTGGTGGACGACCCCGCGTCGGTGTCCGTGACTCCGGTCGAGCGGGGTGGCCTCACGGTCTACGAGGTGCGGGTGTCCCGGCAGGATGCCGGGAAGATCATCGGGCGACGGGGTGGTACCATCCAGGCGATCCGTTCGGTCCTCCAAGTGGGTGCCGCCAAGGCCGGAAAACGGTGCACGGTGGATCTGGTCGAGGACGACTAGTCCGGGACGGGGCAGCCGGGACCATGGCTCCGGTCAGCTCTCCGCCCGACGGTCCAAACCCTCCCGACGCGGCAGTCCTCGTTGGGGTCAACCGGTAGGATCCTCCAGCCGTCATTCAACTCCGACAGGCCGATAGCCCGACTCCGGGTCGGCATCGACGGGCAAGCCCCCCCCCGGGAGGGCCTCACCGTGGATGGGCAATGCGGACCCCCCTGAAACATCCACCTTCGGCCCCGACGCGATCAGCCTGAGTTCCGTCGGCGGAATCCCTTGGGCCATGATCCCTGACATCGGAAGTCCGGGCACGGTCCGGAAGTCCTCCGGACGCCTCCTTGGATTCTTTCGGGATCCCTTGCAGGATGGACGCGTCCGATGCGTCCTTGGATGATTCGGAGCCCTGTCTGGCAGAATCCCGGTTCCCACCACGACCTCCCCACCCTCCTGATCCCGGATGAGAATCGACATCCTGAGCCTGTTTCCGGGCATGTTCGCCGGTCCGCTGGACGAGAGCATCGTCGGTCGGGCGCGCGAGGCGGGGTTGCTGGACCTGCGGATCCACCACCTGCGCGACTGGGCCCATGACCGGCACAAGACGGTTGATGACCGCCCCTTTGGCGGCGGGCCAGGGATGGTGCTGAAGCCGGAGCCGATCTTCGAGGCCGTGGAGTCGCTTCGTCAGGAGCGGACTCAGGTGATCCTCACCGCCCCGGGTGGCCGACCGTTCACCCAGGCGGTCGCGGGCGAACTGGCGGCGATGGAGCACCTCATCCTCATCTGCGGCAGTTACGAGGGGTTCGACGAGCGCATCCGGGAGCACCTGGCGGACGATGCCCTGAGCATCGGCGACTATGTCCTCACCAACGGGGCCTTGCCGGCGATGGTCATCGTGGATGCCGTGACCCGGTTGCTGCCGGGCGCCTTGGGCGACGCGGAGAGCGCCTCGGATGAATCCCATGGTGACGGGTTGCTCGAATATCCTCACTATACCCGTCCGGCGGAATTCCGGGGTTGGCCGGTGCCGGAAGTCCTGCTCTCGGGAAACCATGCGGACATCGCCAAGTGGCGACGCCGTCAGTCGATGCGTCGGACCGCCGAGCGGCGTCCGGACCTTTGGGAAAAGTACCGCTGGCGCAAACCCGGGGTTTGATGGATACTTGAATTTCTGCGGCGTTGATTGCCGTGAGTTTTGAAGGACAGCGAATTTTTGGAACACTGAACAGAAGACAGCCATGAACAAGGCCGCATTGTTTGACAAGATCGAGGGCGAGCAGTTCCGCAAGGAGGCCGCCAAATTCAACGTGGGCGACAGCGTCCGGGTGCACACCAAGGTCGTCGAGGGCGACAAGGAGCGCATCCAGATCTTCGCGGGTGTCGTCATCGGCATCCGTGGGCGCGGTCTCAACCAGACCTTCACGGTCCGCCGCATCAGCTACGGTGAGGGCGTCGAGCGCATTTTCCCGACCCACTCCCCCCGCGTCGACAAGATCGAGGTCGAGCGGCAGGGCTCGGTGCGCCGCGCCAAGCTCACCTACCTCCGCGACCGCATCGGCAAGGGCGCCATGGCGGTGAAGGAGAAGGACACGCTCCTGGCCGCCTGAGGTCATTCCGGGATCGGTGGACGATGACCGTGGGGTGAGCCCCGGTTCTTTCGGGAGAGGGTTTGCCTCGGCGCAACCGTTGCCTCGGCCTCATCGCCTGGCCCCCCCCTCTGATCCCCCCTCCGTCCCATTCCTCCATCCTGATCATCGACGGGGTCCGGCGCCCAAGCGTGCCGGACCCCGTCGTGTTTCCGTCGGGTCCCCTCCGGTGGCCTGTAAAACCCGGCGAAGGCGACCACCCGGAGCCCGGGCATCGTGATCCGCGGGAGGCGATCCACGCCGCCAAGAAAACGGGGTGTTCGGGGTTGACACCCGGGGGGTTTTGAAGTGCTGTGTGACTCAGAAAATCCCCTTCCTTCGGTGCTTACCATCCTGGGTCCAAAATCCGAGTCCTGCGGGTACTGCGACGGTGTTTCGCGGCGGGGATTCCTGCGCATCGGCGCGCTCGGCATGGGGGGCATCGGGCTGTCCTCCCTGCTGCGGGCCGAGGACGCCTCCGGTCTGCGGTCTCCGGGCCGTTCCCACAAGGCCGTCATCCTCATCTTCCTGCCGGGTGGCCCGAGCCACCAGGACATGTTCGACCTGAAGCTTGGCGCCCCGGCCGAGATCCGGGGCGAGTTCCGGCCCATTCCCACTTCGGTCCCGGGCCTGCAGATCTGCGAGCACCTGCCACGGTTGGCCAAGGTCATGGACCGGTGCACCGTGATCCGCTCCATGGTGGGCATGGAGGATCGGCACGAGGCGTTCCAGACCTACACGGGGCACCTGAATCGCAACCAACCGCCGGGCGGTTGGCCTGCGATGGGGGCCTTGCTGTCGAAGCTCCAGGGATCGGCCGATCCGGCCATCCCGGCCTATCTCGGGCTGGCTCCGAAGATGGGTCATGTGCCGTGGTCCGACAACGGGGTCGCGGGTTTCCTCGGCGCGGCGCACGCCCCCTTCGAGATCCACAAGGGCGGGGGCAAGGACGACATGGTGCTCAACGGGATCACCCTCGACCGGTTGGCCGACCGGCGGGCCCTGCTCGGTGCGCTCGACGGGTTCCGCCGCGAGGTCGACGCCAGCGGCCAGGTCGCCGGGGCCGATGCCTACACCCGGCAGGCCTTCGGCATCCTCACCTCCAGCAAGCTCATGACGGCCCTCGACCTCAAGAACGAGGACCCTGCGGTGGTGGCCCGCTACGGCAAGGGCGATCCGCGAAACCGCGACGACGGCGCGCCCAAGCTGATGGAGCATTTCCTGATGGCCCGACGCCTCGTCGAGGCGGGGGCGCGCTGTGTGACCCTCGCCTTCAGCCGATGGGACCATCACGGCGACAACTTCGGGGCCCTGCGGCAGGACCTGCCCCTGCTCGACCAGGGGCTCAGCGCCCTGATCAGCGACCTTCACGAGCGCGGCCTTGACCGCGATGTTTCCGTGCTGGTCGCCGGGGAGTTCGGTCGCACGCCCACGATCAACAAGGATGGCGGCCGCGACCACTGGCCGAGGGTCGGGTTCGCCTTGCTGGCGGGCGGTGGCCTGCGACACGGGCAGGTCATCGGGTCCACCGACCGCCTGGGGGGCGAGGCCGATTCGCGCCCCACCACCTTCGGCGAGGTCCACGCCACGCTGTACCATGCGATGGGCATCGATGTGAACAAGGTCACCGTGCCCGACCTCACCGGCCGGCCCCAGTTCCTGGTCGAACCCGGGGTCCAACCCATGAAGGAACTGGTGGGATGATCGCCTTCGGAAGCCAAGCCAGCCCGGTGGGCCGTCGGCCCCGCCCGGGAATTCCAGGACATTCCCTTGAACACGCGGGTGCTGCCGCACCGTCTCAATCCGCATGCTGACCGTCGCCGGACCTTCCAGCCGATTCTGTGATGGCCTCTCCAGGCGGAGTTTTCTCCGCATCGGGGGTCTCGGGTTGGGCGGCTTGACGCTGCCCCAGTTGCTGCGCGCCGAATCCGCCTCCGGGCTCCGTTCGAACCACAAGGCCGTCATCATGGTGTACCTGCCAGGCGGGCCGCCGCACCAGGACACCTTCGACCTCAAGATGGACGCCCCGGCCGAGATCCGCGGCGAGTTCCGGCCCATCCCGACCACCGTGCCGGGCTTCCAGGTGTGCGAGCACCTGCCGCTGCTGGCCAAACAGGCCCATCGGTATGCGGTGATCCGCTCGATCAGCGACGCGATCGACGACCATTCCGACTTCATGTGCCAGACCGGTCGCCGGAAGGCCGGTCAGCCCCCCGGGGGATGGCCGACCTTCGGGGCCACGGTGTCCCGGGTGATGGGCCCCGCGGTGGGCGCCGTGCCGGCCTTCGTCGGCCTGGAGCCGCGGATGCAGCACCGGCCCTACAACGCTGCCAACGCCGGATATGCCGGAGTCTCTCACGACGCCTTCCGGCCGGCCTCCGACGCCAAGTCCGACATGGTGCTCAACGGGATCACCACCGACCGGTTGGCCGACCGGCGGGCGCTCCTGGGAGCCTTCGACAAGTTCCGCCGCGAGGCCGATGCCACCGGCCTCATGGAGGGCGTCGACGGTTTCAATCAGCAGGCCTTCGGCATGCTCACCTCCAGCCGGTTGCTGGAGGCCCTGAGCGTCGACAAGGAGCCGGCGGCGGTCCGGGACCGGTATGGCAAGGGCGACCCGAAGGTGCACGGCGATGCGGCGCCCATGCTCAATGAACAGTTCCTCGTGGCCCGGCGGCTCGTGGAGGCTGGTGCCCGCTTCGTGACGGTGGCCTACGGGTTCTGGGATTACCACGGCAACAATTTCGGAAACGCCCGCAACGACCTGCCGATGCTCGACCAGGCCTTGAGCGCCTTGATCGCCGACCTGCACGACCGTGGCCTCCAGAACGACGTGAGCGTGATCGCCTGGGGCGAGTTCGGCCGCTCACCCACCATCAACAAGGACGGCGGACGCGACCATTGGCCCCGGGCCAACTGCGCGCTGCTGGCCGGGGGCGGCATGAAGGTGGGCCAGGTCATCGGGGCAACCGACCGTCTGGGTGGCGAGCCCAGCGAGCGGCCGGTCCAGTTCGGCGAGGTGTTCGCCACGCTGTACCAGAACCTGGGCATCGACGTGAACAAGGTGACCCTTCCCGACCTCACCGGCCGGCCCCAGTTCCTCGTGCCCGAGGGCTGCCAACCCGTGAAGGAATTGGTGGGTTGATCCCGGGAATCCACCTGCACGCCTCCCCCCCTCGAGAGCCATGAAGACGACCTGTTCGAACGACCACCGGCCCCTGCGATCGGAGGCGGTCCGTGCCTCGTGCCCGCGGCCATGGAAGATGGAGTTCACGCGATGGGGTTCCACGCGATGGATCGCCTGGCTCGGCGTCGCCCTCCTCGTGTCCAGGACCTTCACGGCCCAAACCCTCACCGCGGCGACCCTCGAGATCCACTACCGCAGCGGGATGGGTGACCTGGTCCTCGACTCGCAGGATGCCCGGCAACAGTTGCTGGCCACGGCGGACGGGCGTCGCGACGTCACCCGCGAGGTGGCCTGGAGCGCCGAGCCGCAGGGGATCGTGCGCATCGACCCCACGGGCCGCGTGCTTCCGGTGGCCGATGGGGCGGCCGTGATCACCGCCAAGACCCGTGACGGGTCCTCCACGGCCAGCCTTCCGGTGAAGGTTGTCCATGCCAACCAGCCGGCCCCGCTTCATTTCGCCAACCAGATCGTGCCGATCTTCACCAAGAACGGTTGCAATGGCGGCGGTTGCCACGGCAAGGCGGCCGGCCAGAACGGTTTCCGCCTCTCGCTGCTCGGGTTCGAGCCCGACGAGGACTACGAGCACCTCGTCCGCGAGGCCCGCGGCCGGCGCCTCTTCCCGGCCGACCCGCCGCGCAGCCTGCTGGTCACCAAGGGCACGGCCGAGACCCCCCACGGCGGCGGCAAGCGCCTCGAGATCGGTTCCGACGACTATCGCCGTCTGGTCCGTTGGATCGGGCAGGGCATGCCCGTCGGTCGCACCAACGCCCCCACCGTCCGGCGCCTGGAGGTCTTCCCCTCCGCCCGCACGCTGGCGCTCAACGCCGAGCAGCAGCTCGTGGTCACCGCCCACTACAGCGACGGGTCCGCCGAGGACGTCACCCGAAGCTCCCTCTTCGAGCCCAACGACAAGGACATGGCCTCCGCCGACGCCAACGGCCTGCTCAAGATCTTCAACCAGCCCGGCGAGTTCGCGGTCATGGTCCGCTATCAGGACAAGGTGGCCACCTTCCGCGCCACCATCCCGCTCGGGGCCCCGGTGGACCGCCTGCCGGTCGCCCGCAACTTCGTCGACGAACTGGTCTTCAAGCAGCTCAAGCTGGTGGGCATGCCCCCGAGCGAGATTTCCGACAAGCCGACCTTCCTGCGCCGCGTGACCCTGGACATCGCCGGCCGCCTGCCCACGGCGGACGAGGTCCGGGCCTTCGACGCCGACACGGCCCCGGGGGACCGCGACCGCGTGATCGATCGTCTCGTGGCCTCGACCGACTATGCCGACTACTTCGCCGGCAAGTGGGCTGCGCTCCTTCGCAACAAGCGCACCGATCCCAAGCAGGCGCGCGGCACCATCGCCTTCCATGCCTGGGTCCGCGACAGCCTGGCGGCCAACAAGCCCTACGACCGGTTCGTGCGCGAGGTGCTGACCGCCTCGGGCGACGTCTCCGAGAACCCGCCCGTGGCCTGGTACCGTCAGGTCCGCACCGTGCAGACCCAGCTGGAGGACGTCTCGCAGTTGTTCCTGGGCCAGCGCATGCAATGCGCCCAGTGCCATCACCACCCCTACGAGAAGTGGAGCCAGGCCGACTACTGGAGCTTCGGCGCCGCCTTCTCGCAGGTGGCCTACAAGCCCGGAAGCCAGCCTGGCGAGGAAGTCATCCAGCACCGGCGTGGCGAGGCCAAGGCCACCAACAAGAAGAACGGCCAGGCGGTCAAGCCCGCCGCCCTCGGGCAGTCGGCCTTCCAGCTCGACGTCGACGACGACCCCCGCGTGTTCCTGGCCGACTGGATGACCTCGCCCAAGAACCCCTGGTTCGCCAAGGCGCTGGTCAACCGCTACTGGAAGCACTTCTTCGGCCGCGGGCTGGTGGATCCCGAGGACGACATGCGCGACACCAACCCGCCCAGCAATCCCGAGCTTCTCGACGCCCTGGCCGCCCATTTCGTGGCCTCCGGGTTCGACCTTCAGGACCTGGTGCGCACCCTGGCCCGGAGCACCACCTACCAGCTCAGCTCCGTGCCCAATGCCCACAACGCCAAGGACCGGCACCACTTCTCGCGCTTCTATCCCCGGCGCCTCCCGGCCGAGGTCCTGCTCGACTCGGTCAACACGTTGACGGGCTCCCGCAGCCAGTTCGAGGGCTTGCCCGCCGGCACGCGGGCGGTCTGCCTGCCGGACAACAGCTTCAATGCCCAGAGCTACTTCCTCACGGTCTTCGGGCGTCCCGAGGGCAGCAGTGCCTGCGAATGCGAGCGCAGCATGGAGGCCTCCCTCAGCCAGAGCCTGCACCTCCTCAACTCCAAGGACATCCAGGCGAGGTTGAGCGCGGACGATTCGCGCCCGTCCCGGCTCAACGGCGATTCCCGGCCAGACCCGGACAAGCTGGCCGAGTTGTACCGCATGGCCTACGCGCGCACCCCGTCGGCGGACGAGATCCAGCGTGCCGTCGAGTACCTCGACCGCAAGGCCGCCGCCGCCAAGCCCGGCAAGGATGCGGCCGAGACCACCGCCCTCCGGTCCAAGGCGCGCCGCGAGGCCTGGGAAGACCTGACCTGGGCCCTCCTGAACACCAAGGAGTTCCTCTTCAACCACTGACGCATGTCGCGGGTTTCCTGGGTCTCTCGGATCGCCCTGGCGTGGGTCGCGGTCCTCTCCGTCTGCGCCCAACTCGCCACGGCCCAACTCCCCACGGCCCGCCTGCTGTCGGTGTTCCCGCCCGGGGGCGCGGCCGGATCTTCCGTCGAGGTCACGGTGGCCGGTTCCGACCTCGACGAGGCCGCCGCGCTGGTGTTCTCGGATCCTCGGGTGACCGGTCTCCTCGTGCCCGGAACCGCCGACCGGTTCCGGGTGGCCCTGCCGGCGGAACTTCCGGAGGGGCACCTCGACCTCCGGGTCCTCGGCCGCCATGGACTTTCCAACCCCAGGGCGTTTTCGGTCGGTGCGGCGGGGACCGAGTTGTCCTGGAAGGAGACCCCATCGTCCCCGGAGAAGGCCTTCGACCTGCCGATCGAGTCGGTCGTGCAGGGCCGACTGGCCCCGCAGGAGGTGCTCTGGTTCCGTTTCCGGGGTGAGGCCGGGCAGGCGATCGGGGCCCGCATCGAGGCGGCCGCCCTCGATTCCCGCCTGGTTCCCGACCTGGCGCTGACCGACGCCTCCGGCCACGAATTGGCGCGGGTCCGTCGCCGGGAATGGCTCGACGTCCGCCTGCCTGCCGCCGGCACCTACCTGCTGCGCCTCAACGACTCGCTCTACCGGGGCGGCGACACCCATGGGTTCCGCCTCCGGATCACCACGCGACCCCGAGTGGCCTTCGCGGTGCCGATGGTCCTCCAGGCAGGTCGACCGCAGCAGGTCACCCTGTACGGCCGCCGATTGCCCGGAGGCGCGCCCTCGACGGTGCTGGGGCCGGACGGCGAGGCGTGGGAGCAGGTCGGGCTCGAGGTGGTCGCGCCTGCCGAACCCGACCCCTCCGTCGCGTCGGTCACGGCCTTGCCCGTCCCGGCGGCGACTCCGCTCGTCTCCGAGGTGTGGCTGTGGCGTGGGCAGGCGGCCTCGGGAACGCGGCCGGCGATGGTCCCTCACGAGCCGGTCCCCTGGGCGTTGACGCCGCTGCCGGTCGTCGCCGCCGCCCCCACCGGGTTGGTGTCCGTGACCCCGCCCTGCGAGTTCTCCAGCCTCTTCCCGCTCCGGGGCCAGGCCAGCGGGGTGATCTTCGAGGCCAATGCCGGCGACGTGTTCCAGGTCGAGCTGACCTCCGAACGATGGGGCCATCCGGTCGATCCCATGGCGGTGGTCCAGCGGGCCAAGCCGGGCGCCTCCCCGACGGAGCCCCCCGCATGGGTCGATGTGCTCGAGTTGGGCGACACGGACCAGAACCTGGGTGACCGGGAGTTCCGCACCGCGCACCGGGATGCGTCGGCCCGGTGGAAGGTCGAGGAGACCGGGCGGCATCGGATCGTGGTCCGAGACGGATTCCGCCGCGGCGATGGCCTGGCCCAGTATCCCTACCGTCTGAGCCTGCGCCGGGAATCCCCGGGGTTCCAACTGGCCGTGTTTCCCATGCCGCCGCCCCGGGCTGGTGAGGACCGCAGCATTGCCGTGGTGTCACCCGCCATCCGGCGCGACCAGACGTTGGCCTTCCGTGTGGTCGCCTTCCGCCAGGACGGTTTCGATGGCGAGATCCGGTTGGGGGCGATCGACCTGCCGTCCGGGGTGAGCGCCTCCGCCACCCGCATCGCCGCTGGCCAGGGCACCGGGGTGCTGCTGCTGAGCGCGGGGGCCGGGGCCACGGGCTCGGCCCCATGGCGGTTGGTCGGCACGGCGACCCTCGGCTCCAGCACGTTGGTCCGGACGGCCTCGGTCGCCTCGGTGGTCTGGCCGGTCGCCGACTTCAACAACGAGAATCCGGTCGTCCGCCGCACCCGTGGCACCTCCCTGGCGGTGGTGACCGCCGAGTCGGCCCCGGTGACCCTGCGGGTCGGGGCCGCCACGCCCTCGGCCGACGGGGCCACCTGGAAGCTGCCGCTGCACCTGGAGCGGCGTGGCGAGTTCCAGGGCGCCTTCAACGTCAAGGCCGGCGGCCATGCGGCGCTGGACAAGGCCAAGGAGATCAACATCCCCGAGAAGGCCACCAACCTGGTCGCGGAATTGTCGTTGGGAGAGGCCCGCCTGCCCAACGGCACCCACACCCTCTGGCTGCAGGGCAGCCTCGCCGGCAAGTACCGGCAGGCCCCCGAGGCCGTCGCCGTCGCCGAGGCCGACCTGAAGGCCGCCGAGCAGGCCGTGGCGTCGGCCAAACCGGAGGGCAAGGCCGCCGCCGAGGCCCGCAAGAAGGAGGCCGAGGCGCGCAAGAAGGCCGCCGAAGAGAAGGCCAAGCCTCGGGATGTGACCGTCGCCGTCTGGTCCGAACCCTTCACCGTGACGGTCGGGGCCGCGGCGGCTCCGGCCAACAAGGATGCCAAGCCATGATGCGCCGCCCCAGCCCCTGCCTCCCGCCGTCCCGCGGGGTTCTCCGCCCGGTCGGTCGACGTGCCCCGGGCCTGGCCCTCGGCCTGTCGGTTCTTGCCGCCCTGGCCACCCTGGACGGGTGGGTGATCCCATCGTCCCTCGCGGCCGTCACCCCGCTGGCCATCGATCGGCCGGCAACCGGGGCGTCGGCGCCGGTCGGTTTCCAGAAGGACATCCTGCCGATGTTCCAGGCCAACTGCCTGCCGTGCCACAACCAGACCCGGGCCAAGGCGGGCCTGAACCTGGAGACGGCGGCGGCGCTGCTGCGCGGGGGAGACACCGGCCCGGGCGCGGTGCCTGGCAAGCCGGCCGAGAGCCTCGTGCTCAAATCGGCCGCGCATCAGGTCGAGGACCTGGTCATGCCCCCGGCCGGCAACAAGTCGAATGCCCGCGACCTGACCCCGCAGGAGTTGGGCCTGCTCTGGCGCTGGATCGAGCAGGGAGCCAAGGCCGACCAGGCGGTCGTGGTGGAGCCGTCCTGGAAGCCCATCCCGCGGGAATGGAACTCCAGCTTCGCCGTGGCCCTCGACTCCGAGGGCGGCACGGTGGCCGTGGCCCGGGCCAACCGGGTCAGTGTGCTGGAGGTGGCCACCGGCCGGCCGTTGGGCCGGCTTGAGGATCCCTCGCTCGATGGCGCCACCCAGCGCGACGTGGTCGGGGCGCTGGCGTTCAGCCCCGATGACCAGTGGCTGGCGACCGCCGGCTTCCGGGAGGTGCGCCTGTGGCAGCGCCGCCCGGTGACCGTCGAGCCGGTGCTGGCCGTCCCTCCCGGCTCGGCCTGGGTGGCCGCCGACTTCTCGCCCGATGGGACGGTGCTGGCGTCCCTCAAGGCCTCGGGCCACCTGGAGATCCGGGCCGATCCTTTGGGGAGGCTGCAGGGTGCCTGGGCCCTGAAGGGATTGTCCGCGACTGGGGGGGACCGGTCGGTGCGCTTCCGATGGTCGACGGACGGGCGTTGGCTCGCGGTCCTCTCGGGGAGGGAGTGCTGGAACCTCTCGTTGGGCCGGTATTCTCTGGCCCAGGCGCCCACGCTGCCCGCCGTGCCGACCGGCATGGCCTGGGTTCCCGGCGACGGGCATTGGTCGATCACCTACGGAACGAACCATCCGGCCCAGCGGTTGCGGCAGGCCGGAGCGGAGCCGGGCGGTGCCTGGATCCTCGAGGACGCCCCTGGGGTTCCGGCGGGGGTGACGGCCCTGGCCTCGGATCCCATGGCCGAGGGCGCTCTTTGGGGAACCGACGGCACGGGCGGACTGCGCCGGTGGGGTCGGGCCACGGCTGGTCCGCGCAGCCTTCCGGCGGCGGTCCAATCGCTGCTCTGGTCCCGGTCGGGCTCCAACGGCGTGGCCATCCTCGCCGACGGTTCGGCGACCCGGGTGGACGTCGGTCTCTCGTCCACCAATGCCCTCCGGATGGCCGGTGATCCCCGATTGTCCGCCGACGCGGCCCGCCAGGAGCGTGAACTGGAACGGGCACGCCTGGAGGTCACCCTGGCGGGCGCCCGTATCCAGGAGTCGCGGACCGCGGTGACCAACGCTCAGTCGTCGCTCGGCAAGGCCCGCGAGAAGCGCGACCAGACCGCCAAGGCCCTGGCGGAGCGCCAGAAGGAATCGGCCGACCAGGAGGCCGTGGTCGCCTCGGCCACCAAGGACCGCGATGCGGCCGACGCCGAGTTGGCCAAGGCCCGGGCCGAGGCCCAGTCGGCCGGGGACGCCCTCCAGAAGGCCTCGACCGCCGCCAAGGCCTCGCCCGAGGCCGCCCTCCGCGCCGTCGACGACCTGCTGGCCAAGGCGGAGGCCGTCGGACGCGCCAAGGCCCTGCTGGAGCGGGCCGAGGCCGAGGTGCCTCCCCGTCGCAAGAAGGCCGAGGAGATGCTGGCCGCCGCCCAGAAAAAGGTGGGTGAACTCAAGCCGCCGCTGGACAAGGCCCGCATCGCCGCCGAGGGGGCCGCCCAGGATGTTGTGCTTTCGGAGAAGGCCGTCGCGTCGGCGACCGACGCGGTGACCACCGCCGAGGGCGAGGAACGGCAGGCCCGGTCCCGGGTCTCGACCGCCGAGACCCGGGTGGCGACGGCGCGTTCCGCCCGGGACCGCTCGGCCGCCCGTCCGATCCGTGCCGCCGCCCTGTCGGCGTCCGGCGAGTCGCTCCTGACCGTGGGGGAGGGAGGGCTCTGGACCCGATGGCATCCCGGGACCGGTCGGGCGGTGGAGACCTTCGCCACCGGCCAGGGGGAGCCGCTGGCGCTGGCGGCGCTGGGGGAGGACGAGTTCCTCGCGGCCTATCCCGATGGGGTCCGGCGCATCCGCACCGCCCGCCCCTGGTTCCTGCGCCAGCGCATCGCCGGCACCACCAACGCCCCGGCGTTCGCCGACCGGGTCAACGCCCTGGCCTTCAGTCCCGATGGCACGCTGCTGGCCACCGGCGGCGGTGAGCCGTCGCGCTCCGGGGAGCTCAAGCTGTGGAAGCTCCCCGAGGGCACGCTGGCCGCCGACCTCGGGGCGCTGCACAGCGACGCCGTCACCGCCGTGGCCTTCTCGCCGCGCGGCGACCGCCTGGCCACCGCCGGCACCGACCGCTTCGCGCGCATCACCGGGCTGCAGACCAACGCGCCGCGGTTCCACCTCGAGGGGCATACCCATCATGTGATCGGCGTGGCCTGGTCTCCCGATGGCGGGGTGCTGGCGACGGCCGGGGCCGAGGGGTCCGTCAAGTTGTGGAATCCCCGCACCGGCGAGCGGCGCAAGAACGTCGACGGCTTCGGCAAGGAAGTCACCGGGCTGCAGGCGGCGGGCTCGTCGCTGCGCTTCGTGGCGTTGAGCGGGGCCGGCGGCGGCCGCCTCTTCAAGGCCGACGGCGAAAAGGTGCGCGACCTGGCCTCCGTGCCCGACTACCTCCAGGCCCTGGCTGTCAGCCCCGATGGCCGATGGATCGTGGGGGGCGACGATCGCGGCAACGTGCGGGTTTGGGACGCGGAGAATGGTCAGTTGCGTCAGAGTTGGGCGCCGTGATCCGGAGGTTCCTGCCGAAGCCCGCCCGGCAGGCGTCCTGCCTTTGACCCGCGCCGCCGGATCTGCATCCTTGGAGCCATCTCCGCATGCACCTCGCCGAAATGACCTCGCCGCAGCTGGCCGCCCTGCCGCGCGAGACCCCGATCGTGTTCCCCATCGCCGCGATCGAGCAGCATGGCGGCCACCTGCCGGTGGTGACCGACACGAGCCTCGTCGGCGAGGTGGCCCGTCGGGCCGAGGCGGCCCTGGCCGACCGGGTGGTCTTCGCCCCGGTGCTCTGGCTGGGCAACTCCGACCATCACCTTGATTTCCCCGGCACCCTGTCCGCGCCGCCGCGCCCCTACCTCGACCTGCTCGGGGGGCTCGCCGACAACGTGCTCCGGCATGGGTTCCGGCGCATCCTGTTCCTCAATGGCCATGGTGGGAACGATGTCCCCGGCCGGCAGGCGGTCTTCGAGTTGCGCCAGCGCCACCGGGACACCGACGGCCTGCTGCTGCTCCTGGCCACCTACTGGAGCCTCGGCGGCCGGCCCTTCGACGAGGACGTCGCCGGCGGCTGGGTGCAGCGCGACATGGGCCATGCCTGCGAGTGGGAGACCTCGATGATGCTCCGGCTCGATCCGGCCCGGGTCGGGGCCTTCGCGGGCCTGGCCCCGGTGGACGCGACCCCGCCGTTCCACCCGGCCCATCGCGGCTGGGTCACGCGGGAGCGGACCGCCAGCGGCCACATCGGACACCCCGCCGCCGCCTCGGTCGAGAAGGGGGAGGCGCTCTTTCGGGTGTTCTCCGCCGACGTGGTCCGGTTGCTGGAGCGGGTGCTCCGCTGGGACGGCCGGTCCTGGTCCGAAGGCTGATCCCCCAACGTCCCGCCCCTCCCGATGAGCACCGTCCCCAGCCCCTCCGGTCCGCGCGGTGCCGCCTGG
>Ga0068872_10000964_pt1 | contig 23470 bp, 19 predicted proteins | sample NOAtaG_7_FD_66441 | JGI IMG/M metagenome (GOLD analysis project Ga0068872, IMG submission 66441) | Freshwater lake microbial communities from Lake Erie, under a cyanobacterial bloom - NOAA_Erie_Diel1S_2200h metaG | ecosystem: Environmental > Aquatic > Freshwater > Lake | place: USA: Ohio, Lake...
TGCGTCTCGTAGCAGCGGGTGATCGCAGCGCGGCGGGTGTTGATCATCCGGACGACTGCAGCCATGTCGAAGCTGCCCGAGCCGGACTCGTCGACGTCGTCGGACGCAGCCCGGAAGCGGCCGCGGGGGGCGGTCTCCTCGACCGGCATGACTTCGCGGGGGCCCGACGGCTCGCCGGCGCCGCGGAGGCCACCGAGGCCGCCAGCCACGCCGTCCACGCGTCCGCCGCCGCCGCGCTCGCGCAGCGTGCCGCCGCTCGAGTCGGCGACGCCCACGCCGTCGGCCGTCGCGAGGACGTCAGCCGCGCTGCTCGTGACGGCACCGCCCGCGAGGACGTCGGCCAGCGCGCCTCCCTCACCGAGGGCGCCGAGGAGCAGGTGCTCTGCCGAGGCGGCGGCGTCCGCCGCCGCGATGGAGGCGCTCGCGTCCGCGCGCTCGCGGGCCTCGCTGGTGGCCTCAGAGGACGCGTCGGACGAGTCGCTGTCGGAGCTGGTGGTCTCCTCCGCGACCTCGGTCGCATCCTCGGTCGCGTCCTCGGTGGCGCTGTCGTCGACCGGCGCCGGCGGGGGCGGCTCCTCGGGCTCGACCATGAACTCGACGATGTCCGGGGGCAGCGTCGCGAGGCTCGGAGGCATCGGCCAGTCCGCGTTCTCGAGGAAGATCACGAAGCCGAAGTGGCTCATGAACGAGAACATCACGAACGCGGTGAAGAGCCAGTCGAGGTTGGCGGTGAAGCCCTGCATCACGGCCGCGGGGAGCTGCGGCCGAGGCTGCACGGGCGGCGGGTCGATGAACTGGAAGAGGAGCGTCGTGTCCGCGTTGCCGCCCTTGCCGGGGATGGTGACGCGCCCGCGCGACTGGTCGTTCAGCTTGATCTGCCAGTAGGTCCCTTCTTTGCGCGCAGCGCCGGTGGAGCGGAGCTGCGAGAGCTCCTGGACGCCCCCGGAGAGGCCCACCTTGCCGCGCATCTCGTCGTTGAAGTTCAGGACGTAGTCGGCGCCCTGGAGCAGGAAGAGGTCGAACGACGCGGGGAGGTCCGCGACGACGAAGTGGTTCCGCTCGCTCGATCCGACGGTGACGGTCTCGCGGCTGCGGATCACCCGCTCCTCGACCATCCGGTCTCCCTGGATGACGCCGATGCGGAGCACCTTCGGGCCGCTCACGGCGCGGGTGTTCACGGCGGCCATGGCCATCGTCATCGCGCCGGGCGCTCCGCGTCCTCCGGCGGGCGGTGCCTTGCTCTGCGGTCCCTGAGGTCCCTGGGAATTGCTCATGAATGGTCTACCGGTGGGTCGGAGGTCGGGGGATGCGGCGCAAGGCCGTGCGGGACGGACCGCAGGGCCGAGGAAAAGTTCCCGCGGAGGGTAGCAGACCCTTTCGTCCGGAATCCACTCCGAACCCCCTCCGCTGCCGGCCCCCCTACCGCCGGCCCCCGTCCGTCGTATGACTGCGCCCGCATGCGCGCCCTCCACGATCTCCTCCTTCCGTTTCTTTCCTGGGTCGTGCTGCCGGTCCTCGTGCTCGGCGCGATCGCGCTGACCGTGATCCTCCGGGCCCCGCAATGGACCCGCCTGGCCGAGGGCTGGCGCGGGCTCCGGCCCGACCCCTCGGCCCCGGGCCTCGTGAGTCCCGCCGCGTCCGTCGTCCTCTCGATCGCCGCGACTGCGGGCGCGGGCTCAGTCCTCGGGACCGCCACTGCGATCTCGCTCGGGGGACTCGGCGCCGTGGCGTGGCTGTGGCTCTTCGCGCTGTTCGTCGCGCCGCTCCGCTACGGCGAGGCGGTGCTCGCGCGGAGCGCCCCGCCCGGCAAGGCCGGCATCCCGGGCGCCACCGGCAGCCTGGCGGCGCGGCTGTCCGCCGATGCCCACGCCGGCGTGCAGGGGCTCGGCGTAGCGATCGGGCTCCTCGTTCCGATCGCGGCCTTCCTCGTCGTGGGCGGCCTGCACGGGGCCCCCCTCGGAGAGTTCGCGGAAGCCGTCGCGCCGGGCAGCGGGGTGCCGCTCGCCGCGCTGGTCGCGGCGGCCGGCGTCGCGCTGGTGCTGCACCCGGCCGCCCGTGCCTCGATCGCGTGGGTCGGCCTCGCGGCGCTGGTCACGGTCGCGCTCGCCCTCGTGGTGCCCATCCTGCATGACGTCGGACGCGCCTTCTCGCTGTTCGGCCGCGCCGTCGACGACGCCCTGCACGGCGCGCCGGCACTCGGAGGCTTCACGGGCGCGGTCGTCGCCGAGGTCGCACGCGCAGGGATCCAGCACCTCCTGCCGGGCCTGCTCGCGAGCGTTGGCGCGGACGGCGCCCTGCACGCGGAGGCGAAGGCCGCGAGCGCACGTGCACAGGCCGGCGCCGCCGTCCTCGGCGTCGTCGTGCACGTGCTCGTCGTCACCCTCGTTGGGATGGCGATCACCGCGACCGGCGCGTTCACCCGGCGCACCGACGACGAGCGCCGGCTCTCGGAGGTGGTCTGGGTCGACTCGGCGTACGAGACAGCGTCGCAGCGGCTCGAGGACTCGCGGCGCTGGACGGGGTACCTTCGGGTGGTGGATGGCGCGATGTCGGGCGACCCTCGTCCGGTCGGCCTCGAGCGCAGCATGGCCGCAAATCCGCGCTTCGAGGAGCTGGACGGCACGCCGGCCGACTTCGCGCTCCGGATCGTGAATGGCCGCATCGGTGCGATGCTGCGCCTCGACACGGACGGTGCGCTCGTGGAGAGCCCCGACGACGAGCCGACGCGGGTGCGGGTGGTGGGAGACATGCTGCCGCGGGGCGCCGCGATGCTGCTCGCCGCGACCCGGCGCGGCGGGGGCGATGTCGCCGGGCGGCTGCTCCTCGCCGCGCTCCTGGTGCTGTCGGCGCTCACGGTCGCCGGCTGGGGCGCGGCGGCGAGGCAGACCCTTCTGCGCGAACTCGCGGAGGGCCCAGCCCGCGCGGGGATCGGCCTTTCGGCGCTCGGCCTCGTGCTCGGCAGCAGCGGGATCGTGCCGTCGCTTCCCGTCCTCGGTGGGTTGATCGCCGGACTTCTCGCGACGCTCGGAACCGCGGGGATGATCGCGAAGCTGGTGGAACTCGATCGCATCCTCACGCCGGCCAGGCCCGCCGATGCGAGCCCGAAGGGCAAGGCCGCGAGCAAGAAGGCGCGCTGAGACACAGCGACCGCCGGTCGGCTCAGAAATCGTCGTCGTAGATCGGCACGCCGCCGAGCACGCTGCGGTCACGCGCTTCTTCGGTCGGCGGCCGGCGCCGGCGGGAAGGCGCGCGCGGCTCGTCCGCGGCGGCCACGCCAGCGTCGGAGCCGGCATCGGGCGCGACCGTCGCAGGGACGGTGGCGACCTCGGCCCGAGGCTCGGGGACGGCCGCGGCGGGAGGCGCGAGCGGCGTGGCAACCATCGCCGGCCCGGGCGCGCTCGGCGCGTCGGGCCTCGTGACCAGCACGCCGCCCGCGACGCCGAGCGCCACCAGCGCGATGGCGCCCGACGCGATCGCGACCACCCGCTCCACCGAAAGGCCGGAAGGCGCTGCGGCGCCGGGCGCGGTTGCCGCCGCGCCGCCCACGAGTCGCTTGGAGCCCTCGGTGAACGGGCCCGGCACCTCCGACACGTCTTGATCGGCGGTGAACTTCACGCCGGGAGCGCTCACCGTGAGCTGGGCGAGGGCATCGCCCTTGGCGAGCGAACGACGCCCGGGCGCGGTGGCGCCGGCCTGCGCGAGCTGCAGTCCGGTGAGGCTCGCGGGCAGAGCGTGCTTGCGTGCCTCCATCCGATCGCCGAGCACGGCCGCCATGATGTCGGCGAGCTGCGATGCGTCGACCGTCGCGGCGGACGGCAACGCCTCGAGCAGGGCGCGCTTGAGATCGAGCGCGGAACTAGGACGATCCTCGAGGCGCGGCGCGAGCCCGAAGAGCAGCGCTCGGTCGAGCGCGGACGAGATACCCGGCGCGAAGCGACTCGGCACTTCGGGTCGGGGGCTCCGCACCATGTCGAGCACCGCGAGATCGTTTCCTGTCCCGAACATGCGGTGCATCGTGAGCATCTCCCACAGCACGATGGCGAGCGCGTACAGGTCGGTCCGGCGATCGACCGGCTGGCCGTGCGCCTGCTCGGGCGACATGTAGCGGATCTTCCCCTTCAGCGACCCCGTCTCGGTGCGCTTGCCCTGCCCTTGCACCTTCGCGATGCCGAAGTCGATGAGCTTCACGTGCCCGCTGGTGGACACGAGGACGTTCTGCGGTGAGACGTCCCGGTGCACGACCCCGAGCGCCTGCCCGGTCTCGTCGCGGAGCTCGTGCGCGGCGTGCAACCCGTCGAGAACCTGGCAGGCGATCCACACCGAAAGTTCGGGCGAGAGGCGCCGCTCGAGCCGTGCGAGCTGTCCGAGCAGCGTGCTGAGCGCCGAGCCGTGCACGTACTCCATGGCGAGGAAGTAGGAGCCCTGCTCTTCCCCGAGTTCCTCGACGTGCACGACGTTGGGGTGCTGGATGCGGGCGCTCAGGAGCGCCTCGTCGATGAACATCCGGACGAAGCTCGGGTCCGCGGCGAGGTGCGGGTGGACGACCTTCATCGCGACGTGCCGGGAGAAGCCCGCTGCGCCGGTGCGCCGGGCGAGGAACAGCGTGGCCATGCCGCCCGCCTTGAGGCGCGCGATGATCTCGTAGTCCCGGAGCCGGCTGCCGACGTCGAAGGTCAAGCGGTCGGAGGATACCGGAAGTGCGTCGCGACCGCCGCATCCCGGTCCGGGCGAGGGTGGTCGTTCTCCGTTGAGTGGAGCCGGTCACCTGAGGCACGCTCCGCGCGTGAACGCTCGCCGCATGCTGTATCCCGAGATCGAGCCGTACCGGAGCGGAATGCTCGACGTGGACGGAGGACACCGCATCTACTGGGAGCAGAGCGGCAATCCGCGGGGAAAGCCCGTGCTCTTTCTGCACGGCGGTCCCGGCGGCGGGACCGAGCCGCGGCAGCGGCGCTTCTTCGATCCGGCGCGCTACTCCATCGTGCTCTTCGATCAGCGCGGCTGCGGCAAGAGCGTCCCACACGCATCGCTCGAGTCGAACACGACCTGGCACCTCGTCGCCGACGCCGAAGCGCTTCGGCGCATGCTCGGGATCGAGCGCTGGATGGTCTTCGGAGGCAGCTGGGGCTCGACGCTCGCGCTCGCCTACGCCCAGGAGCACCCCGAGCGGATCACCGAGCTCGTGCTGCGCGGCATCTTCCTGCTGCGCCCGTTCGAACTCTCATGGTTCTACCAGGAGGGCGCGAGTCACATCTTCCCCGACGCATGGGAGGCATTCCTCGCGCCGATCCCCGAAGCCGAGCGGAACGATCTGATGCGCGCCTACCACCGGCGTCTGACCGGCGCCGATCCGGCAGTCCGCCAGGAAGCGGCGCGGGCCTGGAGTGTCTGGGAGGCAACGACGAGCAGCCTCGTCGTGAAGCCCGAGCAGATCGCCCGGGCGGCGGCCGACCAGTTCAGCCTGGCGTTCGCGCGGATCGAGAGCCACTACTTCGTGAACGGAGGCTTCTTGCGCGCTCCCGACCAGCTCCTCGAGGGCGTGGAACGGATCCGCCATCTTCCGTGCACGATCGTTCAAGGTCGTTACGACGTCGTGTGCCCTGCTGCGAGTGCGTGGGCGCTGAAGCGCCGCTGGCCCGAAGCAGACCTCCGGGTCGTCCCGGACGCGGGCCACTCGGCGTACGAGCCGGGCATCCTCGACGAGCTCGTGGCGGCCACCGACCGCTACGCCCCACGCACGTGAGGCCTTCTCAGCGGGTATCCAGGTAGTGCAGCGCCCCGCGCAGGAGCAGCGCGACGAGGGCGATGACGAGGTACGGGACCAGACGCGGAGCCAGGGCCTCTCGGGCTGGCTCGCGGCTCTTGCGGGCCCGAAGCCCCGGGCCGACCACCGCGCCGATCGCGACGGAGAAGAGCAGCGCGGAGGTCAGCACCGCGAGGGCCACCGCGTCGTCGGCCGCCTCACCGAAGCGGAGCAGAGCGTCCGCACGGCCCGACGAGAACGTGAGCGCGATCGAGACGAACGCCGCCGCGGCGAGCAGCCCGAGCACGACCCTCCCGTTGCGCGCTGCCGCCGCCGGCGGGTGAAGCGAGTCGGGAGCGAGCGGCTGCGACGTCGTGGGGCGGAGCGCGACGGGCCGCTCCACCACCTGCAACGCGAGGACGAGGTAGGCCGCGAGCGAAAGCGCGACGAGCGTCGCCGCGAGGGGTCCGAAGGCCTCGCGCTCCGTCAGGTCGGGGCGGGCCGCTACCGAGGCCGCGAGCGCGACGGGCACACCCAGGACCAGCATCGCGCGTCGCTCCGCGAGAGAAAGCCAGTCGGCGCCGGCTACCGCGGCCGCGAGGAGCGCGAGGGGCAGCAGATTCGCGAACCATTCGAGCGCGGGCGAGGGGCCGAATGCACCGTGCTCGATCCGGGGCATCAGCACGATCAGGCACCAGGTCTCCACCCCGATGAGGCCGAGCGCGGCCGCGGTCCGCGCGGGCCCGCGAGCCCCGTACCCTTGCGCCGGATTCGTGGGTACACTCCCGGCCCCGTGCTCCGCTGCCATCAGTGTGGTTCCGCCGCCGAAGAGGGCGCACGCTTCTGTTCGGCATGCGGCTCGACGCTCTCCTCGAGGGACGATCCGTCGAGCCCCGGCGATCCGCTCATCGGCCGCATCGTCGGCGGAGCGTACCTCATCCAGGAGCTGGTGGGCGTGGGCGGCATGGGCCGCGTGTATCGTGGCACGCAGAACGCGCTCGGCCGTACCGTCGCGATCAAGGTCGTCCATCCGCACCTGCTCGGCGACGACCAAACGGTGGCGCGCTTCTACAACGAGGCGCGCGCAGCGAGCCGGCTGAACCATCCCTCGTCGGTGGGCGTGATCGACTTCGGGCGCACGGAGGACGGAAACCTCTACCTCGTGATGGAGTACCTGACGGGCAAGGACCTCGGCGCGGTGCTCGCGGCCGAGGGCCCCTTGCCGTTTCCGCGCACCGTCGCGATCATCCGGAAGATCCTGGGCGCGCTGAGCGAAGCGCACGCACTCGGGGTGGTGCATCGCGACCTGAAGCCGGAGAACGTCATCCTGCAGCGCTCCCGCCGCGGCGACGAGTCGGTGAAGGTCGTCGACTTCGGCCTCGCGACCATCACCGGCACGCAGGCCACCGCGATCACGACGCCAGGCCTCGTCTGCGGGACGCCGGACTACATGAGCCCCGAGCAGGGCCGCGGCGACCCGCTCGATCACCGCTCGGACATCTACTCGATGGGCGTGCTGCTCTTCGAGCTCCTCACCGATCGCCTGCCCTTCATCGACGACACCCCGACGAAGGTCGTCCTTCGCCACATCAACGACCCAATCCCCGACCCGCGGCTCGTCGCCCCCGACCGAGGCATCCCCGACGGGCTCGCCGCGGCGACCATGAAGGCCCTCGCGAAAGACGCGGCCGACCGCTTCCAGAGCGCGGACGAGATGGACGATGCCCTGGCCCAGGCCCTCGCCCACGAGCAGCGGGCGGCGGAGACCCGGTGCGGCGTCTGCGGGGCGCAGAACCAGAGCGCCTCGCGCTTCTGCGCGGAGTGCGGCAACCGGCTGACCACGAGGCCCTCCGAGCGGGAATCGGCAGGACGTGGCAGCGTGTCGCAGCGGGGCGGCGCATCGCGGCGCGAGCTTCTCGGACGGGAGGCGGACCTGATACGGGTCGACCGAATGCGGCAGGAACGCGCGGGCCGGGGCGTGTGGCTGCGCCTCATCGGGGAGCCGGGCATCGGCAAGACACGGATGCTCTCGGAGATCGGGGCGCGTGCGCTCGCGCTCGGAGACTGCGTGGTGCACGCCCGTCCGCATCCGACCTGGGCGCCGGTGCCCTACTACGCGGTGCGCACCCTCTTGGCCGGTCTCTTCGACGTCGACCTGGTGAGGCTGCGGGCGCTGGCCGAGAGCCCGATGGTCGAGGACCCGCTCGTCCGCGCGGGTCTCGCGGAGGTGATCGAGCCGCACGGCCTCATCGGCATGCCTGGCAGTTCGCGCGCCGGCGCCGTGGGCGAGGCCCTCAAGGCGGCGCTTCGGGTGGGCGCGAGCCGGGCCGCGAGCGGCGGCGTGATGGTGCTGGTCGACGACCTCGCGCGCCTCGACGGACTTTCCCGCCAGGCGATCGTGAGCGCGTTCTCGATCCCCGCGGGCGCCGCGGGCGCCATGCTCGTCACGACGCTGGGTGCTGGGGCCGACATGCCCGCGCCACCCTCGGCCGTGAACATGATCCTCCGCGGCCTCGATCGTGACGACGCGCTCCGCTTCCTCGGGGGCGTACCGAGCGCCCCGCCGCCGCGGAACGATCTCACCCCCTCGCCGCAGCGCCTGTTCCTGCCCCTCTTTCTCGAGCAACTGCTCGCCACCGGCGTCCTCTCACCGGACGACGACGGCGCTCCGCAGCGGCTCGCCGACGCCGTGACGCAGCGCCTCGAGCGGCTCGAGCGCGGCGCCCGCCGGACCCTGCAGGCGGCCGCGACGCTCGGAGAACGCTGTGAACTTCGCGCGCTCCGGGAGTTGCTCGACGACGCGAACGTGGCGGGTTTCGACGAGCTGCTCCGGCTCGACCTGCTGCGGATGCGCGACGGCTGGGTGGAGATCGCACATCCGTTCCTCAGGGAGATCGTGGAGGCGTCGATCCCGGCGGAAGCCCGCCGCGAGCTGCAGAGCCGCGCGCTCGCGATCGCATCGGATGCGGGAGAGCCGCTCGAGGTGCGCGCCGAGCACGCCGCCAAGACGGGCGAAACGATGAGCGCGCTGGTCCTGCTCGAGCGCATGGGCGACGCGGGTCTGGCCCGTGGGGACTCTTTCGCCGCGGTCCAGGGGTTCCGGCGCGGCCTCGAGCTCGCGCGGCGCGAGCTCCTCGAGACCGGGGACGTCGGCCTCGATCGGGCAATCGTCACCTTCAGCCGCAAGCTCGGAACGGCGCTCGAGGCCGGCGGCGATCTCACGGGCGCCGATGGCGTCCTCCGGGAGGCGCTGGAGCTCACCGGGCCGGCACATCGGGATCGCGCGCGCATGCTCCTCGCGCTCGGGCGGGTCACCGCCAAGCGGGCCCGGCCCCGCGACGCGATTCGCCTCCTCGGCCAGGCGATCGAGGCCGCCGACGCACTCGGCGACCGGCAACTCGGCGCGGAGGCCCACCTCGAGCTCGGGCTCGTGCGCCGAGCCGAAGGCGACACGAACGCGGCCACCGCAACGCTCGGACGCGCCTGCGAGATCTTCCAGGACATCGATGGCTCCGACATGGACGTCGCCGCAGCCAGCATCGCCTTCTCCGAGACCCTGCTCGACGCCGGCGACGCAGAAGGTGCGGAGGCCCACCTGCTGATCGCCCACACCCGCGCGCGCGCTGCCGGCGCCCCGGCCCTCGCCGCCCGGGTCTCTGGGCTCCGGGCCCGCAGCCGGGCCGTCTCCGGAGACCGCATCGGCGCTCAGAAGCTCTACCGCGAAGCCGAGGTGCTCGCGTCCGAAGCGGGTGACGCGCGCGCGGCCGAGCGCTTCCGCGAAGCTGCCCAGAGCGCGGCCTGAGCGACGTGACCGGCGGTGCGACCACGGACGGCCCCGAGCGCCAGGCGGCGAAGGCTCCCGCGAGCCCGCCGAGCGACGGGAGTCGCAGAGAGCCGCCGCTCCTTTCGCGCGCCTTCGACGCTCTCGTCGCGGTCCCCGTCGCGCTGCTCGCCGAGATCGGGACACTCGCACGCCTGCTCTTCGAGACCGTCCTCTGGGCGATTCGGCCGCCCTACCGAGGCCGTGTCTTCGTCGAGGCGATGGAGTTCATCGGGGTGCAGTCGGTGTTCCTCGTGGCCCTCACCGGCTTCTTCGTCGGGGCGGTGTTCAGCCTGCAGGTGATCGACGGCTTCCGCCGGTTCTCCGCCGAGGGCTACACCGGCACGGTCATCGGGCTCTCGTTCGCGCGCGAGCTCGCACCGGTCTTCGCCGCGCTGATGGTCTCGGCCCGCGCCGGCAGCGCCATCGCCACCGAGCTCGGCTCGATGCGGGTGAGCTCGCAGATCGACGCGCTCACCACGATGAGCGTCGCCCCGGTGCAGTACCTCGTGCTGCCGCGGGTCGTCGCGGGCCTGACGATGCTCCCGGTCATGGCGCTGCTCTTCAACCTGATCGGGCTCTTCGGCGCCTACACCGTGGCGACCCAGCTCTTTGGCCTCGATGGCGGCATGTTTCAGGAGCGCGTGCGCTGGTTCGTCGATCCGACCGACCTCCGCCAGGGGCTCGCCAAGGCGGCGGTCTTCGGCGTCGCGATCACGCTCATCGCCTGCAGGCAGGGCTTCTACGCGGAGGGCGGCGCCGCGGGCGTCGGCCTCGCGACGAACCGCGCGGTCGTGCACAGTGCCATCGCCGTGCTGGTCCTCGACTACGTGGTGACCACCTTCTTCGTGTGATGTCCGACGACGAGGAGAGAAAGGCCCGCAAGGCCGAGGGGCTCGATCCGGTCCACGTCCGGGTCGTCGACCTGAAGAAGTCCTACGACGGGGTCGAGATCCTCCGCGGGGTGACCTTCGACATCCGCCGCGGCGTCATCAACGTCATCATCGGCGGCTCGGGCGCGGGCAAGAGCGTGCTCACGCGCCAGCTGCTGCGGCTCGAGCGACCGGACTCTGGCCGCATCGAAGTCGATGGAACGGACGTCGTGCCGCTCAACGACTGGGAGCTCGTGCCCTTCCGGAAGAAGTTCGGGATGGTCTTCCAGTTCGGGGCGCTCTTCGACTCGATGACCTGCTTCGACAACGTGGCGTTCCCGCTCCGCGAGCACACCCGGCTCGGCCGCAAGGAGATCCAGGACCGCGTCATGCAGCGGCTCGAGGACCTGCGGGTCGCGCACGCTGCGCCCAAGCTGCCTGGCCAGGTGTCGGGCGGCATGCAGAAGCGCGTGGCGCTGGCCCGCGCGCTCGTGCTCGAGCCTGCCATCCTCGTCTACGACGAGCCCACGAGCGGCCTCGATCCGGTGAGCTCGCGCCTCGTCGACGACCTGATCGCCGAGACCTCCGAGCACTACGGCGTGACGAGCGTAGTGATCACCCACGACATGGCCTCGGTCTTCAAGATCGCGGCCCGGGTGAACATGCTCTACAAGGGCCGCATCGAGGCGAGCGGCGTGCCCGACGACATCCTGCGATCCGAGAACCCGGTGGTGCGGGACTTCCTCACGGCCTCGGGCGTCGCGATGCGTTGAGCCCGCTGATGCGGGCGAACGCGTCGACGACCAAGTCGCGGAAGGCGGTGATGCGCGCGGGGACCTTCGCCATCGGTGCGTGCACGAAGAAGAGCGAGACGCCGCGGCCCGACCACTCGGGGAGCAGCCGCACGAGTCGACCGGCCGCGACATCGGCGGCGGCGCTGATCCCCGGCAGGAGCCCAACCCCTGCACCGGCGAGCACGGCCGCCTGCAAGAGCAGGTGGTCGTCGCTCGAGATGGCACCCTCGACCTGCAGCGTCTCCTCGCGCGTGCCGTCGGTGAGGCGCCAGGTGGTCCGGTTCTCCTCGGCACGAAACAGCACCTTCGGATGGGCAGCGAGATCTTCGATCCCCGCCGGGAGCCCATGCCGCGCGATGTGGGCCGGCGCGGCGTAGAGCTCGAGCTCGAGGTCCCCGACCTTCCGCACCACGAGGCTCGAGTCGGGCAGGCGGGCCGCTGCGCGGAGGGCCACGTCGATGCCTTCGTCGACGAGGCCCACCGTGCGCGTCGTCAGGATGGTCTCGACGCGCACTTCGGGGAAACGCGCCACGAACGTGGCGACGACGCCTCCGAGGAAGCTCGCTCCGAGGTCGTTCGGGGCCGTGACCCGGAGACGCCCCCGCGGCACGTGAGCGGTCGAGCCGAGGCCGCGCGATGCGCTCCGAAGCACCTCGACGGAGGGGGCGACCTCGCGGTGGAAGCGCTGCCCCTCGGCCGTCGGGACCACCGCGCGCGAGGAGCGCACGAGCAGCTGGGTCCCGAGCGCAGCCTCGAGCCGGGCGACTGCGCGGCTCACCGTCGAGGTGGGCACCCGCAGCTCGCGCGCGACCTTCGCGAAGCCGCCGTGGTCGACCACCCGCACGAAGATCGCGACGTCGTTCAGGTCCGGCATGCGCCCGGGACGCTAGCAGACCGTCCCGCGGTGGGGGCTCAGGCCTTCACGAGCGACACGTCGATCGTGATCTTCACGTCGTGGCCGACGAGCACGCCGCCCGACTCGAGCGCGGCGTTCCACACGAGCCCGAAGTCGCGTCGATCGATCGTCGCGGTCGCCGTCGCGCCGACCCGCGTGTTGCCCCACGGATCCTTCTCCGGAGCGGTCGGTCCCTCGACGTGGAACGTGACCTCCTTCGTCGTGCCGCGGATGGTCAGTTCACCCGTGAGGGCGTAGCCGTCGCCCTTCCGCGCGACCCCGGTCGAGCGAAACGCCATCTGCGGGTGCCGCTCGACGTCGAAGAAGTCGCCGCTTCGGAGGTGGGCGTCGCGCTTCTCGTCGCGGGTATTCACGGTGCCGGTCTCGACGCTCGCGCTGGCGCGGGCCGCCTCGGGCGCAGCGGGATCGAATTCGATGGATCCCGCGAGGGCGCCGAACTCCCCGCGTACGTTGGAGATCATCATGTGGCGAACGGTGAAGTGGGCGGCCGAGTGGGAGGGATCGATGTTCCAGGTCGTCATGGGAGGCTCCTCGTGATCGCGGGCGAACGCCGCGCGGGCACGGAGGATGTGGTCCGCACGGCGGCGGGAGAAGCCCCCCGGCCGCCCTGCATCGTTGCGGCCGCGCACCGTGAACCAGCCGCGGAGGGCGCGAGGACGGATTGTGAACCGAGGGTCACGCCCAGCGAACATCCGCGCAGGCTCGTGGGAAGCGTGGCCCTCGAACCCGTCCGATTTTCCCGATTTCCCCTTGACCGAGCGCATGGCATCCGGCTTGCTGAGGGTCGGCCGGCTCTTCGGAGCCTTCCACCGAGGATCGCGATGAAGCTCCGCATTCCGCACGTTGCCACCGTCCTTGGTCTGGCCGCCGCCCTTACGGGCTACGCCGCCACGGCCTCCGCTCAGTCCGACCCCGCCGCGTGTCGCCCGGGCGACCTGCTCTGCGTCGAGGGTCGGCTCGGCCCCGTCGAGGGCCGCCTCCGCATCGGCATCGGCGAGCCCCCGCCGCCCCCGCCGCCCGTCGTCGTCGTGCCCCCGCCGCCCCCCGTCGTCGTGGCCCCGCCGCCGCCCCCGGTCGTCGTCGTGCCGCCGCCCCCGCCGCCCGTCGTCGTCGCTCCGCCCCCGCCCCCGGTCATCGTGGTCTCGACGCCGCCGCCGCCCCCGGTCGTCGTCGCGCCCCCGCCGCCCCCTCCGGTCACCGTGACCGTGGATGCGCGCACCCGGCGGACCACCACCTACGAGCTCGTGCCGGCGTTCGACGTCGGCCTGCACCTGTCGCTCGGCGGCATGTTCACCGACCGCATCGCGATGGGCGGCCTCGGCGGTGCGGCGCGGCTGCGCCCCATCCCGCACATCGGCATCGACCTCGGGATCGGGGCCTACTACGGCCAGGACTACCAGCTCTCGGAGCGCTGGGAGGTCCCCGTCACCGCCGACCTCCTCATCTTCTTCAACCCCGAGCACGTCTTTCAAGTGTACGCGCTCGTCGGTGGCGGGGTGTCGTGGGCGAGCCAAGGGTACACCGCGGGCCGTCGCGACTTCGTCTCGACCCGCGACCTCTTCCACGTCGGTGGTGAGATCGGCCTCGGCGCCGAGATCCGGCTCAGCCGCTTCTTCGCGCTGAACGGCGACATCCGCGGCTTTCTCCGCGAGAACGTGGCCGAGGGCGGCCCGGAGTTCACCGAGGGCGCGCGCAGCACGAACACCTCGGCCGGCGTCTACGGCAACATCGGCATGACGTTCTACTTCTTCGGCCGCTGAGCCGCGCTGCGATCCGCCTGGCGGCCGGCCCTCGAGGGGTCGGCCGCTCGGCGTTGGGGGCCCTCACTCGCGGAAGTTGATGAACTGAAGGGGCAACCCGAAGTCCTGACCGCGGAGCAGCGCGATGGTCTCCTGCAGCTCGTCGCGCTTCTTGCCGCTCACCCGGACGAGGTCGCCCTGGATGGCGGCCTGGACCTTGATCTTGGAGTCCTTGATGGCCTTCACGATCTGCCTCGCGCGGTCCTGATCGACGCCCTCCTTGAGCTTCACGAGCATCCGGAAGCTCTGGCCCCCGGCGGGCTTGGGCTCCTCGGCGTCGAGCGACTGCAGCGAGACCTTTCGCTTCACCATCTTCTCTTGCAGCACGCCCCATGCGGCCTCGAGGCGGGCCTCCGCGTTGCTCCGGAGCACGATGCCCTCCTCGGTCTTCTCGATGGAGGTGCCGGTGTCGCGGAAGTCGTAGCGTTGCGCGACCTCTTTGCTGGCCTGGTTCGTGGCGTTCTCGACCTCGTGGTGATCGAGCTTGTTGACGACGTCGAAGCTGGGCATGGCGGATCCTCCTACCACGATGGAGCGGGCCTTTCCCAGGGCCTCGACGCGTGCGCCGGGCGCGCCTACATCCCAGCCGTGGACTGGCATCCGTTCTCCTTCCGCGAGCGCCCGATGGAGCAGGCCGTGGCCTATCCCGATCGGGCCGCCCTCGAGGCGGCCGCGGCGCGGCTGCGTGGCCTGCCTCCCCTCGTCACGTCCTGGGAGATCCAGCGGCTCAAGGAGCTGCTCGCGGACGCGCAAGAGGGCCGGCGCTTCGTCCTGCAGGGCGGCGACTGCGCCGAGACCCTCGACGATTGCCGGCCGCAGGTGGTGTCGAGCAAGCTGAAGATCCTGCTCCAGATGTCGCTCGTGCTCGTGCACGGCGCGCAGCAGCCGGTCGTGCGCGTCGCGCGGATGGCCGGGCAGTACGCCAAGCCGCGGAGCGCGCCCACCGAGACGCGTGGCGGCGTGACGCTGCCCAATTACTTCGGCGACCTGGTGAACCGCGCCGACTTCACGCCCGAGGCGCGCACGCCGGATCCGCAGCTCCTGCTCTCGGGCTACCAGCACGCGGCGATGACCCTGAACTTCGTGCGCTCACTGACCGCGGCGGGCTTCGCGGACCTGCACCATCCGGAGCAGTGGGACCTGTCCTTCCTCGAGCGCGCGCGGCTCTCGCCCGAGCTGCGCGACGAGTACCTGCGGACGAGCCGCGGCCTGGCCGAAGCGCTGAAGTTCATGGAGGCGCTCGGTGAGACGAGCCTCGACGACCTGACGCGCGTCGAGCTCTACACGAGCCACGAGGGGCTGAACCTCGAGTACGAGGCGGCGCAGACGCGGACGGTGCCCCGCCGCTCCGGGCACTTCTGCCTGACGACCCACCTGCCGTGGATCGGGGAGCGAACGCGGCGCCTCGATGGCGCACACATCGAGTTCTTCCGGGGCATCGAGAACCCGGTCGGGGTGAAGATCGGGCCGAGCGCCCCGCCCGCGGACGTCGTCGCGCTCGCCGATGCGCTGAACCCGCGGAACGAGCCGGGCAAGCTCGTGCTCATCACGCGCATGGGCGCCACGAAGGTGAAGCAGGCGCTGCCTCCCATCCTGCGCGCCGTGCACGCGAGCGGGCGACGGGTGCTCTGGGTGAGCGACCCGATGCACGGCAACACCGTCTCGACCGCGAGCGGCAAGAAGACCCGGGACTTCGGCGCCATCCTCGCCGAGCTGGAGGCGAGCGCGGACGCGCACGCCGAGGCAGGCACGCGCCTCGGCGGCGTGCACTTCGAGCTGACCGGCGAGGACGTGACCGAGTGCATCGGCGGCGCGGCGGGCGTCACCGAGGCGGACCTCGACACCGCCTACACGACGGCCTGCGATCCGCGGCTGAACTACCGGCAAGCGATCGAGATGGCCTTCGCCATCGCGCGGCGACTGAAGGGAGCGCGCGGCTGATCCAGCCCGTGGTACGGTCCCGACCCGCCATGCCGGACGACGTCATCTGCCTCCTCTTCGGCCCAGGTCTGGTCGCGCTGGGGGCGTTCGGAGGGTCAATCTGGCTCTTCACGCGGTTCGATGAAGAGCTGGGGCGGCGGAGCCACCTCCACACCCTCGGCGCCATCCTCCTGCTCTGCGTCACGCTCGGCATCGGCGCCTGCTATGCGGTGACCTGCGGCGGATCGCTGTGACGCAGCGGACCCGGGACTACCTCTTCTACTCGGCCACGCGGGCGCTGTGCGGGACGTGCCTCCGGGTGGTGGATGCCAAGGAGATCATCCGGGGCAACAGCGTGCTGCTCTGGAAGCGATGCCCCACGCACGGCGTCGACGAGGTGCTGCTCTCCGACGACGCCGCGTACTACCGGCTCGGACGGGAGGCCTTCCTGAAGTCCCCCGAGCAGGTGGAGAAGTACAACACGCCGTTCGAGCACGGTTGCCCCTACGACTGCGGCATCTGCCCCGATCACGAGCAGCACGGCTGCGTGTCGATCCTCGAGATCACCGACCACTGCAACCTGCGCTGCCCGACCTGCTACGCGGGCAGCGGCCCGGAGCGGGTCACGCACCGTTCGCTCGAGACGATCGAGCGGATGCTCGACCGCATCGTGCTCAACGAACGCGAGCCGGACGTGCTGCAGATCTCGGGCGGCGAGCCGACGCTGCACCCCGACTTCTTCGCCGTCCTCGACGCCTGCAAGCGGCGGCCGATCCGCCACCTGATGCTCAACACGAACGGGATTCGCATCGCCAAGGAGCCGGGCTTCGCCGAGCGGCTCGCGGGCTACCTGCCGCGCTTCGAGATCTACCTGCAGTTCGACTCGCTGCGCGCCGACGCGCTGAAGGACCTGCGCGGCGCCGACCTGCGCTCGATCCGGCTCGAGGCGCTCGAGAAGCTCGACGCGCTGAACCTGTCCACGACCCTGGTGTGCACGGTGAAGCGGGGCGTGAACGACGACGAGCTCGGGGAGATCCTGCGCTTTGCGACGGGTCGAAGAGCGGTGCGCGGCGTGACCTTCCAGCCGGTGCAGGACGCGGGACGCAACGACGGCTTCCTCGCGACGCGGCACCGCCTGACGCTCAGCGAGGTGCGGCGGCGGATCCTCGAGCAGAGCGATCTCTTCGCCCCCGCGGACCTCATCCCGGTGCCCTGCCATCCGGAGTGCCTCGCGATGGCCTACGCGGTGAAGGGCGAGGACGGCGCGGTGCGGCCGCTGACCCGCTTCGTCGATCCGAAGCTGCTCCTCGAGGGCGGACGCAACACCATCGTCTACGAGGGCGACCGTGGGCTCACGGAGGCGATCTTCGGCGCCTTCTCGACCGCGCACGGGCCGGAGTCGGCGGCAGGAGCGCTGCGCGATCTCCTGTGCTGTCTGCCGCGCGTCGAGGCCCTCCCCTCGCTCGGCTACGACCGGGTCTTCCGGGTGATCATCATGCAGTTCCTCGATCGGCACTCGATGGACCTGCGCTCGGTGCGGAAGAGCTGCGTGCACATCGCGCACCCCGACGGCAAGCGGGTGATGCCCTTCGACACGTACAACGTGCTGTACCGCGACGGGCTCGAGCGCGAGGTGCTCGCGCCGCTCCGCGGGCTCGTACCGCTCGGCCGCGCGCGACCGACGGCGTGAGGCACGATGGCCTACCCCGCGTTCGTGGCGCTCGCGATCGTGATCGGGTTGCTCGCGAGCCAGCGCGGGCCGCCGGATCCGGTGCCGCCTGCGGTGCGGCGAACAGTGCGGGTCGCCGCGCTCGTCGGGGCCGTGCTCGGAGCGCACCTCCTCGAGTTCCCGGCCGACCTGCTGGGCTGGACGGCCGCGCCGGACCACGGCGGCAGCCCGTGGCTCGGACGCACCGTGCTCGGCGGGATCCTCGGGGGGTGGCTCGGCGTCGAACTGGCGAAGTGGCGCGCGGGATTCACCGGACCGACCGGCGACCGGTTCGCCGCCCCGCTCGCGATGTCGCTGGCGATCGGACGCCTCGGTTGCGTGTTCGCGGGGTGCTGTCCGGGCGCGCCGGTCGCTCCGACCTCCCCGTGGGCGCGTCTGTCGCCGTTCTCCGATCCGCCGCGCTTCCCCGCGACGCTCCTCGAGGCCTATTTCCACGCTGGCGCCGCGGTCGTGCTGCTCGTGCTGAGCCGGCGAGGCAAGAACGCGGGCACGCTCTTTCCCGGCTACGTCGCGTGCCTGGCAGCCGTGCGCTTCGGCCTCGAGGAGCTGCGCGCCAACCCCGAGGTCGCCCTCGGGCTGACCTACTACCAGGGTTTGGCGACGCTTCTCTTCGTGCTCGCTGCGGCGAGCTGGGCCGCGCGCATGCAGGCCCCTTCTGCCGCGTCGACGGCGGCGTGAAGTCGCACGGGGCCCAACGCCCCGCGTCGACGTCTCAGTACATCGGCGTCCCCGCGTCCCCGACCGGCGCGGGACATGCGGCCAGGGTCGAGGCGTAGCAGCGACCCACGGCGCGGTCGCAGCAGTTCGCCCCCATCGGGTTGGCCGGACACATCGCAGCGCAGTCGGCGTCCGAGGTGCAGGTGATCGACGCGCAGAGGCGGGGGCTGCCACCGTCGGTGCCAGCGTCCGGTGCCACGCCTGCGTCCGCGCGCTCGATCATGCAGACGCTGCTGCATCCATCGCCGCTCGTGGTGTTGCCATCGTCGCACTGCTCGGAGGACGCGAGACGCCCATCTCCGCAGCGCACGACGCAGGTCCCGGCGAGGCAGCTCTCTTCGGCCGCGCAGGGGCTCCCGCAGGCGCCGCAGTGCAGCCGCGAGGCCGCGAGGTCGATCTCGCAGCCGTTGCCTGCGATTCCGTCGCAGTCGCCGCGCCCGGCGAGGCAGAGGTAGCCGCAGCGCGACATGGCGCACGCAGGGAACGCCCCGGCGGCGCCCGGGCAGGCCGCCGCGCACGCGCCACAGTGCGACTCGCTCGTGGCCACATCGACGCAGGAGCCGCCGCAGTCGGTGAGCCCCGCTCCGCACGAGAGCTCGCAGGAGCCCATCGAGCACACCTCGCCTGCCTCGCAGGACGTTCCGCAGGCGCCGCAGTTCGCCAGGTCGCTCGTCAGATCGCGGCACGATCCGCCGCAGTCCGTGAGGCCCGCGGGGCACTCGAAGCGACAGGCGCCGTCGATGCACCAGAGGCCCTCGGCACAAGGCGTCACGGTCGCCCCATCACCGCGCTCGTTGCACACGCTCGTCGTGCGTGCGTCGGCGCACGAGGTCACGCCGGGAACGCACGCGCGCTCGACGCACTCACCTGCTTCACAGAGCTCGTCGGCGGTACAGTCGGCATCGGACACGCACGCCGGCCCCGCGTCCGCTGCGGCCGGCGAATCGGGCGACGGCGCGGTGTCGAGGATGGCGGGCACGTCGAACCTCGGCGAAGCATCCCGGACCAGGGGCGCATCGATGCTGGGCCCTCCTGCGTCGGGCGTGTCCGCTCCTCCGCCGCATCCCGCGGCGACCGAGGGCAGCACCGCCACGACCCACGCGGCGACTGCGAACCCAGACCGTCCCTCACGCCGCGTCCCGCCCATGCTCGTCACCCTCCGTGCGCGCCCAGCGCGCGGAGGGTGACGGTAGAAGAAGACCCCGGCTGCGCGCAACGTCGCGGCCGAGGTCTCTCGAGCTCTCTTCGAGGCGCCGGGGCGCCCGGAGGGTGCGAGCCGCTCAGCGGTTGGCGATGTGGATCGCCTCACCGAGGGCGTGCTTGAAGCTCTCCATCATCGCCTCGCCCAGCGTGGGGTGCGGGTGGATGGTGAGGTGCACGTCTTCGGCGTAGGCGCACATCTCGAGCGCGAGCGCCGCCTCGCTGATGAGGTCGGAGGCCTCGGGGCCGACGATGCCGACGCCGAGGACCTCGTGGGTGTCGGCGTCGACGATCGACTTGATGAAGCCCTCGGTCTGGCTCACCGCCATCGCGCGCCCGGAGGCGGCGAAGGGGAACTTGCCGATGCGGACCTTGCGGCCCTTCTCCTTGGCCTCCCGCTCGCTCATGCCGACGGTCGCGACCTCCGGCTCGGTGAAGATCGCCGCGGGCATCGCGCGCCAGTCGCGACCGGCCTTGTGGCCGGCGATGATCTCGGCGGTGATCTCGCCCTCCTTGCTCGCTTTGTGCGCGAGGTAAGGGCCGCCGCAGACGTCGCCGATGGCGTAGATGCCGGGCACGTTCGTCTGGAACTGGTCGTTCACGGTGACGTGGCCGCGCTGGTCGAGCTTCACGCCGACCTCCTCGAGGCCGATCCCCTTCGCGTTCGGGCGGAAGCCGATGGCGCAGAGCACCTTGTCGGCCTCGATGACGCTGACCTTGCCGTCCGGCGTCTCGACGTGGACCTTCGCGGTCGCGCCGGTGCGCTCGACCTTCTGCACCTTGTGCTTGAGCAGCACCTCGCCGCCGTTCTTCGTGAAGGCCTTCTCCACGACCTTCACGAGGTCGACGTCGGTCTGGCCGAGGAGCTGGTCCATGAGCTCGACGACGATGACCTTGCTGCCGAGCTTCTGGTAGACCATCCCGAGCTCCATCCCGATCACGCCGCCGCCGATCAGGACGAGGGTCTTCGGGACGCTGCGGAGGGACACCGCGTGGCGCGCGGTGATGACCACCTCGCCGTCGACCGGGATGGTGGGCAGCTCGATGGGCGTCGCGCCGGTGGCCACGATGATGCCCTTGGTGGCCTCGACGATCTCCTTGGTGCCGTCGGCCTTGGTGACCTCAAGCTTCTTGGGGCCGACGAACTTCGCCGTGCCCATCAGGATGTCGCCGCCGGCGCCCTTCACGAGCGAGGCCACGCCGCCGGTGAGCTTCTTGACGATGCCGTCCTTCCAGTCCTGCATCTTGTTCGAGTCGACGCTCACGCCGCTCACGGTGATGCCCATGTTCGAGGCCGAGTGCTTCGCCTTCTCGACGAAGTTCGCCGCGGCGATGAGCGCCTTGCTGGGGATGCAGCCCCAGTTGAGGCACACGCCGCCCATGTACTCCTTCTCCACCACCAGCGTCTTCTGCTTGAGCTGGCCGAGGCGGATGGCTGCGACGTAGCCGCCGGGGCCGCCGCCGATCACGATCGCGTCATAGACCTTGTTCGACATGTTCTCTTTCTCTCGGGGTGAGGGGCCGCGCGGAGGGCGGCGGTCGCTGCGTCAGTGATGGGCCGGAGCTTCGGGGCCGGCGAGGAGCTCGGCCTGCTGCTCCTTCAGGTGGGGCGGCAGCGCGCCGCCGAAGGTGTCCTCGAAGAGGCTGCCGCGGCTCGGCGGGCCGTGGGACTCGACCTCGGCGACGGCGCGCTCGAACTCCTCGTGCAGCTCGGCCTCGAGCGACGCGAGCTGCGCGTCGTCGAGCAGGCCCGCCCGGCGCAGGTGCCGCTCGAAGCGGGCGAGCGGATCTTTCTTGCCCCACGCCTCGACCTCGTCCTGGCTGCGGTAGCGGGTCGGGTCGTCGCTCGAGCTGTGCGGACCCATGCGGTAGGTGAGGCACTCCACGAAGGTCGGCCCCTCGCCGCGGCGGGCGCGGTCGACCGCCTCGCCGACGACGCGGTGGACCGCGATGACGTCGTTGCCGTCCACACGCGCGCCCGCGATGCCGTAGGCGTGGGCCTTCACCGCGAGGGTCTTGCTCGCGGTCTGCTTGTGTGTCGGCACGCTGATCGACCAGTGGTTGTTCTGGCAGACGATGACGACGGGCGGCTTCTCGATCGCCGCGAACGTCATCGCGGCGTGGAAGTCCGGCTGGCTCGTCGCGCCGTCGCCGAGGAAGGCGATCATCACGTTGGGCGGGCGGCCTTCCTTCTTCGCGAGGCGCTTCTCGGCCATCGCCGCACCGACCGCCTGCGGCACCTGCGGCCCGATGCACGAGCTCCAGCCGACCTGGTTCACCGCGCGGCCGGCCTGGTGGCTGGGCATCTGGCGGCCCTTCTGCACGTCGGCGGCGTTGCCGTAGACCTGCGCGAGCCAGGTCACGAGCGAGAAGCCGCGGCAGAGCATGATCGAACTCTCGCGGAGCGCGGGAAAGACCCAGTCGCCCTCGCGGAGCGCGAACGCGGTGGCGATGGGCGTCGCCTCCTGCCCGGTGATGGTGCCGTAGAAGCCGACCTTCCCCTGGCGCTGCTTGCCGAGCATGCGCTCGTCGATGCGGCGGATGCGCAGCATCTGGCGGAACATCGCGCGGAGCAGCTCGGGCGCGAGCAGCGGGTCCTGCGCGGGATCGGTCGAGCCATCCTCCCGCAGCACGGAAAAGAGGCCGAGGGTGGGATCGTCGGGGCCCGGGCTCGTCATGCGCGGAGCGTCATACCAGCGGGCCCGCCCGGAGCCAAGGCTCAGCGGCGGCGCCGGCCGGCACCCCGCTCGAGGACCTCGGCGCGGATCTCGATCACCCCGGCGCGGATCATGTCGAGCGCCTCGGCAGCGGCGCGGCTGAGGTCGAGGATGCGGCGCTCGTCGCCGAAGGGACCGCGGTCGTTCACCCGGACGACGACCGACGCGCCGGTGTCGACGCGGACGACGCGCACGACCGTGCCGAAGGGCAGGTCGCGGCTCGCCGCGGTGAGCTCGCGGGCGCGGTAGGGCTCGCCCGAGGCGGTCGAGCGGCCCTCGAAGCGATCGGCGTAGTAGCTCGCGCGCCCTTCGAGCACCTCGAGGGCGGGCCGGGTGTCGGTGGAGGGCGGCGCTGCCGCGACCTCCGCCGGTGCCGTCACCGAGGCCGTCTCGCCGCCCGCCGAGGTCGGCGCCGCAGCCTCGGCGCGCCCTGCGCGGGTGATCCGCGCAGTCGAGCGAGGCGCCGACGCACCGCAGCCCGCCGCGAACTGGCCGAGCGCCAGCGCGCCGACGAGGAGGTACGCCGCCCTCACTCGGTCCCGCCGTGTTCCGGGGTGATCATCATGCGGCGGTACACGTCGTACACGAAGCGGTCGCTGTGCTCGGGCGTGTGGCAGTGCAGGCAGGTCTCCTCGGTGACGTCGCGGTGCACGTTCACCAGAGCGGCGCTCGGGTTCTCGACGTGGAGGGCGCCTGGCCCGTGGCAGTTCTCGCAGCCGACGTCGGCGAGGGCACCGACGTGCGACACGGTGCTGCCCCCCGGCCGCTCGTAGCCGGTGACATGGCAGCCCACGCAGTCGAGGTTGTACTCCTTGTGCCGGTCGACGAGCGTCTGGTAGGCGCGGCCATGGAGCGTCGTGCGCCACCACGCGTGCTCCTCGGCGTGGCAGTTGCCGCAGGTATCGCTGCCGACGTAGCGCGCGCCGCCCTCGGGCACGGGCGCGGGCAGGTGGGAGGCGAATGCCTCGCGGTTGTGGTCGTTCACGCGGCGGAAGTAGTCGTCCATCCGGCCGCGCACCGCAGCGTCGCGGGGGGCCTCGGGCGGCAGCTCGACGAGGCGCGCAGACAGCCGAGGGCCGGAGCTGCTGGGAGCCGCGACGACGGCGGCGATGCGCGCGTCGGCGTCGCGGACCCGCGCCCGGATGTCCGCGAGCTCGGCCTCCGCGCGGCCCTCGCGCTCCCATTCCCGAAGGCGCGACCGGAGCTCCGCCGCATCGGCCACGAGGTGATCGCGCTCGGCGGT
>Ga0068872_10000965_pt1 | contig 23451 bp, 19 predicted proteins | sample NOAtaG_7_FD_66441 | JGI IMG/M metagenome (GOLD analysis project Ga0068872, IMG submission 66441) | Freshwater lake microbial communities from Lake Erie, under a cyanobacterial bloom - NOAA_Erie_Diel1S_2200h metaG | ecosystem: Environmental > Aquatic > Freshwater > Lake | place: USA: Ohio, Lake...
CAGCCAGGCCCCGCGTGAGATGCCGAGGTACGATCCGGCTGGTGCCACGTCGTCGAGCAGTGCGGCGTCGGCGGCCATATCAATCGGTGCCATGCGCGCCGGTGAGACGGCCGCACTGCCGAGCCGCGCCCGGGTGATGTGCGGCGCCATCAGGATGAGCGGCCCGTAGCTGGGGTGATACGGCGCATCGCAGTAGACGCTGACGCGGTCGAAGGCGTATTGATTGACGTGCTTGGCGAGGGCGATGTAGTCGCTGGCGCGCTTGTTGGTCTGGAAGGCAATGCTTATCTCTGGCACAGGCACTCCTACTACGTCAACTCGGTGCTGTCCATGGTGTGCTGGCGGATGCGCTCAATCTGCATAATCAGGCGCTCCTCGGGGTCGGGGCAGGCAATCAGTGTATCGCGCTCGAGCCAGTCGTTGGCGGCGAGCAGGCGCTGTTTGGCCGGGATGAGTGGCATGATTGCTGCCATGGCGTACAAACAAAAGTGCTTGCCCGCCGGGATTTGGACTTGGCTGCTGTTGACGACCTCAAAGTAGTCGCCGATCTGGAGCCCACACACCGAACGCCCCTCGATGGCCACGACCGTCACCCGAATGTCGTGAATGCTAAATGGCAGACTCATTGTCAATCCTTGGGTCGGTGCAAGGCCACGCCTTGCACCGACGGCGTTACAGACGAATTACCACGAAGGTCCCATCTCGCCCTTGCGCGTTTTGCGCCCATACGAGAGCTCGGCGCCGCCCGACAGGTAGTGGTCGACACCGGTGGTGAAGGTGGCTTCGGCGGCGATGAACAAACACAACTTGCCCGCCTCTTCAATCGTACCCATGCGCCCCATCAACTGAGCGTTGTCGCCGTGCTGGCGGGTGGTCACAGGGTCATCTGAGGCGTCGATGCCAGCCTGCCAGAGTGGGGTGTAGATGTTGCCGGGTGAGACACAGTTGACGCGCACATCGTAGCTGGCCTCGTCGATGGCGAGTGCTTTGGTGAATGCGGTAATGGCGCCTTTTGTGGCCACATAGGTGGTGGCGTAGGGCTGGGCGATTGTACCCACCAAGCTTGACATATTAATGATGTTACCCTGCACCTTGCGGATGTGGGGCAAGGCGAATTTGCAGGCAGCGAAGATGCTGACCAGGTTGAGTTCGAGCAAATCACGGAAGTCTTGAATCGAGAATTGGTCGATTGTCCGTGTCGGTGGGTGCCAGCCGGCATTGTTAATCAGACAGTCGATGCGACCATATTTGGCGACAACTGCGTTAATCATCGACTCAATCTCACCCATGTTTGAGACATCACATTTAATAAACCAGGCACTGCCAGGGCGTTTGGCATTGAGTTCGGCCTCGAGTGCTTTGCCCTCTTTCTCATTGCGGGCACAGAACACAACCGTTGATCCGGCATCTGCAAAGACGCGCACACATCCCTCGCCAATGCCTTTGCTCCCGCCCGTGACAATCGTAATCTTGTCGGTGTACTGCATGCTCTCACCCTCCTTGGTGTGCTACTTCATTCTGCCTGAATGCGATGAATCTAGTATACCGCTTCTCGTTCACTTGTTGGTGAGTATGCGTATAGACAGCTTCCCTAAAATTTTCATAAATATATTGTGTAGTACGATATTATGTAGTATATTTTAGTCATTCGTTGTACAATCGCATTCGGTAAGCTTTAGGCAAAGTTTATGGTGCTAATCTTAAAAATAATAAATATTTACGCAAAAATGCGTTAATATATAGTAATCAAACTGTAAGATTGCGAGGAGTAAATGCGATACATTTTTGTGCACATTCCCAAAACAGCAGGGACATCACTGTTTAATGCAATTACCGAGCGATTTGGTGCGCACAATGTATTGCCGCAGTATGGTCATCGTCCGCCTCCACAGAGTTGGTGGCAGGGTGCCAAAGATAAAGCAATCGGCAACTTACGTCAGCAAGTATGGCCACATCGGTATGTCATCGGGCATGTGCCGGTGACGGAATACATGGACGAGCATTCGAATGGTGGGTATGTCAAGCGGCCTGAGTATCGGTACATGACGTTTTTGCGCAATCCGCTTGATCGTGCGATTTCGCACTACTATTACTGGCATCAAATCAACGAGCCACAGAACCCGCGTTGGTTGACGTTCCATACGGAGCAATGGACGCTTGAGGAGTTCTTGCTCAATCCTGATTTCAAGAACTTCCATTTGCGCTTTACGCGTGGGCTAGACATCGATGATTTTGATTTTGTGGGTGTGGTCGAGGAGTTTGCGCAGAGTATGAAGTTACTCGGGCGCATGTTCCCTGAGTTTGACAAGATTGAGGTATTGCAATCGCGCAAAACCAAATTCAAAGACACCGACTCGATTGCGAAGTTGCCACAGCGCGTCATGGATGAGTTCTATCAGTTGCACCACGATGACTATGTTGCCTACGAACGTGCTCGTCAGCGTGTGTTGCGCCAATCGGATGAGTATATATTCAATATCGCTTAGCTACATACATGAGTGGTTGATGTACCCCGCCAGTGATGCATACTGGTGGGGTTTTTGTTGACGCCAAAGCGTGCTCCGTGCTACGATACCCCTACACAAACGGCGTGGCAATGGAGTGCGCAATGATAGAAGCGATTCGACAGATTTATTGGAATGTCGGTGAGGTGCTTGGTAGCCTGACCGTGTATGTATCGGCGCTGGCCGCAATGCTGGTGCTTTTTTATGGGATTGTCCGCGATGTCGCCACCTGGCGCAAAGGACGCCCTGATGCGCGTCTCGATGCAATCGGCGATAGAGCATCTGAATTTGTCGTGCAAACGCTCGGTCAAAAGAAAACACTCCAAGATCGCAAGCCGGGCATGATGCATGCGCTGATCTTCTTTGGCTTCCTGGGACTCTTTATCGGCACTGACGTGATTGCCGTCGAAGAGGACTTTACCATTCCACTGCTCGGCCCAGATGCCGGCAAAATCTTGGTGGGCGATTATTACCGCGCCTACGAAACAATTCTTGATGCGATCGGCTTGGCCTTTGTCGGTGGGTTGATTTGGGCCTACTGGCGCCGTTACCACCAGCGTGAGGAGCGCTTGCACGAGCGTCAATACGATCGTGAGGCGTTGATTGCCTTGATTTTTGTGGGCATCAGTGGGTATGTCATTGAGGGCTTGCGCCTTGCCAACCAAGAAATCTCCGGTGTGTCAGTGTTTGAACAATCATGGGCCATTCAGTCGTTTGTTGGCTATGGCTTAGCCGTGGTGATGCGTGCAGTTGGGCTGGGGAGCGGGAGCGAAATCGGCTTGGGATTGCATCTCGTTTTGTGGATCACACATACCGTGGTATCGATGGCGTTTTTGGCGGCAATCCCCTTTACCGGGTTGCGCCACTTGGTCTATACGCCGCTCAATTCGTTCTTTAAACGCACGCGCCCGCGCGGTGCACTGGCGCCGATTGCGGATTTCGATGCCGAAATCGAAAAAGACGAGCCCAAGCTTGGTGTCGCCACTATCAACGATTTGACGTGGAAGCAACGGCTCGACCTTGATGCCTGTATGAGTTGTGGCCGCTGCCAGTCGGTTTGTCCGGCGCATGCCTCGGGCTCCAATTTGTCACCCAAGTTCTTGATTACCAAGATGGCCGATTTGCAGCGTGGTCATGCGGTGACGATGAAAGACGGCAGCGTCAAGACGGCCGAAGCCGAGACGAGTGGTCGTGGCGCATTTGATGCCATCAGCCTGCTCGAACAAGGCTTTTATGATGAGAACGAATTGTGGAGTTGTACCACGTGTGGCGCGTGTGTCGAGGAATGCCCGGCCATGATCGACCACGTCGATTTGATTGTCGACTTCCGCCGTAACCTGACCATGATTCAAAGCGAAGTGCCGAGTGGCGTTAAGCGCGTGCTCGACGGCATCGAGCGGGCCAACAACCCATGGCGCCTGCCACAGCGTGAGCGTGCCAACTGGGCTTCAGGCCTCGATATTCCTACCATGTCTGACAAGGGTGAGGCCGATGTGTTGTTCTGGGTGGGGTGTGCGCCGAGCTACGACGATCGCTCCAAAAAGACGGCTCGTGCCATGGCGCAGTTGCTCAAACAAGCCGACGTCGACTTTGCCATTTTGGGTGGCGAAGAGTGCTGCACCGGTGATCCGGCTCGCCGTATGGGCGAGGAGTTGCTCTTTAAGCAACAAGCCGAGACCAACGTGCAGACGCTGGGCCAGTACAAATTTAAGACGCTGGTCACCACCTGTGCCCACTGCTACAACTCACACCAGAACGAGTATGTGCAGTTTGGCGGCCGAGCTGGCATTGATTACCAAGTAGTGCACCACACCGACTATTTGGCGCAACTGGTACGCGATCAGAAGCTGCAGCCGGTCAATGAAGTCAACCAAAAAGTGGCGTATCATGACCCGTGCTATATCGGTCGTTACAACGATATTGTCGACTCACCACGTGAGCTGCTCCAGTCAATCCCGGGGATTGAGTTGGTTGAGGCGCCTGAGTACAATCGCCAGCGCGCCATGTGCTGTGGCGGTGGCGGTGGGAACGCCTGGCTCGAGGGCTGGGGCGACAAGAAGACCAACGTCATCCGGCTTGAGCAGTTGCGTACTGAGAACCCGGATACCATCGCTGTGGCTTGCCCGTACTGTATGGTGATGTTCGAGGATGCCGCCAAGAATACCGGCGTCGACGACAAAGTCGCGCGTCAGGATGTCGCCGAGCTCTTGCTCCAATCGGTCAAAACCGAGTAGTTTGTGATTGCAAACGCCCCCTGCGGATTCCGCAGGGGGCGTTTTTGTCGTACGCGACTAGTAGATGCCGAGCGACTGAATGGCAGGCAGAACGCTCGATTGCGTGATTTGTATGCGCACGGCAGTGGTAGTAATCCCATGACAACGAATCAAACGACGGTTGCCGATGGACTGTGCACTGATAATCTGTTGCCACCCACTGGGGGTCTCTGCATCAACCACAAATGCATCGACGCGTTGACCAAGTGGCAGATACTCGCGGATATCAATCACGTGAATCGTTGTCGGTTGGGCAAAGCGTACAGTGATATACGGGCTACTGTCAATAGCCGCCGGTGCCCAGTAGGTGTCGGGATTGTTGTCGGTTAGGGTCTGACTGCCGAGGTTGACATGATACCGCGACGACACGGTGACAGTCGCATGATGCACAAGATTGGTGGCAAAGAGTTGTTGTCGCTGTGTGTTGAACGCAATTAAAGCCGCGCGGTCGAGCTCATGCACCTGGCCACGTAGGTCAACGGGCAGGTTGACGAGTAGATTGGCGCCACGCCCTACTGAGGCGAAGTAGAGCTCCATCAGGTTCTCAGGCGTGCGCACCTTGTCATCCTCGTGTTGATGATAGAACCACCCCGGGCGGATCGAGACGTCGCACTCGGCTGGGAGCCATTGTGGGCCATGGCGCTCACCGCGATTGAGGTAGGCTGGATCGGCCAATCCAGGATAGAGGTTCGTGGTGTCGATGGTCGACCAGCATGGATCGCCGGCAATCCCCTTCTCGTTGCCGACCCAGCGTACATCGGGGCCAGCGTCACTGAAGATGACTGCGTCAGGCTGGAGTTCACGCACAATGGCGAGGGTTTGCTCCCACTCATAGTAGGTCTTGGCATCGATTTTGCGGACCTCGTTGGCTCCGCCGTAGTAGCCGTCACCGCCATTGGCGCCATCGAACCATACCTCGAACAGCGGACCATACTCGCTGAGCAGCTCGCGTAGTTGTTGACGGTAGTAGGTCAGATAGGCAGACCGACCGTACTCAGCGTGATTACGATCCCACGGCGACAAGTAGATGCCGAACTTGAGCCCAGCATCGGCGCAGGCATGTGCTATCTCGCGGACAACGTCGCCTTGACCGTTGCGCCACGCGCTTGATGCGACTGAGTGCGCGGTATAGCGTGATGGCCACAAGCAAAAGCCGTCGTGGTGTTTGGCGGTGAGAATGAGACCACGCATGCCACCGAGCTTAGCGCTTTCAACGATTTGTTGGGCGTCAAAGGCACTCGGGTTGAACGTGTCGGGTGTTTCATTGCCGAGCCCCCACTCACGGTCGGTGAATGTGTTGACCGTAAAGTGGAGAAAGCCGTAGAACTCAAGCGCATGCCAGGCGCGCTGACGTGGTGAGGGAGTTGCACCAAAGGGCTGTAGTTGAACAGTATGCATGCACATTCACCTATGCCTGTGCCACAGATCGTGCGAGGTTTTCGTAGCCGACCTCGAGCGCCCATAGGTTTTCTTCGTGGCCTTCGAACTCGAGCGATACGGTGCCGGTGTAGCCGGCCTTTTTCATGATGGTCAAACACTGCACGATGGGGACGACGCCAAACCCGACTACGGTGCCGGCCAAGTAGTTGCCTGCGCGTGAGGTGAACCAGCCTTTGCCGGGGTTAGGCAATGCGCCATCACGCACATAAAAGTCCTTGGCGTGGACATGGAACGCATACGGTGCCAGCTTGCCAAATGCAATCGCTGGTGACTCGTCTGCACACAAAAAATTGCCCATGTCGATGAGCAAGCCGAAGTTGTCGTGGGCCACACCACACACCAGTTGCTCGAGGCGATCAGCATCCTGCACCAAAAAGCCGTGGTTTTCGACCATAGTTTTGATGCCATGGCCTATTGCATATTCACTGACTTCGCGGCAGGCGCGGATGAGCGTAGGCAGTGCATCGGCGAAGCTTTTGCGACGATGGTGTGGTGGAAAGCCAAAGGTGGCATCGTGGCGCATACCGGGCGAACCGAGGGCCACTGCCACGGCGATTTCGTCTTTGACGCGGGCAATCTCGCGGTCGGTATCGCCCCCGCTACCCGTCAAAAAATCGGCATCGATGGTGTAGTTGCCCACGGTAATGCCGATTGACTGACAGTGTTCGCGCAGTTGGCGTGCATAGGCGACACGGTCAGTCCCAGCGGGGAGACGGAGCGCTTGAACCTCAAACACGTCGTAGCCCATGGCTTTGGCACGTGTGGCAGCCTCGAGGTATGTCATACCGTTTTTCATGAGGCGGGCAAAACTATAGCTACTGATTCCGATCTGCATATACGTCCTCTGGTGAAATATATCGATGTTACCCAAATTGTACCCTAATGCATGCCTAAATGGAGAAGGGTAGACAGTATTTGTCTACCCTTCTCTGCGTATGGTGAATACTAGCGGTTGCGCAATTTCATTTCGCGGTCGATATCGCGTTTGACATCGCGTTCGGCGATGGCGTGGCGTTTGTCGTGTTGCTTCTTGCCCTTGGCGACGCCGACCTCGACTTTGACATATTGGTTATCAAAGAAGATGCGTAGAGGGACAAAGGTATAGCCTTGACGGCTTATCATGCCCCAGATTTCGTTGAGTTGACGGCGTTTGAGCAGTAATTTGCGCTTGCGCGTCGGCTCATGATTAAAGTGGGTGCCAGATTGGCTATACGGGCTAATATGGGCGTCATACAACCAGGCCTCGCCGCTCTCGATACGCACGTAGCTACCGCGGAGCTGACAGCGCCCCGCCCGAATTGATTTGACTTCGCTGCCTGTCAAGGCGATGCCAGCAGTATAGCGTTGTTCAATAAAGTATTCATGAAAAGCATTGCGATTATCGGCAATCGTTTTACCCGAAAGTGCCTTGCGTTCAGTCCCCATTTTTTACTCCACAACCTATCTCTTTAAGAAGACAATAATACCACAACGAGAGGTATTTGTAACCTCTCGTCGTGAGTGACTGTATAGAGAGACGCTGTTAGGCCAAATGTTGTTGCAGTCGTTGTTCGATGGTCGTGCGATCGGGGATAGCCGAGATACCGAGCCCCTCGACGCTGGCAGCGGCGACCACAGCGGCAAAGTACGCCGCATCGATGGGGTCACGCGTCTCGTAGTAGCGGACAAACAGGGCCGCCGCAAAGACGTCGCCTGCACCAGTGGGGTCGCGTTCGATGGCAGGGTAGGCCGGGATGTGATGAAGCTTGCCATCCAGAAAGAGGTCAGCGCCGTTAGCACCGTGTGTGAGTGCCACAATCTGACAATGTTGGGCATACGACTCGGCGACGGTGTGATCGCCTTTGACATCCTCGATGCTCATGACCAAGATATTGACGCGTTGCAAGAAGCTCGCCGGTGGGTTGAACGGCAAATACTCAATCTGGCTGGGGAACGTGTGTTGCCAGCGGCGCATCATCCCCTGAGGTGTCATGCCGATGAGTGCATTGGGGAACGAGTCAACAATGGAGAGTGGCGTCTCGGCCAAAATCGGCCCGAGGTGCACGATCGGGGCGCCGCGCCATTGAGGTGGGACATCGTTGATGGTGAGTGGTTGGGCGTCGCCATGGAGTAGTTGGACGCGACCGTTGGGCGTGTAGCGGTTTTCGAAAATAGGGGCGAAGCTATGGGTGACACTGGCCACTGGGACCTCGCTGGGCCAATCATGTGGCAGGGTGGCTTGGGCTGAGACGATGGCAGGATGGTGGCCAAGGCGTTGGGCTGTGCGTGCGGCATACAGCGAGGTGCCGCCCGGGATGTAACTGCCGTCAGGGAGTAGGTCGCTCGTGATGTGACCAAGGATGAGATAATTCGGGTTCATGGGATACCACCTAATCCAAATAAAATAGCGGTCAGTAGCTTGTTACCACTGACCGCATGGGTACGCATTCAGCGTTGGGCATCAAGCTTTTTTGGCGGGGAAGATGACAATCTTGCGATTCTCGCCTTCGCCTTCACTCTCGGTGTAGACAGTCGGGTCATCACGGAGCGCCAAGTGAATGGAGCGACGATCTGCACCTGACATCGGTTCGAACGGATGTGGACGACCAGTTTGTCGGACGCGTTCTGCCATACGCTTCGCCATGCTCTCGAGCATTTCTTGACGGCGTTGGCGGTAATTACCGACATCAACGACGATTTGTGGCCAGCGTCGGCTACTACGGCCGGCGATGAGGTTGACCATGAACTGGAGCGAGCGGAGCGTGTCACCACGACGACCAATGAGGAGGCCCATGGCTTCTTCGTCGGCACCCTCGACATGCAGGGTAATGGTCTCTTCGGTACCGCCATCTTGTGCTGGAGATGACGTGCGCACTGCAGTAACGAAGCCCTCAATATCCATACGCTCAAGGATCTCTTCTAGGATGTTTCGCGCATGTTTGACGATGTCATCTTCGCTCATTTGCTCGGTGGGTTCGTCATCAACCACCGTGACGCGGACGAGAGCCTCTTCTTCGGTGTTACCAGCAATTAAAATTTCAATTGAAACCTCATCGCGGTCGCGACCCAACTGAGCGAGCGCCAAATCAACGGCGTCGGCCACAGTTTGCGCACTGATTTCAATTGACTGTTTCTGCTTTTTCATGAGTATCTCCTCGCGCAAAATGGCGATGAAACTACGACGACCGCTTCTCTTCGTCCTTCTCAGTCAGCGGACGCAACACATCCCAGAAATCCACATGCTTGGCTGGCTCGGAATGTGCCAACGTCGCCTCGTGCTCGCTGACTCCAACCACCGCAGGTGGCGGGAAGAAGCCGGCGTTGGTGGGCAAGAAGGTCAAATGGTTGGCAAGCGCACCCCAGCCTGCGATCACATATTGTTGAATCATCGACAAAATACTACCGACGACCCAGTACAACACGGCACCGGATGGGAAGGTGAAGCCGATATAACCGAACACCAAGGGCATGAACAACAATGTGCGCATCATCGCCTTTTGTTGTGGATCTTGCACGCGTGGGGTTGACATCAACTGCACAATGAACTGGAAGATAATTGACAGAATCGGCAGGATGTAGAGTGGGTCGGTTTGGCCGAGGTCAGGCAACCACAAAAAACCACCCGACAAACGCGGTTGGTTTAGTGCGACTGCGGAGAGGTCAGTGGCCAAATTTGCTTGTTGCAAGACAGTAATCATGCCTGCTGCTGCGTGTTCAGCTGGTGACACACTCGTCAAGTGGAATACCGCTTGATAAATCCCCAAGAACAACGGCAACTGGATGAAAATCGGCAAACACCCCGAGACTGGATTTGCATTGTTCTCACGGTAGAGCCGCATCGTCTCTGCTTGCATCTTCTGTGGATCTTTGCCGTGCTTGCGTTGCAACTCTTGGAGTGCAGGTTGGAGTGCCTGCATCTTGCGGCTTGACTGGAGTTGGCGAATGGTCAATGGCAACAGGAAGATGCGGGCAATGATGGTAAATACGATAACTGCCAGACCTGCGCTCCCGGTCCATGAGTAGAATGTCAATAATACATTCTCAAGAAACGTGACAAGTGATGTCCATAGCGCCATAATATATTGCCTTTAGATGTGTGAGTGCGGACTCGTGTCTGTTTGCCATACGTTGGCACGTTGTAACAGCGTGGTGAGAACCTCGACGATACGCCCAAACGGTAGTGTTGCCAACGATCGAGACTTGGCGATGACTACAATATCACAGTGTGACTTAATCGAGCCGTAGTGAATGCGTAACGCTTCGCGGATGCGCCGTTTGATGCGATTGCGTGTGACTGCACCACCGAGGCGTCGCCCTACAACAATACCACACCGGCTGATACGCTGACGAGCGGGCGCGACGCTGATAGACAGCACCGCACCGTCGTGGTGATTCCCATTTCGACGCACCCGAATAAAGTGTGTCGGTCGACGCAGACGATACTGCCGTTTCAACGGTCGGCCCGCTCTCAATACAAACTAGCGTTGGGTGCGCTGAACGGCACGACGCTCATTGCTGACGGTCAAACGCCAGCGGCCACTCAAACGACGGCGCTTCAACACGTTGCGCCCGTCCTTGGTCTTCATACGCTCCAAGAAGCCGTGTTTGCGTCGGCGTGGAATGCGCTTTGGTTGCCACGTTCGTTTGGGCATGGTCTAACCTCTCCATCAGCCAGAACCCTGGCGATCATATTCATCGTGTATTGTCGATGACACGACACAGACATTTAGGCATTATACCGTTGTGCCTGTATGCATGTCAAATAGGAGCACGTGTGTGTATTGCCATCGCAGTACACACACGTGAGCCAGGGGTGTTTATTCGTCGTCGCTGATATTCAACGTCCGGCGGATGACGTCGCGTGGCAATGCGCCTTTGCGACCGTCTTCGTATTGGGCGTCAGTATTGCGGGCGCGCTTTTCGCGGTGGGCACCACCAAAGCGTGACAACAAGTCCTCAATGGTGGCGTTGCCGTCGACGCTCTCTTCACCGAATGACGATGAGGTATAGCTTTCGGGCTTGCGATTGCCACCCTCGCGGCGTTCGCGACGGGCTGGGCGCTCTTCGCCCTCGGCACGTGGCGCACGGGCTGGGCGCTCGCTACGGGCTGGGCGCTCCTCGCCCTCGGGGCGTGGCTCGAGGTATGCGCTCAAGCTGATGCGGTTATTGGTGGTATCGACGCTAATGACGCGCACTTGGAGCTCAGTGCCCTCGGCTGGCTTCTGGCCACCGGGGATCTCTGAGACGTGGACCAAGCCATCGCGACCGACGCCGATGTTCACGAACACGCCAAATGGAGCATGGCCACTGACTTTGCCGCTCAAAACTTGACCGACGCTGATGTCAGCATTGATGCTCTTGCTCTGTGCCTTGCGCAGGCTCAAGCTGATGCGACCATTGGCGACGTCAACCTCGAGGACCTTGAACGAGTAGCCTTGGCCGATTTTGACGGCATCTTCGACCTTCTCGACGCGGGTCTCTGAGAGTTCTGAGATGTGCACGAGGCCGTCTTTGCCGACACCGATGTCGATGAAGGCACCGATGGGCTGGATGCTCTTGACCACACCCTCGACGATATCACCGGCCTTGAGAGCGGCGATGGCGGCGGTGTTGACCTCGGGGCGGCGACGCTCGCTACGCTCGGTGCGGGCTGGGCGTGGCTCGGTGCGCATGGTCAAGCTGATGCGGCCCTTGGCATGGTCTACCTCGAGGACACGGACGGTGACCTCTTGGCCGACCTGCACGACGTCTTCGACCTTCTCAACGCGGGCATTAGCCAGCTCTGAGATATGGACAAGGCCGTCGCGGCCAACGTTGATATTAATAAACGCACCATAAGGCGTCAACGACTTCACCTTACCGGTCAGCTCCTGGCCAGGCTTAAGCTCAAGAAAGGCCTGGTTTTGCTGGGCCTCGCGCTTGGCCTTGGCAGGTGCCTCAGATTTCGCAGGTGCATCGGCACTTATCTCTGCGGCTGAGGTGCTGGCACTCTCGCTGGCGGCTGCTTGCGCCGTGAGCTGAGTATCTTGCTCGGTCATCTTTTCACATCCTCCTAAAACCGTAACTGTTCTCTGACGAACTCAATTATTTACGATTGAGTTCGGACCGCACGAGATCTACAAGGCCACCCTCGCGGAGATCATCGAGTCGGTAATAATTGCCCTTGAGGTGATGCGCAAGTTGGCGAGCCAAACCGCGCTCAAACACTGGATGCTCAGTATCGATGACGACGGAGCGAATTTGATCGGCTGCAATGAAGTCAGCAATCGAATAGCTCTCGACCTGGGGTGGCAGGTCTGTCATCGAGACATTCGCTTGGCCGTCAGTGAGGAGTACCATCAAGGGGACAACCTCAGGATCCTGGCGCCAGGCGCGTTTGAGTACCTCATATCCCATCATCAGGCCGCGGGAGAGCGGAGTACGCCCGCCTGTCGGCATGGTCTGGAGCATCTTTTGCGCCATTTCGACGCTGTTGGTCAACGGCAGCAACAATGTGGCGTAGTCACGTTGGAACGAGACCAACCCCACCCGGTCGCGCCGTTGGTAGGCGTCGCGCAACAACGATAATACCGCATCTTTGGTGGCGCGCATGCGCTCATCGGCCGCCATGGACCAACTGGCATCCACCACGAAACATACTGCATTGCGCGTTTTGCGCACACGTACCTTTTGACGCAAGTCGCTCCGCTTGAGCATCACGTTCCGCACAGGTTTGCCCTCGGCGAGTGCATCGGCACGGCGTTTGGGCTGCAAGTGTGCAGCGTAGCGCAAGGTTGCATCGAGCGCCAAATCGTTGACCTTGTGAGCCGGCCGGCTGGTCACATAGCGTCCCTGCTTGCGCGTGGTGCGTGTGCGACTGCGGCGACCCGGTGAGCGGCGTTCTTGGCGATCACGTTGTCCCTCGAGACGTTTTGGTTTGAACATCTCGGACGCTTTGAAGGCCTTGTCACCGCCACCCTGCTCACTATTTGCTTGCGACCCCTGATCAGAGGCTCCTGCACTTGCAGTTGCCCCAGCACCACCCTCGCTCTCTTCTTGGCCTTCGCTGGTGGTGCTGTCGTCGTCACTGTTCAGGGGTTCTTTTTTTTTACTCCGTCAGCCGTTGCCTGTGCTGACTCATCACCCTCTGCCGATTGGACTCGGTCAAGAATCTCGCCGACGCGCGCTTCGTCGAGTTTGACCTCGGTAAACGGCTGGCGGCGCATGCGGTGCGGCAGGGCTAACTCGGCTGCCACGCGGATATCCTCGGCGGCGAGCTTGGTGCGGCCAGCCCAGGCAGCATGGGTGCGGGCTGTCTCGAGGATGGCAAGGTCGGCGCGGTGGCCGTCAACACCCAACTCGAGTGACAAGGTTGCCACGGCAGCCATGTCGCGTCGCGCAATCTCGACGAGTGGCAACAAGGCACGGGCGCGGACGATCTTCTCGGCCAAATCTTGTTCGGTTGGGCGCCATTCGCCGACGAATACATCGGGGTCGACGTCGTAGCGCATACGGCGTGAAACCACCTCGACGCGACCGTCGACATCGTGAATACCGCCGATTTCAACTACCAGACCAAAACGGTCGAGCAATTGTGGGCGCAACTCGCCCTCTTCGGGGTTCATGGTGCCAACCAAGATAAAGCGGGCTGGGTGCGAGACGCTGATGCCCTCGCGCTCGACGGTGTTGACGCCCATGGCGGCAGCATCGAGCAAAATATCGACCAAGTGATCGTCAAGCAAGTTGATTTCGTCGACATAAAGAAGACCGCGGTTGGCCTGTGCCAACAAACCGGGCTCATAGCGTCGATGACCCTCGGTGAGTGCATGCTCAAGGTCGAGTGACCCGACGACGCGATCCTCGGATGCCGCAACCGGCAAATCAACGAGGCGTGTCGCACGCTCGGCGACCGGCAAATCCGGGTTGGTCTCGTAACGGGCGCGACACGACGGACACATCGCTGATGGCTGGTCGGGAGGACAACCGTACGGGCAGTCGGCCACCACGCGAATGAATGGCAGAATGCGCGCCAAACCGCGCACAGCGGTTGATTTGGCAGTACCCTTTTCGCCGCGAATCAACACACCACCGATGCGTGGGTTGATGGCATTCAGGATGAGTGCCCGCTTGAGTCGGTCTTGGCCGACAATCGCACTAAATGGGTAGACGGGTCGCGCTGTGGTCATGGACTTCTCTTTTCACACCGACAAATTGTGCCGTCGTGTGACGCACACAGAAGGGCGCCAATCAGGGCAGTATCGTGTACACATGCCACATAAATGAGCGAAACACTCGCTCGCAGTGCGCACAAAAATGACCTGTGACAATGCAGTTATTGTGTCATACATATGCATGACTGTCAAATAGTCAAGTGTCGTCTAAGGCGTTCGTACGCATATCGTGACAACTGCATGCGAATTCGTCATGCAAGCGGATCTCTAACGGTTGTACAATACAGATAAATGCATACAACCACTATTCGTTTGCACTGAATGCGTGAAGGGTTGTGTATGACGCGTCTCACCACTCAACTAACTCAACATTGGCGCATGACCCCGACCACCACCTTCCGGAACGGGATATACACCACAGTCTCCGATGATCGCTGGCTCCCATGCCCAATTCCAAGTCACTGGCAGTCGCATCATCTACTCCGCAACTACGTCGGCCGCATGGTCTACCAAACGACCTTTGCTACGACCATAATCCCCCATAAACGCTATTGGCTCCGCCTGAACGGCGTCTTCTATTACAGTCGTCCTTGGCTGAATGGCCAAGACCTCGGCCGCTACGAAGGCTACTTTACACCGCATACCTGCGATATTACCCACGCCATTCAGTCTGATAACACACTCACGCTCGAAGTTTCGTGCCCCGAAGAGCATGACAAAGTCAACAAACGCCTGATTACCGGCGTGTTCTCCCATTGGGATAGCCTTGATAGCACTACAAACCCAGGTGGCATCTGGTTGCCAGTTGAGCTGATTGAGACGGGGCAAGCCCATATACGGCACCTGTTGTTGACCACCCACCATGTGGCGAGTGACCATGCCGAGCTGCGCTTTCGCCTGCACACCGATACCCTCCAGGCCTGCCGGGCTGAGGTCCACTGGCGCTTCGCCCCGCGTAACTTCGCCGGCAAAATCCATACCATGACCACCACGGTGGCCCTAGCGGCCGGCCAACATGAGGCCAGTGGCCTGCTGTCAATCCCCGATCCACAGGTGTGGTGGAGTCATGATCTCGGCTATCCATCGCTGTATCATGTCACGGCAACATTGGTCATAAATGGCGAAATAAGTGACGAACTATCATTTGATTTTGGTATTCGTACCTTTGAAATGAAAAATTGGATTCCGTATCTCAATGGCAAACGCTTTTTGATGAAAGGGAATAACTATCCGCCGACTGATACGCGCATTGCCACCACCACACGAGCGCGTTGTGCGGAGGATATCCGCCTCGCGCGCGAGTGCCACATGAATGTATTGCGCGTACATGCGCATGTCGGGCATCCCGATTTGTATGCCGAGGCGGATGCACAAGGCATGCTGATTTGGCAGGACTTCCCGTTACAGTGGATCTACCGCCAAGATGTGCTCGAACCAGCCAAACGCCAGGTGCGCGAGATGGTGCACCTGCTCCATAACCATCCATCCGTGGTGGTGTGGTGTATGCACAACGAGGCCGTGCATGTGGCGAGTACCAGTGATGAGCGACTGTTGACCAAATTGCGCACCTATTGGTCGGTATTTGTCTGGAACTGGAATCGCGATGTGCTCGACACTGCGCTCCAACATGAGGTGGCGAGTGTTGATGTATCGCGTCCGAGTGTGCGTTCATCGGGCGAGTATGCGATTCCGTTGTGGCATAAGGGTAGCGACACGCACTTTTATTATGGGTGGTACATGATTTATGGCAAACTGGCGACTTGGCAACAACTCATCAAGCGGTTCCCGGCCAATACGCGGTTTGTGACGGAGTTCGGCGCCCAGAGCTTTCCGAATCGCGAGAGTGCGGTGCGCTTCATGGATGCTGACATACGCAAGATTGACTGGGCCAAACTACAGCGGCAACACAGCTTTCAGCCTGATATTTTGACGTACTGGATAGATTGGCGCAATGTCAACGATTTGGATCAGCTGATTGCGATGACGCAACAGTACCAAAGCCACATTAATCGGCATTACATCGACCGCTTGCGGTTGCGCAAATATCGGCCGACGGGTGGGATTGTGCCGTTTATGTTCCACGACGCCAATCCGGCGATATCGTGGTCGATTGTCGATTATTGGCGCGTGCCCAAGCAGTCGTATTATGCGATGCAGCTGGCGTTTAGGCCACAGTATTTGTTTTGTGTGTTAGAAAGCGAAACGGTCGCGCAGGGATCACCCATCGACATCCCCGTGATGGTCGTCAACGATGCCCACCACGATGTGACGGTCACGATGGATGTGCGGGTGATTCACCCAGACGGCCATGAGTTAATGCATGTGCGCCATACACGGACATTGCCGGCTGATGTGATGGCGCTGCGTGTCGATGAGTTGCGTCTACAGCCTGATACCACGGGGCGCTATCGTGTGCAGTTGCAGATGCGTAGTGCCCACGATGAGATGGCGCAGGAATATGTCATCACTGTCAATGAATAATTGCTGTAGGTGAGAAAGGACTCCCACAATGTCGATGTTAGATCGTGCACAGGGGTTGGCAAATGAGATGTCACGACTCCGTCGTGACATCCACAAACACCCCGAGCTCGCATTCGAAGAGGTGCGTACCGCCGCCTTGGTTGCTGAGACATTGCGCGAAATCGGTGGGATTGAGATCCGTACGCAGGTCGGCAAAACCGGTGTGGTGGGCGATTTGGGGCTCGGTGATGGCCCGACGATTGGCATTCGTGCCGACATGGACGCCTTGCCGCTTCATGAGGCAACCGGGCTTGATTACACCTCAACCACAGCCGGCAAAATGCATGCCTGTGGTCACGACGCGCATACGGCGATTTTGTTGGGGGTGGCCCATCTGCTCAAGCACGAGTTTGCCAGTGGTGCACTCAAAGGGCGTGTGCGCTTTCTTTTTCAGCCAGCCGAGGAGATTGGCGGTGATGGCATGAGTGGTGCGCCGTTGATGATGAAAGACGGCGCGCTCGCGGGTGTTGATCATGTGATTGCTTTGCACGTCGTCTCGGAGATGCCACTCGGGCAAGCGGGGATGGTGCGTGGGCCGGTAACGGCGGCTGGTGACGGATTCCGTGGCGTAATCAAAGCCACCGGCGGCCATGGTGCCTATCCGCATTTGGGTGGTGACCCGATTGCGATTGCGGCCTCGGTGATTCAGGCGCTGAATGCGATTGTGTCGCGCAAGATGGATCCTATGTACCCGGCGGTGTGTAGTTTGGGTGTGGTCCACGGTGGTGCGGCGTTCAATGTGATTCCGGCCGAGGTCGAGCTAGCTGGCACGTTGCGCAGCTTTGATCCGGCGATTCGTGAGCAGTTGTTTAACGAGGTCGAAAAGGCCTTTGCCCTGGCCAAGGCCATGGGTGGCGATTATACACTCGATTTACAACGCGGCCCCCCGCCTGGTATCAACGATGCCACGGTGGCACAGTGGATGGATGATGTGGCGAGCGGCTTTTTGGGGGCTGATGCGATTGATCGGCTGACGGTGGGCATGGCGGGCGAGGATTTTGCCTACATGCAACAGCAGGTGCCGGGTGCCATGCTGATGCTTGGCGCCGCGGTCGGTGACATAAATCGGCCACATCATACGCCGGTGTTCGATATTGATGAGCGCTGTATGCCGATAGGCGCGGCGATTTTGGCTGAGACGGTACGTCGTTATTTGCGTCAACACTAAGGAGGTCTTCGTATGTCGATGATGGACAAAGCCCAAGGGCTGGCCGCTGAGATGTCGCGCTTGCGCCGTGAGATTCACAAATACCCTGAACTGGCGTTCCAAGAGGTGCGCACGGCCGCACTCGTTGCCGATACATTGCGTGAGATCGGTGGGATTGATATCCGCACCCAGGTCGGTAAGACCGGCGTGGTGGGTGATTTGGGGCTCGGCGACGGCCCGACAATTGGCATTCGGGCCGACATGGACGCCTTGCCGTTGCCCGAGTCAACCGGGCTCGCGTTCGCCTCGCAGACGCCGGGGAACATGCACGCCTGTGGTCATGATGCGCACACGGCGATTCTGCTCGGGGTGGCGCACCTGCTCAAACAGGAGTTTGCTAGTGGGCAGCTCAAAGGACGTGTGCGCTTTCTTTTTCAGCCGGCCGAGGAGCTGGGTGGTGATGGCGTCAGCGGTGCGCCATTGATGATGAAAGACGGCGCGCTCGATGGTGTCGATCATGTCATCGCTTTGCACGTCTCGTCACGCACGCCGGTCGGCCAGATTGGTATGGTACGTGGACCCAATTCAGCGGCAGCTGATGGCTTCTTTGGGGTGGTGACTGCCACCGGTGGCCATGGTGCCTACCCGCATTTGGGTGGTGACCCGATTGCGATTGCGGCCTCGGTGGTGCAGGCGTTAAATGCGATTGTGTCGCGCAAGCTCGACCCGATGTATCCTGCAGTGTGTAGCTTAGGCGTGATTCGTGGTGGCGCGGCGTTTAACGTGATCCCGGCCGAGGTCGAGTTGGCGGGCACGTTGCGTAGCTTTAATCCTGAGATTCGTGAGCAGTTGTTTGTTGAGGTCGAAAAAGCCTTTGGGCTGGCCAAGGCTATGGGTGGCGACTATCGACTCGAACTGCAACGAGGCTATCCGGCAGGCTATAATGACCCAACGGTGTCACAATGGTTGGATGATGTGGCTAGCGACTTCGTCGGCAGCCAAAACGTCGATCGACAGACGGTGGGCATGGCCGGCGAGGATTTCGCCTACATGCAACACACCGTGCCAGGAGCGATGTTTAATTTGGGCGCTGCGGTGGGTGATATGAATCGCCCGCATCATACGCCGGTATTCGATATTGATGAGCGCGCAATGCCGATTGGTGCGGCGATTTTGGCCGAGACGGTGCGTCGGTATCTGCGTAACGCCTAACGATGGTCTCAGTGATACCGTGATTCACAGTGGTGTGACACGGGTACAAGGAGGATAGCGATGTCAATGATGGAGCGTGCCCAAGGACTAGCCGAGGAGATGTCACGGTTGCGCCGTGAGATTCACCAGCATCCTGAGTTGGGCTTCCAAGAGGTAAAGACCGCCGCATTGGTGGCTGATACCTTACGCGAGATTGGTGGAATTAGCATTCGCACCCAGGTCGGCAAAACCGGCGTGGTCGGCGATTTGGGTAACGGTGATGGTCCCACGATTGGAATTCGTGCTGACATGGATGCGTTGCCGATTCACGAGGCAACCGGGTTGGCCTACGGCTCACAAACGGCTGGCACGATGCACGCCTGTGGCCATGATGCGCATACGGCAATTCTGCTCGGCGTGGCACATCTGCTCAAGCAAGAGTTTGCCTCGGGTAAGCTCAAAGGCAACGTGCGCTTCTTGTTCCAACCGGCCGAGGAGGTCGGTGGTGATGGCGTCAGCGGCGCCCCCGAGATGATCAAAGACGGCGCCATGCAGGGTGTCGATCATGTGATTGCCTTGCATGTCGCCTCGGAGTTACCGCTCGGGCAAGTCATGTTGCCCCGTGGCCCCATCACGGCAGCCTCAGATGGCTTTAAGGGGTGGGTGCGGGCTGCGGGCGGTCATGGTGCTTACCCACATATGGGTGGCGACCCCGTGGCGATGACGGCATCGGTGATTCAAGCGCTCAATGCAATTGTCTCGCGCAAGATCAACCCGATGAAGCCAGCTGTGTGTAGCATCGGCATGATTCAAGGTGGCGCGGCATTCAACGTCATCCCCCACGAGATTTTGATTGGCGGCACGTTGCGCAGTTTTGATGCCGATGTGCGCGATCAGTTGTTTGCCGAGGTGGAGAAGGCCTTTGCGTTGGCGACTGCCATGGGTGGCAGCTACGAGCTTGAGCTCAAGCGTGGCTATCCGGCTGGTGTTAATGACGCTACTGTGGCCCAGTGGATGGACGACGTCGCCAGCGACTTTTTGGGTGCAGATGCAATTGACCGCCACACCGTAGGCATGGGTGGCGAGGACTTTGCTTATATGCAACAAATGGCACCTGGTACCATGATGATGCTTGGCGCATCGCTTGACGATATGAGTCGCCCACACCATACACCAGTGTTTGATATTGATGAGCGTTCAATGCCGATTGGTGCGGCGATTTTGGCCGAGACCGTCCGCCGCTATTTGACTAAGTAACCGAACGAAAGGAAGTAGTGCGATGTCAATGTTAGACCGTGCCAAACAGCTGAGTGGCGAGATGTCACGCTTGCGCCGTGAAATTCACCAGCATCCAGAGCTGGCCTTCGAAGAAGTGCGTACCGCCGCCCTCGTCGCCGAGACGTTGCGTGAGATTGGCGGTATCGAGGTGCGCACCAATGTCGGGATCACCGGCGTTGTGGGCTCGATTGGGACCGGTGACGGCCCTACAATCGGTATCCGCGCCGACATGGATGCCTTGCCGATTATCGAAGATAGTGGCGTCGACTACAGCTCAACCACGCATGGCAAAATGCACGCCTGTGGTCATGACTCACACACGGCGATTTTGTTGGGCGTAGCTCATTTGCTCAAGCAGGAGTTTGCCAAGGGCAATTTGCGTGGCAATGTGCGCTTCATCTTCCAACCGGCCGAGGAAGCCACCAACGGGCGTCACCAGAGTGGTGCGCCGATGATGATGGATGACGGTGCGCTCGATGGTGTCGATCACATGATCGCCTTGCACGTTGATTCATTGACGCCGGTTGGCCAGGTTGGCCTCAAGAAGGGGCACATCACCGCTGCGGTCGATAGTTTTAAGGCGTGGGTCCGTGGGACGGGTGGGCATGGTGCAGCGCCACACCAAGGCACCGACCCATTGTGGATGCTTATCCCCATCATGTCGTCGTTGCACTCCATTGTGTCACGCAAGGTCAACCCGATGCACCCAGCGGTGGTCAGCTTGGGCGTGGTGCGCGGTGGTACCGTCTCGAACGTGATTCCCGCCGAGGTCTATCTTGAAGGCACGTTGCGTAGCTACGATCCCGAGGTACGCGAGCAGTTGCTCCGCGAGGTCGAGTCCTCAATCGCCTTGAGCCGTCACTTTGGTGGTGATTACACGATTGAGTTCGAGCGTGGTTATCCACCCGGATACAACGATCCAACGGTAACGGGGTGGATGGAGCAAGTTGTCACCGAGTATATCGGTGGCGACAATATCGATCGCACCAAGGCCGGCATGGGTGCTGAGGACTTTGCGTATATGCAACAAAAAGCTCCTGGCACCATGTTGATGCTCGGGGCGGCGGTCGGTGACATCAAGCGCGCCCACCACACGCCTGTCTTTGCCATTGATGAGACGGCCATGCCGTTGGGCGCAGCGATTTTGGCCGAAACCGCCCGCCGCTTCTTGGCAGGTGAGTTCAAGGACGAATAATCGTTCATCAGCGTAATAGCTACGACCGGTATGAGGCAGTTACTGCCTCATACCGGTTTTTTTAGGGTATAGTAGGGGTATATTCGGCTGGAGTGAGGGTACTATGGCAACGCGACGGGTAGTAGTTGTAGGTGCAGCCCGCTCTGCCATCGGCAAGTTCGGTGGCAGTCTTAAGGATATAGCGACGGTTGATTTGGGTGCAGCAGTCGTCAGCGCTGCACTGAATCGGGCCGCCATTGTGCCGAGTGCCGTTGAACATGTGTTTATTGGCAACGTGATTCATACCGATATGCGTGACATGTATTTGGCGCGTGCTGTGACGATTACCGCCGGGTTATCGATTGAGACACCGGCGTTGTCACTGAATCGGGTGTGTGGTAGTGGACTGCAGGCGATTATTAGCGCTGCCCAAGCAATTCTCCTCGGTGACATTGATGTAGCCGTTGCTGGTGGGGTGGAGTCGATGAGTCGGGCGCCGTATTGGTTGCCGACGATGCGGTGGGGCCAGCGCATGCAAGACGGCGTGGTGATCGATGCCATGCTGGGTGCTGTGACTGATCCGTTCGATGGCTGTGCCATGGGCATGACGGCTGAGCGCGTGGCAACGCGCTATGGTATTACGCGTGAGATGCAAGACCAATTGGCCCTCAACAGTCAGGTACGGGCTGCTACGGCAATCGAGGCAGGATATTTTGCTGACCAAATTGTGCCAATTACTATCCCCGTCAAAGGTGGCACAACGTCGTTTGCTGTTGACGAGGGGGTGCGCGCTGAGAGCACCTTAGCTGGGCTGGCCAAGTTGCGGCCGATTTTTGATGCCCAAGGGAGTGTGACTGCGGGCAATTCGTCGTCGATTAACGATGGTGCGGCGGCGTTAGTCTTGATGGAGGAGCAGGTGGCGCGGGCTCGCGGGTTGCCGATTTTGGCGCATTTGGTCGGGTACAGTCATGCGGGTGTTGATCCGGCGTACATGGGGATTGGGCCAATTCCGGCCATCCAAAAGGTACTAGCCAAGACGGGGATTCATCGTGATGATGTGGCCATCTACGAGATCAATGAGGCCTTTGCGGCGCAAGCGGCTGCCGTCACCCAGGAGTTGGGGCTTGACCCGGCCAAGGTCAACCCAAATGGCAGCGGGATCTCGCTGGGGCATCCACTCGGGGCATCGGGGGCGATTTTGTCGGTCAAGGCAATCTATGAATTGCACCGTACGCAACAAGCGTATGCAGTGACGTCGCTGTGCATTGGTGGCGGGCAAGGCATTGCGGCGGTCTGGGCGCGCGCATAATTTATCACAAAAGAACGCGGGGAGCAGTATCAACTGCTCCCCGCGTTCGTGTAATAGATAGCACCAAATTAGTCGTTGAAGTGATCGCCGATGTAGGCGGTCAAGTCGGCGACGCGGTTCGAGTAGCCGAACTCGTTGTCGTACCATGAGATGACCTTGAACAGGTTGTCGCCGAGACCGATGGTCAATGGCAAGTCAACCGTGCTTGAGGCTGGGTCGCCGAGGAAGTCGGTTGAGACCAATTGCTCGTTCGTCACGGCCAAAATGCCCTCGAGCTCTTCGCTCTCTGAGGCGGCGATGAAGGCCTTGTTAATCTCTTCGACTGACGTACCCTTCTCGAGTTCGACGACGAAGTCGACCATTGAGACGGTTGAGGTTGGCACACGCACGGCGAAGCCGGTGAACTTGCCCTTGAGCTCTGGGATAACCAATGAAACAGCTTGTGCAGCACCGGTGGTGGTCGGCACCATGTTCATGGCGGCAGCA
>Ga0068872_10000973_pt1 | contig 23327 bp, 19 predicted proteins | sample NOAtaG_7_FD_66441 | JGI IMG/M metagenome (GOLD analysis project Ga0068872, IMG submission 66441) | Freshwater lake microbial communities from Lake Erie, under a cyanobacterial bloom - NOAA_Erie_Diel1S_2200h metaG | ecosystem: Environmental > Aquatic > Freshwater > Lake | place: USA: Ohio, Lake...
CCAGAGGCTGAAGAGGTGGATATCGAACTCAACCCGGCCGATTTGGAATTCCAAACAGCACGAAGTAGCGGAGCAGGAGGTCAAAATGTTAACAAAGTTGAAACCAAGGTTCAACTTACCCACAAGCCAACAGGCATCGTTGTAACCTGTCAGATTGAACGTTCACAACATGGAAACCGAGAGCGTGCACTGCAAATGCTACGCACCAAACTTTATGAAATTGAGTTGGAAAAGCAGCAGAGAGAAATAGGCGCAGCACGAAAAAGTATGGTACGTTCTGGTGACCGTTCTGAAAAAATCCGTACCTACAATTATCCACAAAGTCGCGTAACCGACCACCGGATTGGATACACCCAACACAATTTGCCTGCTATTATGGGAGGTGAAATTGATGATTTTATTGAGCAGCTTAAAATCGCCGATACAGCTGAGAAAATGACCGAAGGCAAAAGCTGATTCTGCACTATCCCAAAAAAAATATACTGCTTAATTGAGCTGATTTCGATGTTATAACGAATATCTGACGTAAGTTCTTGGTTTTCAGCGAAGTTCTTGGTAGATTCATTTATTGCGTCGTTTTCTCCCCTTCGTTGTTGATTCTCCAGCGGGGCCTTGAAGGGAAGTTGCCCCGCAAAAACACACACATAGACCCTTTTTATTTTGAACCGCTTCGAGCGCATTGGCGCATGGACGTCCTTACTTATTGGTCTGCCTACCGGGGTAGCCGGCACCGTTGCAGGTGTGCTGCTCCCGGTCACCTTAACCGGGGAGGGAGTCTTTACCATAAACTACATTATGGTGAACAGCATAGCTACTTTTGCAATGCTCATAGCCTTTGGCATCATGCTCTGGATCGCAGGAAAAAATCTTGGATCTGACATTCAGCGTGGAACAGGAGTGCTGCGGGCAACCTATCGGTATTCCTTAATTGTGAATTCGGTGATTTGGTCAGCCTTTATGATCGTACACATGCTTACCAATGCACGATTCGATCCAATGTTTGGTTTTATTCTTCCCTTGTTCATGGGGATTGCGTGCATCATTATCACCCCATTTACAATAGGGCTGTTGATTTATTTCACTGCACGGGTGATCATTGGAAATGCCCATCGGGCACAGACTTCAAAATCCAGGGCTTAGGCCAAAACTAATTTACTTTTTTACGTGCTCACTGATGAGCCGTAATCCTTCCAATGTCAGGTTGGGATTAATATCAAAGAAAAATCCTTTCAAGGAGCTAATGACAAAGGACATGCCTCCGGTAGCAATTGCCGGAACTTCTTCACCAAGCTCTTGTCGGATGGATGAGACTACATTACGCACCAATCCATCGTAACCAAGAACCAATCCGGACTGAATCGCTGTGATGGTATTTGTACCTAACGCAGATTTTGGAATCTCCAAAGGAACATCAAAAAGCTTAGCGGTGTTTTGTGAGAGTGCACGAATGGCTGTACGAAGTCCGGGTACAATGGAAACACCCAACATTTCACCCTGTTCAGAAACGGTAGTAAAAGTGAGTGCTGTTCCAAAATCACAAACAACGCAGGTCTTTCGATAAATATGCCAGGCACCCATGGCATTGGAAACGAGATCGGAACCAACCTCATAGGGATTCAGAACCTTAATCGGAAGTTTTTCAAATACACTTGGACCCAATACCAAAGGATCCATTCCGAAAAGAGAGCGAATCACGTTTCTGATTTTCTCTGTCATGTTGGGCACAACGCTGCTGAGGACAACAGACTCCACAACACTTACATCCAGCTTGGTTTCAGTGAAATAATCGCGTATTCGAATTCCGAAAAATAATTCCGGTTGATCCAGCTTTGAAGGGATGCGCCACACATTCCGCCAGGTTGAATGATCCCATAGTCCAATGGTGATGTCGCTGTTGCCAATATCAAAAGTGAGCAGCATTCCTTTTTGAAGTAGTGCTACAAATATGACTCAAATAAATGACTCAAAGGAATGCCGCCCACCATTATTCTAATACTTAACACGAACCGTAACAAAAAAATTACGTCCTGGCGCATTAATGCCAGAGGCAAAAGTCCGGTGCTGAAGATCGAAAATATTGTCGATGCCGAACTGGCATAGGATCCTTTTTGAAAAATCAAAAGAGGTGCGCAGATTAAACGTTACCCAGGAAGGCATGCCTTTTGATGTAGCGTATTGAAGATTATCTTCTCCGCTGCTGCTGTAGTCCTCTAATCGTTTCCATCCATTAAAGACAGAGTAAAATTCTCCTTTTACCTTTCGTGAGTTGTATTGAATGGCTGCACGTCCAAAACTCGGAGGAATATGATCCAGCGGACTACGCGTTTGACGATTTACACCGGTTAACTCGGTGGTGCCTCGAGTATAATTCCATGAACCGGAAAAACTCCAGAAGTCATCCAAATCGGCTTTGAACTGAAACGTTGCCCCACGAATCAAACCACGACTTCTGTTTTGATTTGCATAAACCCGAGCCTGTGCTCCATTATACGCTACCGTAGTACTCCCATCCAATGAAAAGGGAAGTGTAACGATGGCATCAAACAACTGCGTAACAAAAAATGTTCCCTCTATTCTTCCAAGACTACCAAGAAGCCGCATAACGGAAAAATCTACGTTAACCGTTTTTTCAGGCTTCAGATCAGGATTAGGAATAATCAAAATGCCGGGCTCTTCACCTGATCCGGCTACCGATTCAAATACTTTAGCCAAGTCATCAATATTGGGCGCTCTGAATCCTGTTCCAGTAAGCAATGAAACCTTCCAATTATCCGGAGTATACACAACCCCTGCGGAGGCACTTGAGATAAAGTTATTTTGGGTTACCTCATCAAATGGAAAAGGGAAAAAGGTTTTATCGGTAAACTCTGCGAAAAGTGATGACCAACCAACTCTGAAACCATCGTTAAGCGTAAAATGAGGAGAGATTTTCTTAGTGTGGGTGAACCATGCAGCTGCAAAGTTCATCGTATTTATCCCTCCCGGATACCGGGTATCTAAAGGAGTAATCTGTTTGGTGACAATATTTTTTGTTGAGGCACGTGACGTGACACTATTAAATTGAAAATCAACGCCGTATCGAAAATCATTTCGATCACTCTTTTTATGAAAATCAACGGTGAGCGCTGCCACATCCACACTTTCAATGCGACGCTGAAGACCATAATTATTGAAGCGGCGTTGAAATCGACTCTCCTCAATCTGTTGATAACTGGTCGTAACAGAAACATCATCTGCCCAGGATTTTTGAATTTGGTGATCAAATCGGTGTGCAGCTAAAAATCTTTTTTGCGGACCGTAATACCATTCTGAAAATTTCAATCCAGTGGTAAACCTTGGGTCATTTGAAATCGCAGGGTCCGTAAGTCGGTCGTACCGTGGAACATCAGTAGATGTGGAATATTGAATATTCAGTAAATGCGAGGAACGATCTGATGGCTTATAAAGAATCTTTTGCATCAGATCCAGCTGTTGATAACCACTGGAACGCTGGACATAGGGATCATCGTTTGTAATCAGACGGTCCGTTAAATTTCCCTCATCACGCCGAACCAATACTCGGCGAAGACCAAATTCCTCCCCAAGAGCCGGATTGATTCGCTTCCCCATGCGCAGATCGCCAAAGTCACTTACCGTTATGGAGGAAAGCGAAGCGATTTTCTTTCCTGCAAGATTAAAGTTGGTGTGGAGGGTCCGTTCATTATTTACAGTTCCTACGCGTAAAAAAGATGACCCTTTGAAAAAACCATTGTCGGATGATCGCAACTCAGGATTTTTAGTAAAAAAGTGTATTGCACCTCCCAGTGCATCACTACCATAAACAGTTGAGGCTGGACCAAAAAGAACCTCAGCACGATCGAGCACATTGTTATCCACCGTGATCACATTTTGAAGATGACCTGCGCGATAGATCAAATTGTTCATTCGAATCCCATCTACCACCAAAAGAACCCTGCTGGCCTCAAAGCCACGAAGAATGGGACTGCCCCCTCCTTGCTGACTTTTCTGAACAGCCACAACTCCTGTATTCGCAAGAAGGTCAGCACTATTTTGAGCATTCAAATTGATGATGGTCGAAGGTGAGATGATCTTAATTTGCTGAGCAACATAGCGGCGCATCTCGGCAGCCTTACCGGCAGAAATGACAACTTCCTCCAAATAAGATGTCTTGAGCGTATCCTTTTGATCGCCCTTCTCTTCGAATTGTGCCCAGGTCGTTATAAACGAGCTAAGCATAAAAGGAATGATTAAAATCTTGTACATAACTAAGGTCAGTTCACAGCAATAGCCCCATACAGACTCAAGTCCATGGAACAATTACTGAATTAATTGAAGTTTTAGGATCGCCTTGTAATTAGCGAACGCTTGTGGTCAATGACCAGAACTACTAATTAAACAGACCTTGGGGGAGGCATAGTTTGTGTAAAGCAAAAATCAGGATCACTTAACACAAATCGGGTTTCATGAGTAATCCAGGCGCCGAACAGAGTCGGTTCCCATCCAAAACCAGATCGCAAAAAATGAAGTGTGGAAAACTGAGAAAACACCAATGGTGTTTTTCCATCCTTTTCAGAATTGGTAATTACTTCTTCAATAAAAGCTAACAGATTATCTTCCGCCTCATCGTGTCGTGCAAAAAACTCGACGTATCCATTTGCAGACTTTTTCCTGGCCATATCATACATCTTACCGTCTATTTCAACTTCACGTTCATTCACCCGGATGGACTGAAACTCTTGCTCAGAAACAACGAATCGCTCCAATTCCGAATCAGGCAAAAAGCGCAGAGCAACCCTGGATTCTTCATGAATCAAATGGAGTCGAACCAAAAAGTAGCCATAAAATCCAGCGATATTCACCAGCACTAAGAACAATAAGAATAAAGGCGCCCGGCGGATCATAAAAAGTCAGAAGCCGAAAGTAGCTAATTCAAACAATTCCAATCCATCTTTTAGGATTAGAAATAAAAAAGGCCGGAGTTCCGGCCTTTTTTATTCTGACTATTTATTAACACCCGGTAACCCAGACTCCGGTTTAATCTGCTCCTGACCAAACGAAGGGGCCTTTCTTGCGGAAGGGTAGACTTCATCTAGTGTATAGCCATCATACAAGCGACCATTTTTCATCACCTGAAAAACTGTGTTGGTGTTTCGGAGATTATCAAGCGGATTCTTTTCCAAAATAACCAGATCAGCCAGTTTACCGGATTCAATTGAGCCCAGATCAACATCCAATCCAATAGCGCGTGCACCCTGAATGGTTGCCACTTTAAGTGCATCGAGTGAAGAAAGTCCACCTGAAGCCATGCTCCACAACTCCCAATGATAGCCGATGCCTTGCATTTCACCATGTGATCCTACCCCGGCATTTCCTCCTGCCTTAACCAGGTCATTTACAAAACGAGCGTGGTCAGGAAACACATGCTCTTCAGGCATAAACCATCCACCCACACGACGCGTCTTCGCATCCAGCTCAGACTTTGGCATAAAGTGGTTCATCTTTGGATCCTTGTTTGGATTTTCTGTGGCCCAGTAAAAGTTTTCAGCCCAAGGACCACCATAGGAAACCAAGAGTGTCGGTGTATAGGTCATTTTAGCCTGAGCCACAGCCGTAATCACATCTTTATACAACGGATAAATGGGAAGACTATGCTCATGACCCGGATAACCATCAATTAGGTTGGTAAGATTCAATTTAAAATCCAATCCACCTTCTGTTGTTGGCATCAGTTGCTGCTCACGAGCTGCCTGTATGATCCATTGACGATGTTGACGATTGCCCGTCAAATACATTTTAATGGTTTTCGTATTAAAGTACTCCGAATACTGCTTGAGAATATCTTTAGCCTGATCGAAGTCTTTGAGATTGTAAAACCAGTACCCTACACCCGGACCGGTGGAGTAAATGCGCGGGCCAATAATTTGCCCGGACTCAACCATATCACCATAAGTGAGCACATCGGTTGTAGCCGTTTGCGGATCTCGTGTAGTGGTAACGCCATAAGCCAGGTTTGCGGCATAAACCCAAGCCTGCGTTTTATGAATTCCCCAAGCCGGCCACATATGGGCGTGGGTGTCAACAAAGCCAGGAACAATTGTCTTTCCCGATAAATCCATGCGCTTCACTGAACCATCAGTCTGGATGGAGCCTGCGGCACCTACTTGCTTGATCCGGTTGTTCTCTATGAGCACATCGCCACGCTCAATTACTTCATCCCCCTTCATGGTTATGATCCGAGCATTCTGCAGCAGAACAACTCCTTGGGGAATGTCCTTTGTAACATTAACCTTTATCCGCAGCTCTGTTGGCTTGTATCCTTCTTCTTTCTTGTCATCCTTTTTATCGTCAGCAGGCTTTGTCTCGTTCTTTACCGAATCGACTGATTCCTTTTTAGGCTCATCTTTCTTTTTTTCTTTTTCTTTTTCCTCATCAGCCTTTTTCTTTTTCAGTCTATCCTCAGTTGCTTTAGCTGAATCGAGGTTGTAGGTAAAAAAGGCGTTACCTAAAGAGAAATAAACGGTTCGGCCCGTTGAACTCCAGGAGGCAAACTCGCCACCGAACTTCGTCAGCTTCCGAGATGGAAAAGCTGCAGACGAAGCGTCGGCAACCGAAATTTTCGGCGCTTCATTACCCACTAGTGGTACAGTAACCACATAAAGATCATTGTTGATCTGAGCGAAAGCCTGATCACCTTGCGGAGCCATTTTAATCAATGACGCCGGAGAAGGCTCCCGTTGAGGTTCCGTAACCGATTCAATCAGCATGCAGCTAACATCCTCAGGAACCGATCCAAAGGTTGTAATGCCAGAAACGCGCAAATGTTGCTTCTCATCACTACCATCCCATCGAATGGAAAGCAGTCCTCTTTGGCCATGGAATAAAAAGATCCTATCCTGATCTTTTGTGAAATGTGGATTGCCACGTCCCTTAGCTTTTGCAATAAGATTAACAGATCCTCCATCGCCGCTGATCCAGGCCAGATCTTCCTGACTTGCAAAAGTGGTGGGGCCTTCATCTTCTCTGAAAAAGCTTGATGCTCCCATCGTGAAAACAATCCGATTTGATTTTAGCGACCACGCGGGATCGGTGTAGAGAGCAGGCTGATTCGTCAATTTTACTACTTCAGGCTTTTTAGCCTTGAAATTGATTTTATAGAGGTTGCCGGCCTTGCCTTCCCAGGAAACCCAAGCCAATTGGCTGCCGTCTGGACTCCATACAGGCATAGCTTCAGTGAAATTAAAATTTGAAACCCGCTTTGGCGCACCATCAGGCAAGGTCATCGTATACAAACGATTCAATACAGTAAAGGCTAATGTCTTGCCATCGGGTGAAACAGATCCATCTCTGATCTGTGTAGCCACAAATTCTTTGTCATCCTTGATCGGGTATTTAAAATCAACCTGTGGGCCAACCAAAAATTCGGTATCAATTTGAAAAGGAATATTTACAGCTACTCCACCGGCAACAGGGATAGCATAAAATTTTCCACCATAGGAGGCTAGTACATTTTTACTATCCGGAGTAAATGACATGGCAGGCAACACGCCCAATGGAGCAATGGATTCCTGTTCATCGCGTTGAACCGGATAGGCGAGCCAGCGCTCTTCATTAGTGCGCAAGTCGCGCAAGATCAATCCGGTTTGATCATTATAGCGTGAACCATAAACAAGCCATTGGCCATCCGGAGACAACGTAGGCGTAAAGGCCGATCCATAGCGGGAGGTCTTGATCATAGTCTCCCCAGTTTCACGGTCATAAATTCCAATTTGATATTGGGGCAACATAGCGTTGTAGTTCCATGCACCATACCGTTGAGCATACCAGATGTAACGGCCATCTGGTCCGAAGGCAGGTTCAACCACTTTCAGATTATCTGGTTTGCTGATCAGTTGAGCTCCGGAACCGCCTTCACGATGGAACATCCATAATTTCAAATTTCGGGTTCCACGGGAAGCCACAATGTAATTTCCGTCAGGAGTCCATTCAGCACTTTGATAGTGCTCATTATTTCCTTTGGTCACCTGAAGGGAGTCCGTTTTATCCAGATTAAACCACCACACATTTTCTCCGCCTGTCCGGTCGGAAATAAATAAGAGTTTCTTGCCATCCGGACTGAACTTGGGATGTGAATCAAAGGCCATCCCTTGGGTAAAGGGCGCTGCCTTTCCTCCCGTTATCGGCATGGTATAGATATCACCCAAAAAATCAAAAGCGATGGTCTTTCCATCCGGACTAATATCGAGTGACATCCAGGTTCCTTCTGAAGTAGAAATAGGAATGCGTCGACCTATTTCCAATGGAAGATCTTTGTTTTTCTTTTTTTCTTGAGCCTGAGTTTCAAAGCCAACTAACAAGCCAGTAGCTAAAAGCGTAAGCAGAATTTTATTCATGTGGGAAGGTAATAAGGTTCGAAAATAAGGAGGTTGGGAGGTTAATCCGAACCTATCGTCAAAAATCCGCTTAGCGGATCATTTCCAGGATATCGTCGACGTATTCGCGGTTATTGCTAAGTCTGGGGACCTTATTTTGGCCTCCTAGTTTTCCGCGCTTTTTCATCCAATTGTAAAAGGTACCTTCTGCCACAGCATGAATTTTTGGAGCAACGAGTGCCAGATCATGAGCACGTTTGGCATCGTAGTCAGAATTAATGCTGCGCAGGGTTTTATCCAGAACAAAGTTAAACTCATCTAAATTACCTGGCATGAGACGAAACTCAATGATCCATTCGTGACCTCCGCGTTTACCTTGTTCAAGGTAAATAGGGGCTGCCGTAAAGTTATCGATTACCGCACCTGTTGCTTCACAGGCTTTAGTAATGGCTGTTTCAGCATTTTCAACGATAACTTCCTCACCGAAGGCATTCATAAAATGTTTTGTCCTACCGCTGATACGAATGCGGAAGGGTGAAGTGCTGGTAAACCGAATCGTGTCACCAATCTGGTATCTCCATAAACCGCCATTGGTGGTTATGACCATGGCATAATTTTTCCCTAACTCAACTTCACCAAGACCAATGGCCTGTGGATAATCTTTTTCAAGTTCATCCATTGGAATAAACTCATAGAATATTCCGTAATCAAGCATCAGGAGTAAGTCCTCTGAATTAGGCTGATCCTGAATTCCAAAAAATCCTTCACTGGCATTATAGGTTTCCCAGTAATGCATTTGAGAACCCGGAATTAATTCTTGAAACAGCTTGCGGTAGGGATGGAAAGCTACGGCTCCGTGAAAAAATACTTCAAGATTTGGCCAAACTTCCAAGACATTTGATTTGCCTTTCAGCTGAGCTACCCGTTGTAGAAGTAATACCGTCCAAGTTGGAACCCCCGCAATCTGTGTAACATTTACATCTGCAGTTTCACGCGCCAACTTATCGATCTTTTCTTCCCAATCGTTCATTAGAGCCGTTTCCAAACTTGGTGTTCGTAAAAACTGCGCCCATGCCGGAAGGTTTTGCATGATCACTGCAGAGACATCTCCGAAGTGAGAACTGTGGGTTGGATCAAAATTATTTTCCTGTAAACTTCCTCCAACAGCAAGACTTTTACCGGAGAAGATTTTAGTATTCGGATAGTTGTTAACGTAAATTGAGATGAGGTCTTTCCCGGCTTTATAATGACATTCTTCAAGAGACTCCTGTGATACAGGAATAAATTTACTTCTGGAATTGGTTGTTCCAGATGATTTTGAAAACCATTTAATTGGCGTAGGCCACAAAACATTTTGTTCGCCACGCATGATGCGATCAATGTAGGGACTTAAATCTTCATAGGTGGAAATGGGAACACGGCTCCTGAAATCGTCATAGTGAACAATCTCATCAAAATTGTATTTCGTTCCGAATTCCGTTGGTCGACCAGTGAGAAGCAGCTTTTTTAAAATTTCATCCTGAACCTCAAGCGGGTATCTCATGAAAAGCTCCATCTGGTGGATACGCTTTTTCATGACCCAGGTCATGATGGAGTTTAGTAGCGGCATAAGAGGTTCAGGAAATCAAAATTAAGGAGTGCAGCACGTAAGGGCAATTAATTTTTAAGGGATCATTCCTGCGGCGCAATTTTCGCTTTACGCAGCAAGAAATTTTGGCCGAGATAAACTTTTCGGACCATCGGATCATTGGCCAGTTCTTCGGCTGTCCCCTTCTTAAATAATTTACCCTCAACCATCAGATAAGCTCTGTCCGTGATGGATAATGTTTCATCAACATTATGGTCAGTAATCAAAATACCAATGTTTTTACTTTTCAAACGTGATACGATGGACTGAATTTCCTCAACTGCAATGGGGTCAACACCGGCAAAGGGTTCATCCAGTAAAACGAATTTAGGATCAACAGCAAGTGCCCGGGCAATTTCGGTTCGACGCCGCTCGCCTCCGGATAAAACTCCTCCCAAACTTTTACGTACGTGCGTCAAACTAAACTCCTCCAAAAGTTGCTCTACTTTACGTTTGCACTCTTCTTTAGGAATATTCCTCATTTCGAGTGGGGCAAGAATATTTTCTTCTACCGTCAATTTTCGAAAAACGGATGCTTCTTGCGCCAGGTAACCTATGCCCAAACGTGCACGCTGATACATCGGCATATCGGTTATATCCTGACCGTTCAAAAATATTTTTCCATCGTTTGGCTTAATAAGGCCAACGATCATATAAAAGCTTGTTGTCTTTCCTGCACCATTTGGTCCAAGTAACCCGACGATCTCTCCTTGTCCTACTTCAATGGATACGTTATTTACAACCGTCCGCTTTTTATAGGTTTTTAAAAGTCCTTCGGCGTGAAGTTTCATGGTGCTCAACTAATGGCCGGCTGTATATCCCGGACACGAATCTGCAGCGAAGTTACATCGTTGAATGTATTTTCTTCAACGGTATAGACCATATTAAAAGGTTGCCCAGAACTCACCAATTCAAAAAGATCTGGCCGATCAAAGCAGATGGCATCCATCAACCGCTGATTGGCGTTGGATTGAACCTTAAATTTCAAATGCCGCTCCTTCAATAAGGATGGAATTCCAAAAGATTTCAGGTTTCGGGTCTCAAATACAGGCCGCAAATTTTGAGGACCGAACGGGGCCATTTGCTCGGTAACCTTATAAAATGACCAGCTAATCTGGTCAAGACTCAGCACAGCGTCAATCGTGATGGCTGGAGTAAGCATCTCCAACGTAATCGACCTGGCAACTGCATCTTCGAAACGCTGACGGAAAAGCGCCAGGTTTTCCAGAGGCATGGTCAATCCTGCTGCATACCGATGCCCACCAAATTTCTCCAGAAGATCTTTGCATTGGTCAAGGGCAGCATACAAATCGAACCCTTCCACACTGCGTGCCGATCCTGTAATTTTTCCATCCGATAGGGTCAGAATCACCGTCGGACGATAATGTTTATCAAGTACGCGTGAGGCCACAATACCAATCACCCCCTTGTGCCAGGTTTCACGAAAAAGTACCGTTGATTTTTTTTGTTCAAAAGTCGGATCAGTGGAGATTATAGAAAGAGCCTCTTCTGTTATAGATAGGTCCAGCCCTCTTCGTTCGAGGTTGCTGATATCAACTTTTCCAGCATGTTCTCGTGCTGTTTCTAAATCATTAGACAAAAGTAGTTCAACCGCGCCGTTAGCATGAGCTACTCGACCGGCGGCATTGATTCGGGGACCCAGCGTAAAGACAATTGACGATACATCCAAAGCTCGTGCTACACCGGACTTTTCGATCAGGGCTTTAAGTCCAGGTCGGGGATTTTCATTCAACTGTTTCAATCCAAAAAAAGTGAGCACACGATTTTCCCCAGTGAGCGGAACGATATCCGAAGAAATACTAACCGCCACCAAATCCAAATAAGAAAATAACTGCTGTTCCTGACCATACTTCTGTGCAAATCCTTGAAGAAGTTTGAATCCAATTCCGCAGCCGCTCAATTCTTTATACGGATAGAGGCAATCCGATTGTTTCGGATCTAATACTGCACGTGCAGAAGGGATGTGCTCATCTGGTAAATGGTGGTCACAAATGATAAAGTCAATGCCTGCACGGCTGGCTTTTTCCACCATACCTGAAGACTTGATTCCAAGGTCCACTGTAATAATCAAATTGACTTTTTGCTGAATGGCCCAGTCAATTCCAGCCTCCGAAACTCCATAACCCTCTTTATTCCGATCAGGAATATAGTAGAGGCAATCTGCCTCCAGACTTTGCAAATAACCATAGACAAGAGCAACAGAGGTTGTGCCGTCTACATCATAATCACCAAAAACAAGAATACGTTGCCTTAAATCAATCGCTTGCTTTAGCCGATCAACGGCCTTATCCATGTCCTTCATTAAAAAAGGATCATGAAGCATCGAGAGATCCGGACGAAAAAAATTTTTAGCCGACTCCAGATTGAAGATGCCCCTCTTCAACAAAATCGAAGCAAGTGCAGGACTTACATTAATAGATCCGGATAATTCAGAAATTTTTTCTGCCGAGGGCTCCGGGGGGTATATCCACCTTTTTTTCATAAGGAATACCCAATGAATAAAACTTCTATCGTTTGAGCGGAAAAATGCATTTCAAACATCGACGTCAAATGTAGTGCGCCGGATGAAATTTTATGACTTCTTTTAGGGATAATAAAAAACGGCAGGGGATAAACCTGCCGTTTTTTGGATGTCCTGGAACAAAACTTATTTAAGCTTAAACGCTTTTTTAATCTTACCCACGTAATCAAGCTTTTCCCATGGGAAGAGCTCGACTTTAACTTTTTTAACTCCATCCCTGCCTACAAAGGTTTTCTCCACAACCTTGCTTTCACGACCCATATGTCCGTAAGCCGCTGTTTCAGCATAAATAGGTGTCCGGAGATTAAACCTCTTTTCAATAAAGTAAGGACGCATGTTAAAGATCTCATTGATTTTACCGGCAATCTCCCCATCGGTCATGTCCACTTTCGCCGTGCCAGAGGTGTTGACATAAAGACCAACAGGATCTGCAACACCGATGGCATACGCTACCTGCACCAGCACTTCATCACACAGGCCTGCAGCTACCATATTCTTTGCAATGTGTCGTGTTGCATAGGCCGCAGAACGGTCTACCTTGGAAGGATCTTTACCAGAGAAGGCACCACCACCATGTGCACCTCGGCCGCCATAAGTATCCACGATAATTTTTCTTCCGGTCAAACCAGTGTCGCCATGTGGACCGCCAATCACAAATTTTCCGGTAGGATTAACGTGGTAGTTGATGTCTGAACCAAAAAGTTTCTGAATTCGTGCCGGTAACTTCTTCTTGATGCGAGGCACCAGAATATTAATTACATCCTCACGAATTTTTTTAAGCATGGTTGCATCTTCTGCGAAGTCATCATGTTGAGTAGAAATGACAATCGTATCGATACGCATGGGCTTACGCTCGTCGTTGTATTCAATCGTAACCTGAGACTTGGCATCTGGACGCAGGTAGGTCATAACCTTGCCTTCCCGGCGAATGGCCGCAAGCTCACGCAGTAGCAGATGAGAAAGCTCTAAGGGCAACGGCATGAAATTATCAGTTTCGTTCGTCGCATAACCGAACATCATACCCTGATCGCCAGCTCCCTGGTCTTCCTTCTTCTTACGCTCTACCCCCTGATTGATATCTGGAGATTGCTCATGAATGGCTGAGAAAATTCCGCAGCTGTTTGCTTCAAACATGTATTCAGCCTTGGTGTAGCCAATCTTACGAATGACTGCACGTGTAATTTCCTGAACATCAAGATTCGCTTTAGATTTTACCTCACCGGCAAGTACTACCTGACCGGTTGTTACCAGCGTTTCGCAAGCAACTTTAGATTGAGGGTCGTAGGCCAGGAAATGATCGATCAACGCATCGGAAATCTGATCGGCAACTTTATCCGGATGTCCTTCGGATACAGATTCGGAGGTAAATAAATATGGCATAAGTGTTGGTTTCTAATGGGGAACGGACGGCTCAAACCGAGCCGCAAATATAAAGGACTAAATCATGCAAGAAACAGGAATATGCAAGGCATTTTCGGCAAATCCCATACAGGCCACTTTCTTATAGGTAAGGAAACAACCTTCTCTTGTGCTCCTGTTAAATCGCAGGCCACACAAAGCCGAGTTTCGGGCAACAGCTGCCGCTTTAAAGTTGCCAACAGCTTTGCATTACGATGAGGACTCTCTATAAATATCTGCGTAACGTTTCCCTCACGAGATTCCCTTTCCAATCGCTTCACGGCTGTTGAAAGCTCTTTATCCTGGATAGGCAAATAACCATGAAACGAAAACCGCTGACCATTCAAACCGGAAGCCATAAGTGCAAGTAGTATGGATGATGGTCCAACCAGAGGCCGAACCTGAACCTCGTGGTCATGTGCCCATTGAACAGCCAACGCACCCGGATCAGCTACACCGGGACTTCCGGATTCAGATAAAACGCCCACATCGAATCCCTCCAGCAGTGGCCTCAGTAATTCCGGGATCTCCTGAACCGAAGTTTCACGGTCAAGTTTTTGAAAAGATAAAGTGCTGATGTTTTCGTAAATTTTTAATGAAGAGAGAAACTGTCGTGCAGATCTTAGATCCTCGACCACGAAATACCGAAGGCTGGCTATTTCCTCTCTCCACAAAGACGAAAAGATTTTATCGGGATGAATCTCAGCGATAAGATTTGGGATCAAAAAAAGTGTTCCTTTTTTCATCCAAAAAATTTAGTTCTGTAAAAAAGTAACCACTCTCTTCACAAATAATTCAGGTTGCTCAGCCTGTACCCAATGCCCGGTCTCCAGAAAATCCAATTCAAACTTAGGAAAGTGCGTTTTAATTCGTACCTCATCTCCATGCTTATAATAATCGGAGCGGGAACCCATAAGAAATAAAGTCGGACCTGTGAACGGGGAACCATGAACCGGATCACCCAAAATGTCTTCCAGTGCATCAGCAATAACCGGAAGATTTATTTTCCATGAAAATCCACCCTGAGGCTTGCGGGATAGATTTTTCAACAAAAATTGTCTGACATCACTTTGGGGTACATGTGCCGACAATTGAAGATCAGCTTCCTGTCGGGACGTAAGTGCCTCCACGTTAAGTGCAAGCAGGCCTTCCACAATCTTGTTGTGATGCGGCGGGTACGGCTTTGGTACAATATCAACCACCACAAGTTTACTCACCAGATCCGGATGATCGGTAGCCAGTTTCATCGCTACTTTACCACCCATGCTGTGACCAATAACAACCGCAGGCGCAAGGTTATGAACTGTAATGAACCCACGCACATCGGCTGCCATTAGATCGTAAGAGTGTTGATCGCTGTGTGGGGAAAGGCCATGGTTACGTAAATCCACCGTATAGACTGTGAAGTGCTCGCCCAGCATCTTAGCCTGTGTCATCCAATTATCGCACGAACCAAAAAGTCCGTGCAAAATGATCAACGGGCTACCGCTACCATAAACCCTGTGAAAAAGTTCCATGCACAAAAGTACAATGAAGCACACTATATTTCGGATCCAAAACATCATCAGATGGGAAATACTCCACAGCCTTTCACCATCGGCGGCATAACCACAGAGCAACTAGCCAACGAATTCGGCACTCCACTGTATGTCTACGATGCCGAGAAAATAACTGCACAGTATCAACGGCTAAAGCAGGCCTTGCCAAAGCAAAGTGTGATCAAGTATGCAGCCAAAGCACTTACCAATCTATCGGTACTGAAGCTTATTGGCAGGCTTGGCGGAGGTGTTGATGTTGTTTCCATACAGGAGTTAAAACTTGCGCTTCGTGCCGGTATTCAGCCGGGACGAATCATGTTTACACCTAACAACGTTGAGTTTCAGGAAATCGAAGAAGCGGTATCCCTGGGAGCAGAGGTCACCATTGATAACCTGCCTACCCTCGAAAAATTCGGTATACGATTTGGTAATAGCGTCCCGGTAGGCGTTCGTCTCAACCCTCATATCATGGCGGGCGGGAATTTAAAAATCTCTACCGGACACAGTCACTCTAAATTTGGAATTTCCATCCAGCAACAGAGTCAGATTTTATCGATTGTAAAAAATTACGCTATTGATATTAGTGGTCTTCACATCCATACCGGATCAGAGATAACCGATATAGAAGTCTTTATGAAGGTTGCCGATATCCTGTTGGAAATTGCCACCTACTTCCCTTCCTTGAGATTTGTAGATTTTGGCGGTGGATTTAAAGTAGCTTATAAAGCAGAAGATAAAACAACAGATATCGAGCTTCTTGGGAAATTGCTTGGTGATACTGTAGAAGCTTTTAATAAAAAATTCGAAAAAAATCTCGAGATCCGTGTGGAGCCCGGAAAATTTCTGGTCAGCGAAGCCGGCTATTTGATTACTAAAACCACCGTAGTTAAAGAAACACCGTCTGTAACTTTTGTTGGCGTTAACTCAGGATTGAATCATCTGATTCGTCCTATGATGTACGATGCCTGGCACGATATTGTAAATGTTTCGAATCCAAACGGGGGACTGAAATTATATACCATAGCAGGCAATATCTGTGAGACAGATAATTTTGGCAGAGACCGGCAACTTAACGAAGTGCGCGAAGGAGATCTGATTGTTATTCTGAATGCAGGAGCCTACGGTTACACAATGTCGTCTAATTACAATTCCAGACCCCGACCAGCCGAAGTATTGATACTGAATCAAAAGGCCTTTCTTATTCGTAAAAGAGAAAGTTTAGATGATTTGATCAGCGGACAACTCGATCCCGATTTAGGTTAAAATAGGGCTGTTACGGAGACTCCTCCTGCGCCATTCCAAAAAGGCGCTACTGTTAGTTTAGTGCTATGGTCTCGTTTCCCAGGAAAAATATCGTAAGCCAGATTACCTGCGAGAATTCCGATAGCAGCTCCAGCAAGTACGTCTGTCACCCAATGTTCGTTGTTCATAATCCGCAAGCTTCCGGTTGCTGTTGCTAAAACATATCCACCCGTAATCAGCCATTTCCGGCTTTTAAGATCATCATACCGGGGATTCATAAGCTCCCGATGAAGGTAGGTTGCAGAAAGAAATGCCTGAGCGGTATGGCCTGAGGGAAAGGATTGTAAGTTCTCACTTCCGGGTCGCTCTACTCGAGCAAGTTGCTTGATGGAATGCACCATAACAACCATTAAACCCTCAGCCTTAATAAAATTTACAACTGAATTTTTCATGTGCGACCTGTTTCGGGACTGAAAAAATTCCGTTAGAAGAAATGCACCGGCTGGCACAAATTGGAAATAGGTATCGATTTTAGTGTTGAAGTTTGAATAATTCTTTTGTCTCCATTCATACACAGCACCTCTGCTCATAAATCCTTCATCACGCCAGGTCAGAATGGTTGCTACACCAAGAGCGATTGTAGGATAATAGTTACTGGAATTAGGACGACGGGATACCACAGTATCTGTTGAGATACCGGCTGAAGCAGTCAAGGTAAATTGACCTGAAAATAAAAGCGCCAATAAAACAGTCCTTTTAATCATCGCGATAGAATAAAAAAGGGCGTCCGCGCAGGACACCCTTTATTTTCAATTGTGGTGATGGAGGGAATCGAACCCCCGACACAAGGATTTTCAGTCCTTTGCTCTACCAACTGAGCTACATCACCTGACCATTTCCCCTTTGAAGGGGGCACAAAACTATGGAAAAATGGATTTTACGCAAACTTGAGGGCTGTTTTTTAGCCATTCAGCACTATTTGCCTTTTATCCCCTGATGGTAAAATTGGCTTATCTCCAATGATTCACGGGATATTGTAGGTTCGTGACAAAAGGTTGCATTAATTTCAAGCCTGATATTACTATGATTCAACAACTCCTTTTTTTGCTTACTCTCATCACTGCAGGGTGGCTCATCAGAAAAAGAGTTCTTTTCATCAAAAAGAATATTGAGCTCGGCAAAAAGACAGATCTGCCTCCCAATCCCGAGCGGTGGAAAAATCTGTTCCTCATTGCCTTTGGTCAGAAGAAAATGTTTACCCGACCGATTCCGGCACTCCTTCACTTATTGATTTATGTAGGTTTCGTAATCATCAATATCGAGGTGCTTGAGTTTATCCTGGATGGGCTCAGTGGCACCCATCGATTGTTTGCGCCTCTATTAGGTGCCTTTTACCCCATTCTTATGAATGTGTTTGAGTGGTTGGCGCTGGGTGTGCTGGTGTCTTGTATCTTCTTTTTGATCCGTAGAAATATACTGCCCATTGACCGCTTCCGAAGTCCGGAACTAACCCGCTGGCCACGATTGGATGCCAACATCATCCTGATCGCTGAAATCATTCTGATGCTGGCTGTGTTTACCATGAATGCCGCAGATCAGGTATTACAAATCAGACAACCTGCACATTTTCCGGCAACCGGCAGGTTGCACTTGAGTTCTTTGATCATTCCCGGGTTTGAGAGTTTCGAAACCAACACGCTCATTCTTGTGGAGCGCGGGGCCTGGTGGTTTCACATCATTGGCATTCTGGCGTTTGCTGTTTATGTAACCTACTCAAAGCACCTTCATATTTTTCTGGCATTTCCAAATACCTGGATGGCGCGACCAGAACCAAAAGGTCAGGTTACCAATATGCCGGTAGTCACTGCCGAAGTTAAATCGATGCTTGGCCTTGCTCCTGCTCCAACTGCCACAGAGGCCGGACGATTCGGAGCACGGGATGTAACCGATCTCGATCGTCGATTGCTTCTTTCTGCCTACTCCTGTACCGAATGCGGCCGCTGCACGTCCGAGTGTCCGGCAAACCTTACGGGTAAAAAGTTATCTCCGCGGAAAATCATGATGGATGTCCGCGACCGAATGGAAGACCTTGGCAACGGAAAAAATGCTGAAGGGAAATACCTTTTGGGCGATTACATAACAAAGGAGGAAATCAATGCCTGCACCAGTTGCAACGCCTGCGTTGAAGCCTGCCCCGTACTGATCAATCCGCTGGATGTAATTATCGAATTAAGAAGATATGTGTCGATGGAAGAATCTGGAGCGCCCGCCTCGTGGAATGGCATGTATCAGAATATTGAGACCAACTTTGCACCCTGGAAATTTTCACCTTCAGATCGTTTCAACTGGAAATCAGAAGCTGAACAAAATCAAAGCCCTGCATCATGAAGCTGTCAACCTTGGCTGAACTTACTGCAAGAGGAGAATCTTGCGAGATCCTCTTCTGGGTCGGATGTGCAGGATCATTTGATGACCGTGCGCGTCGTGTAACAGTTGCCTTCGCCCGAATCCTCGAAGCCGCCAGCATTCGGTATGCTGTTTTAGGCACTGAGGAAAATTGTACTGGCGATCCCGCACGTCGTGCCGGTAATGAATTTCTCTTTCAGATGCAGGCGATGAATAACATTCAGGTACTGAATGGTTATGGCGTGCAGAAAATTGTAACCGCTTGCCCCCATTGCTTCAATACGCTGAAGAATGAATACCCGGAACTTGGTGGAAACTATGAAGTCATCCATCACGCAACATACTTGCAGCAACTGATTAACGAAGGCCGCATTAAATTGAAAGAGGGCGGATCCTTCAAAGGAAAAAAGATAACATATCACGATTCGTGCTACCTCGGAAGGGCCAACGGAATCTATGAAGCCCCGCGAATTGTACTTGAAGCTCTGGATGCAGACCTGGTCGAAATGAAACGTTGTCGTACTACCGGATTGTGCTGCGGCGCCGGCGGTGCTCAAATGTTTAAAGAACCGGAGAAGGGTAAAGCCGATATCAACGTTGTGCGCTCCAAAGAAGCCTTGGATACAGGCGCAACAACTATTGCCGTAGCTTGTCCTTTCTGCATGACGATGATGCGCGATGGAGTAAAAGCGCATGAGAAAGAGTCATCCGTGCAAGTAAAAGATATTGCCGAATTGATCTCTGAAAATCTTCAGAAAGAAGCTTAATCAGCCTTTTGCCGTAGCCCAGCGAATCAATACTTTCCAGGTAACTTTTGTGCCTGACATCAGTATGCCTATCCGGAAAATTCTGCCAGCCAGCCATGTGGTGAAGAAGAATCCGGCAATTAGCAATACCATAGATAAAGCCAGCTCCCATGCGGGAACGCCAAAAGCAATTCGACCTACCATGGCCACCGGAGAAGTAAACGGAATGACGGAGAGCCAGAAGCTCACAGAAGAATGTGGGTCAGGCAAGATGAACGTAAACAATCCGAGATAACCAATCAGTAACGGAAGCGTTACCGGAAACTGAAATTGTTGAGCCTCCTGTTGGGTTTCTACGGAGGCGCCAACCGCGGCAAATAGGGCGCCGTACATAAGATAGCCACCAATAAAGTAAAAGAGAAATACAGAGGCCATAGTTACCAGCGGTAAATCCCAAACACGCTGAACCATTTTTTGAGCCTTTTCCATACCACCGGCTTGTTCCATGGCCTCTTCGCCAATTGATTTGGTAACCTGCTCGGTGATCTGCTTGTTTGGCGAATTCAAACCAAAATAAGCCGTAACGGAAGAAGTAACAAAGGTGATGAGTGCTATCCAAATGATGAACTGCAGCATCCCTACCGAAGCAATACCAACAATTTTGCCAAGCATCATTTGAAAAGGCTTAACAGACGAAACGATGATCTCAACAATTTTTGATGATTTTTCTTCTATAACACCTTGCATAATCTGAATGCCGTAAAGGAGCACGAGCATGTAAATGATAATGCCCATAGCCATTCCCAAACCATACAGTAATCCAGTACTACTTTCGCTTTCCTCACCGGTTTCAGAAAGTGTCCGTTCTTCAAAAGAGACAGATGATTTCAGTGATTTTAAAACAGAAGATTCAATCTGATAGGCTTCCAATTTGAGATCACGCATCCGGTCGCTAAGAATATCCTTAAGCGCTGAGGTTTTTTCTAACCCGGGATTATTTTGGGTATACAAGATGAATCCCTCCGGCTTCTCCAAATCAAACTTTGGAATATACAGCAGAGCAAAATCCTTCGACTGAGCAAAGACTTCCTTGGCCTGATCCAGGGTACCTTCAAAATAAGTAAACTCGAATTTTTTAGCGCTGTCCAGATCTAAGCGTCGATCTTCATCAACTACCATAACTTTTTCAGGTCCTTCACTAGAAGCCCCCTCTACCATCATATAAATCATACCGGCCATAATGGCTGGGAAGATCAGCGGAACCAAAATAGTAGAAACTAAAAACGATTTCTTGGTTACCCGAATTAGAAACTCGCGTTGTATGATGATCCAAACTTTGTTCATGTGCAAATGATTAGTTTATTCCCAGATCTCTTTTCAGTCCCTCATCAGACTCGCCCTTTACCAGACTGATGAAAATTTCTGCCATCGATGGGAGTTTTTCACGGAACGAGTGAATCTCCGTTGAGCCGATTAACGCCTGAAGCAGTGCATTTCCTTTACTGCCGTCCAGTATTCGAATATCGGATCGGGTTAAATTTCCTTCCACCGGCTTTTGATTCATCAATACAAATCGCTCGGGCGACAAGCGAAGATCAGAGGCACTATGAATGACCTCAAAGGTATGAGTGCGGTATTGTTCCCGGATACCCTGAGTTGATCCTTCAAGTATTTTCTTTGATCGATTGATCATCAGCGCGCGATCGCAAAGCGCCTCAACGGTTTCCATCCGGTGCGTAGAAAAAAGAATCGTTGCGCCCTTTTCACGAAGATCAAAGATCACATCGGTAATTAACTGGGCGTTTACCGGATCAAATCCTGAGAATGGCTCGTCAAGAATAATAATTTTAGGTTCATGAAGAACGGTTCCAATAAATTGAATCTTTTGTGCCATTCCCTTGGAAAGATCTTCAACTTTCTTGCTCCACCAGTCTTTAATTTCAAAACGCTCGAGCCAGTAGCGAATGCGCTTCATGGACTCGGATTTGGAAAGCCCCTTAAGCTGAGCCAGAAATAACAACTGCTCCCCGACTTTCATTTTCTTATACAACCCACGTTCTTCAGGCAGATAGCCAACTAGTTCGATGTGCGCAGGTCGCAGCGGTACATTATTCACACGAATCTCTCCGGCATCGGCCTGAATAATCTGATTGATGATGCGAATGAGCGTGGTTTTACCGGCACCGTTTGGACCAAGCAATCCAAAAATACTTTGTGTCGGAATTTCAAAACTTACGTTTTCCAAGGCCAAATGACTGGAGTAGGCTTTGGTAACATTTTCAGCTGTGAGAATATTCAAAGGAAAAGGATTTACAACAGAAGTGATTAGTAACCTGAACTGTTTCGCAGCAGGATTTTTCCCATGGCTACATCCAAATTAAAAACAACAGGCTTTTGAGTTGATGGAGTCCAGGATGGGTTGGCAAAGGCATGCTCTCCAACCTGGCGGTAATTGCGCGGTAACTCCACACTACACAGCCATGAATCATTAATGCGCACCAACACCGGCACTTCATCGGAAGGCATATCAATGATCAAATTACCTGCACCCACGATTCCATAAACTTCGTAGTCTAACATAGGTCGATCGCTGAAATCCAACATCAACTTTCCAAAACCAACTTCAGCAGCAAGAAAACGACTTCTGGCCTGGTGCGCTTTAAGTACGGTAACCGATCCCAATTCAACTTTAACCTGAAACGTATCCATTTCAACCTTATTCGCACCATGTTCAAAAGAAATCCGAACATCGGCACTTCCTGTGTTAACATTTAGTCGCTCAACCGACAAACCAGATAAGTCAATACTTGAATTACCCAGATCATAATCCATATTCAATCGATAAGGTTTATTATCGGTCAAGTATACCTTCCAAATACCATCTTCGGATTCTTCACCAAGAACCTGATCGGAAATAATTCGTGTCATGCCTCGACCATTCAGACTGTTCAGCTTCAGCATGATTTCCTGAACGGACCCCATCACCTGCTCTTCAAACAAAAAAGGATTACGACCAGGCTCACCTTGACTGTAAACATTAACAACTTCAGCACTATGTGTAGGCCGGATGATGTAGTTACCGGATTCTGATCCTACTTTCAAAAAGACACGTTCGCAACCCTGTTTGCCCTCCAATGCGAACTGCTTCTTCGGCTGTGCAGCCAGAGAAAAAGCCGTCATGAAGACGATCAGCTGGGCTAAGAGTTTTATCATCAGAAGGTCTTAAACGAAAAAGTCATGTCAAAGGTTGGAACCCATTGACTTGCAGATCATAAAAGTAAAAAAATGCGGTTTTTTTCAAAAAAATGGGGTCAGGAACCCTGACCCCATCAAAAAAATTAAGCCTGAAGATCATTTCCGGGCAGCCAGTGCCGCTTTCCCAGGGAATAGCGTAGACACCAAAGAGGTAGAGGCTGAAGAAAAATAAACCTTCGGCTGAAGGGATGAGTTGAGTACAAA
>Ga0068872_10000975_pt1 | contig 23291 bp, 11 predicted proteins | sample NOAtaG_7_FD_66441 | JGI IMG/M metagenome (GOLD analysis project Ga0068872, IMG submission 66441) | Freshwater lake microbial communities from Lake Erie, under a cyanobacterial bloom - NOAA_Erie_Diel1S_2200h metaG | ecosystem: Environmental > Aquatic > Freshwater > Lake | place: USA: Ohio, Lake...
AAGGCAAACCAGGTCGCCAGCAACTTGTCGGCCAACTGCTTTTTAGGTCTGGAAAGGGACAGCAGGCAACCGAATGCAAACTGCGCTATGGCGATGTACAAAATAGCAATCATGGGATGGGGCAATCTTATGCATTTTGAAGGCGAGGTGCAACGAAGTTGGGTGTTTGGTTTGTCCAAGCCACGTAGAGTGGACAAGTACACGGCAGATGGACGCACGTTTCGGGTGGCAAGGTCGACTGTAGATGGAATAGGAAGGTGATTTGCTTCATGAATCGCACTCCGAACACAATCAATCCATTGCCTCCCCGAGTGGGAGGTGGCCTCCCTTTGCTTGGTCATGCCCTTGAATTTGCCAAGGACCGAGGTAAGTTGTTCAAGCGAGGGTATGACAGTCATGGCCGGGTTTTCAGCATCATGTTGGGTCCTAAGCCTGCCGCGGTCCTCATCGGCCCAGAGTTGCAAGCCCAATTCTACCGGGAGACCGACAAGATTCTGGACATGTCCAAGCCCTATCAGTTTTTGGCTCCCCTTTTCGGTCAGGTAACCTTCGTCGCGGACCATGCCACCTATCTGAATCAACGGCCGGTGTTGTATGAGCCGTTTCAAAAGGAGAAAATGATGCGTTATTTGACGGTGATGGACGAAACGATCCGCAAATGGGTTGAAGATTTGCCCGACAGCGGTTCATTTGAGCTCACCGAGGCGATGCAAAAGTTGGTGCAGGAAGTGGCAGGCAGGGCCATCATGGGCGATCGGTTCATGCAGCTTGCAGGCGACCGGTTTTGGAATCTTTACAACATCATGGGGAAGGCTTTGGACCCCTTGTTGCCCCCAAAACTACCCCTGCCCAAATTCATTCGGCGCGACCGGGCGAGGAAGGAAATGATGGCCATTTTGAGGCCGATCTTGCAGGAAAGGCGGTCCAATCCGATGAGTTATGATGATTTTTTGCAGGATTTTGTTCAGACCACCCGCGCCGATGGGACCCCGCCCACTGACGAGGAACTCCTTGGGTTGATCATCGGATTGCTGTTTGCAGGCCATGAAACCACCGCCGGGCAGGCAGCTTGGACGCTGATTCAATTGTTGCAACATCCCGGCTACCACCAACAAGTCAAGGCCGAAGTGGATGCCGTATTTTCCGCCCACCCTCAACCTGATTCAAGGGTCTTGGTGCAATTGACCAAATTGCGTTGGGCCGTGGATGAGACCACCCGGATGCGACCCAGTGCGGATGTCCAGATCAGGGTCACGGAGCAAGATTGGGAAGTGGCGGGGCATTTGATTCCGAAGGGATGGGCTGTATTCGTGACCGGTGAGGTGAGTCATTTTTTGCCGGAAGTGTTCGAACAGCCTGAACAATACGACCCGGAGCGTTTTGAAGCCACTCGCTGCACCCACAAATCACACAAACATGCCATCATGAGTTTTGGTGGCGGTATGCACAAATGCCCAGGGATGAATTTTGCCCAAAACGAAATGATGTTGATCGCAGCCTACTTGCTCAGGCATTTCGAGTTGGAGTTGGAAACATTGGACACGAAAGTCAGGCGGGATTTGGGTGCCAATCGTCCTACACCGACCATCGTGCGGTTCAAGCGGCGGAAGCTGATGGAGGGCCAAAGCGGCTTGAATCAGACAATAAAATCTTGCCCATTTGCGGCTGCCCACGGTCTGGCCTAACCTTTGATTCATTTCAACATTCGGCCCCGGTTATACCAAGGGAAATTCCAATTTTGTTCAGGATCATTTGCCAAGACTTGAGTGGACATGGGTTTGCAGGTTTCTAATTTTTGTAATTTGGCGGCCATTACCACTTTACCATGATGCAAATTCCCTTCTCCAAGGCATTCAAAACAATCCTTTTGGTTGTCCTTGTCATCAACCTTCGATCCTTTTCAGCCTTCGCCCAGAACGACAGCCTCGATAAAGTCAGGCACCGCGAGGCCCTTGAAGCAGAACGAACAGCCTATCGGAATCTGGACGTGAGCTATGGTGGAATCGGGTTTTCCTTTTCTAGGCCAGTGATGCCCAAAGTCAACGGTTCCTCCATGCCCTGGGTTGGAATCGATGTCCTTTCGGACATCATAACCGTCAAATTTGCTACCGGACGTGTGAGCCTCGACTCGGCTGGGTATGACCCCGGCATGGATGCATACGTCAATCAAGGAAGCGTAGGCATGTCCTTCCCGCTCACCCGCATGACCTTCGGGACATACAACAGCAATTCTTCGTTATTCCGTGGCCATCCGGTGATTGGAGGTGAACTCGGTTACATCGGTTTCAGAAATCAGCTAGGTCCAAGCGGCGACCCTTACTCTCGGATCTATTACTTGGGCATCAATCCCGGTTACCGAGTCCGTTTGCCGTTTGGTTCTTTGGATTTCAACCTCAATCTTTTTTTGGGAGTGGATTCCCAAAGTCGCGACAATGTCCCGGGAATCGGCATGAACCCAAGTCTGACATTCCGCTTGGACGCTTTGAAATGGCGATATGATCCAGATTACATCGATGTGGATGCCACCATCACCTCAATCAGAAATGTCCAGAAATCAGATCCCTACATCTCCAAATACGAACTCAACCCATACAGCGGGATTGAGGCTGCCGAGGTAAGTGTGGATTACACCTATGATGTCAGCGTCCAAAAGACAACCATGGGGGTGCAGGACATCGGTGCCCACGTGGGATTTGGTCCCAAGTTCAGCTACATCAACCCGGTTCGTACCGATTACATTCCTGCAAGTTATATGGTGGGAGTCGTCGGCGAGGGTCGGTTCAGCTATTTCGACGGAGGTGTCACCCTTGAAGCCGGTCGCGTAGGGCATGGTGGCGCATTGGAAACAAAAAGTGAAAGTGAAGGTACCTACCGGAGGAGGCTCATCAAGTCCTACGAGCAAGGTCAGGGCCATCTCGGGATGGTCAACATGTATGTAAACTACGGATTGGACCTCTCACCCTTGATTCTTGGATTGATGGGTTATACGCTCGACATGGGGGATGCAACTTCCTTTTTTGCCATCACTGGCGGGTTCATCAGCGGACTTCATGTGCCTTTTGCGCAATCTTTCAATGATGACGCCGATGCCGCATTTTATCAAAACAGAATCGACAACAACGTCATGGACACGAAGGAACAATACCTTAGCCCTGCCGTTATCAAGCCCGGATATTTGGCTGGTTATTACCTTGCTTTTCAAGTCGGGGCCATGTGTGCCAAAATCTCCAATTATCGGTATTTCGGTGCGCCGTTTGCGAGCAACACCATGTTGAGTTTGGCCTATCGCATCCCCAGGGCTGACGGTCTCAAATTCCGATAAATTTAACCCAGCCCAAGAGGCAATTCATTCCAGATTTTGGGAATTCCATAATGGGAAACTCCAACGATGGGGTGAAGGGAAACTTTGCCGATGGTGAAGCGGTTCCAATTTTGGAAATCCTCCAACTTGAAACCATTCAGGCAATGGAATACTTCCACCGGGCATTTGATACAACCGCTTTGTTGGTACTTCTCAATCATCCTCTCGTGTTTTTCCAAGTACCTCCGCATGGTTTGGGCCTCGTTTTCATCGGGTGCGATTTGTTGCACGATATCCAATAATTCCGACTTCAATTGCACTTGGTCCATATCCATCCCCGGTTCCGGTTGGGCGGTTTTGTCCAATACCACGAGTTTGACCGTGCGGATGCCCTTGGTTTCAAGCCATTTGGCAGTTTCAAACGCCACCAAACCACCCATGGAATATCCCAGCAGTACAACCTCTTGCGGCATGTGACCCATAGACTCCCGGGCCCTCATCAAAGTCAGCGCAATTTCCTCAATGCTTGTGCAAGAATTGTCTCCATTTGTTTCGGGATAATGGAATGCCAATGCCCTGAGGTCGGAGGGCAGACGAAGCGAGTTGTAAATCAGGCCCATGCCCATGATGGGAGGGAATAGCCAGATTTCACGTCCCTCTTTGCCTGATTGGATTTGCCAAATGGATTGGTCCGGTTTGGGTTCCTGCAGACATCGTTGGAGGAAAGCCAAGGTTGGCTGTTTGAAAAATGAAGAAGCTGAAATTTTCTGACCTGTTTTTTTCTCGATGTCCCTCAGCAACAGAAGGGCCTTGATGCTGTTGCCTCCCGCTTCGAAAAAGTGACCTGAGCTCGCCTCTGATCCCACATATTGGCACCAAATGGCTTCCAGAACCGGGTCTTGGACGCCATCCACACTTGAGAAGTGGTCTTCAGGTGATACGGGGCTGAATGGTGAAGTGGTTTTGGGAAGGTTTTGCAGCAATTTGACTTCTTCCAATACGAGGCGGTGTAGGTCCTGAACCACGGATTCCTGCATGCAATGATGATCGAACTCCCATCGGAAATTCACGCCATGGTTGGATTCTTCCACATACAACGTCAGTGGTAGCCTGGGGCGACTCCAAGAGGTTTGGGCAGAAGGGGGCGCGTCTTCCAAGTGGAAGGGATGTTGGATTACCAATCCGATTTGGTGGTAGGCCGACTGCACCACCCCTTCGGGATAAATGACGGGTTGGTCGGCTGCTTTGAACAGTTGAGACAGGGCCCATTGTTGTTGTGCAAGGAAATCCTGCGCCGGAATATCGGACCGTAAACAAGGGAAGGGGAAAGCCCGCATATGCATGCCCACAGAATCTGAATGCCGCAAATCCACTACCATGGAGAGCCAATTCATCCTGAATCCGACTTGGTCCAAGGCTCTGCCCAAGACATATGACAACACGACGGAAAGGGTACATGACTGTTGTTTGGATGCCGTTCCGAATAGTTCCCAAGAATCTGGGGCAATCCGGAAATTCAAGGAGGGTTGAAGCTCATGGTTCACCTTTTCAAACCAAACCGTGGGTGGCTTGGCCAAGTGGAAATAGGTGTTCCAATCGATTTTTTCAGTCTTCGAATGACTAGTCTGGGGCTGAATCGAAACAGGCTTGCCCTCGTAGGCAGCCATGAATTCTTCCAACAAAGGAGCGTCGGAGCCTCCGTCGTAAACCAGGTGGTGGGGACAAAAAAACAGGAAGGACCTTTCAGCCTGCATCCAAACCTCGGCGTGGAAACATGGTCCTTTGGAGAAGTCGATGGGCTTCAGGGATTCATTCCGGTAGGCGGCATCCAAGTCGTCTACCTTCTTTTGGATCAATCGGAAACCCTCGGAGGAAACCGGGACTTGGAAAACATTGCCGTGTGCATCTTCTTCGAACCGAACGAACAAAGCCTCCTGTCGCTTCAAAGTTTTTTCAAAGGCCTCCTCACAGCGGTCCTGGTCCATCGAATGTGGAATTTCGATGAGGTGGGGCAGGTTGTACAGGGTGGATTTCCCTTGTTTGATTTCGAACCAAATGGCTTCTTGGGCTTTGGAGATGGCTTGGTTTGATGTGTTTCCGATAGATTCCGAAGAAACAGGAACCAATACTTGGGCCAGCCCTTGCATGGTGCTTGCGGAAAAAAGCTGGTGTACGGCCATTTTTTCAGGATTGGACGCATTCCACGTCCGCACGAATTGCATGGCCTCGAAGCTGTTTTTTCCTGTGCTGAAAAAGCCGGCTTCCGGGTTGATTTCCTCCTTGAATAGTTGTTGGAAGTGGCTCAAAAGCTTGGCAAGGGTCGTTTGACCTGAGGTGGCGATGGCCTCTATTTGAAGCTTTTTTTCAGCCAATACCCGCAAAGGTTTGAGGTCCACCTTGCCATTTTGGTTGAGAGGAAAGGTTTCCACCTCGATGAAACCTGAGGGCAAGAAATAGGCCGGGTAGTGTTCCACGATGGATTTTCGTAGGCTTGATTTTTCTTCGGCCGACAAAGGTTTTGTATGAAATGCCGCCATCTCCGTGGAAAGTTGGTTTTGGAAATCGACCACCACCCATTGTCTGTCGGAGCAAATTTGACCCAACATCCGCTCGACCTCTTCCAATTCCACCCGCTGACCTCGGATTTTCACCTGTCTGTCGCTTCTACCCTTGAAGTGGAACACGCCAAATTCGTCCCGCATGCCCCGGTCTGCCGAAGTCCATCTGACGGCTTGCGGATTGCTCCAAACGCCATCTATCACATATCCCAAGCCCACGGCAGGGCCATCGAAGGAGATTTTACCCTCCAAGCCATCCGGCAATGGTTTTCCCGTTTCGGTGCCAATCGTCATGCCTCCATGACCCATGGGTCTGCCGATGGGCACGGTCATTTCAGCCTCATAACTGTCGGAGTCGTCCTTGTCAATGTCGAAAAAGCTATTGTCGATGGTGGTCTCAGACAGTCCGTAAGAACTGATGATTTTTTGGTGGGAAAGTTTGGTTTGGGCAATACGTCTCATTTCCCGCATTTTCCAACTGTCGGAGCCCACGATGAGAAGCCTTAGGTCCGGGCATCGCGACAATTCGAAGCCATCCTCAAGCCACCAACGCAACACGACGGGGGTGGTCTCAAACAAGGTCACTTTGTGTTTGGAAATCACCTCCAACATGGCCGAAGGATCCTGCCGTCCCTCCTTCCCCAACAAAACCAGGGTGCCCCCATTGAAAAAGCATCGACCGACATCACCCAAGGACACGTCAAATGAAAAAGATGCAGCTTGGAGCAAAACATCCTGATCTGTGATGTTGTATTCTTCTCGCCAGGCAATTACAGCTGCCTCATACCCCAACCTCCTGACACCCACAAGCTTAGGTGCGCCGGTCGTGCCGGATGTGGCAATCACGTAGGCCAAGTCGCCCCCCTCGGGATTGATGTCGGGGTTGGAAGCCGACAACAGGGATTGGATGGTTTGGATGCGGTCCAAGGGTGTCTCGGAGGCAACGGGGAGAAACGGTCTTTTTTGAAGGAGGCAGGCCAGTATCATGGCCAATGAATCCGGTTGCCGTTCCAATGTCAATAACTCGATTCCGACAGGTGGGTTGTAGTCCATCCTGTTCCGGATTTGCTCGTCCAATTCGGTGTACGTCCAAACGCCTTTCTCATGCACGATGGCAGGTTTGGAACCCCATTTTGCGACAACCTTTTGCCATTCAGCCATCAAATCCAAGCCTGGGGAACTTGCGGTCTGCACTTTTTCTATTGGCAGTCCTTGGAAGAAAATTTCGTGGAGGGTGTGGATGGCTTTTTCTGAAAACAAGTCGGCGCGATATTCCCAAGAAAAGACCCGTTTGCCATCAGTCTCCATGAAATCCAACGAAACGGGAAATTCCGCCCAGTCCCTCCCGAAGTCCAAGGCTTCGACCCCATGGTCTGTCCCATCCACTGCGTGGTAGAGGTAGCTGGTGTTGAAAAAGGGTTGTCCGGTTTTGGATTCGGATTGGTCAAGCCGTGCGATTTCTGCAAATGGTTGGTTGCGCTTGGAAAACACATTCCTCCAAGCGGCCAAAATCTCTTCCTTTTTGTCGGTTTGGACCCGGAAAGGCAACAAATTCACGGACATGGCCTGGAGGTTGCCACTCAAACTGTGTTCACGTGCACTGACCGGAATCCCGGTTGCAAAATCACCCGACGGGAAAAAACGATGCCAGAGGTTCGTCCACAAAATCAAACCGGCTTCGAAGGCACTGCAATGCAAGGTGGAGCAAAGTGATTGGATGGCCCCCGACTCTTCATGGGATAGTTCTTTGGTCCATCTTTTCCCCAGTGGCATTACCGCATTTTTCCGTTGGAAGGGCAATTCGGATACCCGGACGCCTTGAAGGTAATTGCGCCAGAATTCGGTTTCGACAGGCTGTTCTTCGGGCGCCGTCAAAGAGAGCGTTGTGACCGTCTCGGCTTGGTAATCATTCAGGAAATCATGCCAAAGGTCTTCCACACCCAAACCGTCAAGCAAAGCGTGATGTACTTTGATGGCCAGAAAAATCGGTTTTTCGGGTCCTTGGTCGGAGATGAAAACCATCATCAACCCTTCTTCGGGCTGGAGATAGGTGCCTTGAACCCACTGCAAAAAATCGTCCTTTTGAATACCGCTGCGCTTTAGGATGTGGGTGGCTGACTGCTGCCATTGGTAGGAGGACTCGTGGGGTTTTACGCAGAGGTGAAGCGCTGATTGTGCTTTGAACCATTGTTCGATCCACGCTGGCTTATGGGGTGGCGGAATCTGAAATCCGCTTGAAATCCAGAAAGTTTTGGCGAAGGTTTCATCCGATTCCGACAGGAACAGGAGACGTGCCGCGGTGGAATGGACTTCCGTGCCGGGCGCAATGGGTTCCAAGGAAGGGATTTTGGGTTGGTTGGAATGAAACGGGATGGAGGCGAGGTTGACCGATTGGATGATATGTTTGAAGGGTACCTGGAGGTTGAGGTATTTCAGAAGGGCTCCCGAAAACCTCATGGCATCGATGGAATTCAGGCCTTGAGCGTACCAATTGAGCGAAGGATTGATGGATTTGTTGGGGAAGGTCTCCGCAAGCAATTTGGCCACTTCCTCTGGAAGTTCCGCATCCCGCATGTTCTCCACGAGATGGTCTGCGCGAAGTTTCAATTGTCCCATGTCCACTTTCCCGTTTTTGTTCACAGGAAATCCTTCCATCAGTTCCAAGAAGTGAGGCACAGCATACATGGGCAGCAGGTCATGCAGCAGGGACAAGGAAGGGAGTTTGGTCGTAGATTCCGATTTGCCGAATGCGAATAAAAAATTCTGATGAAACAGGACCACCCAAACCGCGACTCCAGACCATTCGGAAAGGGCCCTTTCGATGCGGGATAGTTCGATTCTTTGGCCGTTGATTTTGATTTGGGCATCCTTCCTACCCCTGAAAAACATAAAACCAGCTTCGTCCGCAAACCCCAGGTCACCTGTCAGGTAGGCGGGAAGGCCATGGTGCTGAATGAAGGGACTGTTTTGGGATGGTTCCGCGTAGCCCAAACCCACGGCCGGCCCCATCACCATGATTTCCCCCTCTTGAAAGGGAGGTGCCGGTTGGCCATTTTCCAATTTCACCATCATCGAGGCGTGGGAAAACGCATCCCCGATGGGCAGGCTGTCGGAGGGATATTGACCCCGGTTTTCGAATCCGGTTGACAATACCGAGCATTCGGAAGGGCCGTAAAATTGAAATAGACGAGCGGATGGGAATTTCCCATGCAGGCGTTTGGATAAGGATTGGGGAACTTTGTCGCCACCGGTCATGAGGAGTCTGGGCACTGAATCGCCTTCCATGGCATCCATCCATGCATCCATCAAGGTCGGGACCAAATGCATGGCCGTGACGGATTGGCTGCGCGTCCGAATCGCGGTTTTGTCGGTCCAATCGCCCCGTTCAAACACCACCGTTTGCCACCCCTTGTAGAGCGGAAAAATCAACTCCGCCACCCCGATGTCGAAAGCAGGATGGGCCACCACACCAAAGACTTCCTGTTCCCGCCATGGCAATTTTTCATCCCAGGCCCTGAAAAAGTGCAACAAATTGGCCAAAGAGAGCCGCACCACTTTGGGCTCACCCGTGGAACCTGAAGTACAGATGCTCAAGCAGCCGGAGGAGGGAATGGCACCTGTCTTTGCAACGGGTGGCATCTCCGGAAGGCTCTGCGGCAATAGCCCCAAAAGATACAGGGTTGGCAATCCTTGGACTTGCTCGGCACCAAACATCACATCGGGCTTGCGTTTGGAGAGGAGGGATGCCATGAAGCTGGGGGATTCCTTTTCATTCAAGGTGAGCACCTCCACCCCGTTTTTCCAAGCAGCACACATCAGGACAGCCGAGTTTGGGTGTTTGTCACCCACGTGCCAAATCAAACGTACATCATGCCGGGCAAAATACGAGCATAAGTCTTCGTAAAGGGCAGTTTGGCCTAGCTTGGAAAATGATTGTTCCGCCCGAAAGAAAAAGTCATCCGCTGTGATTGGATCCGGAAAATGAGGCGCGGCTGGTTTTGGGCAAACTTGCACTTCGCGAAGTGGGGTGTCCATGCAGGTGTGGAAGCCCATCATGAACTGCCCGAATCCCCTAGACAAAGCTCTGATTTGTGCTTCTGAGTGGGAAAGGCGGTGGTAGTGCCATTCCAAACGCAAGTCATCTTGTAGGGGCGTGATGGCCAAACTCAGGGGAAACTCTGAAAAATCATGGTTTTGGACCAATTCAAACCGTTGTCCAACCTGCAACAATGAGCGCTCGATGGGATAGTTTTCGAAAGCCAACAGGAAGTTGTAAGACAAATGGCTGAAGCTATCATGCGTTAAATCAACGAAGGGAAAGGGACTTATCTTCCTCTCCCGGTCCTTGAATTTGCCCAACATTTGTCTCGGACTGAGGTCGGGATCCACTTTGAATTGCACGGGAAGCGTTTGGATTCCCAACCCGAACCCGTTTTGCGCCAATTCCATCAAACCGTTCTGTTTCACCTGGCCATATTGGACATTGACCTTTCCTGTCCACCGCTCCAAAAAGCAAATCCATCCGAAATTCAGATACTCGGACAAAGTCAATCCCAAATCACGGGCCTGAGCCGCCAAGCCAGGTTGGTCCAGGTTCAAGACTTCGGTGCCAAATCCACCCTCTTGGTCGCCTGTCGGGGTGATCGTAGCCGAATCGTCCATGGGAAGTAGGTACGACTGATAGGCTTGCAGTGCAGCAGCATGATCCAGTTTTTTCCACTCCTCAAACCACCTTTTGTTGGTTTTGGGCGCAACAGTGGCCAATGGGCTCATCAACAGCAAAATGAAATCACCCAACAGTTTTTGCCGTCCCCAACCGTCGAACATGAGATGGTGGTAGGTGACCAACAGGTAAGTTTCTTCGGTGGTTTCTATCCAATCAAAGCGGGCACAAGGGTCCTTGGCAAAATGAAACCCCGCCAATCTGATGCTTTCACTCAGCCCTTGGACTTCCTTTTGGGTGATTCGGTGTTTCACAAATCGGGGTTGGATGGATTTGCTGCTGACCAAAACAGGCTGCCTCAGACCTTCGTGTAGGACCACTGATTTCAGGCACTCGTACGCATTTGCCAATTTGTCCAAAGCCAGGGCCACGGCGTGATGGTCCACCTCCCGCACCTTGAACATGATTTGTTGAACGTAAGTAGAGGGTTGCCCCTTCAGGGTGGCTGACAGCATGAACTGCTGGGCGGGAAGCAGCGGGACAATGGAAAGGATGTCTTCCTTTTTCATCTTGTCACAAGTTAAGCAGGTCCGCTATGGTATCAAGGTCATCTTTTCCGATACCCTCATCCACGTAAAATCCCCCGCCGGATTCGCCACCTGCACCCAACTTGGAACCTACCGAATCCCAATCCTTCTTGAAAGCCACCAAATCAAACCCAGGATGTGAGCGGAACATCCATTTGACTCGACCTTGCAGCACAATTGCATTGATCTCCAAATAGGCTAGCAAAGGATTGTTTGCATCCACCTGCGGACCGGCATCCAAATCCATGGGTTGGGCCAAGCCACCCCAGTTTTCATCAAAAGTACCCAGGAAATTTAAGAGGGCAGGGAAAGGTGGTTGATTCCATCCCTCCAGCGCCATGTAGGCAAGTCCATGGTCGGGCAAGTTTTCCAGGCTCTCCTTCGCGTAGTGCGAAATGGCCTCCTTGGTCTCGGGATAGTCCTGTGAGGTGATGGGATAGAATTGGGTGAACCAACCGATGGCCTCGGACAATCCGACCAAGTCCTCATGCTGCCGGCCGTGGGTCTCAAAAAAGGGTGTGACAGGACTGCGCCCTCCCTGCATCCATGCCTCCAAAAACAGCGTCAAAAACCGTTCATTCAAGGGTCGGTCGGATTTCCATCCCTTCAAAAAATGCTGGCTGATGCCTTCGTCCCACTCCAAGGTTTCAGTCAAGGAATCATGGTAAGAGCAAATCTGCAGGCCTTGAAAAGGGTTCAGGATTTTGGTGGGAAAATAGGACCGGGTGCGGTCATCCGAGTTTTCCGCCAGGTGGTGGACTTTGTTTGCAACTCGTCCCCAAACCGCCAAATCGGGTGTTTCGATGACCTGTCCGTTGAAAGTCTGTTGCAGGAGGTCCAGTACGATTCGCCATGTGAAACCATCGCAGTAAAAGTGATGGATGCTCAGGAACAACACCATCCGATTGCCTAGGGAGAACACGACTGCCGCGGCTACCGGCCCTCTTTCCAAATCGAAAGAAGATTGAAGTTCAGTGCAAACACGCGTAATTTCAGCTTCAGATCGGACTTCCTTGAGCAGGAGAATGGGCTCCAATCCTTGCTTCCAACCTTGGGCATAAACCTGCCTAAGCGGGCGAAGTGCCTGAAAGGTTTCCTGGACTTTGAGGAAGCAGGTTGCGGGGTCCACAGGCAAAAACAATTCCAAGAGAACGCTTTGGTTGAAATGGTTCCGGTTGCCCGTGTAATGGTTCCAAAACCATGCTTGGATGGGTGTCAAGTCGTATTCGGCGGCATCTTCTTCCGGCCTGAAGTCAATGTGCCCCCCCTGATGGCATCCGTCCAACCATTCATTCACCGTTTGGGCATTCAGCAAAGCTCCCATGTCGGTATGCACCCCGATTTGTTTGAGCTTTCCAATCAACCTAAGCCCCCAAATGGAATCTCCACCCTGTTGGATGAATCCCAAGTTGCCCCGCAGTTGTTGGAAGGCCGGCTCCTGACGCTTGAGTTTCTGAAGGAAGGCAGAGTCATGGGTTTCGTTGGACGAAAAGCCTTGAAGAAGGGCCATTTGAGCCAATGCCTTCGAATCCAATTTTCCGTTGTTGTTTTCTGGAAAGGCCGAAAGCAAAATGACCTCATCCGGTATCATGTAGGCAGGGAAATAACGCTCCAAGATGGCTTCAAATCGTTGCTTGTCATTCCCAGCGGTTTCCAAAAACAACACGAAATGGCCGTTGGAATCTTGGAGGTAATGTGCCCTGTTTACCTCTTGGCAGACCGATACCATTTTCTCCTCCACCTCCGACAACTCGAAGCGCTGCCCCAACCGTTTGACCTGCCTGTCTCTTCTTCCCATCAGGAAAATGCGATTGCCGGATTTGTAACCGCGGTCTCCGGTGAGGTAAAACCGTGTCTCCTTGCAGCTGATGAATTTCCTTTCCACCGAATTGAGGTAGCCAAGCGCCACACCCTCTCCACCAATCACAATTTCACCCGGAAGGTGGTCTTCCTGCAAGCGGCCGTTTGCATCCACGATGAAGACCATTTCATTGGGCAGCGCGGACCCTACCGAGGCGTCAAACCCGTTTGTCAAATCAACCACGGTGGAATAGGTGGTGGTTTCCGTAGGCCCATACCAATTTTGGATCACCAAATCGGGTTGGTTCGTTTTCAACAATTGCCACGTCGACTCAGGGAATGGCTCTCCGGCGGTGTAAACCACGGACAAATGCCGAATTTCAGCCGGTTGTAATTTGGCCAGCACCGAAGGTACCGTATTGAGCAATACGGCTTGATGCCTGCCCAATTCCACCCACAGGTCTTCAGGATTTTGAATGACATGGATGGGCTTACCTACATACAGGCCATAGACATTTTCGAAAATGGAAAGGTCGAACCCCATGTTGGTGAAGCTGAAAATCACCTCGTAGGGTTGTGGCTTTTCATGAAGCCGGCAGCCAAACAAAAAGGAGGAAAGGTTGCCGTGGCTCAGTGCGACCCCTTTGGGGGCCCCTGTAGAACCGGACGTGAACAACAGATAAGCCGCTTCGGAAAGTGCGGGTTTGTAATCCATTTCCGCCTCCCCGGCAGACCCTGAAAAAACATCGGTGTGGACCTGTATATCCCCAGGGACTGGAAATACCACGTCGGGATGGGTCAAAACCACATGTTGGCAGCCCGCGATGTCGAGCGTTTGGGCAATCCGGTCTTGTGGCCAAGCGTGGTGCAAAGGAACATACACCCATCCATTGCGCATGATGCAATACACCAAGGCAGGAAATTCCAAGGTTTTGGGGCCGAATACCGCCACTCTGCTGCCCGGCTCAAGGTCTTTGAAATTGGATCTGAACCGCTTCTTGAGTTGTTCAAAGTGGGAGTATGGCAAGTTGCCATGGCTACCGGAACAGGTCACCCCCGCCATCGATGCAGGCAAACAGGCATCCACCACCTCATACCAAACCGGGTAATCAGTCCGTTTCAAGGAAAGGGTGCCAAGTTCTTCCTCTAGCACGTTGACCGGCTGCTCGAATCGGAATGGGATTTCCTGGACCTGTTTGATGAATTTTTGGGAGAATGCGCCAATGAACTCCGGGCTGAATCTTGATTGGTCGTAGATGAGTTTCAATTTGCAGGTCTGCTCGGAAGGCATGACCAAAAAGGTGACGGGATAACCGGTCAACTCGTGATTGTAGACCAGTTTGCCATGGAGATCTCGGCCTTTGATTTCCTCGTAAGGATAGTTCTCAAAAACAAACAACACATCCGGAATCCCGGTCTGATGCGCATGTATCAACTCCGGCGGGCTCAATTCCAGGTCCACAGCCCTGTAAAAATCTTCTTGCACCCGGGAAATCACGGCCCTCAGGCTGTCGTCTTGCCGCAAATCAAATCCGGGAGAAATGTTGCGGATGAACAATCCGATGGCATCTTCAGCATGTTCGTCTAGCAAAGACCTACCCGAAGAAATGCTGTGGCAAAACAGTTTGTTTCCAGCACCCAAACCCGCCGCGGTCAAAAACATGCTTCCCAACAAACAGGCCTGAACCGATATTCCCTTTTCGGCACAAAACTCCCGCAAGCCGTTCCATTCCAAATCTTGGTGGTGAATCCCGTATCCTTCATGTTGGGACCTTTGTTGAGGTAACGAAAGGGGGGCGCGGTCTTGGAAAAACAAACTCCAAAGGTCTTCCTGTTCTTGCAGGTCCACTTCCGATTCCTTCTGAAGCAGCAGGGGAATATGATTGATGGCCGGTTCTGCGTGGAAGCTGCCTTCGTCAACGGCCTGAATGAACTCGGTGATCAATCGACCTACGCTCCAACCGTCCAACAACACGTGATGATGGGACCAAAGCAAATGGTGTTTATTGCCAATTGTGGCCAAAGTGCAACGCATCAAGGGTCCCTGAAAACCCTCCCTCAAATCGCGTTCCAACAACGGGGTGATACAATCAGTTTCCAATACCCTGAAGTCCGGCTCCATTTCCTTCACTGTTTGGAAAAACCGGCCATTTTCTTGGGTGATTTGGATGCGGAGTTGGCTGTATTTAGACCAAATGTGTTGATAGGCCGCCCGAAGTTTTTCAGGGGAAACCGAACCTTCCAACTCAAACAAAAACTGTTCGTGATACACTCCCTTTTGGTTGGTCCGGGACCAATCCGTCCAAATTTGGATTTGGTTGGAACTGAGGGGCCAAGCTTCTCCCGGCGACCAATCAACTGACAAGGATGAACCGGTTTCCCGCTCCACCACCCACTCAGCCAAGGTGTTCGCCTGCATCAATTTGCTCAAATCGGTCCGAAATCCTGCCTTTCGTAGTTTGGCAATCAATCGGATGGCCTGGATAGAATCGCCACCATTCTCGAAGTAACTTTTGGTGGAGTCCATGTCCGAATCGAAAACATCCTTCCAAACCACACCCACTTCCGAGGGGAGTTTGTACCAATCGATGGCCCGGTAGACCTTGAATGTGCTTTCTGAAATGGGTAGCCGTTGCTCGGATGGGAGGCTTAAAATCCGCTCAAAAGCCTCCTTTAAAACCGAAATGGACCAATCCGACAATTGCTCAGGGCGATGTACGAGCAGGGTGTTGCAATCCGGACTGATCTGGACACCCACTTTGGCGGGGATCAGGACATCGGAATGACCAAATGCCCAAAAAGGTGGGGGACACTTGGGTGAAGGAAGATGGTCAGCATGATTCCTGAATACCTCCAACAGGTGTTTGGCGGCGGTCTTCAGGGTCATGTGGCCGGTGTCCGGAATGGGTATCAAGCTGCTGCCCGTTTGGATGGCGATTTCAACCTTGGCTTCCAACATCACCATTGCCTCCTGGGTGGCTGCAGCCAACAGGATCAAGGCATTGTTGGGATTTCCTTTGGAAAGTGACTGAACCCCGACAGGGATTTCCAACCAGCTGCTTTCACCTTGACTAGGCCCGATGGCCAAAACAGGATAGGACGGCAAAGACCGAAAATAAGTCTCCCAATAGGATGGATTGGAGGAGGACTCGTTCATTTCCAAGCAATCGGACTGAAGTGGGTGGAACACAAAAACTCCGGTCGGGGAGAAGGGTTGGTCGGCAAATTGTCGCAATGGTTGAAGGTCAAAATCATCAACCTGCGGCAATTGTCTTCCGTGGCTGAAAGCGAACCATGAATGGTATCGGGGTCGAAAGCCAACAAGGATCCTTTGGGCCCTGTGCAGGTGTGGATTCCAAATCGATTTGAAAGGCTCTGAACCTCTTCATCGGTGAAATCGAACAATAAATCGCTGGATGCAGAACCCTCCAATGAGAATTCGATTCGTTGGTTTTGAATCTCCCGGTCCAAAAAATGATGTTGGCTTCCAGGGATGAAGGTGAGGGCCCCGTTTTCGGCTGTGACATGGTCCATGAAGATCACCAAATTGACCATTTGGTTGCGGGCAATGTTATCGAACACATTCCAAAAGGGAAAATCTCGGTGGTAGGGCCAAGTTGAACTTGCATTTCGGTTTTTGAGGTTCACTTTGGATTGGTGCAGATAAACATCTCCGGGTAAGATTTCTTCTAGGACTTTCCGCAGCAGTGTCTGTTTTTCCAGCCATTGAACGAATGAAGGGTCCTGATGGAAACCGTAATACGAACGGGGTGTTTGTCCGTCTGACTCGTGGTAAATTTCTGAATATGGCGAGTTTCGGGTCAGTCTTTCAATTTCGGACGGTATTTCTACATGAGCTCCCTCCAGCAAAACATATCCTTTGGCTTCATATTCCTGAAGAAGCCATTCAGTTGTTTCCACGATGGTATAATTCGATGTTGGTAATTTGATATTCAAGATTTTCAGGTATCACGGAGGAGAACATCAGGGCAATCTGATAATGCTCCGTTTGGGTATGTAATTGTTTCGAATAATGGTGATGCTTCAAAGTGTCAATCCGGATAAGGGCCGGCTCTGTTAGGAAACCCGTTCCAATCATCTTGGAGTAGGCTTCTTTCAAGCAAAAATAATGGTAAAGTTGGTTGAAATTTCCATCAATTTTTCCCCAATCGGCCGGGTGGAACGCCACCTCCAAATCCGATGCCTGTTCGGGAAGAATCCGCTCAAAATCCATCCCGAATGGTGCATCATGAAGCGCCACCCAAACGTGTCCATCCGAATGCGTGACAGAAAGACAGATTTGGGGAAAATCACCCAATCGCGGCTTGCCCTTTTCGTCTTTTCCAAAGCCTGCTTCGGACAAGCCTACACCCAGTGCTGAACGGCAAAGCTCGTCCATCAATTTTCTCGCCAACAGGCTTTCCGCACGTCTTTCCGCATGCAGGATGGATTGGCAATATGCATCCATGAAGGGTTCCAAGCACCACTTTGGTTGACGATCAATGTGGTCGTATGCCAGTAAAAACATCGGGTCTGCCACCGTCAAGGGAATAAAGAGGGAAGTTGACCTGTCGGGTCAAGTTGGGCCTTTACAGATTCGTACAACCACCTGTAACCTGCATCCGCCTTCTTGGCAAATCGGGGTCTGTGGATGCGCCCAATGCCATGCTCCCCGCTGATGTGGCCACGATGGGCGGTCAAAATTTCATCGAATTCATCCACCAATACATGTGAAAGCTGAAAACCAGGTTCATGAAAAACATGCACATGCCAATTGCCGTCGCCTGCATGACCAAAAAAAGCCGATTCCAATTTCCGTGCATTCAACAATGCCTTCAGTTTCGCCAACAATTCTGGGCCTTCCAAGATGGGAAAACTGATGTCGAAGTCCATGAAAGGCTTGTAGGACTGAAGGTTTTTGCCAATGTCGAACCGTTCCTCAATGGCACCCAACCCATGGATGGAAACGTTAGCACCCTCCAAAGCAGGCAATTTAGGGATCTTTCCGGCCTCGTAGGCCATCCAAACCACTGCTTCGTTGACTTTGGAACTGAACTTCAAGGCATCGGACTCAGCCATCTCCAACATTTTCGGGTAGGTCGACAGCAAGTTGGGAATGGCACGGACCAAGGTCGTGAAATCAGGATGTGAAACCCTGCAAATCTGCAATTCTACTGGTTGGATACACCTCAACAAAGCACTGCAAACAAAACCCAAAGTGCCTTCCGAACCCACGAACAATTGCTGCAAAGCCGGACCCTCAGAGACCTTGGTGCAAGAAGAACCCAAATGAAGGATTTTCCCATTGGGCATGACTACTTCCAGTTGCATTACAAAAGGAGCGATTTTCCCAACTTCCAAGGACCAAGCACTCCCCCCGTTGCAGGCAATCATACCCCCCAAAGTGGCTCGGTCCCAACTCCCCGGAATCACCGGAAAAAACCATCCACTTTGTTCGGCAAACCCTTGCAGCTCCTTCATGGTCACACCGGCACCTGCTTCCAGGATTCCTTTGGCAGCATCCACCCACTTCAACCCTTGAAATCCGCACATGTCGACGAAGCACTCACCAGCCTCAGGCACGGCCCCACCGCTCACGCCCGTGAGGCCAGCTCCAATCCTGTACTTTTGGGAGGGATTTGAAATCAAAAAGTGGGACAACTCCTCCGCATCGGCAGGTCGAAAAATGGAAACAGGGTGGCCTGAAAGTCCGGAGTGGTCCTTGATTTCAGTCATGGTTCAACTGAAGCTCCAAAGATTTGAACAGGTGTTTCACGTTGGCGGCCCCGAAGCCCTCAAAATCATTGACCCGCTGCACGAATTCGTAAAACAAGGTAGGACGGTCACCCAAAGGTTCGGTGAAAACCTGAAGCAGGATTTTGTCCTCGTCTTTTTCGCACAAGATATTCGAAGCACGGAGGTGTTCAATGGGCAATTCGGGGTGGTGCGACTCCAAATCGCGGTAATACTGCTCCGGCACCGGGGTGAATCCGACTCCTTTGGATTTCAATTCCTGCACAAGGCCCACCAAATCATCGACTTCGAAGGCAATGTGTTGGATGCCATTTCCGTAATGGTGTGACAAGAATATGTCAACCTGTGATTTTTTGGACTTTTCAGGCAAGGGCTCCACGATCACCTGATTGATGCGTTTGTTGGGCGAGGTGAGGACGAACATTTTCATCCCGGTGAGCAAACCTGCGAAAAACTCCTCCCCGATGGTTTGAACATGTTGCAGGCTCATCAGCTTGGATAGGTAGTGATTCCAGAATTCGGCCTCGTTGATGCGAAGCACGGAAGCCAAGTGGTCGATTTGTTTGACAGGGTGGGCGGCAGTTGGTTCAGCCTGAGTCAATTGAAATCCTGGCAGGATGCCCCCGCACCCCACGCGCTCCACGAAACAAATTTCGTTGTCGTCAAACAGTTTGCAGCGGACCATTTTGCTGGCCTCCGCTCCAACCCTTTCTTCTTCAATCCCTTGGGAAAGCAGGATGGCGCTTTGTTGTTGCAGGAAGGCGGTAGCAACCTCGATGGAGTTGACCTCGATGGCAAAACGTTTGATGGAGTTGCCATGCCGGTCCACGAATGACACCACATCGTGGGCGGCGGGCTCCAAAGCCGAAGTGATGAGCAGGTTGGCTCCTCCGTTCTGAAGCCAATAGGTGACTTCCAAACCGAATTGCCCTTTCCGCTCCCGTTTTCCCATCAGGGTGAACCCCAAGGCATGTTGATGCCACCAAGCCACCAATTTGGCCATGCCCACGTAGATTTCGACGTACAGGATTCCGTTATGAAATTGTTGCATGGCGGTAGCTGAAATTGGCGAGAAAATTCAAAACCCAATGGAGTTCATCGGATTGGATATTGGCAACACACAAGCGGAGTTGGTTGCGCATGGATTCATGGGAGGAAAAAAGCATCATCGGGCAAACGGCAATGCCTGCGGTTTCCAACAAATGGCCACAGAGGTCATAGCCAGCTTCTTCGTGTAGGGAATAGGTGCAAAAAAAACCACCCGAATACGCGATTCCGTGCTGCTGCAACACTTGTTGGTTTTGTCGCAACCTGTCTTTGAGTGGGGTCAAATGAGCAGTGAGGCTATATCCGTTATGCCGCAACCATTGCACCACCAAGGATTGTGTGATGCCGGAATTGTTCAGGCTGATGTTGGATTTGGCGAAGGTAAATGCTTCCACGAGGGCATCAGGCAAATACACAAACGCTGTTCGGAGCCCTGGTGCCACAATTTTGGAAAAAGACAAGGCATGAATCACGTTTTGCGGCGCCAAGCATTTCAAGGCAAGGGGCGGGTTGCCCAAATGGAATGACCGGTAAGTGGCGTCGTCAAACACGTAAAATCCATTCCGAGTGGCACAATCTGCAATGTGGCGTCGTTGGGATTCCGAAATGACCATTCCGGAGGGGTTCGCAAAATCGGACGAAAGGTAAAGCAAGGAGCCGGCGGGCAATCCAATGATTTCCTCCTCCCAATTCGAAGGATGTAACTTCCTCAGGCCGAGACCAAATGCCGCCACACAATCCTCAAAACCCGGGTAGGTGGGATCTAGGCAGACGAGTTGTGCTTGTTTGAACACGCTGACGGCAAGGGCAATGGCTTCCTGCACCCCGTTGGTCACCAAAATAGAACTTGGATGCACAGACATCCCCTCGTTGCGTTCAAAGGTGAGGGCGGCTTCTTCCCGGATGAATCCTGCTGTTTGGTGATAGCCCGTCAACTCCGGTCCTGCGGATTTTTCTGCTTCACATAGCCATTCGGACAACGGCAACGGAGGGTACAATTCCAAGGGTGGCACGCCCGCTCCTAGATTGTATGGGTGTTTTTTTGCAGCGAGTTGGTTGAGGAAGGATATGCGATCCATTATGTTTGTTGAACATCGTAAATAAAATTAAAAAACCATGGACAGACAAGAGGCCGACTTGATTTTGAACCAATTGATTGGCCTATCGCCTCTTGAAATCAAGGATGCTTTTGAGGCCAAAATACTGGCAGACGCCCTGGAGGTTTGCTTTCTGGAAAAAAGGAAGGATGATGTGAGGGCGGTCATTGGAGCTTGCAGGGAAGCTTATCCGGAAATGGGCAAATTGATGATGGTCCAGGCCTATGTCCATTTGGAAGATGGAGCCTTTGTTAAGGCAACCCAAACGCTCGACGCAATTCCTGCTGATGACGATGAATTCGAAAATGGTTTGGAGCTCAAGGGCGTGGTTCACATGAACAACCATCAACTCCCCAAAGCGATTGCGATTTTTTCAACCTTGATCGGGGTGGTGGAGGATGAAGCGAATTTGGCCTACCTGCATCAGCAAAGAGCGATTTGTCACCAATATGAAAAGCGATTCAAGGAAGCAGCCGATGATTTGTTGAAGGCGATGGAGTTGTTTTTTTATGAGGACGTTTTTTATCAGGAATTCAAAACCAATCTGCTGATTTGGATGATGCATGAACGCAACAAGGAATTGCAGGCCGAGGCCATTATCAAGGCGAGGGAAATCTGTGTTCCCATCGTGGAGGAATATGCTTTTTGGGCGCCTTACTCCTTGCTCATCGAATGTTGTTTGTTGGAAAACGATTTACTCCGTGCCACCCAGTGGTTAGAAGAAGCCGAATCGGAGGAAATGGAAGATGCAGCCGATGACATTGCAGCATTTCGCCAACGGGTGAAAAACAGGCCGACGGTTCTGGAAATCCAAGCTGAAATGGATTCCTTGGTTCAGGAAATCATGGAAGTGCCTCTCCCTTCATCCGACTCGGATGCTGCTCAGATGAAGGCTTACCAAGCCTATGTCCGGCCCCTGAAAGTGACCTTGGGGAGGCTGGACAAAAAATTGCAGAAATTGGACCCCAACCACCACCAATCCATTTCCTTGACCTATCGGTCAGTCACGGATCAATGATAGTTTCAGTGAGTGTTCACCAAAGCATCGAAATCACGACGGCATTCCTCGATGGTTGCATACAACTCCTGACTGCTTTTTGAGGTGCGCACCACCCGGTTTTGAAGGATTTCGTCTTCAAATTTGGCAAACCTCAACACGTATTTGGACTCCTCTGAGAGTCGGTCGCTCACGTGCTTGGGAATCGGTCTCTTGACCCTGTCGGATTGGGCGGAAAGCATCACCATGCGTCCGAAGGTATTGGCAAAATCGATGAGCTTGATGGATCCTGATTTGAAGGCCACCGTTTTGAAGGATTCAAACGTCTCCAAAGCCTGGTGGATGCAATCGAAGGTGGGGGCTTCCTCGGATTCACTGGGTGCAAAAATGGCCGAAAGGTAAGGCCTCAATTGGTCGCTGTTGTTGGGAGTTCCCCGGTGGATGAGCCTCAAGTCACGGAGGGTATAATCCCCCTTCGCAACGTTCATGTACATGGGCATTAGCGTGGAGGCACGGTCCAGGATGTCTTGGTCGGAAAAGGAATTGGAGAGGGTGTTGAATGGGGATGATTCCGATGTCCGGTGGGTGTTGGGGAATATCTGCGTGGAACCGTTGACCTCATCGGCGTCGACCAAAGGGAGATTCAGTGCCACCGCGAAGTCATTGCCGTCTTGATGGATGGTCTGAAACGCCGACCCAGGGGCTGAAATGTCCGAGGAGAGAAAGACCAAGGAAAAAGGACCCTCGAATATGCCCGAAACCACACTGAAAATGGCCGGGTCTGCAAAGAAATTGGATGTCAGAAGGGCACCTTCACTGGGCAGCAGCATATTCCACCGCTGAATGTCGTGGTTGGCACCGTATCGGTTGTCAGGTGAGCCCAAACGTGCACGGAATCGCTCCTGCTTCAAGCGGAAATGGTGGTCAAATTCGGCTTTGAGCCGATCCACCAACTCCACGGAGAAAAATCCTTTTCCATGGAAATAGCCCTGTTTTTTGAACTGTTCGGCCTCCTTGTTTTGAGTCTGCGTTTCAGCGTAGGTCATGTTCGAGTTTGATGGGATTCAATTGGACTGATGGTGTAACGGAATGGAGGTTCAATGTCTTCTGCTCGGGGTCAGATTTGCTCCAACACCGCGATGTATTGGTCGATTTCCGAGTCGTCGTAGGTCTTGCTTACCTTCCAGCCGGTTCCTTCCAAAATTTGATTCAATTCGTTTTTGGACACGAAAAGGTAGTCTTTCCAAGGTGTCACAAAGTGGCGATAACGCACCCTCACCCGAATCTGACCTCCAAGCCGGCCATCCAGGATGTTCCCAGCAATGTATTGCTTGTCGTCTTCCATGAAAAAGGCTTTTCCGAAGGGGTCCAATGTTTCGACCAATATCTTCGCTCCCGGCTTGCACATGGTTTTGCACTTGGTGAAAAAACTACGGGCCAAGCTGGGGTTCTGCAGCAAGCCCAAATTGTTGCCCCACATGAAAATG
>Ga0068872_10000977_pt1 | contig 23256 bp, 17 predicted proteins | sample NOAtaG_7_FD_66441 | JGI IMG/M metagenome (GOLD analysis project Ga0068872, IMG submission 66441) | Freshwater lake microbial communities from Lake Erie, under a cyanobacterial bloom - NOAA_Erie_Diel1S_2200h metaG | ecosystem: Environmental > Aquatic > Freshwater > Lake | place: USA: Ohio, Lake...
TGGTATTTCACGAGTTTACAGAAATGTATTTGTTGAAAATCACAAAAAATTTCTGTAAATTGTATTTCGATATCGTAATATTATATTAAAAATTTGATAAGCTATAAATATTCAACGATAGATAAGTGTATACTTGACATTAAATCATGAGTAGTATATACATGATATGGGGATTCGTGATTCTGATGCAGAGGACAGTAGGATGCAAAAGACTGATTTCGTAAAGGCCGTGGCTGAGAAGGCCAAGATGTCACAGAAAGACACCAAAGAGATTATCGATGCAGCACTCGAAGTGATTGCTGATCAGCTCAAGGCTGGTGACAAGGTAACGTTGACTGGTTTTGGTACGTTCGAGGTGCGTCAGCGCCAAGCACGTGAGGGTGTTAACCCACAGACCGGCAAGAAGATTAGCATTCCAGCAACCAAGACTCCAGGGTTCAGCGCCAGCAGCACCTTGAAGGCTCGCGTTAAGTAAGAACTATCGCAAAGCACCCGTGCCTGCATATGCAGGCACGGGTGCTTTGTCGTTAATTGATACCGATTATGGTGTGGCTTTTTGGTTGAGATATTCGCGCAAACCAGCGTAGACATCAAGTGCTGATTGCGGATATCCAGATTGTTGCGCAAGAGTAAACAGTCGTTCTGAGGCGCGGTAGGCTTCGGCATATTGCATTGCCGTACTAAGCACGAGGGTATAGTTTTGCTGAGCTTCGATGTTATTTGGTTGCAACTCAGTTAATTGTGCGAACGCACGTATTGCATCATCGTTATCATTGATGCGAGATGAGATTAGCCCCATCACTGCTAGGATCACCGTGTCATCTGCTGGGCGTACACGTGCGTATACATCACGCAAATTACGTAAGAAAGGATGCGAGGCCGTATTAGGTGCATGTTGGCTGATAATCGTGGTGATTTGATTATCTAGTGCCCGAGGGTTGAGCGTAAGCGCTTGATCATAAAAGCGTAGTGCAGTTTGATAGTCGCCCTTGGCAAGCGCTAGGTCGCCTAACCGTACAGTGGTATTGCGGTAGCGTTGATCGCGTTGCTGCGACTGCTTGAGCAGATCTTCTGCACGATTCAGTAACGAGTTTGCTTTGACACTATCAGTTTCACGAATTGCATTTGCGTAGCTGATCAGTGATCCTGCATATTCGTTGATGATTGATACATCGTTCGGTGCGACTTGAACACTTTGCGAAAACCAGTTCGTTGCGGTCTCAAGTAATGCAGGATCTTGTTCGATGCGATTAAACCAGAACAAATAGAGCCGTGCTAAGTTTGCGGAATGATCCTTGTTGCGCGGATAGAGTTGATTTGCACGGAGAAGTGACTCTTCGGCGTAGCGTGTGATGTCGCGCGCTGACAATGGTGCCATAAATTGTTTCAGGTCTCGAGGATCTTGTTGTATCAGCAATCCACGAAAATCGACGACGTGCGTTGACTCAAGTGCGTTGTTCTGACGTCGGCGTGAATCGGCGATGTTTAATAATGATCTGCCAATATTAAGATAGTAGTAGTCTTGAGAGGGAGACAATGTTGCTGCAGAGAGGTAGTGTGCAAGTGCAATTATTTGCTGATCGCTGTTGTTCGTCGCAATCGCACTACTGTTATATGTTTGAGCTTGTTGAAATCGCATGTCTGCATACATGTTGTTTATATTACTTGACCACGCCACACCTACACCGATAGCGACGATTGCAATATACCCAAGCATGACTGGAAGTGGTGATTCTGTGTGGACGATAGCGGGTGTCACTTTGGCACGGATCGATTTATTGCCTTTGGCTGACTGCACGGGTGCAGGCGTTGGTGTCGTTTCATTTGTATGCTGTTGAGGGAGAGGATTATGCAGATAGATGATAAGCGCAATCGCAATCCATTGAAGCATCAGGGAATTAACAACAGGAATTCCAGTTAGGCCTTCAACTAGGTGTGATGCCAACAGGCTGATGATGGCAATCAGGAGAAGATCATCAGCTGATTGTGCTGATTTACCTAATTGAACCCAGGCTATACGCAAAGCGAGGCTGATGACGGCAAGATAACTCAATAACCCAAGTATGCCTTTGTTCACGAGCTCATCAAGAAACGCTTGGTGTGAACGATCAGGTGTTGCAGACCGTGACTCGATATTGGCAAGCGAGGGTGGATAAAATGGTGTGTAGGCTGCAAACATGCTTTCGGGCCCCCAACCGATAATCGTGCGGATTGGGTTCGATAAAATTAAGCCGACAGCGCCCGACCCATATTGGTCACCAAACCAGATTTTCATACGGACATCGCCGGTTGTGCCGGGGCTAATGTCAAATAACTTGCCCATGCGCCCGATATACGGCATCTCACGAAATTGTCGGAGTGCCGGAACATCAGCAAAATTAAATACGAGCAAAAAACCAAACAGCGAGACAAACCCTACCATCGTTACAATTAAGATGCGTTTGGCTGTGGTGGCGTAATGTGGGTTGGTGCGAATCTGATGCACGGCAAATAGCACAAAAAATAGAAATAGACCTACTGCCCCACCTATCCATGGGCCACGACTTTGTGAGAGGATGATGGTGACCCAATTGGCAATAGCAAGACAGGCACTTGCAGCCGCAATGGCATATGCTTGTGTTTTGAGCGTATTGATTGCATAAGGTGCTTTGATATAGGCGGTAACACCAATCCATGCGAAGAGTGTGGCTGTCCACAGCCACCAGTTCCAATTAGCCCCAAAGCGCGTGAGATCTGGTTGCATTAGTGATTCTGATGCACTGATGCCGATGATTTGGCAAATGGTCGTGTATAGCGTGATAACTACTGCAGGAGTAACCCAGACTGGATTGAATCGAGGTTGTTGATGGAGCGTTGCTGTAATTAGTAGTGCAACGCTAAATCCACTGATGATCGCACTCGGATAAATCCACCAGTACATAGTGTCAATTGAGCGAATGACGCCACTCATCTGCATCCCACCAAAGATGACTGCTACGACAGCACCAATGTTAAACATGTGCCCGGATAACCACAGCCAACTTTTTGGGTGTTCCTCGGCTGGTTGTGTGCGTGCAATTTGCCAATGATGAATTGCATGGGCTAATGCAAACGGCACGACGAGTATCAAGTAGGCTGCGATAAAAATGGAGTTTCCCGAGGTTGATGCAACCCGTGTGATGACATCGCCTTTCCACGGGAGTGGATCCATCTCGAAGTGCTGCACATACCCGTAGAGCGTTGGTACGATGCTCCCGAGTAGAATCATGCTCACCACGCGCCATACCTGCGCGCGATGAGTGATGTAGCGAAGCATGATGAGCGCGAGCACGACGTAGCTGATGTTTGTGTATGTACCTTGTAGTCGTTGGTACGATCCCCAAAATGAAACCTCAGGTACAATTGACGTTATCGTACTCAGTACAAAAATACCGCAATAACTCATGATGGCAATCATAAGCGGGTAGTTCTTGTAATGTTGCCACCACATGCGTGGTGGTGTGGGGTGTGTGCGTCGTGATTCAATGATATTAATAACCACAAATGTGGATAAAACAAACACGATAAAACGAAACGCGAGCGCTTTATCTGGTTCGAAGTGACGCGACGATAGCAGATTAAAAAAACTTGGAATACAAAAGATGGCAGCAAGCCAGCCAAATTCGATAATGGATGTGCTCCAGCGCATAACTGGCGAGGTGGATTGCTGCATGGGTGTTCCTTTGATTCAAAACGCTGATACGACTGACGTCTAGGCTTGCTTGATCGTTTGTGCGCGTGACAACATATCCTGTGCAACAGATCGGCTCTGGTCGCTAATTGGATGGCCGTCAAGCATGGCTGCTAACTCATCGACACGCGATTGTGGATTAAGCTCAATGACACGGGTGAGTGTGCGCATCTCATTGACGTCTTTGCTGATTGCAAAATGTTGATCGCCAAAAGAGGCAACTTGAGCGAGGTGTGAGATACATAGCACTTGATGAGTGCGACTGATTTGCCAGAGTTTCTCGCCGACTACGAGACCAGCTCGGCCACCTACACCTGTATCAATCTCGTCGAAGACGACTGTGCCAACGATTTCAACTTGAGACAAGATTGATTTGATGGCCAAGAAAAGGCGAGACCCCTCACCACCAGATGCGATTTTGGCGAGCGGCTTAAGGTCTTCACCGGGATTTGGCGAGAGCAAGAACTCAATTTTGTCGGCACCTGATTTGTCACACTGGACATATGATGGAGACGCATCATCTGCACTCCATGGAATGCCGTCGAGTGCGCTACTCGCAACGTGCTGTTGCTGTACGACAAAACGTACATGAGGCATGGCCAAATCTTTGGCTGATAGTTGAACGGCGTGCGCAAGGCGTTGGGCGGCATCGTGACGTTTGAGCGAGAGATCTTGAGCCAAGGATGATACGTGATTGCGTAAGATTTCGACTTGGTGTTGTAGTTGCGCGAGCGACACGTCGCTATGCTCAAGTTGATCAATCTCCTCGTTGGCCTGTTGGGCCTGCGCAATAAGCTCAGCTACAGATAGGCGATACTTGCGTTGAATATCACGAATGACGGTGATTCGATCCTCAATATGTTCAATACGTTGTGGATCAAAATCAACGCTATCTCGATAGCCACGAACGGTGCGCAAGAGTTCCTCGAGTGCAAACTGCACCTCAGTGCTCTGGTCGAGAATTGGTTGGATTGAGCTATCAAAGCGATGAAGATCAGCAAGTGCTTGATTAAGCAATGCGCTTGTTTCGACCAGCGCACGACCGCGACGTTCGTCACCATTCAAGTAGTTATACGCTTGGGTAATGAGTTCAGTGATGCGTGCACCGTTTTGAAAGCGAGAGCGCTCCTGGAGGAGTTCCTCCTCCTCGCCAATACGGAGTTTTGCTGCAGACACATCATCAAGAATTTGGCGCAACTCTTGGATGCGTTGGTCGCGACGTTTTGATGCCTGAGTAAGATCTGCTAGTTGTTGTTGTACTTGTTTGAGCTGTTGTACTTGCTCACCTAAATGGGTGCGTAACGCACCGAGTTGTCCAAAGCGATCAAGCATGTCAAGGTGTGTTTTGCTATTAAAAATAGCCATCCCATCATGTTGACCTTGGATATCAATCAGTGCTGAGCCTATCTCGCGAAGAACAGTGGTATTGACAGCACGGCCATTGATACGACTGATACTGCGCCCTGTATCGCGATTAATCTCGCGCATGATGATGATGCTTGCTTCGTCATCTTCGTCGATGAGACCTTGTGCATCAAGCAGTTCATGGATATGTGTTGCATTAGGTGCATAAAAAACACCTTCGATGCGCGCTTTGTCGGCACCACTGCGAATATAACTCGCATCGAAACGATCGCCACGAAGCATGCCCAGGGCGTCGATGATAATAGACTTACCGGCGCCTGTCTCACCGCTCAGCACAGTAAAACCTGGTTGGAGACGCAAGGTAATCTGTTCTATGATGGCAAAGTTGGAAATGCTTAGTTCATGTAACATACCAACCTCAATGGTAGATGTAGAAAGAGAAAAACGTATGAACGCATGATACTAATGACTGAGTAAATCAAGAAACTCTTGGAGTTTCTCTTGAGAATGAAAGACGAAGGTCAACCGTACATCTTTGGGTGTACGTTGAAGTTGTACAGGAGTGCCAATATGTTGTTCAAGTTGACGCGCAATCGCTTGATCTTCAACCTGGACGTCATTCGGTTGAGTTGCATCAACAGTGGGCTTTTTGCGCGATGGTGTTCCAGATGACGTGGTAGTTGTTGTCGCTGGTCGTGATCCGGTACGTATTTCAACGAGGTACGACTGCGCACTCGCATAACTCGAATGAGGGATGTCGCTAACCTGCTCTGCCTCGCGTACGGTCATGCCTTCGTTCACTATCAAGTTGAGTAACAACGATTGCGATTGAGCATCCTCAAATTTAAGCAACGTTCTGCCGTGTCCAGCCGTGATTTGGCCAGCGCGTAGCGCTGATTGGGCTGGCTCTATCAAGCGTAATAGTCGTCGTGTATTAGTAATTTGGACGCGGCTTGTGCGGCCCATGCGCTTTGCAATTTGCTCATCACTTAATTGGAACTCATCCTTGAGCGCCTGATAGGCCAAGGCTTCTTCAATAGGATTGAGATCAGCTCGTTGGATGTTCTCGATAATGGCGATCTCGAGCATTTCTTGCGGGGTGCTTTCGCGGATAACTACAGGCACCACCGCAAGACCAGCACTCATTGCTGCGCGTAATCGACGCTCACCGGCAATCAACTCGTATCCTCCACTGGGGATGCGTGTAACTAGCAGTGGTTGAATAATGCCATGTTCTTTGATTGATGCCGCAAGATCTGTGATTGCTGTTTCGTCAAATGTTTTGCGGGGCTGATACCGATTTGGGCGAACGTCCCCAATGGGTACATCACGTACGGCACTGGCGTTTGCATTATCATCTAGTGAGTTATTGGGTAGTAATGCATCGAGACCACTTCCTAAACCGCCTTTACGCTTACTCATCGTGGTCCTCCTACCATATTTAATCGTTGTAATAAATCGTCGGCTACTCGTTGATAGGCCAGTGTGGCACGACCTTCTGGATCATATTCATACAACAACTGACCGTAACTCGGTGCTTCACTCGCACGAACACTGCGAGGAATCGGCACACTACAGATATGTACAGGAAAAAACTTGCGCACTTCATCGACAACCTGTTGCGCTAAGTTTGTTCGGCCATCGTACATCGTCATGACTACGCCTAAAATTGAGAGGCGCGGATTTAAACTACCATGGACACGATCGATAATTGCCTTCAGCTGAGCTAACCCCTCTAGGGCAAGATACTCACACTGTAAAGGAATACACACAGTGTTTGCCGCAGCAAGGGCATTGACAGAGACAAATCCGAGGGCTGGTGGACAGTCCAACATAATGATGTCGTAATGTTGTCGAATGGGCTCAATCATTGACGCTAAGCGGAATTCGCGTTGTTCAACATTGACTAACTCGACTTGCACACCGGATAGCCGCTCACTGGCAGGAATAATGTCAAGGTTTGGTCTTCGTGTTGATTGGATCGTTTGATGGACGGGAGTTATACCCATCATTAGCTCATAGGTAGAATGCTCTAGATTGCGTTTTGAAATACCCAAGCTTGTTGATGCGTTCCCTTGCGCATCACAATCAATCAACAATACGCGTAGATTGCGTTTGGCAAATTCACCGCTTAAGTTGACTGCCGTGGTGGTTTTGCCAACACCACCTTTTTGATTGATACAGGCAATCACAATACCTGGGCGCGGAGCGGTAAGTGGTTGGTGTAATACTGTCACGTATAGACTCCTATGTACTACCAAAAGCGATGCCGATGGAATCGGTCTCTATCCTATTACCGTCTGAGTGACGCAAAAAGGTACGCGATGCTGGGCGAAGTTTTTGTGTCTTTGCGAATATACTTACCTTTCGAATTGTACTATATTTCGACGTTGCTTTGATTACATATGACTATCGAATGTTTCACGTGAAACATTATTACATAGATCATCAGTACTGATGGACTGAATAAATAGGTGATTTGTTACAGCATGATTGTTTCACGTGAAACAATTATTGTACAAAATAGTTGTTATTACCGTATTTATTGCAGAGGTTGGATTTGGTCGCAGAGTATAAATCTACGTGCAAAAGATTTCACACGCGAAAAGAACATACAACTGCGAGGGGAAGACTATTTCAAAAAATGTTTCACGTGAAACAACCTGAGTATAAAGAAAGAGGATAAAGATTTTGATGAAACGGGGGTACAACAACATGTTTCACGTGAAACAATCTGATAAAAACAAACGTAAGTAATGTTTGTTGATGTGAAACTATATACGAATAAAAAAGTAAATAACAATCGTGTAAAATACAATGAGAGCCCCCAGTAGTAGAGAGAATCTCATGCAAGTAGCGTTATTCATCACATGTTTCAACGACACCCTGTTTCCTAATACAGGTAAGGCTGTAGTCGAAATCCTAGAGCGAGTAGGCGTACAGGTTGCTTTCCCTGAAGAGCAGACATGTTGTGGTCAGATGCACTTTAATACTGGTTATCAACAGGCTGCAATGCCATTGATTCGGCGATTTGTCGAAGTGTTCTCGAAGTACGAGGCGATCGTATCGCCATCGGCCTCGTGTGTTGGTATGGTACGAGAGATGTATCGATATGCTGCTGAGGTGCAACAGGATACAAAGCTTGCACAAGAGGTTGAATTACTCGCTAGTCGGGTCTACGAGTTTTCTGAATTCATGGTTGGGAAACTGTCAATTACGGATGTTGGTGCGTACTATCCACATCGTGTCACATACCATCCAACATGTCATTCACTGCGTGGTATTCGAGTAGGAGATGCGCCAGAGCGCTTGTTACAATCGGTGCGCGGTATTGACTATGTGCCGCTGGTTGGTGCCACAGAATGTTGTGGTTTTGGTGGAACATTTGCAGTCAAAAACGCTGATACATCCATGGCAATGTTGAGCGATAAGTTACGCCATATTTTAGATACGCGTGCTGAGGTATGTGTTGCCGCGGATAACTCGTGCTTGATGCATATTGGCGGTGCACTCCATCGCCAGCGGACGGGTGTACGTATAGCACACTTGGCCGAGATTTTGGTTGCACAGGAGTAGTATATGAAACCTGATTCAGTGATTATTGAGCTTTCGCCACGATTTGAGGTAGGTGCAAAGAAAGCGCTACAGAATACGCAATTGCGTCGAAACATGGGCAAAGCTACCCAGACGATTCGTGCAAAACGCGCTGCTGTTGTTGATGAAAAGTCTGACTGGCAGGAACTGCGTGAATCTGGTTGGCAGATTAAGGCCGATGTGATGGCTCATTTAGACACCTACTTGGTACAACTCGAAGCAGCAGTGATTGCGGCTGGTGGTGTGGTGCATTGGGCACGAGATGCCAGTGAGGCGAATAAGATTGTGACTGAATTGATTCGTCAGACTGGATCTCGTGAAATTATCAAAGTCAAGTCATTGACTACTGATGAGATTCGCCTGAATGAACACCTAGAATCTGTAGGAATAACGGCGATAGAGACAGACCTAGCGGAGTTGATTATTCAGCTTGCCAACGAAAAGTCGTCGCATATTTTGGTGCCTGCTATTCACAAAAATCGATCAGAGATTCGTGCACTCTTTCAAAAGGCGATGAATTTGCCTGATTTGACCGATGAACCCAAGGAATTAGCAGCTGCTGCACGGCGCTATCTCCGGGAAAAGTTCATGTCAGTCAAGGTTGCGACTAGTGGTGCAAACTTTGCTATTGCCGAGACTGGTAGCGTGTGTGTGGTTGAGTCCGAAGGTAATGGGCGCATGTGTTTGACAATGCCAGATGTGTTGATCACTGTGATGGGTATCGAAAAAATTCTGCCCAAGTGGCAGGATCTTGGTGTGTTTATGCAGTTGTTGCCACGCTCGTCCACTGGTGAGCGGATGAATCCTTATACATCGATTTGGACAGGCGTAACACCAGGTGACGGGCCTCAGCAGTTTCATTTGGTGCTGCTTGATAATGGTCGTTCATCGGTATTGGCTGATGCAGTCGGTCGTCAGACGCTCCATTGCATACGATGTAGTGCATGTATCAATATTTGTCCTGTGTATGAGCGCACAGGAGGACATGCATACGGATCGGTATATCCTGGGCCAATTGGCGCTATCTTGACACCGCAACTTGTTGGCGCAGAGCATGCATCGTCGCTACCGTACGCATCATCACTATGCGGTGCGTGTTATGATGTGTGTCCGGTCAAAATCAACATTCCCGAAGTATTAGTTCATTTACGTGGCCAAGTTGTGACTGCGAAGCAACAGACTATTGCTGGCAAGTTTGATGGCGAAGCGTTAGGAATGCAGGCATTGGCTACCATATTTGGTAATCGCCATGCATACGAAGCAGCACAGGCAGCTGGCCGGTTAGCACAATGGCCTTTTGTCAACGATGGATATATTGAGCAAGGCCCTGGACCGCTTCAGGGGTGGACCGCCATGCGCGATTTAGGAGCAATTCCTGATCAAACGTTCCGTAACTGGTGGCGAGAAAGGCAAAAAAATGAGCAATAGTCGTGATGCCATGCTTCAACGTATCCGTCATGCGGTCACAAGTGGAACTCGACACTATCAGCATCCAAGTGAATCAGCTGCATATGAAGAGTTCGACCAACTTGATGAAAATCGTCGCATTGAACAGTTTGCTCATCGCGTTGAGGAATACAAGGCATGGGTTGGTGAATGTAACACGCACGAAGTATCACACGTGATTAGACAACGTATCGTACACCACGGGTATCAATCGATGGTGATACCCTATGACTTTGCGCCCGATTGGCGCCCGATTGATGTGGCGCTTATTGAAGATAATCAATTATCGCCCACACAAATTGCATCGAGTGATGGTGTAATAAGTACGTGCGCCCTAGGGATTGCCCAAACAGGAACTATCGTTCTAGATGGTGGAGTGGGGCAAGGGCGGCGCATGTTAACGCTTCTGCCTGATTATCACTGCTGTGTAGTGCCAGCGTCGTTGGTAGTTGGAACGGTGCCAGAGGCATTTGCACGACTTGGCGCGGTGATTCAAGCACGACGTGCTCCAATGACCTTTATCTCGGGTCCATCAGCGACATCTGATATCGAACTAAATCGTGTTGAGGGAGTGCATGGCCCGCGTACGCTTGAGGTCATCATCGTGCGTAATGCATGATGATCATGTGTGGTACTAGGATCGTGTTGAGGGATACATGGCCCGCATACGCTTGAGGTCATTATCGTGTGTAATGCATGGTACTGGATTTGGTGGCACTCATAGTGTGCCACCATTTTGGCATACGCAAATAACACTGGCATCAATAACTGTACGTCAGCTGGTGAAGTGAGGCATGAATTGTCGGGTGTTATCAAGGTGGATGTCGAAACGTTACGGGGCTGGTAGGATTTCGATTGTGAGTGTCATTTCGTGATGTTTTGGCCCACAATATTCGCTACACAGTGCAACATATATCCCTGGTTGATCAAACGAATAGGTAACGCGTGATATGGTGCCAGGTGATGCATACTGAGGATCAAAGCCACTAATCTGAATAGTATGCATAACATCCATGCTCGTGGCAACGATTTGAAGAGTACTTCCAGCTGGTAGTTGAATGAACGCTGGGGTATCACGGTGCTGACCAATATCGAAGACCCACTGTTTTGCGACGACGCGGAGCAGATAGGATGAGTCATCAACATTGTAGAGACCAAGATTGCGAAATTCGCTCAAATTCAGGCGCATCGGATCAACGACATCGTTTGTCGGTGGGGTGCGCACCAGTTGTACCGCCCAAAACGCCCCCAGTAATGTTAGGACGAATCCCAATAGAAGACTGAAGACGATTTGGCGCGGCGAAAGTTTCATAGGGAATTAGAAGAAACGCTTTGCAATGCCCAAAATGCCCTGCTTCCACGGCACACGGTGTGATACACCGCTCGCATTCGCAAAGGTGTTGAGGTTTGCTACATACCAATGGTAGTTGCGGATCAAGGCTTGTTTATTTGAGAACAGTGGTTTGTAGCCGAGCTGTTTCTCCGCTTTTTCGATAGATACAAACGAGTCTGTTACTGCTGTTTCGTAGACCCATTTGTAGAGCGGTGAAAGCTTAAGGGCCTCAAGGAATCGCAACGTCCAAATGACTGGTGCAGCCGGGAGTGGCGCAATTTTCTTACCGAAGCCGGCTTCGTCGAGGACGGCTTGATAATCCTCGCGCATGGTGGTGAACTCTTTGGCGCCCACATTGAATGTGTCATTGACGGTGGCGTCGTCGAGTGTGGCGCACAAATAAATCGCTTGGCACAAATCTTCGACATCCAAGAACTGATAACGGTTATTGCCGCTGCCGATCATGGGGAATCCATGGCCATCTTTAGCCCAGTCATATAACAAGGCAAAAACGCCGAGACGCTCAGGACCAACAAATGATTTGGGGCGTAAAATCGGTACAATCATGCCGTTTGCCCGATATGATTCACAGATGCGCTCGGCTTCAACTTTGGCTTCGCCATATGGACCAACACCGACGAGTTGATCGTTCTCAAATAATGGGTGATGGTCGGGTATGCCATATACGGCAGTGGATGAAATGTGGATGACACGTTTGATACTACGGCGTTTAGCAGCCTCGAGGACGTTGCGTGTCCCATCAAGATCGGTCGTGCGGATGTCGTCAGGGCTATATAGTGGGAGCGCGGCGGCGGTATGAACCACCAAATCACAACCATCCATCGCACGATAGAGGGCATCAACATCACGAATATCGCCAGTAACTTCGTGAATCTGATTGCGCTCTGGGTAGTCAAATGGCGCAATATCATACGAGACAACCTGATGCCCGCGGGTTAATAAGTAGCGAGTCAAGTTGATTCCCAAAAAACCAGCGCCGCCGGTGATGAATACTCGTTGTGGTTGCATACATTCCTCTGTTGTGCACCGTGTGGCTAATCCACAAGAAGGTGTTATTTGTCCACATATGTGGATAATTTATCCACTGTAATCCAGTAATCGTTGGCGAAGACGTTCGATTTGGGCATCAACGGCAGCCAAGTTATCGCGTTCGCGCTGGACGATATGAGTTGGCGCTTTATCCACAAACGAACTATCGGCGAGGCGGGTACGGCGGCGGTCGGCATCTTGTTGTGCGTTATCGAGTTCTTTGGATAAACGTTGGCGCTCAGCATTAAGATCAATCATGCCAGCTAACGGCACAAGGATTTCGACGGCACCAATGACCACAGTGGCTGCCGCTTTAGGACGCTGTGATAATGCTGGCACAAACGAAAGTTCATCAATGTTGATGCGGGCCAAGCGCGCTAACAACGCACGTTGACCGTCAAGCAGTTCGTGTTGAGCAGAGACGACTGTCGCACTGACCAACTTGGCTGGCTCGACTTTGTACTCGGCGCGAATATTACGAATGCCCACAATAATATCGCGCAGTTGATCGATGGCTTGCTCGGCTTCGGGGTCAAGGAGTGCGGCATCTGGTTGTGGGTACTGGGCAAACATGATTGATTCGGCCTGCATATCGTGCGTAGCGCGGCCGGTCAGGTATTGCCAGGCCTCTTCGGTGACAAATGGCATGAACGGGTGGAGTAGGCGCAGTGAACCCTCGAGGACCGTATAGAGGACCTCACGGGTGAAGAGCTGACGTCGCTCATCGCCCTCGAGTTGCGCCTTGGCCATTTCGACGTACCAGTCGGCAAATTCGCTCCAGATGAACTCTTGAATTTGGCGGCCGGCCTCGCCATAGTTGTAGCCACGCATCAAGCGATCGACGTCACTGACGAGGCGCTGATAGCGCGACATAATCCAGCGATCGGCGACGGTGTATGGATAATTGAGCAAGCAGTGACCGGTGACAATTGCCGAGTTATCTGGCTTCCAATCGCCGAATCGACCAAGCACAAAGCGCGTCACGTTCCATAATTTGTTGGCAAAATTACGCCCTGACTCGATGCGTTCTGGGTTGAGGTTGAGGTCTTGACCGGGAGCGCTACTTGTCGCAAGGGTGTAGCGCAGGGCGTCGGTACCAAATTGGGCCATGACATCAAGTGGATTGACCACGTTGCCGTAGGTCTTGCTCATTTTACGGCCGTCTTTGTCGCGTACTAATCCATGCAAGTAGATAGTATGGAACGGCGCTTGGCCGGTCAAGTAGCAACCGAGCATCATCATGCGGGCCACCCAGAAGAAAAGAATGTCGTAGCCGGTCTCCATTACGCTGGTCGGGTAATAGCGTGCCAAGTCTTCGGTGTTATCGGGCCAGCCGAGGGTAGAGAACGGCCACAAACCGCTGGAGAACCACGTATCGAGCACATCGGGGTCTTGGGTGATGCCGGGGCCGGTTGGCTCAGGGTCGTCGGGACCAGGTACAATCATCTGACCGTCGGCGGTATACCAGACGGGGATGCGGTGCCCCCACCAGAGCTGGCGACTGATACACCAGTCTTGGATGTTTTCGAGCCAATGAAAGTAGACGCGCTCGAAGTTGTCGGGCACGATACGCGTTGTGCCGTTGCGTACGGCCTCGAGAGCTAAGTCAGCCAGTGGCTGCATGCGCACGAACCACTGTTCGCTCAGAAGGGGTTCGATGACCTCGCCGCCACGTTGGCTGATGCCGACCGACATGCGATGGGGCAATGTGGCAACCAACAATCCTTCGGTTTGGAGGTCGGCCAATACTTGTTTGCGAGCGGCGAAGCGCTCCATGCCGGCATACGGGCCAGCGTGATCATTGAGTGTCGCATCGCGATACATGATATTGACCATTGGCAGCCCTTGGCGTTGAGCTACGGCATAGTCGTTGTGATCGTGGGCTGGAGTGATTTTGACGGCACCGGTACCAAAGGCGGGATCAGCGTGCTCGTCGGCCACAATCGGGATAAGGCGATTGACCGCTGGGAGCACGACAGACTTACCAATGAGGTGCTTGTAGCGCTCATCCTCTGGGTTGACCGCCACGGCCACGTCACCCATCAACGTCTCGGGGCGGGTGGTAGCCACGGTGATGTACTCAGTGGCGGGTTGTGACCAAGCGCCACTGCCCCACTGACCGGCAATCCAGTTGTTGGCAATCGGGTAGCGGATATGCCACATATTGACGTCGCGCTCTTCGTGTTCGACCTCAAGGTCTGACACGGCAGTTTGTAAATTGGGTGACCAATTGACCAGACGTGTGCCTTTGTAAATCAAGCCGTCGTCGTAGAGCTTTTTGAAGGCGGCACGAACTGCGCGTGACAAATCGGGATCAAGCGTGAAGTGCTCGCGTGACCAGTCACACGAGGCGCCGAGGCGACGGAGTTGTTGGGTGATTTTGCCACCGAATTCGGCTTTCCAATCCCAGGTACGACGCAAAAACTCATCACGGCCAACTGCAACACGACTCGTGCCCTCACGCATTAATAAGCGCTCGACTTGGAGCTGTGTGGCAATACCGGCATGATCGGTGCCAGGGACCCACAGGGTGGGGTGGCCGCACATGCGTTGCCAGCGGATGATGACATCCTCAAGGGTGACGAACATGGCATGACCCATGTGCAGTTCGCCGGTCACGTTGGGTGGTGGCATTGAAACCACAAAAGGGGCTTTTTCGGTGTTGTAGCGTGGTTGGAAGAGTTGTTGAGACTCCCACCAGTGATAAAGCCGTTCTTCGACTTGTTGTGGGTCGTAGGCCTTAGCCATCTCGTTTGGCCGATTAAACGATGCCGTCATGAATCACCTATATGCATATGGTAGTTACTTGTCATTATATGTGAAATCTGCAACATAGTGCATGATGGTTCTTTGGAACGATGTACGTATCTGTCTTTAGAGCGCTTGAGAGAGGGTAGTAACAATCAAACCCTGCGCTGCAAGTGCGTCAAGAATGCGCGGGAGAGCCTCAGCAGTGGTTGCGTTACCACAATGTGCCAGCAGAATGGCACCATTGCGTTTGTCGGGCGCGAGCGTGTTGGTGAGGCGATCTACCAAAAAGTCAGCACTTTTGGGGTCACCTACAGAGTCGAGACTGTCGAGTGTCCAAAAAATTGGTAGGTAGCCATTGGCGATGACAACCCGCAATACGCGTTCGTCATATGCACCATACGGAGGACGAAAATAGGGCGCAGGGCGCGTGCCAGTCACAGCATAGAGTCGGTCTGACATAGTTTGTAGCTCAAGGAGCATGCCGTTTTCGTCAAGCCCTCGAAAATCAGGGTGACTGGTTGAGTGATTGCCTACTTCGTGGCCATCAGCCACAATCCGCTTGGTGAGATCAGGATTGCGTTCAATCCAATCACCAGTCAAAAAAAAGGTGATTTTGATGTTGCGCTCCGCCAAGATGTCAAGCATAGCTCCCGTCGGCGCACTATCCGCGCCGGCATCCAATGTCAATGCAATAGCAGGACGATTTGCGCCACGTTGGACGATGATTGGTTGGCTTTGGAGGGTGCTTGTCGCTGGGTCGATTTGTGGGATGATGAGCGGACGTTGCAGGTAAATATCGCTGTTGAGTCGGTTATAGTCACGTATTAATTCAGGTAAAGAGCCTGACGCTTGCGCAATACCCTCGAGTGTATCACCCTCTTTCACCCGATAGGCGATGAATGTTTGTGGTTGAGGGAGAGGCGTATTTGTCGGTAGTGGAGGCGTCTCGGTGGCAATCGCTGTTTGGGTTGGGACCACCGTCTCAGGTGTTGTACTTGCTACTGATGTATCAGGTGTGATTGGTTGCACAGTACTGGGCAGTGGTGATGGGGCAACAGAGGTTGTGGTGGGCTCGATAGTTGATTGTTGACTAAGCCGCCAGACGCGTTCGCCGGCGGCTCCTACGACCACAATCGTGAGTGTGACTAATATGATGAACGGCCATGAAGATTTCATGCCCGATCCTTGAGATGCGTATTAAGCATATTCATGAACTGCGTGTAGTGTTCGGCACTGCTAAATGAGCGCCGTGGAATTGAGATATACGCCCAGTTGCCGTACACCAAGATGCAATACAGACGATTCTCAACTATGCTACGAAACTGGCTGAAGGCCAGTGTGCGGGTCGCATCGCCTGATTGTACATGTACACCTTGGTCGTTAATTGTCACGGACGTCATTTTGTCGGGCTGACTAAGTGCCGTTACTGTCATGAGAATCAATGGCACTGGGTCAATCGCCAATAATACGCCGATGCTGATCAGCAATAGTTGGTTCAGCGTGAACCCTAATGTAAATCCTTGGTAACTCGCGACTGCGATCAGAATTAAGGCAACAACTTGATAGATACGATGCTTAGTGGTGCCAGATTGGTAGAGTTGTGCGGCGGCTAAGACGTCGCGCAGGTTGCGTTGGAATCGTACTGTTGGCACGCTCATGGGATGTTCAACTCCTGTCCAACAAGAAGGTTGTCGGGATTCTGTAGATACGGATTGACTTCTTCGATTTCAGCGACCGTCACATTAAAGCGTTCGGCAATTGCGCCGAGTGTATCACCTGGTTTGACGTAGTAGACGGTCACATTGGTCGGTTCCTCAGGTGAGGGGACAAGTGTCGCAGTTGGTTGGGCTGCCACTGGTGCGCTCGTTGGCTCTGGAGTGGGTTGGGCCGTAGCTTCTGCCTCTTCAGTGGTATCTGTCAGTACCGATGTATCCGAGATTACGCCCGTGTCAGTCAACACGGAGGTGTCGGTAAGCACTGTCGAATCAGTGAGGACGCTTGTGTCAGTCAAGACGGCGGTTTCGGTTACTACAATGGTCGGTGTGAACGTCGGTACGGGGGTAATCGTTACCTCAGGATACGGCGTTGCTGTACCGGCGTTCTCGAGTAATTCAGCTTCGGCATCGAGATTGACATCGGCTTGACGATTAACCGATGACGCAACAGGCAAAAGGAGGGTAAAGTTTGCGATGCGCAAGCTACTAATATTGACATTTGCGAGGCTGAGGACAATGCTTACAATGGCAACAGCCAAGAGAATAGCAACTGCTCCTACACCACGTGACGGTAGCACACGCATTAACACACGCAATAGCAAGGCACCAAGTAGCGGTAAAACGAGTGCCGCGACCAATAATGGCGTAATCATTGATTCAGACACGCTGACCTCCCTATGCCGTACATGCTCACAAAACTACCAGAAATAAGACGAAAACCCAGGATTTAATGTTCGTTCAAGTGTACTACAGTTACCCCTTCGCCACCACTTGCTCCACCACCAGCCAATGATTTGACCTGACGGTGGCGTTGGAGCTGGTCACGTAACGTTTGCCGTAGTGCGCCAGATCCTTTGCCATGAATAATGCGCACAAATGGTAGACTGGCGCGATAGGCGTCATCGATGTACCGATCAACCCGTTCAATGGCCTCGGCCGCCCGCATCCCGCGTACATCTATTTCGATAGCGACATCAGGTGTCGATGGTACATAGGTTTGCCGTTGGACTTGCACGGTGGGTTCTTTGCGCTGACCGGGGCGGACCTCGCTGAGTTTGACGGTAATGCGAAAGCCGCCAACCTGGACAATGGCTTGATCGTCGTCGGTATCGACCTCGACGACATCACCAGTCATATTGACTGATGGCACGAATACAGCATCGCCGACTTGAATTGGGCGTTGTTCCTCAACGACTGGCTTGACTACCGGTGCGTTAGGACGTCGTTGTTTGGCCAACCGTTCGATTGCCTGTTGTTGTACTTCGGCGGCACGCTGTTGGGCCTCTTCCATCCATTTTTTGGTGACGGTGACTTGTTGCACGTCATCGCGCAAACGGCGTAGATCAGCGCGTGCCTGTTTGACCTCGTTTTCGATGGCCTGGGCTGCCGCAAGGCGCTCTTCCTCGAGGCGCACATCAAACAGTTGACGTTCACGGGCCATCTCGGCTTTGAGGTGTTCGGCTTCGGCCTGAACTTGATTGGCGCGCTGTAGTAATACCGCCGCCTCTTGGCGTTCGCGTTGAATTGCTGCCAACAACGAGTCAACCTGGAGCTCTTGATTGGGCAAGGTGGCGCGCGCACTTTCGATGATGACCTTGTCAAGACCGAGTCGTGTGGCAATCGCGAGGGCATTTGAACGACCTGGGACGCCAATCATAAGACGATACGTCGGTGAGAGCGTTTCGGCATTAAACTCGACCGAGGCGTTTTGTACTCCCGGGGTACTGTAGGCGAACGCCTTGAGCTCGGCGTAGTGCGTTGTGGCAATCGCAAATACGCCACGGTTAAGCAGGTGCTCGACGATGGCGCGTGCAAGTGCCGAACCCTCGACAGGATCGGTGCCGGCGCCTAACTCGTCAAGGAGTACCAATGCCGGCAACTCGTCGCGGAACACGGCTGCTTGCGGACGCCATTCGTCAACGGTACGTGCCTGGATTTGTGAAGGTGTTAGCTCGACCACATGATCGAGATTGGCCAGGATTTTGATGATATTGGTCAGGTGTGATGAGAAGGTAGACAAGCTTTGCTCGATACTTTGCTCATCACCGATGTCAGCATAAATTTGCCCGAAAATTGGTAAGGTAGAGCCATCGTTAGCCGGAATAAACAACCCTGATTGTGCCATTAGTGCGAGTAAACCGGTGGTCTTGAGTGAGACAGTTTTGCCACCGGTGTTAGGGCCGGTAATTAATGTGATGCGCGTGGTGTGCGGCATCGTCATATCGATTGGCACGACTTTGGTTGGGTCAATCAGCGGGTGGCGCGCTTTGATGAGATGAACCTGCGGGTCTTGGCCTTGCATCACATCAATCATGATGGGCTCGACGGCCCGAATCTGACCAGCAAAGCGCGCTTTGCACAAGGCAAAATCAATGGTTGCAAGTGCCGTGATGCCGGTGTGGATGGGTGTTGCCTGTGCACCAACAAGATCTGACAGCTCGGCCAAAATGCGGGCGACTTCGTCGGCTTCATCGAGTTGCAGCTCACGTAGTTTGTTGTTGAGCTCAACGACCACCAGTGGCTCAATATAGAGTGTAATGCCCTTGCCAGATTGATCGTGGACGAGTCCTTTAACCATGCGCTTGTGGCTGGCCTTGACAGGCACGACATAGCGGCCGTTGCGAATGGTGACAATGCTCTCCTGCAGGGCGTCGGCATATTGCCCCGATGACACGATATGTTGCAGGCGCTCTTGGACGCGCCCCATGGTAATGCGGATTTCATTGCGCAACGACGCAAGTTTGGCACTTGCGGTATCAAGCACCTCGCCATCATTATTGATGGAGTGCTCGATGCGATCCTCGATGGCAGGGTAGACAGGGAGCTGTTGAATGAACTCAAACAAGAGCGGGACTCGATTACTGTCGACGCGCACAAGCGCCTGACGGAACCGACGGGCGGCGGCTAACGTACGGGCAATTTCAAGGAGGACAATTGCGTCTAGCACACCACCACGCGATGCTAATGTGATGGCATCACGCACGTCGCGAGCGGCGCCAATTGTCAAATCAGGATATTCATCAAGCAGGTAGCGCGCTTCGCGCGTTTGGCTTAGGGCCACGCTAATCTCAAACGCATCCGTTGATGGTAAAAGCGTCTCCGCCATGTGTCGCGATGCTGCAAAACTTGCGTGTCGGGCCAACATCTGGCGAATTGCAGGGAACTCAAGTGTGGTGATGGTGTGTGTGGCAATCATGGATGTTATTGGGTACTCATGGGAAATAATTCATAAATATCGCTGAACACAAACACATCAATCCACTTGACGACGTGTGGTGCGGTATTTAGTGCGAGTGGTCGAATCAACGATGAGTCGTTAATGACTTGTTGCAGATTATTCGTCAGCAAGAACGTATTGTTCCCGGATTCAATCGTGATGGTTTGGCTGAGCAGAAGGAGATGCGATACGACACCCCATACCACCAACATGACTAGCAGGTTCACAATCATTCCAATACTTCGACTAAAAAAAGCCTCGCCACTTTGCGCATCGAAAAAGCGGAATGTGTACATGCCCATCGCAAACAAAACAATCCAGAATCCGGCAAACATGCCAATGAAGGCGAGAATATGGCTTTCCAGTAGGCTGATGTTTGAGTATAAGTGGAACATATCGCCCACTTTTTGAAAGTACAAACCGGCAAGTACAAGTGAAATGTAGGCTACCACTGCAGTAACCAATGGGCGTACAATTCCTTGCATTGCACCAATTAACATGGCCAATAAAAGGACGATGACGCTGATAAAATCAAAGATGCTCATCACCATCACTCCCACCACAAACAAACACTACAAAGTATAGCACACTAGGGAATGGGTACTAGTTTAACTTGTCACTAATCATAAATATCTGTGAACACAATGCGAATTTGGTACACTTAATAGTACACATTGGTAGGTTTCGTATAACCGATGTACACAAAGAGGGGCGTAATGAAACGAATTATCCAAGCCATTTTGGCGTTGTTGGTATTGTTTGTGGTATATGTTGGCACTACACAACCAAGTGCACTGACCGGTGTAGTGAGTGACTTGCTTGGCTCAACCGTTCCTGATATCGCAGGGCCGGTAACCAATCTCGAAGAGATCGTACCGACAATTCAATCACAAGTTGAGCTTCCTACGGTTGAATTACCTGCGGTGACGATTGAGGGCAACAGTATTCGGTTGACCGAGGCGGATATTAATGCATCGTTGGGGAGTTTTGGTAATGATCAGATACAAGTCAGCCAGGTGCGTTTGGTAGAGAACCAAATAATTGTTGGTTTGACGGTAGCTGGACTCTCAACTGAACTGACTGCAAATTTGGCTGCTGTTGATGGTCAGGTCGTTGTGCAGAACCCGGAGTTGTCTGGTGTTGCAGGATCACTGATTCCAATCGATGAGTTGATTGGCCCATTTCAACTAGCAATTAACCAGATTGTTGCGCAGAACGCTCCAGTAAGTGCGATTCGCATCGAAAATGGTGCAATCCAAGTGGATCTCAATCGATAGGTCACCGTTCACACCCAACACCCCCTGTCATTATGACGGGGGGTGTTGGTATATCCGTTCCATCATGGGTAATTGACACTACCCAGGCCATATGCTACACTCGCAACGCTCGTTAGAGCATAAATGGGGGTATATAGTATGCAAGAATCTTTACCAACACTTGCGCCAAGTAACCGCGTTGCGACCATACTCGCGATGGTTGTTGCAGGCGGGTTAGTGGTATTACCGGTATTTATAAGTCAATCGGCGATACTTGTGCCGTTGATTGCCGTGATGGCTTTGTTAGTTGCGACCCTTGCATGGGTCTACACTGCACCGCTCCGCTGGCCATCAGTAGCATTGTTGGTCTCAACGGTGCCTATGTTGGTATGGCCTGCTATGCACGAGATGATGCTCCTGCCGTTGTTGATGGCCGGCTATGTGCTCGGCGTGTCAATTGTGCCTGAAATTGCTACACAACGACTTGGTGCGCGCGCCGAGGCGTCGCGGCGCCAATACCGCATTTTGGCGGTTACAACGATTGCCTCGCTGACGATTGTATCGCTCCTCGGTGGATTGGGGAGTGTGTTGTGTAGTGCGCTACCACTCTGTACTGATTCATCAAACCTTGCCCAGTTGCAGAACAGTCACCGAATTATCAGCGTGCCAGCCGGCATTCTGACGTTGATTTTGGTAGTCCAAACCCTGCGTACCTTTGGCCAGACCATGCCAATTGTGACACGTATGTCGCTTGTTGTTGTCGTAGTAATGACTACGCAGTTAATTGTTGGTATCGGTGTGGCCAATGCGGTGATTGACACGACCATTCATGCCAGCTTGAGTCTGTTGACGCTTGGTTTAGTGACCGTGTTGGCAGCTACGACGTGGCGTGTGACGTGGCCCAGCAAAAAGCTCGAGGCGTCAGCGCCGGAGTTAGTGACGATTGGTGACGCCGTGGTGGCCTACACCTGGCGCGAAAAGATCAAAGACTATGTCAGCCTGACGAAGCCAGGTGTCATTTCGTTGTTGATTTTGACCACGATTACCAGCATGTACATCACTCCTGAGGGTATGCCGAGTCTGTCACTCGTGCTATGGACGTCAATTGGTGGGTGGCTGATGGCTGCCGCGTCGCACTCGTTCAACTGCTACCTCGATCGAGACATTGATATTTTGATGGGGCGCACTGGCCGCCGACCAATTCCGAGTGGACGTATTCCTGGTTGGCATGCGATTGTGCTCGGATTTGTCTTGATGATTGCCGCGACAGCGATTTTGGTATTGGCGGTCAACTGGTTAGCAGCCGCCTTGTCGTTTGCTGGGCTCGTCTACTATGTGTTGATTTATACGATGTGGCTCAAACGCACGAGCTTCAATAACATCGTGATCGGTGGTGGTGCTGGTGCATTCCCACCGCTCGTAGGCTGGGCTGCGGTTACCGGTAGCCTGTCGTTGCCGTCGTTGTTCTTGTTTGCTATTATTTTTTATTGGACTCCACCGCATTTCTGGGCACTGGCGATTATCCGTCAAAAGGACTATGCCCGTGCTGGTGTGCCGATGTTGCCGGTGGTGGCTGGTGATCACGAGACGCGTTGGCAGATTGTGTTATATACATTGTTGATGTTTATTGTGACTATCATTCCGACGCCATTGCAGATGTTAGGTATGGCGTATTTGGTGATGGCCAGTGTGTTGGGGCTGGTGTTTGCATACTATGCCGTGCGTCTCTACAAAGAGGGAACCACGACGTCAGCCTGGGGGCTCTATCGCTTTTCATTGCTCTACTTAGCGCTCTTGTTTGGTGCCATGGTGATTGATCG
>Ga0068872_10000987_pt1 | contig 23189 bp, 17 predicted proteins | sample NOAtaG_7_FD_66441 | JGI IMG/M metagenome (GOLD analysis project Ga0068872, IMG submission 66441) | Freshwater lake microbial communities from Lake Erie, under a cyanobacterial bloom - NOAA_Erie_Diel1S_2200h metaG | ecosystem: Environmental > Aquatic > Freshwater > Lake | place: USA: Ohio, Lake...
AGGCTCTTGCCCTTGAACTCGGGGTCGATCAGGTCCTTGCCGATGCTCTCGATCTCGGCGGCGTCGACGGCGGGGTCGGCCGGGAGGTTGATCTTGTCGAGCGCGGCGACCAGGGCGGCGTTGGCGTTGGTCTTGAGGAGCACGAACTTGGCCAGGCGAACGGCCATGGACGAGACCTGCTGCGGGCTGAGCCGCAGGCGGTGGTCGGCGGCGGCACCGGTGATGGTGAACATCGACTCGGCGACGTACATGCGGCTCATGCGGCCGGCCGAGGTGGTGGTGACGGGCTGGCCGGCGGCGTCCTTGGCGACACTGAGCACGCGGCGGGTGTGGGCCCACTGGCGGGCGCTGGTCAGGCTGGCGGCCTCGTGCTGGAGGAAGTCGCGGTCCAGCGAGACGATGCGCTCGGCCTTGTCGATCGAGAGCAGTTCGGTGGCGGGCTTGCCGAGCGCGAGGGCGATGCCCTCGGCGGCGCTGCGGTTCTCAAGGGCGTCGTAGCAGGCCCACATGGCCTTGGGCCACTTGGCGGCGACGGCGGCCCGCTGAGCCTGGAAGGAGGGGCTGGAGACGCGGTCGCAGATGAAGGCGAGGCCCTCGCCGCCATTGCCGGCGAACTGGGCGAAGTGGCGGCCGCTCCAGGCGACAAAGTCGTCCCAGGTGACGCCGACTTCGGGCGAGACAGCGCCCTCGCGGAGCATGACGGGCTCCTTGAGGCGGTCAGGGTCGTACATGTCCAGCACGCTGGCCTGGGCCCACGCGCTGCTCTTGCCCTGGTTGTTGGGGTGGAGGGGGTTGCCCTCGATCTTGGTCGGGCGGCCCTCGTGGGTTTCGACGAGCAGGCCCTCGCAGCCGCCGCCGGGGAGGGGCATGCTGGTGGCGAAGAACAGGGGCTTGCCGGGGACCACGTCCTCAGGGACGGACTTGGAGTAGGGGAGGATCTTGTGATCGGGGCGGCGGCAGCCGGGGAGGGTGGTGGCGCCGGCGAGGGCGAGGCCCGCGCCCATGAGCTTGAGGAAGGTGCGACGCTCGCTCTCGAGCAGCTCGCTGGCGCCGGCGGGGAACTCACGCTCGACGAACTCGCGGAACTCGGGGGTGTCGGCGACGTCGTCCAGACCGCGGCTGTAGTTCATGCCGGTGGTGCCGATCTGCTCGGGCAGCACCTTGCGGGGCGTCTTCACCGGCAGGCCGGCCTTCTTGCTGGAAGGGCACTGCTCGTGGTTGTGAGAGCCGTGTTCGTGGTCGTGGTGGTTGGTGCTCATGGGCGATCCGCGATCGGTTGGCGTTCAGACAGTTTCGGCCCCGGTTCCCTGTTCCCCTGGACACGCGTCGGCTGGGTCCCTGCACCCGGCAGAGCGGGCGAGCGGACCGGACGACGGATCAGTAGTGGCAGGCTCCGCAGTTCTCGGGAGCGGCGATCTTGCGCTCCTCGTAGAAGCGCTTGCCCTCGGTGAGGCGCTTGCCGCTGCCGGACGGGTCGGCGGCGTTGCGGTCCTCGACATCGAAGAGGCGGTAGACATCGTCCTTGGCGACCAGGTGCGGCTCGGGGTTGCGGTGGCAGTCCAGGCACCAGCTCATCGAGAGGGACTTGGCCTGATAGACGACGGGCATGCGGCCGATGTTGCCGTGGCAGGAGTAGCACGACACGCCGGCGTTGACGTGGGCGTGGTGCGGGAAGTTGCGGACGTAGTCGGGGACCTTGTGGACGCGACGCCACTCGATGGGCTCGTCCTTGGCGTAGGCCTCGCGGATGAAGGCGGTCTTCTCGGCGTGGCCCTGCGAAGAGGTGAGCTTGGCGAGGCGGCCGTCGGCATGGCAGCCGTAGCACGTCGAGACGGTGGGGACGTTGGCCTCAGCGCTCTTCTCCACGTTGGTGTGGCAGTAGCGGCAGTCCATGCCGAGTTTGCCGACGTGAATCTGGTGGTTGAACCCGCCGCCGGGCTGGGTGGGCATGTAGCCCACGGACCAGTACTCAGGGGTGAAGTAGTACCACACGACACCCACGACGACCGCCAACGTGCCCACGGCGCCGCCGGCCAGCAGCGTGGGAAGGTTGTTGGTCCACTTCGGGAAGATGGTCGACACGAGCCAATCTCCTGCATGCAAGCGGCCCTCGGGAACTCAGGGGGCCGCGGACGGAACGCTTATCGGGCGAGATTTGGGAAGGGCACCTTGGCAATGAAGGCTGCGCCCCAAACATGCTCCGCAAAGCCGAACGACGCGAGGGGAGAGTAAGTAGATGCCAACTCTTGTAGCACGGGAATAAATCGCGTCTGATCGCAATAGTCAGCAACTGAACGGGTTTTGTCAAGCGGTTCAGTCGGGACTTCTGTCAGACAGCAATAATTCTTGTCAGGGCGTACGCTGGTGCCTGGCCGGGGAGACTCCGGCGGAAAACCGACCTTTTCCCAAACATTCAGGTTGAACGGAACGGAACATGGTTGCTGCCCCTTCCAACCCCCCCACCAATTCCACCCCCCCTTCTCCCCCCTGTGCCCCCCCATTCACCCTGCCACCCGCCTTGGGGGCGGAGTCGAGGTTCTCATGGCCGGCGGCGGCGACGGTGGGCTTTGGTGCGGCGGTGGCGACGTGGTGCGTGTGGTTCCTGGTGCACACGCCGGCGTTTCGGCTGGAACCGGCGGTGTCGGGGCCGCTGCTGCTGGCGGTGCATCTGGGGGTGATTGGTTTGTTGTGCCGGATGGGGCCCCGGGGGAGCCGGGCGATGCTGGGGCTGGCGGCGGGGGTGATTGCGGCGGGGGTGAACCTGCTGCTGCTGGGGAGCAAGCTGGGTCAGCCGCTGGAGACGGGCGAGGTGGCGCCGGGGGTGACGGGGTTGCGGCCGGCGGCGTTGCTGGTGACGGCGGGGTTCATCGGGGCGTCAGGGGTGCTGGGGCTGGTGGGCGGGCTGCTGGCGGCGAGGCTGCCGGAGCGGGGCGGCAATGGGACGGGCGGGGAGGCTGATGGCGGGTTGTCGGCCTCGCGGCGGTGGCTGGGGCGGTTTGCGACGGTGACGGCGCTTTCGATTGTGCCGCTGCTGTTTCTGGGCGGGCTGGTGACGACGATGGGCGCGGGGCTGTCGGTGCCGGACTGGCCGGGGACGTTCGGAGCGAACATGTTCCTGTATCCGCTGCGGCTGATGGAGGACCCGCGGGTGTATGCGGAGCACACGCACCGGCTGTTTGGCACGCTGGCGGGGCTGTGCGTGCTGACGCTGGCGGTGATGACCTGGCGGATTGACCCGCGCGGGGGCGTGCGGTGGTTTGCGGCGGGGCTGCTGGGGCTGGTGATCGTGCAGGGCGTGCTGGGCGGGGGCTGGGTGATCAGCCGTGACTGGAAGGGGCTGGCGGTGGTTCACGGCGTGCTGGGCCAGGTGGTGTTCGGGCTGGCGGTGTGCCTGGCGATGCTGCAGCACCGGCGGTTTGCGGCACGACCGGCGGGAGAGGGGCCGGTGAAGGTGGGCGTGTTTGCGGTGCTGCTGGGGTGCCTGGTGATGCAGTTGGCGTTTGGCGCGATGTACCGGCACATGCGATCAGAGCATGCGCTGTGGTCGCACATCGGGTTCTCGCTGGTGGTGATGGGCGCGGCGGTGGCGGCGGGGATCGTGCTGATGCGGGCGGGGCGGGAGGAGAGCCCGGACGCGAAGTTGCTGCGGCGTGCTGGGGCGACGCTGCACGCGGTGGTGACGGTGCAGTTTGTGCTGGGGTGGGCGGCGTGGGGCGTGCTGATGGCCGGGAGCGGCACGGGCAAGGCGGACCGGGTGGTGCCGACGGCGGAGGAACTGGCGAGCACGCCGCTGACGGTGGGGTGGATCGAAGGGGCGGTGCGGACGCTGCACCAGGCGAACGGCGCGTTGCTGCTGGCGGCGGCGGTGGGGTGCGCGGTTCTGGCGGTGCGGGTGATGCCGGGGGTGCGGGCGGCGGCGGGGCGGGGGGTGGGGACGGGCGCTGCGGAGTTTGGCGGTGTGGGCAAGCCGGCGTGAGTCTTCACGCAGGCTGAACAGAGGGCGGGGGTGGTTGCTGAACGGCGGCGGGCAAAGATGGCGGCTGCTGAACGGAGGATTGACTGTGAACATGCCGCGTCGTCACTTTCTTGCTCGCGCCGGGGGCTTTGCGCTGGGCTTTTCGGGCCTGAGTCTGGCGATGTCGCGGGGGTCGATGTCGTGGGCGATGGCGGAGGCGCCGGGGGCGGGGTATGGCCCGCTGGTGACCGACCCGGCGGGGGTGATCGATCTGCCGGCGGGGTTCACGTACCACCGGTTCTCGATGGCCGGTGAGCGGATGTCTGACGGGCTGATCGTGCCGGGCAAGCACGACGCGATGGCGGCGTTCCCCGGGCCGGACGGGCTGACGATTCTGCTGCGGAACCATGAGATTGAGCCGGCGCACAAGACGGTGGGCGCGTTCGGCAGCGAGAATGAACTGCTGGGGAAGGTGCCGGCGGAGAAGATCTACGACCTGGGGAAGAACGGCAAGCCGGCGCGGGGCGGCGTGACGACGGTGGTGTACGACACGCGGGGCGGGCGTGAGCAGGGCGTGGTGGTGCGGGACTTTTTGTCGCTGGCGGGGACGGAGCGGAACTGCGCCGGTGGGGCGACGCCCCGGAACACGTGGATCACGTGCGAGGAGACGGTCGAGATGCCCGATGAGCACCGCGCGCAGCGGCACGGGTACTGCTTTGAGGTGCCGGCGGGTGTGGAGCCGGGGCTGGTGAAGGCGGAGCCGATCAAGGGGATGGGGCGGTTCATGCACGAGGCGTGCGCCACCGACCCGCGGACGGGGGTGGTGTATCTGACGGAGGACCGGCACGACGGGTGCGTCTACCGGTACGTGCCGAAGAACCCGGAGCGTCTGCTGGAGGGCGGGAAGCTGCAGGCGCTGGCGATCGTCGACCGGCCGTCATTGGACACGCGGAACGAGGACCAGCCGGCGACGGTGAAGCCTGGCGAGCGGCTGATGGTGCGGTGGATCGACATCGCCGAGCCGGACCCGGACAGCGACTCGCTGCGGGAGACGTGCTTCAAGGCGGGTGCGGCGCGGTTTGCGCGGGGCGAGGGGATGTGGTTCGCCAACGGGCAGTGCTACTTCGCGTGCACGACGGGCGGGCACAAGAAGCTGGGGCAGTTGTGGAAACTGACGCCCCCGGAGTCCGGACTGGATCGGCACGCGCATGTGCTGGAGTTGTTCCTGGAGCCCAACGACGCGGCGGTGCTGCGGAACGCGGACAACATCACGGCGGCGCCGTGGGGGGACTTGATCGTGTGCGAGGATGCGTCGGGGCCGTGCCGGCTGCTGGGGGTGACGCCGTCGGGCCAGGTGTACGTGATCGCGCGGAACCCGATGGCGGAGAACGCGGAGTTTGCGGGGGTGTGCTTCTCGCCGGATGGGAGCACGCTGTTTGTGAACATCCAGAACAAGCCGGGCGCGACGCTGGCGATTCGGGGCCCGTGGAGGGCGTGAGGGCGAGTGTCGTCCGATAACTGATTCTGGTGATGCAGGCCGACTGGTCGGGGTCTGTCCATCGGTTCGATGAAACCTCGCTCGTCCCGGTACGCAATACACCGGGGAGGATGTCCGTTCTCCTCCGGCCGGCCGATGGGGCCGGCGCTGCTGCTGGTGTGCCCGATCTTCGCCCGCTTCTGTCCGCTTTGACGACTTCTCTGGGCTGTCTCGGTTTGGTGTGTGTCCGTGGGTGAGCCTGTTGGTCATCGCCGGCTCACCTGGCCCTTCGCCCCGTCCCCTCTCCCCCACTCCTGCCCCCCGCCGGCAGCCGGCACCTGCTGCTGGGAGCGGACGGAGAGGAACAGGCGGGCGGGAGGCGGCGAGCGGCTGGATCGACCCGATGGCCGATGGCGGTTGTTTGTGCCTTGCAGGAGTTTGTGCGATGTCGACCCCCAGCCAGCCCGCCCGCACCGCTTCGACCCCTGCCAGCACCGCTCCGACGCGCACGCGGTCGGCACGGCCCAGCCCGCCCCGGCCGCCGACGACCAGCCTGTCGCCCTTGGTGAAGAAGGACTTTGGATTCGATCAGGCGCGGCACCTGCTGTGGCGGGCGGGGTTTGGCGGGACGCCGGACCAGGTTCAGACGCTGGTGAACTGGGGGCTGGAGAAGTCGGTGAACATGCTGGTGGACTACGAGGGCATCGCCTTTGAGGAGGTGTCGCCCACGCAGTTCAGCGCGGACATCATGCGTCCGCCGACGGAGGACGAGCGTCGGATGGCGCGGCAGGCGGCGTCGGCGCGGAACGAGGACCGGCTGGCGGAACTGCGGCTGCGGCGGCAGAACGCCGAGCAGGCGGATCGCGAGCAGATGCGCGACGTTCAGCGGTGGTGGCTGAAGCGGATGATCGAGACACCCCGGCCCTTGGAAGAGAAGATGACGCTGCTGTGGCACGGGCACTTCGCGACCAACTACCGGACGATCGAAGACTCGTACCACATGTTCCAGCAGAACCAGCTGTTCCGCAAGCATGCGACGGGGAACTTCGGGGAGTTGCTGTTTGCGATCATCCGCGACCCGGCGATGCTGGCGTATCTGAACAACAACCAGTCGCGGCGCGGGCGGCCCAATGAGAACCTGGCGCGGGAACTGATGGAACTGTTCTCGCTGGGGGTGGGCAACTACACCGAGGGGGACATCAAGGAGGGCGCCCGGGCGTTGACGGGGTACACGTTCCAGGACGACCAGTTCGTGTTCCAGAAGAACAACCATGATGCCGGGGGCAAGTCGATCCTGGGTCGGAGCGGCAACCTGGACGGGGACGGCTTCGTCAACGCGATTCTGGAGCAGCCGGCGTGCTCGCAGTTCATCGCGGGCAAGCTGTACCGGGCGTTCGTGCACGACTACCCGAGCGGGGACGAGCGGATCGACACTGCGGCGCGGACGGTGATCGGCGATCTGGCGGCGTTGACCCGGGCAGAGGGGTACCAGATCAAGCCGGTGCTGCGTCGGCTGTTCCTCAGCCAGCACTTCTACGACGCGGGGCTGCGGGGGGAGCAGATCAAGTCGCCGGTGCAGTTGATCGTGGGGGCGATCCGGTCGCTGAACACGCCGCCCCGCGACCTGGGGCTGCTGTGCGACGCGGCGAACATGATGGGGCAGAACATCTTCTTCCCGCCCTCGGTGAAGGGGTGGGACGGGGGGCGGTCGTGGATCAACACGTCGACGCTGTTTGTGCGGCAGAACACGCTGGTGTTCCTGCTGACCGGCAAGCGGCCCCAGGGCCGCGACGCGCTGGCGGACAAGGAGCAGTGGAACCCGAGCCCGCTGCTGAGCCAGTTGGCCGATGCGTTCCCGGAGGCCTCGAGCGGGGACCTCAAGGCCCTGCTGGATGCGATCCTGAGTTTCAGCCTTGGTCGTACCAACCCGGTGTGCCGGCCGATTCTGGACCAGTTCGTCGCGTCGCGGGCCCGCAACGGCAAGTTGGATGCGGACTCGCTGACGGATCTGCTGATGCTGATCACGGCGGCTCCGGAGTATCAGTTGTGCTGAGTGAGACGGGGCCCGGGCGAACGGCCGCGGACGCCGCCCCGATGTGTGTTCACTGACCTTGGATCGCGTGAGTTGACTGACCGGCCTGCAACGCAAGGACCGCACCATGCTGGAAACCGCCTTTACCCGCCGTGAATTTGTGACCTCGGGCCTGACGCTGGCCTCGGCTGCGGTGGCGCTGCCTCAGTTCCTGCACTCGACGGCGCTGGGGCTGCCTCAGGCGGAGCCGGGGGCGTCGGCCATTCCGGGCGTGCCGCAGGACCACATTCTGGTGGTGGTGCAGCTTTCGGGCGGCAACGACGGGCTCAACACCGTGGTGCCGTACGGCGAGGCGGCGTACTACCGGGCCAGGCCGGGCATCGCGATCGCTGAGAATCGGGCCATCAAGCTGTCGGGGTCGACGGTGGGCCTGCATCCGGCGCTGGCGCCGATGGCGGACCTGTACAACGAGGGGCTGTGCTCGGTGATTCAGGGCGTGGGCTATCCGAACCCGGACCGCTCGCACTTTAAGTCCATGGACATCTGGCACACGGCCGACACCTCGGCGACGGGCGACGGCTGGCTGGGGCGGTACTTTGACTCTGAGTGCTGCGGCTTTGGCAAGGGCGAGTCGGGCCAGCGGGAGGCGAACGGCAAGCAGAACAACCCGCAGATCGGCATCGCCCTGGGGCGCGAGGCTCCGCTGGCGACCAAGGGCCGACGGTCGAGCGCCATCGCGTTTGAGTCGGCGGACCTGTTCCGGTGGACGGGTCAGGATGCGGACAAGTCGCTGGCGGATGTGTACCAGGCGATTGCCAACGCGGGCGGCTCGGCCCCGGTGGTGGGCAACAGCGGGTTCCTGACGCGGACGGCGCTGGATGCGCAGATCTCATCGGCGACGATTCGGCGGGCGGTGGCGGCGACGGCGCGGGTGGCGTATCCGAACTCGGACCTGGCGCGGCAGTTGCAGATGGTGGCCTCGATGATCAACGCGGGGCTGTCCACGCGGGTGTATTACGTGTCGATGGGCGGGTTTGACACCCACGCCGGGCAGGGCGGTGAGAACGGGCGGCATGCCAACCTGCTGGGGCAGTTCGCCAACGCGATTCGCGCGTTCTATAACGATCTGAAGACGCAGCGGAACGACGGCCGGGTGATGACGATGAGCTTCTCGGAGTTTGGCCGGCGGGTGGGCCAGAACGCCAGCCAGGGGACCGACCACGGCACGGCGGCGCCGATGTTCCTGTTCGGCCCGATGGTCAAGCCCGGCGTGCTGACGGCGCACCCGTCGATGAGCGATCTGGACAACGGCGATCTGAAGTACACGGTGGACTTCCGCAGCGTGTATGCAGGAATACTCAGCCGGTGGATGAAGGCCGATTCCACCAAGATCTTGGAGGGTGCGTTCGAGTCGGCACCCGTCCTGAAGAATGCCTGACTTTCGCATCGCCGACCCCGCCCTGTGCAACCGCAGGCGGGGTCTGGGCGTATCTCCGGCACAGTCATCACAGTGGGCGGCGGGCCGCGGACCAAAGTCCGCGGCCCGTCTTGTTTGTGGGATGAAGTGTGATGCGGAGCGGGCAGGGGCGGGTGGTCGCAGGGGCGGAACTATGCTCCGGAGCTATGTCCCAACGAGCCCTGCTGGTGGCGTTGCTGGTTGCCGTTCTGGCCCTTGGCGGGATTGCGCTGCTGATGGCCCCGGGAGGGGGTGGGAACGCGGGCGGGCCGGCGGAGGCGGGCGGGGTGCGGCGGTTGGCGATCGGCGAGCCGGTGTTTCCGGACGGGCTGGCGTCGGTGCGGGCGGTCCGGCCGATGGGGGCCGGGGGCGGCGGCGAGTTGGTGTTGCAGGCGGACCCGGCCAGACCGGGCGAGTGGCAGGTGGAGCGGGCGGGCACACCGCCGACGCGGTGGCCAGTGACGCCGGGGCGGGTGGCGGCGGCGATGCGGCTGCTGAGCGAGGCGCGGGCGGTGGTGGCAACGCCGCCGGAGGCAACGGAGCCGACAGGGGTGGATGGTGATGGCGGGGAAGGGCGGCGAGAGGTGCGGATGGATCTGCCGGAGGGCACGCTGGTGCTGCGGTTTGCAGCGCGACCGCTGGGCGGGGCGGTGCTGGTGGCGGTGCGGCACCCGAAGCGACCGGAGCAGGTGACGCTGGCGCAGGTGCAGCCGGATGTGGCGGACCTGCTGACGGCGGAATCGGTGCTGGCCTGGCGGGATGACCGGATGCTGCCCGATGCGCTGGCGAGCACGCGGCTGCGGCTGGTGTCGCCGTCGGGGTCGGTGGCGATGGGACGGGCGGGCGGACGGTGGAACCTGGTGGAACCGGCGACGGCGCCGGCGGATGAGGGGGTGGTGGGGCGTGTGCTGGGGGTGCTGGGCGGAGTGCGGATCACACGGTTTGCCGACGGGGGCGTGCCGGAGGCGGCACAGGGCGTGCTGGCGCAGTCGGACACGCGGATGCTGCTGACGATGCCGGGCGGGGTGGTGGGTGGGGCGTCGGGCGGGGTGTCGGGTGCTGAGCCGGTGGAGGTGCAGGTGCGGATCGGCGGGCCGGCGGACGCGAGCGGGCGGAACGTGTTTGCGGAGATTGAGCGGCCGGGGAGCGAGCCGTTCGCGGTGGTGATTGATGCGTCATCGCTGACGCAGTTGTCGACCGACGCGACCAGGTACCTGTTCGCGCATGCGACCGCGGTGCCCAAGGCGGACATCGGGCAGATCACACTGACGGTGGCGGGCGGCGGCGGCACGCTGCGGTGGAGCCGGGGCGTGGAAGGGTGGAGCCTGACGCGTGAGGGCGGGCGAGGGACACTGCTGGACCGGCTGGGCGGGGCGGAGGTGGAGGACGTGGTGACGTTTCTGACCAGCACGCGGGCGAGCCGGCTAAGCCTGACGGCGCTGGACGACACGGGCGAGAAGGCGGCGGTGGGCACGCTGGCTCTGGCCAGCCCGGGAGGCCAGCCGTTGGCGGAGTTGCGGCTGCTGAACTGGCCGGGGGCGAAGCTGACGGTGCAGAGCGAGGGGGCGTTTCGGGGGTTTGGGCAACTGCCGGCGTTGCTGGAGCGGCATCTGGCGGCGGTGCTCCCCCCACTGCCGGCGGCGGGCGAGCCGGCCGGGACCGATGCCGGCGGGGCGGCGGGCGGTGGTCCGGATATGAACAAGTGACGGGCTCGGGGCTGGGACCAGGGCCGGGGCGAGGACAGCCGGCAGCGGCACCCCAAGGGCATTCCCCGGGGCTGATTTGCCGCTACCATCGGGCCGCATGGCTGTTCCGATTTCTCAGATGTGGACCGTGGCAACGTACATCCTCCGCCAGAAGCTGGCGGGGAACAAGCACTATCCGCTGGTGCTGATGCTCGAACCGTTGTTCAGGTGCAACCTGGCGTGTGCGGGGTGCGGGAAGATCCAGTACCCGCCGCACATCCTCAAGCGGCAACTGACGCCGGAGCAGTGCTTCAAGGCCGCCGAAGAGTGCGGAGCGCCGATGGTCTCGATCCCCGGGGGTGAGCCGCTGCTGCACCCCCAGATCAAGGAGATCGTCGAGGGGCTGGTGGCCCGCAAGAAGTACGTCTACTGCTGCACCAACGCGCTGCTGCTGAAGGAGAAGCTGGAGGCGGGGTGGTTCAAGCCCAGCAAGTACCTGACGTTCTCGGTGCACATGGACGGGCAGGAGGAGCACCACGACTTTGCGGTGTGCCGCGAGGGCACGTTCAAGACGGCCCTGGAGGGGATCCGGCTGGCGGTGAAGATGGGGTTCCGGGTGACGACGAACACGACGCTGTTCCAGGGCGCCGACCCGAACTCGGTGCGGGCGTTCTTTGATGAGATGATGGGGCTGGGGGTGGAGGGCGTGATGGTCTCGCCGGGGTATGCGTACCCGAAGGCTCCGGACCAGAAGTCGTTCATGCAGGAGCGGGAGAAGACCAACGACTTCTTCCGGATGCTGCTGTCGAACCGCAAGAAGTCGTGGAAGTTCAACCAGTCGCCGATGTTCCTTGAGTTCCTCATGGGCAAGCGGGACTTTGAGTGCACGCCGTGGGGCATGCCGACCTACAACATCTTCGGCTGGCAGAAGCCGTGCTATCTGCTGCAGGATGGGTACGTGGACAGCTTCGGGGAGCTGATCAAGACGACGGACTGGAGCAAGTACGGCCGGGCGTCGGGGAACACCGCGTGCCAGCAGTGCATGGTGCACTGCGGGTACGAGACCTCGGCGAACGACTACACGTTCGGCTCGATCGGGGGCATGTTCGCCACCGTGAAGGCGATGCTCAGTTCGAGCTATGTGGACCCGGACGCGGCGGCCAAACTGGCCGAAGAGGCCAAGAAGCCGCACGGGCCGCTGGTGCAACTGGGCATCTCGGTGAAGCCGGCGGGCAAGGCCGCTTCGCCGGAGCCGGCGTACGCCGGTGCGTGATGGCGGAAGGCCGGGCACGGAGGGTGGGGCGATGAGCGGGCTGTGACGGGAGGCGGACGCGATGCTGCTGGCTGCGTTTGTGCTTTCGGCGGCGCTGGTGGCGGTGGTGCTGTGGCGGAACGACCTGTGGGAGGCGGAGCCGTGGTGGGCGTATGTGGCTGCGCCGGCGGCGGGGGCGGTGGCGATGGCGGCGGGGTTCGGCGTGTCGCTGCTGCTGGAGATGCGGCTGGGGCCGGGGCTGGCGGGGGCGTGGTGGTCGTTCGGAGTGTTCTCGGCGGTTCCGGAGGAACTGGCCAAGTTGGGCGGCGCGGTGGCGCTGGCGGCGGCGATGCGGCGGCACTTCGGCAACGACCCGTTTGACGGGCTGTTCTATGGCGGGCTGATCGGTGTGGGGGCGGCGGGCATGGAGACGCTGATTGCGCTGCGGAGCGGCGGGGATGCGCTGACGTTGTCGGCGGAGACGGCGGTGCGGACGCTGGCGCATCCGCTGCTGGCGTCGGTGACGTGCGCCGGGCTGGGGCTGGTGCGGACGGGGCTGCGGCGGCGGGTCGTGGCGGGGGCGACGGCGGGCACGGCGGCGCTGGGCATCGGCCTGCACTTTGGCTGGAACACGGTGCGGCAGGCAGCCGAGGGGCGGGCGGGCGATGCGGCGATGGACCCGACGATCGCGCAGGCGTGGACGGCGGGGATCGTGGTCGCGGGGGCGGTGGTGTTCGGCGGGCTGGTGCTGGCGGCGAGGCAGGTGAGCCTGCGGCTGTTCCCGGAGCGGGCGTTGCGGCCGCTGTTCACGCCGGACAGGCGGGGAGCGGCGAGGTAGCGACTAGACGATCTCGCCGAGGCGGCGTTCCATGGTTACGCCCTTGTCGGGGCCGAACTTGGCCAGGCCCTCGGCACGCAGGGCGGGGGCGTAGACGGCGACATAGTGATCGAAGGCGGCGCGGGTGGGGAAGATGTAGACGGTCATGACGCTGCGGGGGCCGGCCGGGTCGGCGGGGTCGGCGTCGAGCCGGACGCAGTAGCCGCTGCGGGCGCCGGCCTTGCAGACGGCGTCGATGTGGCCGTCGGTGAGCCAGTGGATGTACTGCTCGGCCATGTGCGACGAGGGCAGCTTTGCGGTGACGCTGTAGAAGAGTTCCGCCATAGCCGGACCTTATGCCGGGCGGCGCACGGGACGGGGCGGTGGGACGGTTCTACCGTCGCGGCATGGTTCCGCCGTCTGGCTCGTCATCGGGTTCATCGTCCGACTCATCGGGGTCCGGCAGGCCGGCGTGGCATGGCCAGCGGCTGCAACTGGAGTGGGCCGACATCAACATCGGGCCGGATGACGGCGTGGTGGAATCGCCGACGGATGACGACCTGGAGCAGATCATCCGGCAGTTGCACAGCGCCGACACGGGGTTTGTGATCCTCTCACGCGGGGATCTGCACTACATGCAGACGGCGCGGACGGATGCGGAGGATGGGGACCTGATCGTGGAGTATCAGGACGGCGACACCTCGCGGCACTACTTGCTGCAGCACACGACCAACGACCCGGACGAGGTGCTGGGGCTGTTCCGGCTGTGGCGCGACGACCCGGCGCAGGTGCACGGGGCGGCGGAGTGGCAGTTGCTACTGGATCTGTGATCGGCGCGTCAGCGCCAGAGCAGGTTGGCCAGGTCGTTGTAGGTGACAATCAGGAAGACGGTGCCGATCATCACCAGGCCGGCGATGGCGGCGATGTTCTGCACCGCGATGCTGACGGGCTTGCCGGTGATCTGCTCGTAGAGCAGGAAGCAGAAGTGGCCGCCGTCGACGATGGGCAGGGGCAGGAAGTTGATCACGGCGAGGTTGATCGAGATGACGGCCATGAAGAAGAGCAGCCAGATGAAGCCCCGGTCGGCGAGCAGGGTGCCGAAGTGGGCGATGCCGACGGGGCCCTTGAGGTGCTCGACCTTGACGGTGCCCTGGAAGAGGCGGGCGAAGGTGAGGTAGGTCTGGATCATGACGCGGTGGGTCTCGCGGAGGCCCATGGCGACGGCGCCGAAGGGTGAGTCGGCCTTGAGGAGGAACTCCTCGCGGGCGAAGATGGCGGGGTTCAGGGCGGGCGTCCAGGTGAGGGCGGAGAGGGCGGCGGCCTCGGGCCGCGGGATGCTCCAGCGAACGGTCTCGGCGGCGCCGGGGCCGGCGGCGGTGGCGGGGAGGCGAACGGTGAGGGTGACCTGGAGATCGGCGGCGGCGGCAAGCGCCGCGGCGCGGAGGGCCTCGCAAAGCGCGGAGAGGGAGGCGATGGGCGTGTCGGGGCCGCCGGCGACCGAGAGCCGCTCGATCACGGTTCCGGGGAGCAGGCCGAGGGAGGCGGCGGAGGGGTCGGGCTGGACTGCGCCGTCTCGGCCGATGGCCTGGATGCGACCGGTGGCTGACGCGGGCCAGGCGCTGACGCGTGCGCTCTGGGTGTCGGTGGCGCCTGGATTGAAGCCGACGGTGCCCTGGCGGGTGACGGGAACCTTGCCGAGGTCGACCAGTGCGCCGTCGCGGAGAACGGTGATGGCGATGGTGCGGCCGGCGTGACGGCGGATCTCGGCGATGCCGTCGATCAGGCCGGGCCAGGGGAGGTCGCCCAGGCGGACGAACATGTCGCCGGCGAGGAGCCCGTTGGGGGGCGCGTCTTTGGGCAGGCTGTCGACCTTCAGGCCGGGCATGAGGCCCAGGACGTGGGCGGCGGCCTGCTCGCTGGGTTCGCCGCCGACGCCGGGGGCGCGGAAGCGCTGGATGGGCAGCTCGGGCTCGGTGCGAACCTTGACGGCGATGTCGCGGCCTTCGGGGGTGCGGAAGGTGGCATCGATGGGGGCTCCGCCGGAGGTTCGGGCGGCGGCGGTGAGGGCGTGCGGGGTGGCGGCGGGCTGCCCCCCCACTGCGGTGAGCACCGAGCCGGGTACCACGCCGGCCTGGCCGACCCCGAAGCGGTCGAGGGCCTTGGCGATCTCGTCACGCTCGGCGGGGTTTGAGCTGGTGAGCAGCGTGGTGCTGACGCCGGGGGCGACCCCGATGGCCAGCAGGCCGCTGAAGCGGTCAGGACGGGGGGTGATCTCGAAGCGGAGCGGGCTGGTGACGCCCTCACGCTGGATCTCGATCGGGACGGCCTGGCCCTTGGCGGCCATGGCGGTTTCGATGGTAATGTCCTTGAAGGAGTCGGGGGCCTTGCCGGCGATGGTGAGGACCTTGTCGCCGGGGAGCAGGCCGGGCTGGGTGACGCCGAGCTGGGAGGCGTTGAGGGCGACGGCGACGGAGGCGGGGGAGCCGGGCTCGACGGTGCCGATGGTCGGGGGCTCGGTGCGGAGGCCGGCGGTGAAGACGACCACGAAGAGGATGGCGGCGGTGATGACGTTCATGACCACGCCGGCGGAGATGACGATCATCCGCTTCCAGGGGACGCAGTTCTGGTAGCTGTCGGTCGCCTCCGAGCGGGCGGAGGGGTCGGCGTCGTCCTGGCCGAGCATGCGGACGTAGCCGCCGAGGGGGAGCCAGTTCCAGCGGTACTCGGTGGGGCTGACCTCGGTGGAAGGGATGCGACCGCCCCGGGAGGCGAGCAGTTCGGCGTACTGGGGCTCGGAACTGCCCAGGCGGAAGCCCATGCCCTTGCGGAAGGAGAAGATGGCCGGGCCGAAGCCCATGGCGAAGGCGAGCACGCGGATCCCGGCCCAGCGGGCGGCCAGAAAGTGGCCGAGTTCGTGGAGGACGATGATCAGGCTGAAGCCCAGCAGGACCAGCAGGAGATCGAAGATGGTTCCGAGTGCGCCCATGGTTCAGCGGTTCCTGTCACCCCCCTGCTCTCCCCCCGGCCTCCCTTGGCCCTCCGGCCTGGCTTCTGGCCGGGCCCTTTGGCCTGCCCCGCACCACTCCGTGCCGGTGGTGCTGTGCGGACGGGTGATCATTGTCGACCGGCGGGGCGGGGGTGCGTCGGCTCGGAGTTGAATCTCGACAAAAACGCCCGCCGACCGTGAGGGTCAGCGGGCGCGAAAGGATGGCCGAAGCACGCCGTTGCGGCTGCGGGCGGGAGGCCCGGGCCGGTCGGGCGTGGGTTTTACTTCTTGGCGTACTTGACCGAGCAGCCGTAGGCCTGGGTGGTGGCGGTGGTCACGTTGGTGCCCTTGAGGATCTCGTCCAAAGCGACGCGGACGTGGTTGACCTTCTCGTCACCCTTCTTCTTGTTGCCCTGGTCGTTGTCGATGGCGCCGTGGTAGGCGATCTTGCCGTCCGGGGTCACGATGAACAGCTCGGGGGTGCGCTTGGCGCCGTAGGCCTGACCGACGGCCCCGGTCTCGTCGTTGAGGACGGGGTAGGCGATCTTCCAGTCGGCGATGGCCTTCTTGTTGGCCTCGTCACCGTGGCCCTCCATGCCCTTGGCGCCGCTGTTGATGGCGACGAAGGCGACACCCTTGCCGGCGAAATCCTTGTGGAGGGTGGCGAAGGTCGGCATCTCCTTGTGGTGACGCACGACGAAGGGGCAGCCGGGGTTGAACCACTCGATGACGACGGCCTTGTTGTTCTTGAGAAGGTCAGAGAGCTTGACCTCCTTGCCATCGGCATAGGCCTTGAGGGTGAACTCGGGGGCCTTGTCACCGGCGGTGACACCGGCCTTGCCGTCCTTCTTGGCCGGGGCGGTGGCGGCGGGGGCAGCCGGGGCCTTGTCCTGCGCCATGGCCACCGGGGAGACCAGCACGAGGCCGGTCAGGCAGGCGGCAGCGCCGACGACACCGAGGAAACGAGCGATCTTCATATGCGAACTCCTTTGTTTGTGGACACTCATGAACCGTTCGAGCACAACGACGCGACCTCCCCCTGATTGCCTGCCCCCCGAACTGCCCCCCTGCAAACGGCGTTCCCCCGCCTCAGGCCCCAGTGCCTGACTGACCATCGGGCGGAGACTGATCAATATCCGCCCCGACGCGGGCCGGGCTGGACGGCACCTTGGGCGGGCACGTTCTCGATGAGGTAGTGGGCCACCACATCAGGTTTGCCGCCCTCGGCGGGGACGGCCACCCGGAGGATGCCCCGAACTTCGGGCAGGGCCTCGCCCCGCTCGGACTTCTCCAGCGGGATGTCCAGCGTGCGACCCCCGGTGCAGTCCTTGAGGATGTTGAGGGGACGGCGGGAACCGTCGGCGGGGAAGTACTCGAGTTTGGCCCCCTCGGGGCCGGCGAGCCGGAGGCGGTCGTCGGCGAGCACGGCCCGGACTGAGCCGTCGGCGGGGAGGGGCTTGGGGAGCGTCTGGCGGGCGGTGGCGAAGAGGGCGGCGTCGGGGCCGGGCTTGGAGGCCTCGGCGGGGTCGCGGACGGGGAGGTCGAGTTTGACGGTGTCGCTGGCGGTCAGGCACGCGTCTTCACAGACGAGCCAGTCGACGGCGGCGGAGATGGTGACTTGGCTGGAGCCCTTGAAGTCGGCAGGGACGGTGATGGGGACGAGGAGGGTGACCCTGCCCTCGTAGATGTGGTCGAGGATGTCACCGGGGAGGGCCTTGCGCTTGGGGGCGGGCCACTGCATTTGGCCCACTTTCCAGCCCTCGGGCAGGGTGAACTCGGCCGAGGGGGGCATGCCGGTGTCGTTGATGCCGGCGTAGTAGATGTGCCAGCCGGGGGACATCTCAAAGTGCAGGCCGAAGGTGAGCGTCTGACCGGGGGCGACGCCGGCCTGCTCGGCGATCAGGCGGACCTTGGATTTGGTCTTGCCGTCGGCGGGCTGCACTGAGGCAAGGGCGGGGCTGACCACGCCGGTCACCGTCATCCACAGCCCACCTGCGATTGCGCACCACTTGGCCAGTTTCGCCATGTTGTCCTGCTTTCCGAAACTGCCCCCCACCTTCGACCCCGCCCATGTCCCCCGCGTTCGAAGGATAGCCGACAGACACGGGCGTCATGCCCTCCCCGCCGAGGGTGTTCGCCCGGACGGGCGGTTTGGAGTCAGCCCGGGGGCTCTAGCCGCTGGTACGGCCGGCGGTGCTGGGGTGTTTGCAGCAGATAGCATTCGGCATGACATTGAACCGCTGCTGGTTGGTGTGTGGATGGGTGCTGCTTTCGCTGTTCGGGCTGGTGCTGCCGGGCTGCAGCATCAGCACTGACGACAACGACATCGAGTTCATCACGCTGCCGGAACTGCGGCGGGAGTTGGAACGCGACAGCAAGGGGGAGAAGGTGCAGTTGATCGACAGCCGTTCGGCGACGGCCCATGCGCAGGGGCACATCCCTGGCTCGCGGCACATGCCCCTGACGGCGTTCAACGTGCGTGAGACGACGCTGGACCGGGGGCTGGCGGAGAAGGACCTGCTGGTGGTGTACGGGGATGATCCGGCCAGCCCGACGGCCCGGGCGGTGGCCAAGCGGATGATGGCGCTGCGTTACAAGGGGGTGGTGATGTTTGCCGAGGGGCTGACGGCCTGGCGGCGGGCGGGGCTGCCGTTGACCGAGCCGGCGGTGCAGGGCGCTGCTCCGGCGAGCCGGTAACGGAGGGGTGTTGAGCAGCTGAGATCAGACCGCAATCAGGCGGGCGGGTGCAAACTGTGCTGCGGGAGCGGTACGGCGGTTGGCTGTGGCGTTAAGCCTGAACGCCCTGCAGGACAGGGCTGCGCAACCGGCAGGCCAATGCCGCGGGCGCGACCCGTGGCAAAAAGACACAAGGCCGACTTTCGCCGGCCTTGTGGGGAATGGACTTGTGTCCATCCTCACCGCTTACGCGGGGAGGATCGGAGCATCAGGCGCGACGGCGGCGGAAGGCCGAGATGCCGGCCAGGCCGAGCATGGTGCTGACACCGGCCATGGCGGCCGGGGGCATCGGGATGACCGGGGGCTCAACGTTGCCGTTGCGGACAACGAAGCAGATGTTGCCGATGGCGGCCAGCGAGTTCGGGCCGCCGTCGAGGAAGGCACCGTTGATGGCGGAGCCGTTGAGCTCGAAGGAGTTGGTGGAGCCGTTGCTCCAGCCGGCGCGGGCGGAGTTGCCGCCAAGGCCCTGGGGGTTGCCGCCGGAAGCCTGGCCGGTCTCCCAGAGGATGCGGTCGTACAGGAAGCAGAAGTCGAAGTCGCCAACACCGCGGTCGGAGCGCTCGATGACCACGAGCTGGAAGCTGTTGGTGACACCGGCCTGGGCGTTGTAGTAGCCAACGTTCTCCCAGTTGGCGAAGAAGGCGTTGCGGCCGCCGACCTGAGCGTTGCCGTAGGTGGTCACCCCGCTGCTCGTATCGCGGGTGTCCACATCAGCAAAGAAAGGGGCCAGCATGGCGCGGCCGGTGGTGATGAGGTTGAAGGGGGTGAAGGTGCTCAGCGGGCCGTTGCCGGGGGTGTCCAGCGTGACGTTGCCGTTGTTGTTCACCCAGCCGCCGGTGATGTTCTGGCCGAAGAAGTTCAGGGTGCCGAGGCCGAAGTCGACGAAGCCGGTGGAGCCGTCGTCGTTGCGGGCCAAGATGTTGGCGTCATACCCCGCCGGACGAATGATCTGAGCATTCGAGGCGGTTGCCAGCGTGGCGAGTGCCATGCCGGCGAGAAGACCGAGATTCAGTGCTTTGCTCATCTGACTTTCCCTCCAACGAGCGCCGGTTAAGGCGCACAGACCTCCACCCGGTTTCCCGGGCAGATATTCAATCCGAGCCCGGACCCACAATGGGCCGGGTCTGACTTTCCTCAGTGGTGAGGTTACCAGAATTCGCCGTTTTTGCAAGCACCATTTTGAACGGTTTTGGCTGAACTGTGCAGAGCGCCACCAACTGCGAAAGTTTCCTCGGCACCCAGGCAGCCGACCACACCCCGTATCTCCGCCCGGTGTCTGTCGCATATCCTGCTTGTCGGAAGACACTTATACAGAAGACAGACGGAGCCTTGGGGGGTGATTATCGCTATGGATGTTGTGACTCAAATCGTGTTTGGTGCCGCGGCCGGTCAGGCGGCAGCGGGGCATCGGCTGCCACGGTCGGCATGGCTGATCGGGGCGGTGGCCGGGTACGTGCCGGACGCCGATGTGTTCCTCCAGCCGGCGTCGGATCCGCTGGGCGGGTGGCTGTGGCACCGATGGTTCACGCATGGCGTGGGGTTTGTGCCGCTGGGAGCGCTGATCGCGGCGGGGCCGTTTGTGCTGGCACCGTCGCTGCGGCGGCATGTGTGGTGGGTGCTGCTGGCGGCGCTGGCGGGGATCGCCACGCATGCGCCGCTGGACACCGCGACATCTTTCGGGACGGCGCTGCTGTGGCCGTTCTCAGATGCACGGCTGGGGTGGGATCGTGTGGGCATCATCGATCCGCTGGTGACCTTTCCGATGATGGCACTGATCGCGGTGTCGGTGTGGCGGACCTGGCGGGGCCGGGCGTTCCTGGCTGGAGGCGAGGTCACAGAGGGATCGGTGCGACGATCCCGGCGGTGGCATGTCGGGCCGGCGGCGGCGGCACTGGCGTGGGCGGTGGTGTACATCGGCGGGGCGGGAACGTGGCAGCGGAGCCGGGCACTGGACGCTCAGGCGGCGCTGGCGGCCTCTCGGGGGCACGCGATCACGCCGGGGCGGACGAGGGCGATGCCCCAACCGCTGGCGCTATTGGTGTGGCGGACGGTGTACGAGCACCAGGGGCGGGTGTACACCGACATCGTGCGGGTGCCGTTTGTCGGCCCGGTGCGGGTGATTCCCGGGCAAGGGTTCGATCTGACCAGCGCTGAGGAGTTGATCTCGCAGTCGGGGCTCACCGGGGTTCACGCTGAGGCCGTGCGCGGCTTTGCTGAGTTTGCCGACGGCTACCTGTCGCCGAGCCCGGAGGACTCGCGGATCATCGGTGATATGCGGTACGCGACCGACCTTCGTGAGTTCCGCCCGCTGTGGGGGTTGCGGATGCCGATGGCTCCGGGCGGGGCGGTGGCGATGTACAGACCGGGCTTTGGCGATCGGAACATCGACGCGATGTGGCAGATGCTGACCGGGGACCACCCCGACCTGCTGCCTCTGGTGCGGGGGCAGATCAACGGCGGGAACGGCAACGGGGCTCGGGTCGCTCCGCGATAACAGAAAGGGCCGGCGCCCGTGTGCGCCGGCCCGTGAACTTGCCTGATGCGGGATCGCCTTTGCGAGGCGGCTCAGCGGTCGGCGGGCTCGCGGCCCTTGAGGGTGGCGGTGGTGCGGATGGTCTCGCTGCCGCGCTGGACGGTCAGTTCCACCTTGTCACCGGGCTTGGCGGCGGCGAGCAGTGGCATCCACTCGGCGATGCCCTTGATGTCGGTGGTGTTCCACTTGAGGATGCGGTCGCCGGGCTTGATGCCGGCGTCGGCGGCGCTGGTGTTGGGGTAGACCTCGCCAACGAGGATGCCGGGCTTGTCGTCGTCGTAGTTGTCGGGGGCGATGCCGAAGCGGACGCGGACGCCGCCCATGCCGGGGCCGGCCTGAGCAGCGGCGCCATCGCGGCCGCCGGGAGCGGCGGCCGGAGTGGCGGCCGGGGCCGGAAGGCTGGGGACGGCGGTTTGGGGAACGCTGCGGCCGGGCAGGGGAACCTTGGGCTCTTCCTCGCGCTGGTTCATGTCGATGCCCTGGCCCCGGTTGGCGGTGAACTCCAGTTTGTCAGCGCGGGTAGCGAGGGTCTGAACGACATCAACTGCGAGTCTGGCGGCACGGGCACCGCCGATGAAGTTGATGGTCTGGAACTGGTCTTCGGGCATGTGGTACTCGGCGGTGAGCCCGGAAAAGAAGTGCAGCACGGGGATGTTGGCGGCGTAGAACGAGGCGTGGTCGGAGGGGCCCTGGCCGCCGGGGAGGGTGCGGACCTGAAGACCGGAGCGGACGAAGAGGGGCGCCAGCAGGTCGGCAAAGCCGTTTGCGGTGCCGACGCCGGAGACGTCGATCTTGTTGCGGCGGACGCGGCCGATCATGTCCAGATTGACCATGGCGTTGATGGACGCGGCGGGCACGGGCGCGTTGCGGACGAAGTGGCGGGAGCCGTTGAGGCCGCTCTCTTCGGCACAGAAGCCGAGGAAGATGATCGAGCGGAGGGGCTGGTCGGCCGGGGCTTTGGCGTAGGCCTCGACAAGGCGGCGGGCGGCGAGCAGCATGCCGGCGGTGCCGGATGCGTTGTCGTCGGCACCGGGGTGGAGGGCTCCGGCAGCGCGGCTTCCGGCCCGGGAGCCGAAGGCGCCGTAGCCGATGTGATCAAAGTGGGCGCCGAGAACGATGTACTGATCGGCGAGCGGGCCCCGGCCCCGCAGGACGGCGCCGACGTTGTCGGTGAGGATGGGCTGACGCTTGACCTCGGCCTCGATCTTCATGCGGGTGCCGGCGAGGGGGATGATCTCGCCTTTCTCGTCAGCAGCCTTTCGGAGTTGCAGCAGGGACTTGCCGGCGGCGGCGACGAGCTGCTCGGCGCGGGCCTGAGAGAGCATGATCACCGGCACCTTCTGGGCCTGGCCGGCGCGGGTGGAGCGGACATCCTCGAGGCGTCCGGCACGGGAATCGTCCACGCCGGGGGGATTGACCAGCACGATGGCGGCAGGGTTCCGCCGGGCGACGGCGGCGAGTTTGGGACGCAGGCTGGTGCGTTCGCTCCAGGCTCCGCCCTGGCCGAATCGACTGCGGCCCCGGTCGTTGAGCGGCTCGAAGCGGAGGACCACGGCGATCTTGCCTTCGATGGCCTTCTCGTCACCGGCAAAGCTGTTGTACTCGACGCCGTCGGGGCCGCTTTCCAGGCCGTAGCCGACGAAGACCGCCTCGGCCTCGACGGCGGCGTTGCCGCTGATGCCCAGCACGTTGAAGTCGGCGCCGGGGGTCAGGTCGCCATGGCCGGCGATGGAGGACTTCTGCACGGTGGCTTTGACCTCGCTGCCGGCGGGGAAGGTCTGGCGGAAGCTGGCGAAGGGCGTGACCACCTCGGCGCCGTCGGCAGCCTTGATGGTCTGCGGGAAGAGGGGCTCGAGACGAGCCTGGCGGAAGTAGAACTCGAGGTACTCGGCGGCGATCACGTTGCCCCGCAAGCCGGGAGCGCGGCCCTCGTAGAAGGGGTCGCTAAGGGTGGTGACGTGCTGCATGTAGAGGCGTTCGTCATCGCTGAGAGCCTGAAGCAATTGGGGGAGGAGGACCTCGATGCTGACGGCCTGCTCGGGCGGAGTGGAGGGCACAACCGGGTTGGCCGCGTTGGCAGCGGAAGCGGCCGCCGGGCCGGCCCCCTGACCGAGCACCACACTGACCGACCACCCCGCCGTGAGGACCATCGCACCGATCAACCACTTACGACGCATGGGCATTCCTTGTCTGAATTGAGCACGCCGCCTTCACCGCACCGAATTCGGTCCGGCACACGCCGAACCCGCCACCCCCCCCC
>Ga0068872_10000988_pt1 | contig 23185 bp, 7 predicted proteins | sample NOAtaG_7_FD_66441 | JGI IMG/M metagenome (GOLD analysis project Ga0068872, IMG submission 66441) | Freshwater lake microbial communities from Lake Erie, under a cyanobacterial bloom - NOAA_Erie_Diel1S_2200h metaG | ecosystem: Environmental > Aquatic > Freshwater > Lake | place: USA: Ohio, Lake...
TACCACGGATTACTGCTATTGGTAGCGTCAGGTTTTTCTTGGCCTTGATAGCCATAGCGATAGTTCTCACTGGTCCATTTACGGCCCGGTAATTCTCCGCCGAAGGCGTATTTATTTTTAATGGAGTTGATTAACCTAAGATAAGGATTTTTTGATAAACCTTAGAATTCTCGCTCTTGAATTCCCTGTAAATTATATCAGAAATTAAGGCTTCAATAATAATAGCAAAATATTAACCAAGCCCATCAATTATTTATTCAATGACGAAGTTTCCGCTTACATAATCATAAACCTGAACTTTCATAGAGTTATCATAAAAGCTTGTTCTACATGCATATAACTTTTTACCAATTAGTTGAAAAAAATATGCTCCGTAATTAGAATCCCATTCTCCAAATTCTGCATAAGATTGCAGTTTATTCTTCTTTAAGTAATAGACAACTGGGGGATAAAAGCGGTTCCCGATAACACCCGAATCTATAATACGTTTAGCTCCCCTAACGATTAAAAGCCCATCACTGTCAATCAGTTTTGCATAACTTATACCAAATTTCATTGAATCAGTTATCAACTTCAAACTATTTATTTTTTCCTGATAAATATAAATTTTCGGGATTTGCTCCAGATTGTTATATGTAGAAATATAAATCCGATCTTTTTCATGAAAGGCTTGTCTAAACACTTCATTCAAGGGAAAAGACTTTGAATAAAAACAATTCACATTTGAAGGGTTGCCCGTGCCAAATTTTCTTATAGCATATCCATCTGGTTCAGATGGATTGGTTAAGCTGCCTTTAACTCGATTAGTTATTGATTTTGCTGTATAAATTGGCCCAATGCTAACAAACTTATTATTTACTTTAAATACTTTACTATTATAAAAAAAAGTAGGCACAGACTCGTCATTGCATTTTTCAATAGTATTGAAGCTATAATCAAACTTAATACAATTCAATTTATCTTGAAATGTCATTACATAAATATAGTCATTAGAGAAAAAAACTTCGCTTAGAGAGTACGAAGCAGAATCGTCAATTCTCGTCTCATTTAATACGAATCCTGCAGTGTCAATCTTAATTAAAGAATGAGTATAATAACTCTGAGAAGATACTTTCTTTTTTTCAATCTCTAAAAGTAGGAAAATGTATCTGTTTTTTACAAAAAGTTCGGATACAGACTTGACATCTCCTTTTTCGTCGATTACAATTTCCCATTTTTTCTTACCATTCAGACTATACTTAGATATGAAAAAATTAAATTTATAACCAAGTTCATAGTTAGCACTTTCCTCTTTTTTTATTTGGCTTTTATTCCATTTAACGCCAGACCTGTAGAAATTTCCTTCAGAGTACAAAAAGCGTGTTGCCTGATACTCACCATAGGATTGAGCAAATGAGATATTAGCAATAATGATTTCAAATAATAATATTTTAAAAAACCTATTCACTATTTAATTTTGAACTGGAAACCGTAAGGATATTGACTTGGATACGCTCTGTTAAGATAGCAAGGAGGGCCTTTTGGTGTAATAGAACCGTCAGCATTAAAATTGAAACAACCACTGTATTTAACGTCCCTGCACTGAAAAGCCCTGTTCAGTGCTTTGAAAAATCCTTCCTCACCCTTAAATTTGGATTCTATCTCAGAGTTTGGTCCAAATATAACCCTTAACTCAGAAATTTTTACCTGGTCTCCATTGTCCAATTTAAAACTAATATTCGTAAAGACAATAGGTTCATCATCTCCCCAAGGAGCATTTTGATACAAAGCAGATTTATTTGATAATCCTTTACCATTTGCTATAGAATTTTGGAAGTCTGATAGCAACTGAGAAGCGAATTCATTAGAATTTACTTTATTCACATCAATGGCTCTTGGCATTGGGAAATCATTTTGACAATTACCATCACCTGAAATACCTCCACTAACGTTAGCCATAGGTGCCGCATTTTCCATCTCAGCTTCAACTTCTGCAATATAACTTTCCCCTTCTTCAATTGCCATCATTATAGCCATAGCTTTACTTGCCGCTGAAGATACAACAGGTGGCCTTGTTATTTGTGAAGCTTTATCTTGTCTCGCAGCCATAAAAGAGCTTAGGTCAGCATTTAATCCGTAAGTATCTGATAAACTGCCAGCATCGCCACCTGGTTTTTCTAAATGTTGAATTGTGCCTGCCGTTGCTTTAACTTGATCACTATGCCAACTTAATTCATTTTGAGTTAAGCTTTCTTGTCCATTCTCAGCGGTGAAGTAGTGTCGATCTTGATTAAAGCCATAATACATATTGTTGAGTGCGGCTACTGATTTTAAAAATCCATCAATGTCATTTCTACGACCATAATCATTGCCTAAAAAGTGTTCACGTAAGTTTTGATATTCGTTTTGATATCTTGCATTAACATGGGCATAATCAAAGGCACCTTGGCAATTTGCCCTATCTGATTCCATTTGACGCTCACCTGCACGCTTTTGCCAAAAGGTTTGTTCTTTTCCATCTGCACCTGTATAAGAAATTATATTAGGCGGCATTGAATACCCTCCATCAGGATCAATTTGGCTCACAGGATTATTTCCCATTGCTAAATAAGGACTGTGATACTGCCCATAAGGATCAGTAGCAAACCAACGGCCAATATCTTGGTTATACATGCGTAATTCAAAACTGTACCAAGGGTTGCTACTATTGGTAGCATCAGGTTTTTCTTGGCTCTGATAACCATAACGGTAGTTCTCACTGGTCCATTTACGGCCCGGTAATTCTCCGCCGAAGGCATAATAATCGGTTGCGCTCAGTATAGTTATACCACTATTAGTGCCACTACCTTTAAACGTAGCACGCACATTACCTAAATGATCAGATACTTGGTAAACTGTGTAAGCACTATTTAAATTTACGGCATTTGCGCGTAATGTACCAGTAGGTATTTTTACTTCAGCAATTTTAAACGTTGAGCCTGCAGATTGATCATATTCATAGATATACGGCCCAACGTACCATGTGTATTTATATTTTGCAGTGCTGTACATATAATATCTACTTTTTATTTTTTGGCCGCCAGGACCATATTCAAAGCATGTTGTGTCGTTATTTGTAAAGATAATCAATTTTATTTTTCCATCAGGAGTATAGTCAATTTTCGACACCTTTTCCGCGGCGCTAACGGTTAGTTCGCCAATAGCATTATAACTAAAGCTGCTTGAGGAGCTGGTGCTTGGTGTTTTAAAATTGAAACCAGTTGTGTAGGTTGCTGCATCCAGAATATTACTTAGTTTATTCCCTACCGTAGTCACGGTATAGGTAAGATCATCAAGAATATTACCTGAAAATGCTTTACGCACCAAACGTGTTATATTTCCGTTTTTGTCGTATGCAATATCGCCACCCGAGGCGCCCTCTTCCTTATACTCTGTACGATTAGTAATTGAATTGCTACTATTATTGTAATTGGCAAAAATGGTTTTTGATAATTGATTAAATTGATCATATTGGTACTCGAACCTAAGCTCCTGTTGCGAATATGTACCACTAATTACCTGTTGATTTGATCCACCCCAGTCAATATAATCCATTCCTGTTACGGAAGTACCAACATTATTACGTGTTTTAAAACGTGTTGCGTAGATAAGCCCATTATATTTACTCGTAGGCAAGCTTGTAGTTATATTTGAGTTGCTACGAGTATAATCACCACTGTGATATTCGATTATTTCTCCAAAAAGATCCTTATTTACGTAATTAGTGTAGCCTTTATAACCAGCACTGTCGGCGCCCGGATCAAGCGTTTTGTCAAGTCCTGGGTGATTAATTGCTTTAAGACCACCATTTATGGTGTAAACATAATCAATACCCTGATAGTTTTTCCCTAATACAACGCGCTTTAAGCCGCCCATTTTATTATAAACATTGGTGCTGAGTGTCTCGGTAACCGACGCGCAATTTAGAGCTGTTGTAACGGGTTTATAATTGACATCATAGGTATAATTGTACTTTAATTTTTCAGTAGTATTATTTACCTGATATGTAGCGGAGCTAACAGCGCCTGTAAAAAAGTTTTGAGTTCCTTCTGACGTTTTTATTTGGTTATTAATTCCTGTATTTCTAGCAACAAAATCTCCATCTGTAATTTGCATAACACTTGCTTTATCGCGACCAACTTTATCGTAATTGTACCAAGTGCTTAATACTTTATTTTTTATATAATTAACCTGGCCGTTCCTAAAGTTTGAATTGTATTGTGAAGCCGCCGTATACGAAGCCGGTATGTTGTCTGCTGTTGCAGGTACTGTGTAACACGTAACAGTAGTAAATGTTTTATTTGCATTTAATAAACCATCCTGTTGATCAACAATTGCCGTTGCAGAAATAATACCTGAGTAAGCCGGCAAAGGAGGAAACCATACACTTCCTGTTGTGTTGGTGCTTCTATTTTCGCCACTTTCAATAACACGCGCATGCTTGTCATAATTAACATAACTAAACCAACCATTTGCCTTTTGTTTTGCATTTTGGCTAAATCGCAATTTCCCTTCTTTATCATAAATCATTTTTACGGTATCTTGATCAGGAGTTTGTGCTGCTACTATTTGACCAAGATGATTATAACTTTGGCTGCTATACATACTAATACTATTCATATTGCTACAATTGCTCATGCCCTTTGGACTTACAGATTTGCGTAGTGCTCCTGCTAGATCATAATAGTTTTTGCTGAAACGTCCATAGTTAAGGTCGTATTGGATGGTAACGTTTCCTAAAGTATATGAACCGTAACTAGCAAGTATACTTGTATAAAACGAATTTGACGTGAAGTGTGTAAAGCCAAATCGTAAGATCAGAGATCGGCCCGTATTAGCAGTTAAAAAAGCTGATGAAAAGCTTATACTTCCCATATTAATTGTATAATCAGTATTTGCAATGAGTAACTTATCGGTATATAGGTCGGTAATTGCCAAAGAGTAATCTGAACTACTTGGATAAAATGTTGAAGAATTAGCGTAAACCTGAGGTGAATTAAAAACCACACTACTTTTATTTGCGTTTGGAACATGAATATCAACACTTCCAACTCCATATGGATCGATGATACTTTTTACGGTAGTTAATGTACAGGTCTCTCCACCCGTAAGATCTGCGGCACAGCTTGCAATGATCTTTCCTCCAACTGAATATGAAACCGTTTCTTTATTATCAGGTGAAATTGAAATATACTTTATCGCAACAATGTTTGAGCCTGTATTGACTGAATTGCAATTCAAATAATTTGTTGATGTGATTGCGGATTTGTAAGATAGATTAGTACCAAAAACATATTTCAGCTCATCGCCAGCCGTCATTGTAAATGCATATGATTCTTTTCCACTTCCTTGCTTAAAGGAAGTTCCAGGTTTGCTTACGCTTTTTGGTGATGCGCCCGGTTCTGCGTTATAAACAGTTCGAGTGTAAGGATTGTCGGCCGTTGCTTGGTAAGCATCATATGGATTATTATCACTATAATAATTTCCAAGTGTATTAATAAGTGAGGTTTGCAATCCAATAGGGTTGTTTAAGTTTTGACCATCAAAATGAGAATAGTTATAAGCTTGTCCATTTGTTGTACGCATAAACCACGATTTGTAAGTTAATGTGTCGCCAACAAATGCGGCTTTAGTTTGAATAGCGCTTCTGCCATAACTATCATACACTATTTGTGAAGCAAACACTTCCTTATTGTTGTTTTTAGAGAGGTTCTGCATATTTCTTCCTAAAGCATCGAGATATGTTTTTTGCGAACCAATTATAGCACCTGTTTCGTCGTATGTGTTTTCTTGATTCCAATTAAACTTAGTATCATCTACCATATAAATAACAGGATTAACATCGGCCATGCTAGTTCCAATATTTGGGAATATGCTTGGAGGTATAACAACAGGATCAATTGCAGCTTTAATTTTCCATGCCATGTCTACATTGGCAACTGAAACAGTAAAAATTATGTTTGAGTTTAGACTCATGATCATTGCTGAAGACTGACGTTTAAAACTTACTACATCGCCGGGTTGGCAAGGTGTTAAGTAACTTTTTTGACCCGAATATATATAATAGAGCCCGCCATTAGATTGCAAAATACCATAATTAATATCTGAGTAAGCGCCAGGCACAGTACTTGTAGTAATTGCAAAACCAATTGCTGACTGGTTATTGGAATTGTTTTCTACTACCCAAGAAAGTTCTCCATCTGTGTTAGCTGATAATGTATTTCCACTTATGGCTGTTCTCCATCCTGTAGGTGTATAATTAGATGCGGCAGACAAAGTATCATTTATAAATGTTACACCACTAAAACTATTCCAACGCGTTTTGTAAAGTATATTATAGGTGTAGCTTGCGGCATGCGCATAAGCGTCTGCCACTTTTACATTATATGTTCCAATGTTCTTATCAACCAAGGTTGACCCATTGGATGAAGATCCGCCACCTGTCCAAGTATATGTTGTAGTGCCGGTTGTTGTTTGAGGAGTTAATCCAATAAACCCATCATTAATATTTAAACCCGTGCTATGGTATATTATTGGCTTTACTTTTACATTACTATTTGGCACTATACTTAATGAGTCAATAAAGCTTGTTCCGATATTTAAAATTGGAGCGCCAACCAACTGTGCTTTTATTTTCACTTTTTTTGTAGTTCCGCTTGCAGTATTTACGGCAGTGCCATTCTTTTTAATATTATAGGTGCTTCCAGTTCGAACAACTGATAGAGCGTCACCGGCACTTACAGTACCTACATAAAAGAAACTACCACCATACCACGCATATAAAACATTTCCGGTAGTAATATGCAGGGCATAATCCATATCGTAAATATCTCCGGGACCACTAACAGAAGCACTGTCAAGAAAACCTAATACATAAGGGGAAACATATGGTTGTACAATAATTTCAGCCCATCCATTTGCACTGGCAGCTAACTGATTTGTAGTTCGAGCTGTAGGAAAAGTTGAGGATAAGTTTGGTCCTGGACCGGATGGATATAAACTGTCGTTACGTGATGCAGTTCCAAAATAATTATTCCATTTTGCTTTATAACCAACATTATAAACATAAGTTCGCGTTGTATTATTATAATCTTTTACTTGTAAAGTATAGGTGCCAGCAGAAACACTTGCTCTGTTTTGCACAGAATAGGAACCGGGTGACCATGTATAAGTATAAGGTGAAACGCCTCCTGAAGGCTTAATTGTGATACTTCCATCCGTATCCATTCCATCAGATTTTAGGTGATCAATAAACGCAACAGCTTTAAACGTATTCGAGGTAGTTGAATCCCCAAAACTTGTACCATGCGAGATAGATAAAAATTACTATTTATGGTAGTTTTAATTTTATAATTTTTGTGATTTAAGGCTGTGCCCGTAGTGAGTGAAGTGCCGTTCTTTTTAAGATTGAAGGTGGAGCCGGACTTCTCAATACTCATTACATCACCCTTCTTTACGGTACCTAAATATTGAAAGTTGGCATTTTTGTATATATATAATGCTTGACCTGTTGTTACATGTAAAGCAAAATCTAAATCATAATGATCGCCACTACTTGCAACTGAATTACTATCTAAATATCCCAAAACATAAGGCGCAACAAAATCAGGAATAATAAATTGGGTCCAGCCGTCTTTATAAGGTCTTAATTCATTATTAGCAATTGCAGATGAACTACCCGTAGGTGTATTAGCTGCAACCGCATATATTGTATCATTACTATATCGAGACCCATAATAGCTCTTCCAGAGTGTTTTGTATCCCATTTTATAACTATAACTTATACTATCATTATCTCCATCCTTTACTTTTATTGTATAGGTATTTGATTTTACTCCTAATAGGTCTTTTGATGACGTATTTGTAGGTGTCCATGAATATGAATAAGGTAAAGATCCTGTTGAAATTTGAGGCTTGATGTTGCCAATACTATCCACACCATTTGCTGTAATGTGATCGATTATAACATCCATAGCTCGGAGTTTGTAAAGAGAGCTTGTATCACTAAAACTTACACCTACATTACCAAGTGTTGCTCCACTTATCAATCCTTTCACTTTCAATTTACTACTCATTGCCGAAGCCGTATGTATAGTGGTGTTGTTTTTTTTCAAATAAAAGGTAGTGGAAGTTCTCTCGATCTTAATTACGTCTCCTTCACTTACCGATCCATAATAGTAAAAATTACCCGCAGCCCATGCGTAAAAAGCATAGCCGGTTGTAACGTGAAATCCAAAATCAATATCGGTATGATCACCTTGATTTGCTACGATTGCACTGTCTAAAAATCCTATAAGGTAGGGATTAGTGTAAGCAGGAATTACAAACTCGCTCCATCCATTCGTGTTCTTTCTTAAAGTATTTTTTGTTAATGCCGTTCTATTAACAAAACCGGAAACACCATTTGTTTTTAATGTATCATTTTGAAATTTTGTTCCGTAATGATTATACCAATCTGTTTTATAACCTAAGTTGTAATAATAACTAATATTCGTTCCGCCATTATCTGTAATTTTTACAGTATATGAACCGGATGATGCATTCGTTCTATCCTTACTTGTAGATCCTCCGGGAGACCAGCTATATGTGTATGGAGAGGTGCCACCTGATACTGTAAGGTTAATATTACCCTGCGTATCAATGCCATCAATTTTAATATGATCCACAGCTGCTTTCGCTTTTATTTGGCAATAAGCATTATTTATACTGCAAAGAGTTAGAATTATTAAAAACTGCTTAAACAATTTCATGGCATTGTTGTTTTGAATGAATACTATTTGACGCTTAACTAAAAAATTATTCTACTTTACCTCTGAGTAAATGGTTGACAATTCACTTTGGTTATTCTCTGTTTGTATCTGATATACGTATGGCTTTAAAGTGGTCAATTGTCCCGTTGAAAAAGAGATCACATTATTTGTAACTTCAAAAAGTTTAGTGCCATCTTGAGCAGACACAGGAGAACTACTCAAAAGATAGTTTACCTGGTACAAAACTGTATTTGTTTCATTATCTAATATCTTCACATAGATCTTTTTAACTGTTACGTTTTGTTTCAGTGTTATTGTTGCATTTGGAGTGCACTTCATGTCTAATAAATTTGCTCCACCGGAAGTTGCTGCCGCTGATTTATAAGAAACTGACAGGTTTTCTATTGTTGTATGGCTTGATTGCGCATGTATGTTTAATACAGTCATTAAACACAAGGCTAGTAATACTCTTCTTAAATTTTTCATAGATTTAATTTTAACTTAGTTTATATTTTTTCTTTTAATTATTTAATCCTCTTGCGTAATTATAGGAGTAGCTTTTTACCAATTTATATCCTACTCCGGGCACTTCTTTCCATACTTCCAACATTCTTCCTGCGGCATCATATTTATAGTTTGTAGCTAATCCATTTCCGTCTATACTCGACATCAAGCGTCCATTACGTGGATTGTAAACACTTCCTGAGAAAGCACTTTCTACAGGATGCATAACGAAATCGTCAAAGTAAACTGTACTACCGTCGATTGATTTCAAGGAAAAAGTTACCAAGTCTGCCGTGCCTGTTGTGAAGGTTGGCGCCACCACTACATCTAACTGAATGCAATTCCAGTTACCCATAACAGCTATGGTGCTTGTAGAATTTGCAGTATACGTATTAGAAGTATAAACACCATTAACACTACCAGTAAGCGTAACAGATAGATTTGCTTTATTTAAATTTGTGTTGTGCACCCAAACGGAGGCACGGTAAATTCGTCCAGGTAAAAAACCAACATCTAGTGAATTTCCTGGGCTCTTTTCCGTTTTTACTGTATAGGTGATCGGTGTGCCAGATATCTGAATACATTTTAAACCTGAGTGCGGGGCTAATGTCGTATTATTAATTAAAGTTGGATTATTAAATATCAGATCTCCATCTAGTGAAGCCGCTGCAGTTGTGGTTATTGGAGCGGTTTCAAAATCAGCAAATGTGTAACTGGCATAATTGCAATTGCTTACAGATGAGTTTTTATAATACCCATTATAGCCATATTTACATGCACTAAATCGGTTATTGATATCACGAGTTTCAACAACGTGTTTGTAATTATCCAACAACGTTACCTCATTGATCATTCTCCAATTATTAGTGGAAGCTGGTTCCCAGTATACGGAATTGGTAATAGCACTAAGTGGCAAGCCATTACTGCCTAACATTGCCTTTTTAAGTAGCCCTAAGGAATCGATTGAATTTGGTTCTCCATCGAAAACAAAGGAGCGATTACTATAGTAATATGGTAAGGTAACTTGTGAATTGGTATATACGGCAGGGTTATATAATCGTTGTTTGACTAAACGTGTGTATAGTTTATAGGAAGATGAAAGAAAACTTTTAGAAGAACCATTTGCCAAAGTTCCCGATAATGTTGAATCAATATTTCCATAAGAGTACATATCATGAGATAGCGGTATCATTTTTCTAAGATCAGCAGACTTGTACTCCAAACCTGAAACTGTTATTCCATAATATTTATATGCCGGTGTTTTAAATGAATACGACGTGCTACTATTTTTTGCCGAACCACGAGATGCAACGGTTTCTCCAGTAAGTTCGTCGCGAGCTATAGTTTCTGTTTTTTCATAAACACCTCCCATACCATAGCTGATAGAATGTTTCAATACTACTGGAACACTTCTGATAATGTTTACGGTATTAGAAACAATCGACAAATTAAGCCAATTCGAGTCAAAAAAGTGAGCAAGTTCCGTTAGAGCACCTTGTTGGCTTGGAGTGTAAGTGTTTACTACTCTAGAAATCATATTTCCATTAATGTCAAACACTTTAGTCTCTTTCTCAGCGCCAAAAACATTTCCAAAAATATTAGTGCATTCATTTATTGTTTTCAATTTAGAACTCACCACTGCGTAGGTTACAGTTTTTATCGAATTGTTTTTCATAAAGGCACTATCTTGATACGTTGGGTCTGTGATATAACTAACCTCAATCCTGCCGTTCGCTGTATTAACTCTCCCTAGATCTTTTATTGTTACTTTAGAATAACCAATCATAGGAGACATTCCAAGTCTTGAGTATTCTTTAGGTTGCAAATAATCATATCTAGGAACGGGGGTATCTGTAACGCTTGGCGGGGCACACCTAGTTTTTAAACGAGGATATTCAAATCTATCCGCCTCGTCTGTTGCAACTCCATCCGTATAAGTGTATTCTTTTACATAAGACTCGTTTAAAGTATTTTTTGAGCTTATAGTCTTTACCCTTATGCCACCACCATAGACCTCATATCCAATAGGTGTTTCAAACAGTACAAAACCGTTTCCCGTATAAGCGGCCATACCACCGACTGTATAAATACTATCTAACTGTAGATTTTGACTTCCGTTGTATTTGAATTTTCTTGAATATAGAGGAGGTGTTATGGTGATTGAACTCTCAGCAAACCTTGTACTTGCAGTGCTATATATGGGCGTGAGTGTTCCTGTTAGATTATTTCCACTACCAGATGGGATGTTTGTAAGCGTTGTAGTTATATTTCCAAAAGCAAATACTTTATAGCTTAGCGTTGAGATACCAGTTGTTGAAATCGGGATATTGTTTACATACGGTAAGCTTATTCTTTTTTTAATGTTAGAAATTGAATTAGAGCAAAGTGTCGATAATTCTGATAAAATATTAGAACTACCACTTCCTTCTTCTAGATAAATGTTATACAAACTTGCTGATGAATTTTTCTTTACATCCCTAATTCTATAAATATAGCTGGCGCCTCTAAATCCACTTAAACTCTCATGATCTAATACTTTTACATAAGAATTTGACTCATATTCAATTTCTGTAACTCCTCCCAAATGATCAGTTATACGACGCAAGCTCCATGCCTTTGTGTTGGCCTGTGACGATTGAGTTACGTAACGACTGTATGAGTTATAAGTTGCGTCACTTTTATAGTATCCCCAATAATCTGCTTTTTTTGGATTATAGTCAGGATTACTATTGTTAAATAGGGCTTGATTTTTATCATAATCAAAGACAATACTTGGAGTTACTTTTAAATTGGCTAACTCATATGTGAAAATTTTATTTAAGGTTAGTTTTCCGCTGTTAGAATAAAGTGAATTTGCAACATTTGTTTCTACTGTGTTTGGAGATGTAAGAACAGAAGAGTTATTATAATTTACATTAACATTTCCGTGGTATCCCTTACAAAGCGAATAATCTTGATCAAAAAACACATTTTTAAGAATTAGAAAATTGTAGTTGTTTCCACTATAGCTGGTAATGTTTGGATTGCTATTCGGGAAGTTGGTATTGAACCAGCTCTCAGTATAAACATTAGGTAATGTATTAGTAACGGTTGCAAAATTAAAAAGAGGATAGTTAGCTGAGTTAAACGCGGTTCCAGTAGGACCACTTGGATACATAACATTTAATATCGAATCAAGCTGTTCGTTTTTAAAAAGGACAATTCTCTTTAAAGCAAGATCAGGTGATGGTTTAAAATTGGCGGGGACTGTAACATAATGAGACATGCCTTTTTCATCATCACGAATATCCCTAATAAACAATGCGGTATGACTAGAGGTCCGGATTTTATTCAAATGATACACCTGACTGCGACTTACCTGAGAAACACCAAATAAACTTGAGACTTTATAGGCTCCTAAGGAAGGGACAAACGGAAAATATTGAGGTAAATCCTTGGTAGTATCATCAGGAGAATATTGATAATCATAACCGTAACGGGGGCTTCTCTCTATAAATGATGAGCTCCATAATTTATAGTCGTAACTTATCCAGTAACCTTTATCGCCATCATTTACCATATGATCATTATTCGAATCTAAATAATCAGCCCCAGTAATTGCTGTTAATAGCCATTTAATGGCATACTTATTTGCGGTCGAATCTTTGATCAATACATTACCATTGCTTGGATGATAAGTTCTGTCATTTCCATTGAAATCTCCCGTTGATAGTGTTACTGTAGAATAATCATTATTTAATGGTTGTCTGTATATTGTTGTACCAAGATGATAAACCGGCAAAGAATAATGATAGGTTAACCCATTTGAGCCTGTGATTCTAAAATAACCTATCCCATCTGCTGGAAATGTAGCGGAAGGACGAGCGTGTGAACTCGATTGATAATCTACAAAATTCATTAAGTCACCTGAAGGAAAACCTAACGAATTAGCTGCATCAATTTCTGCATTTGTGAAATATTCTACAAAATTGGAAGTACCTAAACGAGTTGTTGCTGTGTCAAAATTTTCTGATGTAATTGTCGATCCATTAAGATGCTTGCCAATAAAAGAAACATTACTGCTAGTGGTGTACCCATTACCAATGACTGCATCTGTAGGTTCTCGATAACTAGTTGTTGTACCTGTGATAGTGGTTGAATAGTGTCTTGAGACAAGTGTATCTGCAAAATCCCCTAAAAAATGAAACTGTGGTTTCTTAAACGACACTGAATTATTAGAGTAGTAAGAAAAATCAGGCGGCACAATTTCTGGATGTAGATAATTATATGAATAATATTTATGGTAACTCAAAGTCATTTGTCCGCCGAAACCAGGACCAACAACACTGAAATTATCAAAATCTGCCATTGTGAATTCTGATGAATCTAATCCTCGGTTCGTATTATAAAAATCACTTCTGTCACAGCCTGAATAAGTATTGGGGTAAAGTGATCCCCAACCTGAAGAAGCTCCACCAGTATTATGATAGTTGTTTACTTTAAATGACTTAGTATCATCAGGAATTCCGGAAACACTTCTGTAAATTGCACCTCCTGCGCCAATACTCCATCCTAAACCAATCTCGCTTGCAGGTTGGTTCACTTGAATACCTGCCTGATATGACACATTAATATCTACGCCAACACCTCTGTTAGATGGGACATAAAGGACGTTCTGCCCGTAATTAAAAGATCCTGTAAATGGATTTACGTTTTGAGCGTGGATCAATTTAGAAATGGCTACCAATCCTAATGCAAAAACAAGTTTAATATTCATGACAAATAATTTTAAAAACACCGCAAGAATAAGTCGTTTTGAAGAGTTTTTATAATCATCTATTTATTCAACTCAGATTTATCGAAACACAACTCTATGAAAAAGAGATTTATAGCTTGGAAATGAAAAATAAAAAACTACGTCAACGCATAGGTATTTCTCATTTATCAATTAGGTGTAATTATCACTAACTGTAAACAAATAGAAATAGCGAAGTGAGAAATATTAGATGAAAGAAAGACGAAAGTGAGAGCAAATGTGTTTATAGATGGTCATTTCCTCTGATCCAAATCGCAATTTACTTTTCAACCTACCTCTTTCTTAGATAATTTCTATTTGAGTTGCTAGTTTGTGTAAGTTACCGTAAATTGTAAATTTACCTAAGCTTACAAACTTGAAATATTCACATTTCGCAACTCTTACATGAAAAAATTAATCATTGCACTATATTTAGCAGTATTCACTATATCGCTGCATGGTCAGGAAAATAATTCTTCGATCAACAAAGGAACTCAATGGCATATTACAGCTGGATTGGCATTGCTTAACAAGCTTGAGCTAACTTGCAAAGAAGATAATAATTCAAGTAAATGGGTTAATTCGAGAGCTAAGTTATTCTTTGAGGCTGGTTTCTTTAAAAACACAAACCGCTTTAAATGGGGTTTGAATTTTATGACCTTTAGATCAGAATTTGAAGGGAAACCGTTCAATAGAAGATTAGAGATTCCTGCAACCTTCATAGGTCAACCAAGCACTTACATTGATTTCAATATTAAACAGAGATTTTCATACCGTTCATTTCAACTGGGATTTGACATTGGACTACTCAGAAAGGAATTCGAACAAGGCGAGTTTAATTTGACTGGAACTGTTTACTTGGGTTACAAGAGTAAAATGATTCTTAATAACTATTATTTAGAGCCTTTGCAATATGATACAATGAATTATGTTCTCTCTAAGAATGTCATTATTGATCAGGAGAATGAAATACCTCTTCCAAACTTTGGAATAAAATTTAGTTTTCATCACTTTTTTAATGAATTCTTAGGCATCTATACTAGCCTTAACTCATATTTTGATGTTTTAAATCATTATCCGGCCAAAACTCAACATGATGAAAAGATACGTTTATTTAAAGCTTACGAAAGTTATGGCAATTCCTATTTTGGATTTAGAACAAAAACACAGATCGGCGTATTTATTAACGTAGGACTGGTATTTAAATTTAACTGATTTAAAACACATTATTGAAGTTCGCAGGTTGTTTTTTTAATTGTGGAATTAGAATTATAGCTCTCACACCATTTCTTTGCATTATTTTTTATCATGAATCCTTTCATGTAGCCATAAACGGTTGAGTCGGTTTGTGTAACCGATGTACATCTACAATCATATTGTTTCTTACATGAACAGTTAATCAAAATAAATAATGCAAATATGTATATTATTGATGTTTTCATGCTCAAAGTTAATGCTTATTTGTCTATCAAAATATATTTGTGGGCCATCTTTGAATCTACTCTAAAAATCTGCAATAAAGCCCGCTTCTTGTGCTTTAGTAAAGTAGCGTATCTCGTTTGTTGCTATTATTGGGTTTTACGCCATTAATAAATGTACTAGAGTTAGTAATATTTAACCTAATTTTTAATCTTTACAGATCTCCATTTCCTTTTTACTTTTATAAACCAAAACTTTTTAACTTCATTTTGTGGGCAAATTGTTATTTCATTATAATATGATCCATTTATATTGTTGTATTTTTTTGTAAAGTCTATATATTCGCTTATTGTTCCAATGCAGGAATCTGAATGAGTTTTATAATAATCATATCCTAAATATATTACTGGATGGCCTAGACTATACTTTTCCTCCATTGCTAAAAGTCCGTTATTATGATAAAACCGAACTTTACCATGCAACAATTTAAATCGACCGAGTTTAGGGCCCGTAAGAAAAATAGAATCAACTACTTCCCCAACAATCCGATTAGATCTGATCCCAATTTGCGTCAGATTCTGACCATTATCATATAGATCAAAGGCTGCGTAAATGGCATCACTACTGTCTGCGATCATAAACCTTGCATCTAAATAACACACCCAGTAACCTTGTTTTTTTCTATGCAGATTTAATTTATTTAGTGTATCGTTGTTTTGACTTAAGACAAAAGTAACTTGCATAAATAGGTTAAGAACAAGAATTGAGCTTTTACGCATAATAAACTTCAAAACTAAATAAAAATAAGCTCATTACACACCTCTACGCCAAAAATGCCATCTCGGCACTGATTTTGTTTGCAATTTTTGTATTCTTATTCTCCAATCGGAAGAAGGGTTAGAAGGCGTTACATTGATTATACCACTACCGCCTGCAGAACTAGGTGGGATATAAAAGCTACCTACTAAACGCCTACGTCCGTAGCTACTCAGTGAACTATACATCTGGCCGTTGATTTGCACAGTGGTAATCTCAGGTGTACCAAAATGATTCCATTTAATTCTGGTTCTCTGATTTACTGGTATGGATAATGCAAAACCAGTACCAAGAGCACCCAATGGATTCGAAGCACTTATCGTTTGAACAGTTTTCCATTCTGAAATAAATTTCATGTTTGTAGGTATCCTATCTGCTCTCCATCCACTGTATAATTTATCTCTAAATTCCCAACCAAATACATTAGCCCCATCTAATCCTCCATTTGCAATCATTGCGAAACCAAATGCCCCTGCTGCGGCTCCTGTAACTCCAGCGCCAACGTACCATCCCCAGCCCAAATCACCTCTTCCTGGTCGATTATTTTTTCCTGTCCCAACATTATCAAGCGCAATCGCAGCTGCTATACCTAAGCCTGCTCCAACTCCTGCTCCTATAATTGACGGCGCAATACCTGCTGCTCCCCCGTCTGGATCAATCATATTTGGATTATTATTACCCATTGCAATATATGGAGAATTATATTGGTCATACGGGTCTGTAGTTGCAAATCTTCCTAAAAGAGGATTATAGTTCCTTAATTCAAAGGAAAGTTCGTTTATCTGATTTTCTGTTTCGGTAAATTGACCTTGGTATGCGTATCTTCCGCCCAATGAATTATTGTAATTAAGTCCAGGTAAAACACTACCATGAGGGTAATAATTGATTATATCCAATGGATTTGGCGCTTTAACTCCACCAGTCGTGAAATGCAGAGCAAGAATGTCAAAGTTTACCGGAAATGGACTGGGGTTTCGTACATATACTCTGAAAAAGCCATTAGTTAAATTTGAGTTATTATGCACTAAAGCTGTACCAATTTGGTTATAATTGTTTTGCGAAGCGCTTGTTACCGGCGCACTTGCTGTTGCATAAACAAACCCTGACTCATCAATAAGATCTATTCTCAATTCAGCACTCACTGGAAAATTTCCGGTGTATTGCGCATATACGTCAGATGTTAATGCATCGCCATATACCGCAGGAATATCCTTACTCGTAATGCCAATGATCTTTGAAGGGGCAAATGGTCTGCTAACAGTATTGAAACTATTTGGAAGTCCTGTAATTGTATTATTAGGATCGATAAAGTAAATGTCATCAGGATTATTGGGTGTATTAAAGTCAATCATTAAATTTTGCTTATTGCTCCATTCAAAAGTTGCCCGAGTGCTTCCAAGATGGTCATTTAGCTCATACACATAATTCGACTGGTTACCATTCATATAGGCCGTGCCAACCCTTCCCGCGCCAAATAAATTAAGTTCTTTCAGGTCATAATTTGTATTTGGCGCTACTCTTTCATGTATTGCGATAATGTCTCCTTCGACATCTCTCACATAAAACGTATTAATAACATTTGATCCGCTATAACTGGTTTTCAAAATTCTTCTTCCCATTTCATCATATGTAAACTCTAAAAGTGGGGAATTTCCGATTAAAGACTTCACAGCGGATATTTGGCCATCTGAATTATAATCATATGCCTTATTTCCGTTTAAATCAGAATCTAACTCGCCTAATACATTTTGGACATAGTTATTTGGAGATTGCCCTGATTTGAATCCAAAATTATTATAAACGTTTGATGTGATTGCATCTCCTGCAGAGTTTAGTTTATTTGTGCAATTTTGGTAGCTGTAAGATAGATTATCCATAAATAATCCACCCACACCTGTTGAATATGCATTGCGATTTAGATTTAGAATATTTCCGTTGGCATCATAATTAATGCCATAGACCTTATAGTCGTCATTGAAAGAGATGAAAGGTGTCACTATCTGCGAGGCCCCGCCGTTTTGATTACCATCAGCCTGTAAAATTCCAAAGGTTGCATTTTTTAATTGATACTTTTTATCGTATTTATATCCATAGATGAAATGCTGGTTTTGGAAAACTATATTGCTTGCGGCAGCGGGAGTTAGAGTTTTCCACCTTTGCGCTTTAATTATTCCATTATAAATATCAGGAGCGTAGGTAGTAGTTGAATTAGGTGGCTCGACATAGGTTTGAACATAGGTGTAAACTTTTTCATAATCGTTTTCGAAATAATCTAGGGTCATCCCAAAAATATCCGGATAAGTTATCCTATTTGGAGTAGGATTATTTACTCCCGCGTCTTGTCCAGGATCATGGATCCAATCTAATTCAGGTGAATTTATATTCTTTAACCACCCATTTATTGTATATGCATAATCTATCCCTTGTAGATTATTGCCTAATTGACAACGTTTCTTTTGTCCGGTCAGGTAGTACTGATATTCCGCATCAGTTCTTAAACCTTTTGTTGCAGGGCCATATATTAATGATTGTGTTCGTGCCAAACGTTTATCTGAATCGTATGTATAATAGTATTCTATCTTATCGGTGAATCCGGCTGTTAAATGATAATTATATTTCATTGCCATTAAATTGCCAAGGTAATCATACTCATAATAAAAGCTTTTTACGGTAAAGCCGTTTGCCCCGTCGGGTATGCCTTCGTAACGTTGTACTACCCATTTAATTCTACCTAATTCGTCATAGCTATACCATGTTTTCTTATTACTATTATAACTATAGGAGAGCTGGCCAATCAAATAGCGTTGAATAAATGTTGAAGCAGTAATACCTGTTTGTGCAATAAAATTTGGGTCTGGTGTATCATACATATTAAACACTTTTTCAGAGGTTCTAATTGTTTCATCAATACTTGCATTTGAATTTGCGACACTAACCGCAGATAACATTCCTGAAGGTGGGCCACTTGCAGCGTACTCAGAATAATTTTGAAATTGAACTTTTTGGTGTGAACCAAGAGTTAATCCAGTTTTATACTCCCCTGTAATAAGGGGTCTATTAAATTGGTCAAAATTGGTATAAGAAAATTTATCACCATTTTGTCCGGGACCAATGGCCTGAACAATATTTTGTTTTGCATTTTGAACAAATCTTGATTTACCATCAGGGCTATAAACAAAGTCAGTAGTTCCCGCATCAGGTTTTTTGTTTGTAAGTATCTGGCCCCAGTTATTATAGTCAAAAACCTCTGTCATTGTATGCTCCGGGTTTCCAGCTTTAACGCCACTCCCTGCGGCGAAGTACGCAGTTATATCTGTATAAAGGTTGGTGGAGAAATTAGCATTATTAGGAGTTTTGATCATATGAAGATCTAGAATTTTTAAAAAAACAAAATTAGCCGGAGAGTTTAAATTAGCAACTTGATACACTTTTGGCGGAGGAAAGCTCCAGGTTTTTGAATAGCTGGTACCACAATCGATGATATTGCAATAGCCAGTTATAGTTTCAATTCCACTTACAGCAACATTATTTTGATCGCGTAATTGATAAGTTATTGAAACTGGTACTACGGTTTGTCCACAATAAGCAGACGCGTAACTACTTTGCACAATATTGGTGTCGTTATAATAGACATTCTGATTAGGGTATGCGTATTCAACGTCAGTTGAATCAATTTGATAAATTGGTAAAGCTACGTCACCACCAAAAACGACTTGGCTTGGCTCACTAACTCCGCCAGAACCGCCTCCAATCATTCTGTTTTGACTTGTAGGGTTATCATTTGAAGATACATCAATAGCGTACGATAATCCCTTGCCAGTGAAAGATACAACCATATTACGGATAACCGAATTGCTAGATGAATAATATGGTAAACTAATTGCCATTTCACTGTTACTCATGTTCGCAGTTGTCAACAACCAATTTGGCGTGTAAATAGTGTTTGGTCCTTGATAAGTTGTTGTAATATTACTGTTAACTGGACCAAATGGACTGCTCATTGTCTGCATCTGAACAGGCGTATTAAAATCGCCTCCACTATAATCTAATCCTTTAGGTGGGACAATTAATCGAAGCCTGTTAGCTTTATCATAATAATAGGCCGAAAAATCGTAGTAGTTAGTGCTATAATTAACGGCTATTGCATTTGGATGAGTTGTTGGCAAGCTTTTCACTTTAATGCGGTAGAATCCAGGAGGCAAATTAGGATTCGTCCCAATAAAATCTATACTATTACTCCACTTTACATATTGCTCAGTTTTTAAATTTACAATGTTGTAAACGATCTGTGGAACATTTGCATAATTATACAACTGATTTAAAACGAGCGAATTTTCACAACCCAGTGGTAAATGCACGTCAATAAAAGGAAAAACAGATCCCGGACTTACATCGATGTAATCTCTTAAGGCCTGCACTTTTTGATTATTTCCATCAACACTTCCCGATAAACATTTGCCAATCATATTACCCATTACATCATAGAATTCAATTATCTCAACTCCATTTTCATCTACTGAAATCTTCTTCATCGTATTGGATTGTGTATTAGAGTATGGTTCGGTAATCACATCTGTAATAGGTTTACAAGCATCGTAAAAATTAAAGTGGCTATTCATGTCGGTAATCTTCCAACTACCTAAAAACCCAAGAAAATAATATAGTTCCCCTGCGGTCCTCATTGAATAATTATAACCCTCGTGCCCAGCTCCGTGCTTTAAAACAGATCCGGCTTTTGAAGCTTTTAAAATACTTGATGGATTAGTAATACTATATTCAATTCTTGTATATGGGTTAGAAGCTGAAGGTATAAATTGCTCGTCCACATTAAAAATACTATAATACCATCCTAAAGTTCCTTTTATTGAAGTGGATAAGGGTTCCGGATTATCTCTTTCGCCAAGAGAAATGCTATTTGGATTTGAAGAATAGTTTGGTTTATCAAAATTATTATATGTATACGGAGTGTTTGAAGTATTATTGACAAAATTTTCTTTATAACACAATTGTGTTTGGAAGGTTGGGGCAGGAAGCGTTTGTAATACAGCTCTTCCGAACGCGTCGTAAATCGTTTGGGTGGCAATTACATTGTTTTTAGTAATATCCTTTTTCATCCCTTGAGTTGGCCTTCCTAAAACATCCAAATATTGTCTCGTTTCCAACACCGCGTTACCTAGCCCATCAAAATGTTTTACCCCGTTCCAATTTTTGTTTAATTCAGAAAAACAAACTTTTTCCACTTGGAATCCAATGCCATCAAGCAAAATGTTGCCTAATGAAACCAAGGGGCTTGATAAATTAATATCAACAGCTAAATTCTTGTTTAAATTTATTCCGCCTAAGAAAACCTGATTGGTATTTATTGTCACCTTAAAATCGCCATTGGTCCGTGTTAATCGAACTACATCATTATTGTTTATTCTTACGGGTTTATTTAAAGTGATTCCGCTGTTCAAAACATAGAGGTCGCCATTCTTAATTAAGACACCGTGTTCGTTTGTTAAAACGCCCACAGAACCGCCTGTTCCATCAGTAAATTGCTGAGCAATAACTGAAACACTATCCAACTCCATGCTAAAAACCAGTGTTGTGTCAACAGTATTAAGATTATTAAACGCAACAGTATCCATTCTTGACAATTCCAATTGAGTCAATACAATTATTGTAGACGAAGCAACCGTATTAGTTATGGGATCCTCATCAGTATATAATGTATCTTGATTATCGAATTCACGGAATAATACGTTATAATTTTGCTCTTTATTTAAAATTTTAAATTCTATCCATCCATCTTCGTTGCTCTTTACAAAATTCTTTAAGGTGGTTGCCGCTAATTCGTTAGTATTAATTTTTGTGAGCCCGTCTGATAATATTGCAACATTTGAGCGATCCCCGTACTCAGCCTTGATACCAATTGTGTTTTTTACAATAACAGAATCGCCCAAAGTATCTTTTATCATTACTTGGTACTCTCCGATCCCAAGATCATAAATCGCCTCTTCATTTGATCCAGAATTCCAATTATAAGAATAGGGAGGCAATCCATATTTAGTATTTAAAATAATGTATCCTGATTTCGACTCACTGAAGCTAACGTCATTCTTAAAGGAAGTAATCTCAAGGTCAGGTTTAAAAAACGTAGCGTAAACACCTTGTATATTTGCATTACGTCTTCTGAGGGCTAATTCTATTCTAAAATCCCATTGCTCAATATTGTCAATTAGTTGTGTAAACAGAATAATGCCATTTTTAGAATATTCTATATTGGAATTTATTTTAGATATTTTTATTAAGTCTCCCTTCTTCAACTTTCCCACTTCAGCAACGATAATTCCTTTATTTGTGACAAATAAGTTCCCTTTATCAACTAAATAACAGAAGTCTATTGAATTAGACCCTAAAGTAATAAGGGTATCATTAAAGCCAAATCCTAGAGCAAAGTCTTTTATAGAAGCATCATAATTATAATAAACACTCCCGTTTCTATCTGTTTTCAAAGTATTCAACGAACTTGCCCCATTATCATTCCAATTATTTGTATTTATTATTTTTGTAAGTCCAGTATCTGTTGCAGAAATACCAGAAAGCTTTTCCCATTTTACACAGCTATTCAATTCAAAACTTTTTACAAAAGACCTTTGTTCGGCATCGTTAATAGTAACTGAATATGTCCCAGGCTTTAGGTTGTTTTTACTTGATTCTGTTGAATTATCAAACCATGTATAAGAATAGGGTGCTGTTCCACCTTCTGGAACAATATTTACGCTACCCTTCTGAAATGAACTGCAAAAAGCATTGCTTGTATTTGCTTGAGCAAATAGCGGTTTTATAAACGACACTTGAGGCTCATTGATGGATGATTGAGGAGTTTTAAACCCTACCTTTACGCGAAGTGCATAAGGTT